>FWWM01006559.1_pt1 | contig 24222 bp, 25 predicted proteins | sample 2228351 | NCBI WGS metagenome assembly FWWM01 (sample SAMEA103939774, study PRJEB20133) | metagenome
CCAAATCTCCACAGCCGCGAGAGCTCAGCCCACGCCGTCGCGAACATCCACGCGGCTTAAACAAATGGCCGCGCTGAAGGAGTGATATCGCAGATGCTTCAGGTGGCCAATCCTGCCGGGGGAGGGAGCAAATTAGTGAAGCGGCTAGAGCTTTACTACGGCATGTGCGAAATGGCAAAAACAGCAATTGCCGAATACGGGGGGAAATACGCCGAACCGCTAATCAGCGAGTACGCCCTTAGGCGCGCATTTTGGTGGGAAGGGGAATGGAGGGGAAAGCCCATGTCGTGTTTCGTGACGGAGAAAAAGGCTGTGTGCAAGGTGGGCGAAAAAATGGCCGCTTTTTATGTATTCGATACGCCCCGCGGCGTCTACTTAAGGCCGGAGATAAAGCTATTGGACGAGTGGGTTAAGGTGGCGCATAGGGGCGATGAGGGCAGTGGTGTTTATTAAAAGGCTTTAAGCTTGTGCTTTTCTAATCTCAATTTTCACTTTTTCGCCTGATATGTCCCACTCTTTCCCTTGGGAGACTGCGTCAATGATAAGCTTTACTGCCCTCGTTTCGCGTGCTATATAATCTCTGTATTGTTCAACTGCCTTTTTAATGTCGTCAGAATTAGTCTCAACTACTACGTGAATTTCATCGCTAATCTCAAGCCCCGTTTCCTTCCGCATTACTTGAATTCTCCTTATGAGCTCTCTGGCGAGGGCCTCGTAGTACAGCTCTGGCTCTATCTTATCGGGTACGCATACTTCTAATTCGCCCTCTTTTACACAAAGGTAATCGGGACGTCTGCCGACTTTTACCTCTTTCACATTGCCCAGGTATTTTAATAGCTCTGTATAACGCTCTGCGTATTTGGCGCCGTTTACATACGCCTCCCGTATGGGCCACCTCAACTTAATCCCCGCCTTGTTCCTGGCCTCGGCTAGTGCTGAGAAAACCGCAAAGAGCTCGCGGTATGCATAAATTAGCTCTTTGTCGTAACTACCGGCGGCTGGGTACTGCGCCAGGTGAACTGATTCGGGCGCGTTTTTCTCATACTTTCTCACATAGGCCTGCCACAAGTACTCAGTTATGAAGGGGACGAGGATAGATCCCAGTATTAAGACTTTTTTCAAAACGTCGTGTAACACGGCGTAGGCCGCGTATTTATCCGGCGATGGTTCTTCGCTCCACACGCGCCTCCTCAACAGCCTAATGTAGCGGTGGCTGAGAGTCTCTACTACGAATTCTCTCCACAGCGCGGCGGCCTTGTGGAATTCAAAATTCTTTACGAAGTTAGTAAATTCGGATATCATGATGTTGAGCTCTGAGAGAATCCACTTGTCCTCCTCTAGGCCTTTTTCTAGCCACTGGCTGAGGGGGTATTTCTCGGCGTCAAAGCCGTCAAGCGACATGTAAGTGTCGGCGAATTTCACCACGTTCCACAAGATGTTTAAATCGCCTATTACATATTTCACCTCGTCTGGGTCAAAGGAGAGATCCTCCCAGGGGGCAACTTTTGACAAAATATACAGCCTCACTGGATCTGCGCCGTATTTTTCAAACAAATCTTTTGCCCAAATTACGTTGCCCTTGCTTTTAGACATCTTTTGCCCGTGTTTATCAAGTATGAGCCCTTGAATCAACACGTTTTTATACGGGGCCCTGCCCGTGTATAATACAGACGTTGCGAGTAGCGAATAGAACCAGCCGCGGGTTTGGTCAATGCCCTCTGTGACGAAGTCGTAGGGGAATAGCTTTTCCCACAAATCCCTGTTATTCTCCCCGTCTACAGCCGCTATCCACGCAATGCCTGAGTCCAGCCAGACGTCCATAACATAAGGCTCTCTCACCCACTCGTCGCAGTCGTGGGCGGATATCTTCACTTGATCTATCCACGGCCTATGTACTAGTTTAAAGTCGTCAACGGGGGGCAATTCCTTGGCTAGTTTTTTCAGCTCTTCGAGAGAACCTATTACTAATATTCTCCCGTCTTTCTTACACCTCCACACCGGAAGCGGCGTGCCCCACACTCTGCTTCTTGAAATATTCCAATCCCTGGCGTTTTGGACAAAAATATCAAATCTATCTCTTAGCTTTGTCGGTACGACGTTGACTTTTTGCAATTCTGCGTACATCTTGTCGCGGATGCGAGATATTGCAATAAACCACTGTCTATCAGCTCTCAGTATGAGTTTAGAGCCGCAACGCCAGCAGTGAGGGTACTCGTGGCGTATTTTCTCCTCAAATACTAATAGGCCCTTCGACCGTAGATCTCTTGTCACTTCTTTATCCACGTCGTATACATGCTTGCCTTTGTACCTTCCTCCGAGCTCGTTATAGATGCCGTTGATCTCAACGCTGTTAGTAACGGGAAGGCCGTATTTCTTCGCCAGTTCGAAGTCCTCAGGCCCATGGCCTGGGGCTATGTGAACAAGGCCAGTGCCCTGCTCCAGCGTCACAAACTCCGCAGTAACTACTTGATGAGGACGCGACGCCCTTTCGGGCACTTCCTCCGCGAGGGGATGTATATACCTCACTCCGGCTAACTCAACGCCTTTTTTAGTCTCTACAACGCGCCACGTTTTTATTCCAAATTTAGCCATTAAGCTGGGCACAAGAGCCTCGGCTAGCCACCAGTACTCCCGCCTGCCGCCGACTTCAACTTCTACTTTCGCGTATACATAATCTGGGTGGACGGCAACAGCCTCGTTGTCTACTATCGTCCACGGCGTTGTAGTCCAAATTACCAGGTACTCATCAACGCCCCCCTCAACGCGGAATTTTACATAAATAGAGGGATCCTCCCTCTCATCGTACCCCAATGCCACCTCATGATCGCTTAGCGAAGTCTCACAGCGGGGACAAAACCACAACACTCGGTAATCTTCTGTGAGGAGTCCCAACTCGTGCGCCCTTTTAACTATGCGCCAGGCGTATTGAAGATAATGCGGCTGTCTAGTCTCATAGGCGTTTTCTAAATCAAGCCACAAGCCCAGCCTTTTAGTACCCCACTCCCTCCAATAGGCCAAGTACTCCTCAACTAGAGAGTTACACTCTAAGGCGAATTTCTCAAGCCCGAATTGTTCAATGTCCTTTTTGCTTCTTAGCTTCAGTTTTTTCTCCACCTCCCACTCAACTGGCATTCCCTGCATATCCCAGCCGCCTTGCACCCACACGTCGTAGCCTAATAATCTGTAAAACCTTATGACGACATCTTTGTAAGTGCGGCCCCTTATATGACCGACGTGGGGCATGCCGTTAGTTGTCGGAGGCCCTTCAAGGAAAGTGAATTTAGGCCCGCCCCGCCACGACTTCCACTTCTCAAATATCCTGTTCCTGCGCCAGAATTCCTCAACGGCTTTCTCTACTTCATGTGGACGGTAACTTGGAGGCAACGGAAGATCCCCATGTGGCATCGAGAAGTGGGGGAAATATAAGTATTAAAGTTCTAGCTGTGCCATCTTGGCCCCCTTGTAATGGAGTTTTCAGCGTTAGGGGAAGTCACTACAGGGGAGGGAAATGGACACAAGTGCAACAAATTCCGCTGTAGTTTGTGACAACGGCTAACAGAGTCTATAAGTTGTTTTTAATTGTGTAGTAATAACGTGGGGAAGGTCGTGGAGGAGAGCCTTTATCTCCTAATTGCCTCAATTATAAGTGCATCACTACTAGTCATTGTAGCGTTTCTGCTCCCGTTTGACGACATTAAGAAAGTGATTAAGGCCATTATGGAGGACATAGAGTATATGGTGGGATATGTGAAAGGGTTATGAGGTTCTTATACCACTTGGTTATGTTAATCTTAGCGCTGATTCTTCTGTACGTGCTGAATATTTTCCTTCACTACTTCGAAGCCCTACGTGCGGCGTTTTTGCCATGAATTATGTCGAGGGGCTTTTGGCCGCCGCCCTGCTACTGATATGTATCTTGTTGACTATCTACTTCGGCCGCCTTGTAATTGACATATTACACATGAAGTACGTCTTTGAGGCTACGAGACATGCCGCTTGTAACAGTAACTCCACCGGCAATCTAATAGTTGCTATGTGTGTTAAGTTGGGCTTTAATGGCACAATTACAGTAAGCGTCTATAACGTCACTATTAACTACCCAGGTTCGTAGACTAAATTTCCTTCGTCGTCTAGTTTTTTTCTAATTCTCCGCTGTGCTAGTAATTTCTCCAGAGCTTTATAGAAGTCGCCAGCTGAAACCCCCCTTGTCTTAGCCCACTTCACAACCTCCTCTTTCCCCACTCTCTTTGCGCTTTTTATAAAGGCGTATAACTCCTCCGAAATGTCAACGCCTTGAGGAGGAGTCTCTTTTTTCTCCTCTTTTTTAACTTCTATGAAGTCAAAGAGCGTGGGCCCTCTCTTCTCCTCTTTTCGTTTAGCCATGGACTTATATAACAAAGAGATTATATATTTTCGTCACTGTACAACCCGTATCTACTTTGTACAGATTATGTGGTTTTTCCTCCTTTGCGCATTCTTCCACTAAGACTTTGTCCACAGCGACGTAATAATTACTCCCGATTTTCACGCCGTGTTTTTCGTAGTATTCAGATACCGCTTTTTCAACGGGATCTCCCCTGTAGTAGTATATGCCATTACGTTTCTCAACAGCGCCGACATCTTCGGCTATTTGTAATAGAGTTTTGAAAGCGACTTTATTAAGCCACGCCGTTGGGGATATTCGTGACAGCCTCTCATTCACAGCACCGTGTAAATTTTCAAAATCGCCTTCTCTCAACTCCGCTAATGTCCCTACAAGTAACTTGTAGTGAAACAGCCGTTGGAAAAATAAGGCGTGATATACCGATAAGCTCAGCGCCTCTCTCAGAGAGACTAATTGCCGTCCTGCCGAGGTGAGAGATACTCTGTTATTATTGACTTCTACTACTTGAATACGCTCTAATAACCTCGTGATATCGCCTCTGCCTCTGCCTATTTCAAGGCCCCTCTCTCTAAGCTCTTCAAGTGTCGGCGCATTTTTAGCAACGTAGTGAATGTATTCATCAATTCTCCTCAAGCGAATGGGAGGGAATGTTACTGATCGCTGTAGTGTAATCACAATGGATAAGAATGAGATACTTAAATGAGGGCTGCCTCTGGTTTGATAGGACTGTGATAATACTCTTCACAGGTGTACACATTAAAAATTTATATGTATAAGTTGAGTAGAAGAGTATGGACATTAAGGAGAGGATACTGACGCTTTTACGAGAGAGGGGAGAGCTAACAACGTCAGAGCTAGTGGAGCTGTTGAACTTGCCGCGCCACAGAGTATTAAGAATGCTCAACAAGCTATATTTTGAAGGCCTTGTGGAGCCTTATAAGAAGAACAGGAGGTACTACTGGCGTCTGGCGTCAGGCTACGCGGCCATAGCCCCGATACACCTCTCCGTGGAGCCCGTGTTATATATAGAGGGCATTGTAGAGCCCATCTACAGAAGAGTAGAGGATAGGATAGACTCATTTATTTTCACCCATGTTAGGAATAAGGAGTACTGGCTGTGTGACTGCGACGTGGGCTACTATATACTTACAGACGAGCCTATAATTGGGTGTAATTGTAAATTGAGACACGCATTTGGCGATAGGAAACTGGCAATGTTGTATTTGCCCAAAGAGTTGAGATTTCGGTACTGGAGAAGTTATAGGTATGGAGAGGGCGATGTGGAGTTCATAATCTTACTGCCTGAGGAGCGGGACTCGCCGGAATTGCAAAAGAAATTTGAAACATACTTAGAGACGCGTTAATTCTTTTTCAACCAGGGGGACAACGGGGCGAGCTTGCCCAGGTAGGAGTCTAGATCTGCCTCGCTTAGCCTCTTACAGATCGCCTCTTCGACGACGTCGTCGAAATGCCTCGCCTCAGATAGCGCCTCTTCTATAGTGTTTCGCGTAATTATTTCGTATACTCTAGCCGCCCTTTTCCCCGCAGTGGCCCTTACCACCCTCCCCACCCGCTGGATCATCTGTCTCCTAGACCCCGTACCGCTGACAATTACCGCAACTTCTGCGTCTGGCACGTCGACACCTTCGTCCAGTACAGTAGTGGTGACGACAACTTTACTCAGCCCGTTGCTAAATCGCCTAAAAGCAGCCTCCCGATTCCCCTCTTCTGAGGTGATTAGTTCCGCGGCAATGCCAGATTCTCTTAGTCTTTTATACAGCTCCTCGGCCTGGTCTATAAACTGCGTGAATACTAACACTTTTGAGCCAAGAGCGACCTCTTGCACTACTACGCGTACGGCTATAGGTATTTTTTTACTGGCCTTAGCGGCGGCGTTTCTTAAAACTATCGCGTTGTTTTGAGGCAGAGAGGCATACAGAGCCTCCTCCTCCCTAGTCATGCGTACGTATATTCTGTAATGCTCTACGGGCACCACGAGGCCGGCCTCGATCATTGATCTATACGAAGCTCTGTACACCGGGGGCCCAACGGCTTCGTAAATCAAGTGCTCGTTTTGGTCCTCTCTCTCAGGAGTTGCGGAGAGCGCCAGTCGAAACGGAGATTCTAAACTCAACGCCACTTCTTTAAACGTCTCCGCCGGTACGTGATGCGCCTCGTCGAAAATCACAAGACCAAATCTGCCTCTGAGCTCATCTATGTGCTTCACGGCGGAATTATAAATTGCCACTGTGACGTCCCGCACCTCCTTGTAGCCGCCTCCCAACACGCCGGGGCTCACGCCTAAGTATTTCCTAATCCTCTCCGCCCACTGAGCCGCCAGCTCCTTAGTCACTACGAGCACTATTGCTGAAGTACCAGCTCTATACATCGCCTCAAGGCCGACGAATGTCTTCCCGCCCCCAGTGGGTATAATCACAGTGCCCCTCATGCCGTGTGAGGTCCAGTTCTCCACAGCCTCAACTTGAAAGGGCAGAAGCGAAAATCCCTTCTTGTAAGACACCCGAGGATACTCGGCGCTTTCATACTGTATTACATATCCCAATTCCTCTAGCGTTTTTACAACTCTTTCCCTTATGAAAACTGGAAAGACCAATTTATAGCCCCCGGACTCTTGTACTAAATGAACTAATTTAATATTATGTTCTATTAATTCTCCATCTTTATTCACAACATTATATTTAAGTTTAAACTCGCCTATTCTTTTTAATAAACCTGAAGCTAAAAAATTGAGCTTAGCGTAGTTAAGGCCAATGACCGCCTTCCTCCAACTGCGTCTTTTTTCAAAAAGCGTTTTCATTTTCTCAGAGGCTAATATAAACTCGCGGGCCTCGTTAAGCGCCTTCTCTAACTCGCCCCAGATCTCAACCCCCCTCAGGAGCTCCCTCAGTCTATTAATCCCCAGCTCTACAAATTCCTCAAAAGTTGAGGCCTTAGAGATTGATTTATCCTCGGCGATAAATCTCCTGAGATAGCCCGTGAGAGAGATGACATGCGCATTCCCCTCTGACGCCAATACGTGTTGTTCAAGCTCGGCCGGAAGCGCGCCAATTACAACGATAGAACCCCCGCCGTGGCTTTTGCCAACTGACGAAAGAATAGACAAATACTCCTCATTATTTAGCTCTAGGAGTTGTCTAAGCCTAGCAATCATCGCCACATCCCGGGTCTTTCCCCGCCAGCTGGCGCCGTCCCACCTAAAGCCTAAACGTTTCAGCTCCTCCTTTACCCTCAGTATGCGCTCCCAAGGCCACTCTCTCACGATCTCAATGCCGTTAACCGCAACGACGAAACGTGGCACATTTAATAGTAGCTTCATATTTAAGCCCATTGCTAGTGAGAAATTTATGAGCCAATTATTACAAGATTACCTCAATTGGGAAAACTACATCTTACGCAGAGTGGATTTTCCGACTAGCTACGTAGTGGAGGGCGAGGTGGTGAGAATTGAGGCGATGCCGCGATTATATATAAGCGGCATGGGCGGATCTGGCGTCGTGGCGGATTTAATACGCGACTTCTCACTCACGTGGAATTGGGAGGTTGAAGTTATTGCAGTGAAAGACTATTTCCTAAAAGCCCGCGACGGCTTGTTAATAGCTGTGTCCTATTCTGGCAACACTATTGAGACTCTCTATACTGTGGAATACGCAAAAAGGCGGAGAATCCCCGCGGTGGCTATCACAACGGGGGGGAGACTGGCCCAAATGGGAGTGCCCACTGTAATAGTTCCAAAGGCCAGCGCGCCGCGCGCGGCACTTCCGCAGTTATTAACAGCTGCTCTCCACGTCGTGGCTAAAGTGTACGGAATAGACGTTAAAATTCCAGAGGGATTAGAGCCGCCAAATGAGGCCTTAATACACAAGCTAGTAGAGGAATTTCAAAAAAGGCCGACGATAATAGCGGCTGAGAGCATGAGGGGCGTTGCCTACAGGGTTAAAAACGAGTTTAACGAAAACGCGAAAATAGAGCCCTCTGTGGAAATTCTGCCGGAGGCCCATCACAACTGGATAGAGGGCTCCGAAAGGGCTGTGGTGGCGCTGACAAGTCCCCACATACCGAAAGAGCATCAAGAGAGGGTAAAGGCCACTGTGGAAATAGTAGGCGGGTCTATATACGCAGTAGAGATGCACCCCAAGGGCGTTTTATCCTTTTTACGAGATGTGGGCATCGCCTCTGTAAAACTGGCAGAGATTAGAGGCGTAAATCCCCTGGCCACCCCGAGAATAGATGCATTGAAGAGGCGCTTGCAGTGACTACTGTATCTTGGCCGTAGAAGGCGCCTTGGGTAAGACACCCCCACGATACTCCGAGTTTGCGCGGTGGGGAAAAGGCCTCGGTAGCGCCACCTCTCTACACGTCGCCTTAATCTCCTTGACCCTCATCGCCCATATGCGTTATTTTTCATCCACTCGTCCACTAGCTTGACTTCGGGCCTTAGGTAGATGCCGCTGGGCGTGTCAAACACGCGAAATGTCGCCGTCTTTCTCCCACATTACAAGACGCCCTCAAGTCGGTCACGAAACACGATATCGGCTTACCCCTCCACTCCCGCCGAAAGGCCCTCCTCAAGGCGTATTCCCTGATTACCGGGCTGTCTGGCTTAATGCCGTACTCCGCCATTACGGCCTTGGCTATTTCACACATGCCGTAGTACAGTTCAAGCCTTTTCACCACCTTGCCCTCCTCGCCCGGCAAGACGGGTCGCCTAAAACATTTGCGGTACCAATCCTTTAGGGCGGCCATTACTTGGCTCTTCAGCTCAAGCCTCCTCTGCTCCTCCTCCCTCTTCTTCCACCGCTCTAATACGCGGAGTCGCTCATTCCTTATGTAGTCCTCTATGGCGCGGATACAGTCCTCCGCCTTTGGCTACACACCGTCTTATCCACCTTAGCCCCGTTGACTAGGACGTAAATGTCACGTGTAGGCATGTACGCCGACCTATCTTTAAGAAGCTTAAGAGCATCAAGAAGTACGTGGAGGAGTACGTAAACAAGCTTAGGATAGAGTATACCTTATATAGCCTACCTGGCATTGACCCCTGGGTAGAGGTTGGGTTTAAGGACGAAAGGGGAACGGGATAGCTCACATTAACATTAGGTGGAATGGCGAAAAACTACTCGCCATTTTCGGCGGCGCCAGAGCGGCTGGCTTCAATGCTGAGCGCTATGGGCGCCAGCGTGGAGGCGAAAGAGCGTGTGGGGGCTGGCACGTGTGACTCACAACTGACTTTATAACCGCAATACGCAGTAAGGAGTGGCCGGAAGCGATCAAAGCCCTCGTTGAGGAGTTGCACAAGAGAGGTTTGATCAACGAAAAACAGAGGGATAGGTTGCTGAAAGAAATCAACGCTGGGCCCAACGTAGTTGAGATAGTCGGCTTGGAGCTAAGCGTTTCGCAGAAAACCCAGGCAAATCCAAGACGCTGTTATTATGCACAAACCAACCTCTCCCGTAGCCTTTGACGCCGCCGTCATGGCGCTTAAAGACGCGGGCTTTGAGGAGGGGGTGCACTTTATAGCGAAGAGACCGGAGGGCGGCAAGCCGGGGCACTCAAACTGCCAGCCAGCCCCTGGCGCCTTGTGGAGCTCAGTAGACAAGGTGCGGAATGGGCCGATAAAGCGCTGAGGCGCCTTGAGGAAATTGCAAAGGCAAGGGGCACCTCCCACGTTCTGGAGGAGTAAAGCCGGCGAGGGAGGCGGAGTAGATCCTAATGATGTTGTAGCAAAAGACGCCGAGAGGAGGATAAAGGCAGTTATGAGGTACGTAAGGGTGGAATGGGATGGCGATAGGCCAAGGGTTGTGGTGGAGTACGAGGCTGACGGCGTAGCAAAGTCCTTCACTTGGAGCATAAGGTCAAGAGGGAGAATTCAAGCTCACGTGCGGCTGAACAGCGAGAGGCCCCTAGTGCTGACAACTCTAACAGGTGACAAGTTGACAAGAGAAAAGAAAAACATGAAAGTGCTTGCCACTAAACACATCTCCCTAGCCTGAGGGAGTAGGCTGGGAATTACTAAGGTGGTACGCAAAAATAATGAGGGAATAAAATAATAATCAAAGAGATTTCTACACCAATGCTTCAGGAAGCGGCGGTTATTGCGCTTGGTGTTGTCTTGGCGGCGGCTTCATGGCAAGACGTTAGGACTAGAGAAATCGACGCTTGGATATTCGCTGTAGGCGCGTTGCCAGCCGCCGCCCTTATATATATGAACTTCCCCTACCCCTTTTACTTATTTTCACTCGCCGTAAGCTTAGTATTGGCAAGTGTAATGAGATTCTTGGGCTCGGGCTATGCAGACTCTATAGCAATGGCGCTGATAGGAAGCGCGCCGCCAGTGCCGCCATTTCCAACGGCGTTTATCGTCATACTAGCCGGATCTGTCCTGTTGCCAGTTCACATGGTGCATATTTACCTCGCTAATCGCGGAAAGCCTTGTGAAATGACCAGCCTGGAAAAGTTGACACATATTTGTATTTCAAAAGAGGAGTTTCACAAGAACCCCACGAAATATATAGTGGGGGAGGTGAGAGACGTGGAAAAATACGATCCGAGGAGGCTGGAGGTAAGAGAGCAGTGGATAAAGGCTAAGTACGGCCTCCCCTATCTCTTATACTTAACCGTGGGCTACTGGATATATGTCATTTTATATCTAAGTGGCAAAAGCCCTGTCGCCGGCATCGCCTAGACCTGGGACAATAAACGCCTTGTCGTTAAGCGTCGGGTCTACGGCTACGGCATAAATCTCAGCGCTTGGCCAACGCGATAAAACGCGCTCAATACCCATAGGCGTGGCTATGACTGATACCACAATAAGCCTCCCAGGGTTGTCCGCCCTATACACCTCTTCAATCACCCTACTCATTGTTATGCCAGTGGCCAGCATGGGATCGGCCACAATGACTACATCATCCTCGGCGATTTTAGGCACCTTAGAGTAGAATATATCAACGTCAACAACGCCTCCCTCCTCCCTCCTCTTGGCGGCAACCACGCCTAGACGAGCTTGCGGAAAGGCCTTAACAAGGCCTTCAACTAAAGGCATGGCGGCGCGGAGCACTTGCACGATAACTACTTTATCGAGGCCAATTATGTCAACTCCAACAGCCTTGCCGAGAGGAGTCTCTATCTCTACGTACTTGACTGGAAAGGTCTTGGCCAGCTCATAGCCTATTATCCTCCCAAGCCTCACGAGGCCCTTGCGGAACTCAATACTCCCCGTGTTCTTATCCCTAAGCTTAGTCAGGAGATATTGCGCATAGACGTGGTCTATTATTCTAACCGGCATAACGCTTACTTTTCAAGTCTCGCTATGCGGTCTAGTAATTTGCGGTACTCTTCCCGTAATTTTTCTACCTCCTCTCTGAGTTTTTGATACTCCGCCCCCCTCTCCATGGACTTCTTGATCTTTTCAACTATCTCCCTCGCAACGCGCCTTATGCGCCCATCTATGTCTTGCTCCGCCCTCTCCTGGAGATCTTGCAACAGCCGCGGCTCTAGTAACTCAAGCGCGGCCGTGACGGCGGCGTATCTCATTCTGAAGTTGTCGTCTCTCATGTATCTTTTAAGGGCGTCGATAACCTCTTTCCTTGGGCCGAATTTTGCCAGCGACTGCACTGCAGAGACTCTCACAGGAGTGGGCATGCCGGGTTCCGCATGGCGCAGTACTATTTTCAACGCCTCCTCAGTGCCCAACTCAGCAAGCCCTTCAAGCGCCCCCCTCTTGATAACGTCTAGGTGGCTGGGGTATTCAAGAGCCTTCTTAAGGCTAAACTCGGCGAATTCCCACTTGACTTTTCCAAGCGCCCTGGCCGCCTCAGCCCTTACGTAATAACTCTCCCCTGCGTCGTGGAGGATTTTATCTAAAAACTCGCCGGCTTCTTTTCGCTTTGTGTTTCCCAGCGCCTCGACTATCACCCGCCGCACTCGGGGATGGAGCGATTTCTTAAACGCCTCAGTGAGTTTAGCCATTGCTTCCTCAGTCCCAATTTCCCCAAGTGCCCTGGCCGCCTCCGCCGCAACGCCCCAGAACTTATCACCGACGGCCTTGGCCAATGCATTGACAGCCCTAGGACTTCCGTTTTTCTTTAAGACTTCAATAGCTTGTATTTTGCAATACATATCGTCGTCGTCAATCATGGCCACAGCAGACTCAAGCGGGTATTGCAAATCCAGCGCTTTAATTATTTTAAACGAGGGGTCCACACATATATACTTCGGCTTGCCCCCCTCAATATAAAGCGTCACCTCTTTCATGTTTAAAAACACCTCTTTCACCTCTCTCCTCCCGTCTTCATAGACTATTTTTATTTCGAGAGGCAATGTATATACTGGATAGCTATCCTCCCCCTGGGCTTGTTTAATTTGCAACTTAATGGCGCCCTCTGAGTAGCTCCACGACACTTTTAAAACTGGATGCCCGGCCGAATACCAGAACTGCCGCCAGAACCACTCCAAGTCTCTTCCCGCCGTCTCTTCAAAAGCTTTGCGCAAATCTTCGAAATCCACAGCCTTATACCTATGGCGCTCTAGGAATAATTTAAGCGCCTTGCGGAACACATCATCGCCGAGAATACTCCTCAACGTGTGCAGAACCACAGATCCCTTCTCATATGCGTGTCTATCAAAAACCTCGTCAGGAATCTTATATAGATTAGTCACAATAGGCCTTGAATAACGCCTTGAAAACTCCCCCAGATAAGTCTTGAAGTTTGTATAAATCTCATAGAGATATTCCTCCCTCCCCTTATGCGCCTCAGTCCAGAGCGCTTCAATAAAAGTGGCGAAGGACTCGTTTATCGCAATGTGGGCCCAGTCCTTAGCCGTGACTAAGTCGCCGAACCACATATGGGCCATTTCGTGTGCCACCAGGGGATCTGAGGAGAAGTCCTCTCGCTCGGGACACGGAAAGCCGGTGTAGGGACAGTGGGCATGTTTGTCGTGAATAGTCCAGTCTGTCAGTATTGTAAACGTGGTGTTTTCCATTCCGCCGTAGATAAATTCGGGCACGACAACTTGCGCATACCGCTCGTAGGGGAAGGGAACTCCGAGGTACTCAGAGAAGAACTGCATAATTCTACATGTGTTGTAAAACGAAAACCGCCATCTATCGTCAACATACCTCGGGATGTAGAACTCAAGGACAACGTCGCCGCACTTCTCCCTGTGAATCTCAAAATCCCCTACAGCTATGGCGAGAAGGTATGGGGACATGGGGTGTTTTAAGTCCCAGACAAAAGTCTGCCTCTCGCCTCTATCTTTAACCTCAATTAACACCCCGTTGCTACCGGCAATATACGGCTTCGGGACAGTTATCGCCACAGTCCACGGGAATTTTATATTAGGCGAATCTGGCAACGGAACCCAATACCTATTATACTCGCTTTCGCCCTGAGTCCAGACGTAATACCCCTTCCCAGTTTTTATAAAATACATGCCCGCCCTGGGCCTCGTCCTATATTTCACGTAAATTTCCACGGGATCTCCCCTCTTCCACTCAGGTTTTATCTCCACCTTTGAGCCGTCGTAGAAGTACTCGTGACTGGCCTCTAAAATCTCCATCTCCATTGCGTCTAAAACCACCGCGGCTCTGTCCTTCTTCGCCTTAGCTCTATATCTAACTACGCCCTCCACCCATCCCCCCTCTACGTCAATTGTGATGTCAAGTTGCATATGGCTAACTTCAAAGTGGTATTCAGGAGGAAAGCGGGGCAGGTACTCGGGAAATGAGAAGTCTCTGCCGACAAGATATCTCATAGCCACAAGAAAAGACCCTACTTATAAGTCTCAAAAACCGCAAAACTTATAAGGAGTGGGTAAGGACACGCAGTGCTGTGAACGCGTGGGGGGACATTTTGCTAGAGTTTAAGACGAGGATACAGTACAAGTTAGCTTGGATGCTCTACTCGTTAGGCATTGGGGGAATTATTAAACTACCCGATATAAAACAACTATATGCAAAGGCAATGGCAACTAAGTGGTGTGCCAAGAAAGATAGGAGGTTCTGCGAAGAGGCCTTCTATAAGTTGTACAATTACGACATAGCAAAATACTTAGCCAAGGGCGAGCCGGTCACAGTTCTGTCCCTCGCCTTATACGACGCAGAACGGGGGGACTACACCTTCTCAACGCTGAGAGATTACGCAGAGCGGGGAGTAATGCCTGCAGAGTTTGCCCTCTTTGCGAACGTGAAAGAAGAAGAGCGCCTAATAGGGATAATTGCTGGCATATTAAAAGCCTTGGGAGATGCCACGCCCGACTTAATAGCCACTGCGTGGCACATAATTGCATATCGCACCAAGACTGTACCTCTACTGGAAAAAGTTAGAGAGAACCTCGTGTTGCTGGCCTTGCTTACAGAGATGGAAAAAAAGGGGGCTTGTGAGGAGGAGCGGAGAGCTATACGCATTAACAGAAGAGGGCCTGGCGGCGGCTGTAGATATATGGATCCCGCCGGAGGTAAAAAGGCTCAGGGAAATGAAATATTTAACTCCGTATTTCTACGCCCTACTTAATGGAAAAGTTCAGATTTGAAAAATTATTCTTTTAAGGCGCCTATTGAGATAAAGGTCTTCGTCTCCTTAACGCCCTCCATGTTATTAATAGAGTCAAGCACCTTGTCTAAAACTGTCTCCTGCGTAATAATAGCCAAATCGTAGTCCCCGGCGAGTCTCAAGGCCTTTTCAATTGGCAACTTCTTAGCGGCATCGTACACCTTGTCGCGGTACTTAGGCTCAATCTTTACTAATATAATTACATCGCTGGACTGGCCCTTCAATAGCTTCACTGCCTTCTCTGTTATGTCTACAAATTCCCTCCCAGTTCTAACAAGGCCCAACTCTTTTAATCGCTTGAGGTGTATGGCCAGTGCTTGTCTCGTCATGCCGAGTTCCCTTGCGATTTCGTCTTGGTCTCCATACACAGTGTATACCCTCATTGGCTGTGCCCTCTGAAGCAAGTGGTTAAGTAACTGGTACTGCCTATCTGTTAGCTTTACTTCCTCTGTCATAGTAATCGAGAGAATTTGAGATATTTAAATGTATCGCTAAATTCAACGCATGAACTCTCTGTATTTTTTTAGTTAAGAGAGACGACGAAAAATATCCCATATACAAAGCCAGGAAACCATTAAAGGGCTATATATAAACCTTTCTCTCTTAATGTAAAGAGATATTGACGTTGTGTATTTTTAAGCCGGCCTTTACTCCTTCCTATGAAATTGATCGGTTTAGTTTTACTCTCAATAATTGCCGTAGGCGCGACTATTGAGGTGAGGACTAGCTTGGGCTTTCCAGTAGCTAACGCCACTGTATGTGTGGCCTCGCAGTGCGTTACGACAAACGCCACGGGCCACGCGGAGGTGGCTCACACGGGCCCAGCGGAGGTGTACATAGACGGGATACTCGCGTGGAAAACTTACGCCACAGGCCACGACATAGTCACAGTGACGTACCTACAATCGCTGGAGGCAAAGCCGCTGGCAATAAGCGGGAAGCTAGTTGTGAAAATGGTCAAACTAGTAAACGGTACATATGTAGATTTAGAAATTCCCTTTGCAGAAAACGCCCTGGCCAGGAAACTGCCTGTGGGAAATATAAATTATCAGCTGGAAGTATACATATTGAGAATAGGGGATTATATATTAGGAAAACCCGTAAAAGTTTCTACAACTCTCTGGGAGCCCAAAGTCGACCTCACTGCGTTAGGCCTTGTGAAGATGTGCCAAATAAAGGGAATCCCCCCAGTCACGGCAATAACGTTAAACGCGACTCATATGGGAAGGGATATAACGGCGTATTTGATCACGGGTCTTAATTACACAGGAGTAGCCGATACTGATATACGGCTCCCCAACGGCAGTAGGTATAGACTCCAGTTTAAACTGGCCGAGTTTTGCAACAAGACTCTGGGAGTAAACGCCACAAGGCTTGTCATCCGGGCCGTTGACTCTTTCGGAGCTGTCAGAACGGACTGGACCATAGCCGTAGCCGGCGGTACGTATAGAGGACAGGCAGAGCTCTGGGTACTCCCCGGCGTTGTCTATACTGTAACAGTAGACGCAGGCTTTACCAAAAAGACAATCACAGTAACAACGCGACAACCCTCTGAGGCGTTAATAGTAGAGGTGGAAAACGCCTACCTGCTCCTAGAGTATCAACAGCCCCCCAAGAGAGTCATAATAGGCAACTACACATTGGCAGAGGCCGCACCCCGGCGCATTGAACTGCCCCCCGGAAACTATACTGTAATAGCCGATATAGGCGGCAGAAACTTCACTTACACAGTGACCCTCAAGCCGGGGCAGGCGCTCCGGCTTGTTGTGGGCCAAGCTACCGTAAACACACAGACGGCAACAAACCCAATTTACATTTTCGCCTCAGCGGTGTTGGTCATCGCCGCGTATATACTGCTCAGAGGGATTCCCCGCCGTCGACAACTAACACGTGGCCAGTCACATAGCTAGAGGCCGGGGAGAGTAGCCAGTAGATCGCCTCGGCGGCCTCCTCCGGAGTCCCAAGCCTCTTTAAAACAGTCCTCTCGCCAAACCCCCTCACTTCCTCCTCGCTTATCCACCCAGTCCACCTAGTGGCAATTGGGCCGAAGGCCACGGCGTTTACCCTCACAGGCGCCAAGACCTTAGCCAGAGATCTGGCCAGTGCCGCTACTGCCCCCTTTGCCACTGAGTATGGAATGCCGTAGACGTCGCCGATTAGCCCAGGGGTGGAGGAGACCAAAACCACAGAGGCCCCCGGAGTTAGGCTGGGGAGAAAGGCCTTCACGACGTTAAAAGACCCTATAACGTCCACCTTGAATACGTCTATAAAATCGTCGCCGCTCAGCTCAGACAGCGGCTTAACCCAAAGCCTCTGATCCCCATGCCCGTGGACCAGCGCCAAGCCATCTACAGGCCCCACTTCGCCAGCAGCCCTTTCCAGACAGCGTAAGTCCAACACGTCGCATTGATAGTGCACATCAGCCTCAGAGGGACTCCGGGAGATCCCGATTGTGAAGTCCCCCCTCCTTTTTGCGACTCTGATTAACGCCCTGCCAATACCCCCGCTGGCGCCAGTTACGACAATTCTCATCTACAGCCCAAAGGCCTCTTACAGCTCAGCTTCACGTCAATCTCCCCCCGCCTGGCCTCAGTTATCATATTGTGATGCTCGTCTTTCACGCCTCTAATGAAAGAACACATGTGAACGCCGCATACCTTTACTTGAACTCCCTTAGCCCTCAGCTTCTCCATTAACAAATCGGCGAGCCACTCTGTAAAACGTTCTTGCATAATCGGCCGTGCAGCCGCCCACTTGACCAGCCTAATCACTTTGCTCAAGCCGGGGACGCCGTCCCCAGGGACGTAGGCAACAGATATTCTCAATAAAATAGGGAGCAAGTGGTGTTCACAGAGAGAGACCGCCCCTATATTCTCAATAACCACGGGGCCCAATTCGACGTCGTATTCAAGTGGGAAGAAAACCACCTCAGGAGGCGGCTCCCTAAGCCCCCGCGTCAGCTCCTCCATAGCCTTCACAAACCGCTTGGGAGTGTTAAGGACTCCGGGCCTGGTAAGATCCTCCCCCAGGTACTCCAGCAACTCCTCAACCCCCCTCTCAGGCTTGGCCTTTGCCTTCCTATCGGTAATCACGCAGATAAGCCGATAACTATATTTAAAATATACAGATGCGCCTAAAAAGCGCCGCAGTGCAAGCGACACGGCTCCTTACTTCGCCGATTCCCGTTGTGCCGAGCGCATCGCCATCTTCTGACAACAACTCCCCGCCAATGCGCCACACTCAGTATTATTGCAACGAGGCCGCCTCTCGTAAAAACTCCGCGAGGTGTGGGGCGGCGGCTTTAAGCTTGGCCACCGCCGAGCCCACCTCCTCATCTGGCAAAACGCCATACCTCCTCAACACGTGGGCGTGAATCCCCAACACCTCCACTACCAACGGCATAAGCCCCCCGACATCCAATTTAAAAAATCCTCCGTAGCGACAAAACAAACGGCGGCAACCCGAGGCCGACGACGTTAGCTATTGCTCAGCCGTGCCTTAACGCTCAGCAGGCTAGACGCCGGTTGAGGCGCGGGCCGTCCGCCGGGTTATTCTGCATTTTTTACACACGGCCGCCCCTCTCCATGTGAAACACCGCTTGAAGGCAGAGGCCAGAAAAATCGCCGCCTGCAAGGGCCTTTCTATTGGCGAGAGCAGAACTTGTAGCCAGTCGACTTCGCCGAGGGCGCGGCGGGATCTCAGCGCCGTGCGGACAGCGTGAACGGCAAAGAGCGGGGGGAAGAAAAACGCAAATATTGTCCAAGCCCAGTAGTAAATAAGCTCGACTGCCCAGAGGGTCAGGTTTCCCAGTTTTGCCGCCACTGCCTGCCTTATAGAGAACTCCCAAGTGCCCTCCGCTGGATCCATTGGTATTAATAAGGGCAAGACTTCTATACGCTCTGCCAGAGCGGTTAAAGCCATGTCGTCAACGGGGCATTTTTTCAACGCCTCTATAGCGTCGGCTCTGCGCGCCGCTGGCACAGTCATGGCGCCGCCGTAGAGAAACCTTGTAGCCGGCCATACCATCCAGTCGAAGCCGCCTAGCGAAAAGGCGTTTTGCAAACGGTCTAAAACCCACCTATAAGCCGTGGCGAACCTCCCGCACATGCCTTTTAAAAGCCCAATCCACTCCCCGGGGTAGGCGTCGTCGTCAATAAAGACGTATAAATCGGCATCAATAGTCTCTAGGGCCGTGGCCAATGCCCCCGACTTACCCCTATATTTGTTCAAAACCCACCTCAGCCCCGCGGCCTCGGCTCTTTCCGCCGCCGCCTCGCTGTCAACGACTACAAAATCGACGTAGCCCGCAAATCGGCCTAAATCCCTATCCCCACGCGTCGGCATGATGACAACGGCGTTGCACCTGCCGCCTGGAGGCCTCTTCATAAGAAACTCGGCCAATAGGTGGACTGCCTCATATATCAACACCGCCGCCAAGAGCTGGGGATATAACACAGTTATAGGGATGTCGGGGGTTTAAAGCCGTAAAGCCGGGGGCGAGCTACCGAGGAGGTTTAGAGTGTCTTGGGGGCATCTCACGCAAAGAGCCTTTAGGGGGATGGACGCAGTGGCAGCAGAGGCTGGGGCTCAGTGGTGTATGTATATTACATACGCCTTACGAGTCCTACGAGAGGAGTTACCTGGCGGAGGTAGGAGAAGAGCGACGAGCCTCCGACGTATCGCGCTTTTTGAAGTGTCTGCAGATTTGCGCGGGACTGCGTTTTGGTTAACGGGGCTAAGGCGGACAAGACGGCGCGCCGCCAGGGGCGGTAGATATCCGCGCTATTAAAGAATAGACGGCCGTATTGGAATGGAGGAGGAAAAGAGGGGGGCTTAGGCTGAAGAGCCAAGTTATGGCCGCTCTAGGCGTTTTAGCCCATGCAGTCTGGCGAGGAGCGGCAGAGATATATAGATTAAAATGGACAATTTATCTCTGTTTATGAGGACAGAGGAGTACGGCCTCATTTTAAAAGAAGAGAGATTAGAAGGCGGACGCCGGGTCCTCGATATTTTTTGGGGCCCGCAACATCCGTCAAGCGGCCATACCAGGTTCATAATTGAAGTTGATGGGGACGTAGTGGTAAACGTCACTCCCGATCCGGGCTATGTACACAGGACAATGGAAAAGCTCGGCGAGACTAGACACTGGATTCAGAACATCCCTCTATTTGAAAGGCTTTCGCTCCCCGACGCCATAAACGTCACGTGGGCCTACGCCTTGGCCATAGAAAGGCTTGCTAAATACGACGTCTCCCCCAGAGCTCAGTACCTCAGAGTAATCATGGGCGAGCTCAGCCGCATTTCCACACACCTCTACGACTTGGGGCTCCACGCCATAATGATCGGCTCATCCACTGGCTTTATGTGGGCGTACGGCCTCCGCGAATTGCTTGTGCAACTGTGGGCCATGGCGTCTGGCTCGAGGACAACTCCCACGTGGGTGCTCCCTGGCGGCGTCCGCACCGCGCCTCCAGACGCCTTTTACGAACAGACAAGGGGCTTTTTAGACTACTTAGAGAAGAAAGTGGATGAGTTTATGAGAGTTGTGGTCAAGAACCCCGTTGGCTACTACCGCCTAAAAGACGTTGGGTATTTAAGCAAGGAGGACGCGGCGAGGCTTATGGCCACTGGGCCTGGGGCAAGGGGATCTGGGATAGAATGGGACGCCAGGAGGGCGTATAAATACGGCGTGTACGATGAATTTGAGTGGGAGGTGTGCGTGGAAGACGGCGGAGATGCGCTGGCCAGGACTATGGTCAGAATATGCGAAATAAGGCAGAGCGCGAGGATAATTAGACAAGCCCTGGACCGGGTCCCCAGGGACGGCCCGCTAGTCGGCGAGGCGTTACTGCACAGAATACCGCCAAAGCAGAGAGAAAAGGCCAATGAGCTAATAAGACTCGGCGCTTTGTTTACCACGATGCTCCCCCAAGGCGAGGGGGTCGGCGTGACAGAGGGCGGAAGGGGGAGGTATTATTTTCAGGTATTTGGCGACGGGACCGAGAAGCCCTATCGGGTGAGAATCTCCACTCCGTCCTGGCAGAACCTCCGCGCAATGATTAGGGCATTTATAGGGGCAAGGCTTATGGATCTGCCGGCCATTTACGGCTCATTTGGCTATTTCCCGCCTGAACAAGACAGGTAATAGGGGCGGCGTTCTGCCGTTTTTTACGTGGTTTTAAAGCTCCGCCGACTCTCTCATCGCCTCTGCGTACCACCTCAAAAGCCCCCAGCCTGCCCCCTTGTACTTGGCCAGGGCGAATAGATGTCTTGCGGTCAGCGTTATGCTCCCCCTCTTCTCCCTTATTGCCTTATCGCCAATGAGGACTGCCAGCACTAGGGCCTTTTCGTCATTGAGCTTCATGCCTGCTATTACTCTTCCTCTCGTCGTCACGCCCCAAATGAAGGAAAAGGACTTCGTCACACCGTTTACTTCATACTCAACAACTACCCTCGGCCTATCGCCGTCCCGCATCACCTTTACGTCTCTAATAACCGCCTTAATCCCCTTCTCGGCGTCCTCCGCCACAAGCCCCCTCGGGTCGGCGGTCTCCGCCTCCCTGGCAGGTCTTAGGTACTCCTCCAGAAGGTCGTAGAAGCCCCTCGCCTTTGCAATTTCCTCAAGGCGCCTAAGCGCCTTATCTGCCCAGTCCACGCCCAGCCTCCTCAGCTCCTCTATACGCCAAAGGCCGGCAGGTATCTTAAGGTTGATGTGTCCATGTTCGCCTTTCTCAGGCTTCTTTGCAGTGAAGTGGACGCCCTCTTCAAAACCCGCATCCTTAAGTGCATTTACGGCGGCGTCAAAGGCCTTTCCAGATCTCGGTTGGTACATAATTTTCAGCCTCTTGGATTTATCGCCAGTTTTTTCCCAAACACGCATCTCCACGCTGGCGATTTCAATTGTGTTGGGCCCGGCGTTTATATCCGCCAGCAACCGGTCTCTCTGCTCCTCGTTTATCACACCCCCTCTATACAACTCCTCCACTAGGGCCTTAACCGCCTCAAGCCACTCCTTACGGCGTATTGCAGTAATGGAGTCCGTTGTAAGCTGTACGTACCAATACTCACCACTCTTCTTCGCCTCAGCCCCGGCGCCCAATGCGCTTAGTATTGAGGCCAACCGCTCTGCCTTTTCTCTGGCGCCTTTAAAGTAGGCGTATAACATCTTTCGATGCCACCTAATGTTTATGTGGGCGATTTCATTTCCCCCATCGTCTCTAAACCTCACCTCCACCCACGGGTCAACGCCCTGCGGGCTGTAAAGCTCGTATTCAATCCTCAGCTTGTTAGCGTAATCCTCCACGTACCTTCTAATGTGATTTAGCTTATTAAAAATGTGGTCGGCGTATAGGCCATTCTCTACGCCGAAGCTCCACAGCCGCGAGAGCTCAGTCCACACTAGGGAGAATATCCCCGCGGCGTATTCTCTGTCGAAATATAGCGTGGCCTCTCCCTCTCTTACATACACTCTCTTAATCCCCACGCCGTATTTCGCGGCGAGGGTTATGTACAGAGCGATCTTGTCGTAAACATCAAGCGGGAGGCGTTTTGTCGCTTCCTCTACGCGGAAAGTACCAAGCGTGAGAGACGCCTCGCTAGTGTTCACGGTTCCGTCGAAAAGCACTGCATATGCTAGGAATTTCGCGACCTCCTCCTCGGACGCGTCTAACGCAATATAGTGCACTAACGGCGCAATTACGCGGGCGTACGGCTCGTGCTTGAAAGTCAGCGTTTGTTCGCCGGATTGGCAGTTGACAAGGCAAACCGCGCCGTTTTCACCCAGCCTCAACTCGGTTAAGAACTTCTCAATCCTCTCCTCTATCTTCTTTCTTACTTCTTCTATCCTCTGTTTACCCTCACCAGTCTCCTCGTCGGCGCCTTGCACCGAGATTTTCATCTCGCTGAGGAGCTTCAACGCCCTTTCCTTAAGCTCCTCTCTCAGATTGGCGTTGTTCAGCAGGATCTCTAGCCCCTCCTCTAAGTCGCGCCGAATCATTCCCACTACCTTCTCCCCGCCCCTCTCCTTGTAGAGCTTGGCCGCTAGTTGTGGCTTGAGGCCGTCTTCAGTCAAATTACCCATTTCTCTGCGGATGATTTCCATTCCAAACCGCCTGTACAACGCGGCCTGCAGAACGGAAGTGGTGCCGGCCTTGACCTCGCCCTCTGCCTCATAGCTTCCGTCTGTGGTCAACAGTGCGTAAATATGGACTTCTTCTGCCTTGCTAGGCTCTATTTTTGCCACAAGCTCCGCGGCCTTCTTGCCCTCCTCCCCTACCCACTTCCCCCACGCTACAAAGACAATTTTCTCCTCTTCCTTAACAGCTTTTGCCTTTACTTCCGCTACAGTCTCGCCGTTTACCACGACCTTCACCACGTCGCCATCACGCCTCACGACAGCCTTGTCAACGCCCCTCTCGGCGAGCCAGTAGGCGAGGCGGGTTATAGCAGCGCCTAACCGCTCCTCCTCGCCCTCGGTCTTCTCCTTGCCAGCGCCGTAGTATCTAGATGCAGTCCCCGGCGTTTTAATCAACGCCCCGTATGTCTCTCCCCTCTCCGCGGCGTTTAGCACAACGCGGCTCCACGCCGTGCCCTCGGCCAGACTCACAAAAAACGCTATGACCTTATCGGCGAGAGTGGCGTCACCCAGTTTTCCATACCTCATTGTCGCGGCCTCCGCCAGCTCCCCGGCCAATTCCGTTACGGCGAAGGCTCTCCTCATCTCCCCGTCGCCGCGCTTTTCGGCGTTTTTCACAAGATCTTCAAATAACAGCTCAAGGCGGTGCGCCACGTTCCGCGCCCTTCTCACAAATTCCGCCACCTCTTTTACCGGTATTTCTGCCTCCTCTCCCTTTGTTATTTTCTCCGCCGCCTCCCTCAAAGCCGACAGCGCTTTGTTTCTCACATCGCCCAGCTCTCTCAGCCCGGCCTCAAGGAGGGCCCAGGCAACGGCGGCGTGCTCCGGCCTTACAACCCTTCTGCCGTACCTTTCCACATCCCTAGCTACCTTCCTCAAGTCGGACCACGGCTTTGAGCTCTGTCCCACAGCCCTTTTGGCCTCTTCAAACAGCCTCTCCACTGCGTCTTCAGACCTGTACTTTAACGCCTCCTCAGCCGCCTTGAGCACGGGGTCGCTGTCGCTTAGGGCTGTCTTGAACTCCTTAAAGGCTGGTACTCCTGCTATCAGCGGCGCGAATTTCGCCACGTGGTCTTGCCACAGCGTGTAGTCCAATTGCTGTGCAAAGGCCCAGCCGATTAGCCCGGCCGCCGTTG
>FWWM01003129.1_pt1 | contig 24204 bp, 18 predicted proteins | sample 2228351 | NCBI WGS metagenome assembly FWWM01 (sample SAMEA103939774, study PRJEB20133) | metagenome
GTTCGCTCCCCTAGCTTTCGTGCCTCAGCGTCAGAAAAGACCCAGTGAGCCGCTTTCGCCACGGGTGTTCCTTCGGATATCAACGCATTTCACCGCTCCACCCGAAGTTCCGCTCACCTCTATCTCCCTCTAGCACGGTAGTTTTGAGCGCCATTCCTCGGTTGAGCCGAGGGATTTCACACCCAACTTTCCGTGCCGCCTACGCACCCTTTAAGCCCAGTGATTCCGAATAACGTTCGTCAGGTTCGTCTTACCGCGGCTGCTGGCACGAACTTAGCCCTGACTTCCTCTGCGGATAGGTCAAACCGGGCCGATTATGAATTACAACCCGGCATTTCCTCCCCACCAACAGCGGTTTACAACCCGAAGGCCTTCATCCCGCACGCGGCGTCGCTCGGTCAGGCTTGCGCCCATTGCCGAAGATCCTCGACTGCAGCCACCCGAAGGTGTCTGGGCAGTGTCTCAGTCCCAGTGACGCGGGTCGTGCTCTCACACCCACTACCCATCATTGCCTTGGTAGGCCATTACCCTACCAACTAGCTAATAGGACGCGGACCCATCTCCCGGCGGAATCGCACCTTTGGTCCGGAGACTTCATCTCGCATTACCTGCAGTTTCCCGCAGCTATTCGAGACCAGGAGGTAGGTAATCCACGTGTTACTGTCCCTTACGCCGCTTTCCCCCTTGCGGGGTACACGCTCGACTTGCATGCCTAATCCACGCCGCCAACGTTCATTCTGAGCCAGGATCAAACCCTTCAATTAACTATCTGCTTCTCCGCACGCCAGCCCCGAGGGGCCGCCGCGCGGTCCGCTAGCATTGAGAGTTTGCCTTGCTGGCCGGCCGCCTTGCGGCAAACCGGCAATCACGGTCTGCTGGCTTACTCTTTGGGGTACAACCAGATTGTCAAAGACCCGATAGGCCCCACGCCAAAGCGTGGGCCTCTCTCGGAGCGATGTATTCTACGCCCCCTGCCAAGGCTGTCAATACCCCTTCAAAACTTTAGTGTCGAGAAAAGGCAGCGTGGGCCAGTTTTGTCGTAAGTTACTGAAAATTAAAGACTTGCATAAAATTGTCTGCCAGCAATTGCTAGTCTGTGTCGCTCCCCGCACCCTCCTGTGCACCAGGCCCACTGGGCACACGTTTCCTCCGGGCTGGGCGGCCCATTCACCACGCCCCTAATCACCAGGCCCACTAGCCGGTACCATAGCGCCGGCCCCCCCCTTCTAGCCAAGATGCAGCGACGGCCCTCTACCAGATGTGCTGGGAGTTTGCCGGGCGAGTTTGCCGGGCGAGTTTGCCGGGCGAGTTTGCCGGGCGAGTTTGCCCGGCCCCCTGCTTGCTAATATACAGCCATGCCCGAACTACCCGAGGTCGAGACGATGCGGCGCGGACTCGCCCCCATCGAGGGGCGGGTGATTGCCGCCGTACAGCAGCCCCGCTGCCGCTGCCGCCCCATCAGTATCAACCCTCCGATAGCCCGCCTTCGCCGCCGCCTGGTTGGCCAGACGGTTGCCGCCGTCCAGCGCTGTGGCAAACGGCTCATACTCGCACTGGCCAGCGGCGAGTCTCTCGTCTTCGAACCGCGGATGACCGGCCTGGTCCTGCTGGCCGCCCCCCCCGACGAGGAACATCTGCGCCTCCGCCTGGACCTGGCCGGGCAGCCGCCACTCGCCCTACTTTTTTGGGACCGCCGCGGCTTGGGTACCGTACGGCTCTTCGCTGCCGGCGAGCTGCCCCATTGGCTCAGCGAGCGGCTTGGCCCCGATGCCCTAAACATCTCTTGGCAGGCACTTTCCGATCGGCTGGGCCGCAGCCGCCGAGCGGTCAAAGTGGCCCTCCTCGACCAGCGAGCCCTGGCCGGCGTGGGCAATCTCTACGCATCGGAGGCACTGTTCCTCGCCGGACTTGACCCGCGAGCGCCCTGCTCGAGTCTCGCCCCCAAACACTGGCGACGGCTAGTCTCCGCCTTGCGCCGCGTGTTGCGGGAGGCCATACGCCACGAGGGCTCGACCCTGGCCGACGGTACCTATCGAAACGCCTTGAACCAAACCGGCACTTACCAAAACCACCACCGCGTATACAATCGGGCCGGTCTGCCCTGCCGCCGATGTGGCTCCAGCATCGAACGGTTGGTCCAGGCACAACGGTCCACGTACTTCTGCCCGCGCTGCCAACAGCCCGTGTAAGTGAGTTCTCGCCCATGCGCTGGATCCACGTGGTCAGCTCCTTCCACCGCACCCCCATTGCCACCAGGATCTGGGGGCTGGTGCTTCTCTCTGCCCTGTATTTTAGCGCTGTCGTCGCCTTCGACATGCTGGCGCTCCAAGGCAAGCTGAATATCTCTTCCACGGTGACCTCGGTCCTGGCGGTGGTGGTGACGGTGCTGATGACCTTTCGCACGAACACGGCCTACGATCGCTGGTGGGAGGGGCGCAAGCTGTGGGGCCAGCTTGTGAACGACAGCCGCAACCTGGCCATCAAGGTGCGCACGTTGGCGCGGGCCGACGCGGTCAGCCTGCGTGCGGTGGGGGTGCTGATCAGCACGTTTGCCTATGCTTTGAAGGAGCACCTGCGCGGCGGGCGTAGGGTCAAGACCCGCCGGGGATATGACGACCTTGTGCTGCCCGCCGAGCACGTGCCGAAGTACATCGCCAATCGGCTTTACGAGGAGCTGGCCGATTGGAAGCATCGTGGCGTGATCGACGGCTACGAGGCGCTGCTGTTGGACTCGCACCTGAAGAGCTTGATGGACATTTGCGGTGCCTGCGAGCGGATTGTCAAGACGCCTATCTCGAAGAGCTACCTGGCATACATCCGGCAGGGAATACTGGTCTATTTGCTCGCTGTGCCATGGGGCTTTGCGCGCGACCTGAAGTTTTGGACCGTGCCGCTGGGCATGGTGCTGGCTTATCTGTTGATCGGGCTGGAGCTGATTGCAGAAGAGATCGAAGAGCCGTTCGGCACGGCGGAAGACGATTTGAGGCTGGATGAGATTTGCCACGGGATCGAGGCCTCTGTGAACGAGATTGTCGGGCTGCCGCCGATGGCGTCTGCGGCGACGAGCCAGAGCCTGTCGGGCAGCGTGAGCGGCCGCCGCCCGCCCGCTCGCCAGGCAGGCTAGCGAGCGGCGTACGGCATCTCGGCTGAAAGGGGGGAGCGTACAGTGGCGGTGTTGTGCTCTCCGGCCGAGGGGACAGATAAGAAGCGGCGTGGCCCGGCTAGCACGGCGGTGCGAGGGAGGGAGCCGTGCATCCGCGGCAGTCGTGCCGCGGCGTCCTGCACGTGTCTATGTGCCGCACTCCCCTTCACTGCGGCACTGGCGCGCGGTCTAATGAGCGGCAGTCGAAACCTTATGTCGCGGAGAGCACCGGACATGAACGCCTCAACACGCCATTGCCCTGTTTGTGAACCTGGACCTCAAGCCTCGTACTGGACCCGTCGCGAGTTGCTGCAAAGGGCCGCTGGTGCTGCCGCGATGGCCGTGAGCGCACCGTTGGCATCCGCACTGGTGCGTGCAGCCGATGCGAGAGGGGCATCGGTAGCTGCCAGCCGCGAGCCGGAGCCGTTGGTGAAGCTGCTGTACGAGTCGCTTACGGAGGCACAGCGCGGCAAGATCTGCTTTCCGTGGGATTACCAGCATCCCGAGTGGGGCCTGCTGCGCACGCGGATCTCGAACAATTGGAACATCACCGAGCCGGTGATTGGGAGCGATTTCTTCAGCAAGGATCAGCAGGAGCTGATTCGGGCGATTTTCGAGGGCATTTTTCAACCGGAGTGGCATGCTCGGATCGACCAGCAGCTCAACGATGACGCCGGGGGATACGGCCGGAGCCAATCGATTGCGCTGTTCGGCACGCCTGGCGACGGCCCATTTCAGTTTGTGATGACGGGGCGGCACATGACGATCCGCTGCGACGGGAATTCGGCGGAGCATGTGGCTTTCGGGGGTCCGATATTCTACGGGCATGCTGGAAGCTGCCCTGATAACTTCCACGAGGGGCCGAACCACGAGGGGAACGTCTTCTGGCATCAGGCGCTGGAGGCGAACAAGCTGTACGAGATGCTCGACGGGCGGCAGCGCAAGCTGGCGCTGGTGGAGAGGCTGCCGGAGGAGTCTGCCGTGGGCTTTCGCACCGAGCGGCCCGGCATTCCGGTGACGGAGCTGAGCGCGGATCAGAGGTCTCGCCTGCAAGAGGTTCTGCGGCTGCTGCTGGAGCCGTACCGCCAGACCGATCGGGACGAGGCGGTTGCATGCTTGAACCGGCAGGGCGGGCTCGATGCCTGCTCGCTGGCCTTCTACCAAGAAGGGGACCTGGGCGAAGACCAGGTGTGGGATTGCTGGCGGCTGGAGGGGCCGTCCTTCGTGTGGTACTTCCGCGGCACGCCGCACGTGCATGTTTGGGTGAACGTGGCAGACGATCCCTCCGTGCCCCTCAATAGCTGACTTTAGCCATCATGGCTGCGGCGGGTAGTGCCGCGGCCTTGCAGTTGCGTATTTGATATGGCGCGCCGCTACATCAATCAGCTTGCCGACCAGGAGTCGATCGACGAGATCTTCCTGGCCACGCAGAAGCAGTTGCGCCCCAACCGCATGGGCAACCTTTACTTGCAGGTAGAACTGTGCGACCGCACCGGCACGATCACGGCGCGGATGTGGAATGCCACGGAGGAAGATTATCGGAGCTTCGAGCCGGGAGACTATGTGCATGTCGAGGGCACGGCCCAGCTCTACCAGGGCGCCATGCAGGTGATTGCTACGAACATCAGCCGTGCTGCAATGTCGGAGGTGGACGAGGACGAGTTCCGGCCCGTGCTTGCCGTGGATGTGGATGGCTTGCGGGTGCGGTTGACGCAGGCGCTGCGCGGTTTGAAGAACCCTTACCTTCGCAGCCTGGCCGAGTGCTTCTTGATGGACGAGCACTTCATGGGCCGTTTTTCACGGGCACCGGCGGGCGTCAAGAATCATCATGCTTACCTAGGCGGGCTGCTGGAGCATGTGGTGCAATTGATAGAAGTGTGCGGCCGGGTGGCTGCTTGCTATCCTGAGCTTGATGGCGAGCTGTTGACGATGGGTGCGTTTCTTCACGACGTGGGCAAGGTCGAAGAACTCGCATACGACCGCGGCTTTGTCTATACGGACGAGGGGCAGCTCATCGGGCACGTGGTGATGGGCGTGGGCATGCTCGAGGCCAAAGCACGCGAAGCCGAGCGTCTCACCGGCGAGCCGCTTCCTCGAGAGTTGCTCGCGCGGCTGAAGCACATGATTGTCAGCCATCACGGCCAGTACGAGTTCGGCAGCCCCAAGCTGCCCATGACTCTGGAGGCCCTGGCCTTGGCCTACCTAGACGATCTGGATGCCAAGCTGCACCATTTCGGCCACTTGATGCGGGAAGACCCCAACAGAGAAAGCCCTTGGACCGTATACCACCCCCTATTGGGCCGTAAGCTGTTCAAGGGGCCTTCCAGCGTTGCCAAAGAGGGGGAGTGAATGGGGAGGTGAAGGGCACCGGGAAGGGGAGATGACTCGCCGTTGTGCCTTCGTTTTCGCTCCGGCGGCTTACAGGGCTGCGGGGCCAGCCCTCTCGCCTCTTGACCCGCGGCCTAGAGCAGCCCGCTGATAGGCTCGCCGTGGTAGATATGGTGAGGGCGTTGCAGATCGTCGTACCACGCGGTGGTGGGCGGCAGGCCGAGCGAGTGGTAGATTGTCGCCGCCATGTTTTCCGGCGTTTGCGGCTGGGACGCTGGAAACGCTCCAATCTTATCTGACGAGCCCACGACCATACCTCCGCGCACCCCGCCGCCGGCGAAGAATACCGTCTGCACCGCACCCCAGTGGTCGCGTCCCGGCAGCTTGTAGTACTGCGGCAGGTGAGAGATCTTGGGGGTGCGGCCGAACTCGCCGGCCATGACGATCAGCGTGCTTTCTAGCAGGCCGCTTGCTTGCAAGTCGTCCAATAATGCAGAGAGGGCTCGGTCTGTGGGCGGCAGCAGCTTCTCCTTGAGATGCGGAAACGCCTCGCCGTGCGTGTCCCAGGTCTCGTTGTTCCCCAGATTCACCTGCACGAGATTCACGCCTGCCTCGACGAGCCGCCGGGCCATGAGCAACGACCAGCCGAAACTGTTCCGCCCGTAGCGCTCTTGTGTCGCGTCGTCTGCCCGTGTGACGTCGAACGCCCAGCGCACCTTGGGATCCATGAGTAAAGAAATCGCCCCCTGGCGGAAGCGGTCGAACTCCATCCGCTCTGCATGCCGGTCGAGCAGCCGCCGCTGGCGCTCGATCTCGTCCAACAGGCTGACGCGGCTGGCGAAGCGGCCGTCTCCCAATCCTTCGGCAAGGGTCAGATTGGGAGCCTGAAACACGCGGTTGTCTGCGGCGCCGCGTTCTTGATGGTCGAAGTGGTACTCGGGGTACGCCCCGTACGATTGAGGATGATAGGGAGAGGCTTCGATGAACCAAGGATCGTGCTGGCTGCCCATCAGGCCGGCAAACTGGCCCGGAATCACGCGGCCGGAGTAGTGGATCAGCCGCTCTGGCAGCACCACGGCCGGGGGGAGGTTGTTGCGCGGTGTCGTTACCGCCCCGGCGACGGCCGCAATAGAAGGCCAGTCCTGCGGCCGAGGGCGGCCGGGATCGAATCCCGGCGGCAGCTCAGAACGGCCGCTGAGCATGATCATGTGCCCGGCGGAGTGGTCGTTGGAACGATGTGTTAGCGAGCGGCAGAGTGCCCACAAATTGCTGCGCCGCGCCAGCATCGGCAAGTGTTCGCAGATTTCTATCCCAGGCGTGGCCGTGGCGATGGGCTTGAACTCGCCGCGGATATCGTCGGGCGCCTCGGGCTTAAGATCGAAGCTGTCGTGCTGCGCCAGTCCGCCCGAAAGGAAGATGTAGATGCAGGCTCGCGCACGGACTTGCACGCCGGCCGACCCGCCCGCCTCTCTCAAGGCAGCCAGATGGTTCATGCCCAGCCCGAGCAGGCCTACAGCGCCTGCCTGTACAAGCTGCCTGCGCCCCAATCGCGGATGTGCATAGCCCATCGTCTGAGGTGCCATGACCGCCTCCACTCCAACTGGCGATTGCGCCGGGGGACACACGGCCCACCTGCGGCGGCCCGGACAAGCCGGTGCAGCTCGCACGAACATATCAACGTTGGTCTATGAGTCTATCCCGCATCCGCGGCCGCAACAAGAGGCAAGCTTGCTCAGCAAGCGATCTATGGCACGCGCGCCAGGCACCCTGGCCAGCCGCACGAGAGCCGGCCTGCTCTGCCCCGCGAGCGATTGGCGGCGACCGCTCGCACAGGGCTGGCCGTGCGATTCTCCCGTAGAGCGGGTACCACGAGCCAACGGCCGCTTGACCCGCTTGGCGAAATTGTGAAGCGAAAGGTACCCTATTCTTTCACGGTTGATCATTGCACGGCGACTTGCTGAGACGTGCCGCACGGCAGCCGCATACAACGGCAGCATGCAACGGCGGCACACAACTGATGACCTTCCCGCACGCGAATCTCATCTCTCCCTCGCTGGCAGCAAAGGTACGTGCGGCACTGCGGCCCGAACGGTTGCTGCAAACGGCTGTGGCACTGGTCGAAGTGCCTAGTCCCACGCGGCACGCCCGCGCTGTTGCCGATCGCTTGGCAGATCTGCTGCGTGCAGACGGCTTTGCCGTCGAGCGGCCCCAAGCCGGGTGGCCGGAGGCACCCGCCGTAGTCTGCCGCTATGGCGGCGGGCTGCCGGGCCGCACCTTGCAGTTCAATGGCCATCTCGACACGGTGCATCTGCCGTTTGTGCCGCCGCGCGTCGAGCAGGGCGAGCTGTTCGGCAGCGGTGCCAGCGACATGAAGGGGGGCATCGCAGCCGCCGTTGAGGCGTTGCGCATCTTGCGAGACACGGGCCTGTTGCAGCGCGGGGCCGTGCTGCTTACGGCCCACGACCTGCATGAGAGCCCATGGGGAGACGGCAGCCAGGTCGATCGGCTGATCGACGCCGGATACGTGGGAGACGGCGTGCTATTGCCGGAGTACCTGGCTGATGTGCTCCCACTGGCGGGCCGGGGGATGGCGGTGCTGCGTGTCCGCGTGCGGCGCCAGGGGGAGCCTGTGCACGAGGTGCTGGGGGGAGCCGATCGGCCCAGTGTCATTGCGGCGGGTGCAGAGATCGTGCGCCGCCTGGCGGCACTGGACGAGCGATTGCGAGCCGAGGTTCATCCGCTGGCGGGGCGTGCAAGTGCCTTCGTGGGCCGCGTGGCGGCGGGCGAGATCTACAATCAGTCTCCGGTCGAGTTCGTGCTCGAGGGTACGCGCCGCTGGCTGCCGGGAACGTCTCCGTCCGACGTGCGTCGCGAGTTCGAAGAGCTGCTCGCCCAGGTCGCCCGTACAACCGGCACGCAGGTCGAAGGAGAGTTCGCACTCGGCCGCGATGCGTTCGAGATCCAGCCCGGGGCACTGGTTCAGGCGTTTCAGGCGGCGCACGCGGCGGTCTGCGGCCAACCGCTTCCGGTGGGGGCCAAGCCATTTGTCGACGATGGCAACACCTTTGTGGTCCGCGGCCGCGTGCCGGCCATCACGCATGGCCCGCGGGCATGCGGGGCACACACGGTCAACGAGCGAGTTCCGTTGGCCGAGCTGGAGCGCGTTGCCCTCGTCTATGCGCTGACTGCCCTGGCCTTTTGTCCCGCGGAGGAGCAAGCTTGAGACGCGCAAGCTTCGCACTCGGCCCATACAGAAAGAGCTGGTCGTGGACCCGATTACGCGAGTGATGGCGCGGGAGGTGCTCGACAGCCGTGGCGACCCCACCGTGGAAGTGGAGTTGCACTGCGCGTCGGGAGCGCGTGGTGTGGCGATTGTACCGTCGGGCGCGAGCACGGGTAGTGCCGAGGCTTACGAGCTTCGAGACGGCGATCCTGAGCGTTACGGCGGCCGCGGCGTGCTGTGTGCGGTGGAGAATGTGCTGCGCGTGCTTCGTCTGGCTGTGTTGGGTCTGGATCCTGCTGAGCAGGCGGCGCTCGATCAGCGGCTTTGCGAGGCGGATGGGACTTCTGCCAAGGAGCGGCTGGGAGCGAACGCAATACTGGGCGTTTCGCTGGCGGCCGCGCACGCGGCGGCTGCCAGCCGCCAAGTGCCGTTGTATGTGCATCTGAACGAACTTTGGCGCCGGCTGCTTGCGCAGGACTCCCATCCGGCAGACGCAGGCGTGCTTGAGCCGCGGCTGCCGCTGCCGATGACGAACATGATTTCCGGCGGGCTGCACGCCGGCGGCAACCTCGATTTCCAAGATTTCCTGGTCTTGCCCTCTGGAGCAGCCGGCTATGACCAGGGCTTGGAGTGGTTGGTGCGGCTGTCTCGGGCGGTTTCCCAGGAATTGGTGGCGAATGGCTTTGAAGGCAGGCTGGTGGCAGATGAGGGCGGCTACGGCCCGCGCTTGCCGAGCAACGCCGCGGCACTCGACGTTCTCACGCGGGCCATCGAACGCGCCGGGCTGCGGCCCGCAGAAGACGTACAGCTTGGCATCGACGTGGCCGCCACACATTTTTATCGTGGGGGCGGCTACGAGCTGGCAGCAGAGGGGCAAGGCCGGCTCACGGCAGAAGAGATGATCGACCGGCTCGATGCCCTCACGCGCCGCTACGCCGTGGCCAGCATCGAAGATGGACTGGCCGAGAACGACTGGCAAGGATGGCAGCAGCTTACGGTCCGGCTGGGAGATCGCGTGCAACTTGTCGGAGACGACCTGTTCGCCACGAACCCTGCACGCTTGCTGCAAGGGATCAGCTTGCATGCGGCCAACGCGGTCCTGGTCAAGTTCAATCAAATCGGTACGCTGAGCGAAACGCTCGAGCTGATGAAGCTGGCCCACCGCGCCGGCTACCGCCGCGTTGTTTCTGCCCGTAGCGGTGAGACTGAAGACACCACCATTGCCGACCTGGCTGTGGCCACGGCCGCCGAGCAGATCAAGATCGGCTCCGTACAGCGTGGCGAGAGGCTGGCCAAGTACAACCGGCTTTTGCGGATTGCCGAAGAGCTGGAGGCAGCCAGTTGAAAGGGCCGCCATGCTCGGGTTACCTCGTTCAGGGAATACACCATGCACGCATACTTCGTAGAGAAGAGCCAGTGTTCGCACCACCGCATCTTCCCGGGGGTAGACATTTACACCATGCACGGAGCGCATGTGATGGTCTCTTTGGTGGAATTCCAGCCCCATGCGGTGGTTGAGGAGCATAGCCACCCGCACGAGCAACTTGGCTACATGCTGGAAGGAGAGGCCGAATTCATCGTGGGGGGCGAGTCGCGCGTGGTGAGGGCCGGAGGAATGTGGCGCATTCCCGGCGGAGTGCCGCACAAGGTAATCGCTGGGGACAAGCCAGTGCGGGCCATCGACGTTTTCTACCCCATTCGGGACGATTACCGCTGAGCGCTGCTAGCTCGCACAAGTCTGCATGCTGCCCGAGCACGCGAGTGGTGCGGTACCTCCGGCATCTGACCGCGGTTGTAATATTTACAAACCAGCGGCCGGGCCCCGTCGCCTCTTCCACAGAAGCAAGCCCAATGCGGTCCGCGTTGCAACCCCAATCCTCGCAATGACTTGTGTATGGAATTGCCAAGGCGGCACCGGACCATACCAGGTTTGGCACGGGATCTGCTCCAGTAGTCGGCCGCTTGCGTTCGACCCACGCTTGGCCCGAGGCCGCCCGCAAGGCCTCGGGCCAGTAAGCCCAGGCGAATGGAAGAACCGTGAATCTTAGGAGTCGCTCGCAATAGCAAGGCGATCGCCGCCCACAACGGGCCGTTACCGTCTTTTCACGGTTGAAGGGCCTGGCTGGCCGCCCGCACGGCCCGCCAGGCCCTTATTATTTGACGGCTGCTGTTTCCATTCCGCCACCCGGCCCGGCCAACGGGCTCGCCAGCTTGCCGCTCCCCCTCCTGACGGGCCGTTTGCCCCACAGGGGAAAGATGCAGCCTGGTCGCTGCAATCTATGGCCTCGAGTCGTGGCTCGCTGTGCGCGAAGGGTCGCTGTTCGGCGCGCCCCATCTGAGAGTACCTGCGTGGCCGATCGCGTCGATTTGGGCGCAGTCGGTATCGAGCCTTACAACCAGCATGGCCGAAGGCTGGCCCATGCCCTTGCGTGCCGATATGATGAGGGTGGTACCTGGGGCGGCCAAGCAGATTACTGGAAAGGGGGTAGAGCCACCGCGCAAGAGTCTAGGCTGTGAGCCGTACCGAGAGCGAAGCGAGGCTGTTTGCCGAGTTGGCAGAACTCCGAGCCCAGCTTGCACGTTCCCAGCAAGAGCTGGCGATGCTGCGACAGGCTGCGATGGAGGTGCGCCGAGATGTACGGTTTCAGACCGAGCAGCGTGGGGCCGCGCATTTCTTAGCCGCGCAGAGCACGAGCGGTACTGTGCCGCAAGGGCGGGATCAGGCAGCTACGGGCTACGACGAGCAGGCTGCTCTCTTGCGGTCGATTCTGGACTCGATGGGCGAGGGCGTAGCCGTTGTCGACGCGCGGGGGCAGTTCGTGTTGTTCAACCGCTTGGGGCAGGAGATCGTGGGATTGGGGCCGGTAACCGCGCCGCCCGAGCAGTGGCCTGCACGATACGGCCTGTATTTGCCAGATCAGACGACACCGTATCCGGCCGAAGACTTGCCTCTGGTGAAGGCGATGCGTGGAGAGCCGGTCAGGGAGGTGCAGATGTTTGTGCGCAACGAGAGGCGGCCGGAGGGACTGTGGCTGCGGGTCACGGCCACGCCGCTGCGCGATGCGCACGGGCAGGTTTGCGGAGGGGTGGCGGTGTTCCGCGACGTGACCGACGTTACCCAGGCTCAACAGGCGTTGGAAGCAGAACGGCTTGCCCTGCACCACATGGTGCAGGCGCAAGAGCGCGATCGCCGCCTGACGGCGTATGAGATCCACGACGGGTTTGTGCAACATGTTGCCGCCGCGCTATGGCACCTCGAGGCTTCTGGACCGGCGGAGTCGGCGGCGGGATCAGAGCAGCAGCAGCGCGTGCAAGTGGCGGTCGGGTTGTTACGCTCTGCCATCGAAGAGGCGCGGCGGCTGATCAATGGCTTGCGCCCGCCGCTGCTGGACGAAATGGGACTCGTGGCCGCCGTCCAGCATCTCGTCTCCTCGCTTGCTCGGCCAGACGGTCCGCACGTGGAGCTGGAACACCAGGTCGATTTCGACCGCCTCGATCCATTGCTGGAAGGCGCGGTGTTCCGCATGGTGCAAGAGGCGCTGAGCAACGCGTGCAAACACAGCGGCAGCCAGCGGCTGGCTGTGCGGCTCGTGCAACGGCAAGAACGCCTGCTTGTCGATGTCATCGACTGGGGCCGAGGCTTCGATGCAGCTCGAATTCCCGCAGACCGATTCGGACTGCGCGGCATCAAAGAGCGAGCGCGGCTGTTCGGCGGTAAAGTGCGGCTGGAAAGCGCGCCGGGAAAGGGAACACGACTACACATCGAACTCCCGTTGGCTGTATGGGCCCCGAGCGGCCCAGCCGGGCCCAGCCCAAGTTGAGGATGCAGCCATGAGCATCAAGCTGCTCGTAGCAGACGATCACGAGGTGGTGCGTTGCGGCATCCGCAGTCTGGTAGCGGGGACCGAGATAGAAATCGTCGGCGAGGCGGAAACAGGCGAGGATGCACAGCGCCTGGCCACCCGCTTGGAGCCCGACGTGGTCCTGCTCGATATCCGCATGCCAGATGGCGACGGCCTCTCTGCACTGGCGCATATTCGCAGGCATCGGCCCAAGTTGCCTGTGCTGATGCTCTCGACCTATGACAATCCCACCTACATCTCCCGTGCCCACGCCCTGGGCGCCACAGGTTTTTTGTTGAAAGGGCTGTCTCGCGACGAACTGCTCGAGGCCATTCGCAAGGCAGCGCAGGGCGAAGATCTGTGGAGCCGCACCGAGCTGCGGCGGGCCACCGTCGCAAGACCGGTCAGCGTCGAAGGCGGCGCCGTGGAAGCGGCCTTGACCGAACGCGAAATCGAAGTCCTCCGCTACTTGGCGATGGGACTGACGAACAAGGAGCTAGCCCACGACCTGCGCATCAGCCAAGATACGGTCAAGGAGCACGTGCAGAACGTGCTCCGCAAGATCGGCGTGACGGACCGCACGCAGGCAGCCGTCTGGGCAGTACGCAACGGTCTTGTGTAACCTGCTGCCTGGCCGCCGCTGGCCGCCTATCACTCCTGAGGACGCTCGCTGTGCCCAAGTCGACAGATATTCGTCTCTGCCGCGTTGAGTCTCGCACCCAACTGCTGGCCTATCGAACCCCTATGAAGTTCGGCGGCCGCGTGGTGACAGACGCCGTCCTAGTCGACGTCGAGGCTGAGGTAGAAACGCGTTCGGGCCGCAGAGGCCGTGGCTTGGGGTCCATGCCCATGAGCCACATCTGGGCGTGGCCAGCAGGCAAGGTAGTCCCAGAAGATGCCCTGGCAGCCATGTTGCGTCTGGCGTCGAAACTGGCCGATGCTGCCGGCCGGTTCGCCGGCTGCGGCCACCCGCTCGACATTACGCGAGAGCTTGCAGCCGACCACGAAACCCTGGCCGCAGAGATCGCCGTCTCGGCTGGACTCGCTGAGCCGATCCCTCGCCTCGCCCAGCTTGTGGCGGCTAGCCCTGTGGAGGCAGCCATCCACGATGCCTATGGCCATGCGCTTGGAGAAAACTCCTACAACCTGCTTTCTGAAGATTTCGTCAGCCGCGACCTGGCCGCATACCTCACCCCAGAGTTCGAGGGCGAGTACCTCGATCGATACACGCTCCGCACGCCCAAGCCGCGCATGCCCCTCTACCACCTGGTCGGAGCGCTCGACCCTCTCACGGCCGCAGACCTCCCCTACCGCATCAATGACGGGCTCCCTGAAACCCTGCCCGAGTGGATCCGCTTCAACGGCCTCACACACTTGAAAATCAAACTCAACGGAGACGACCTCGACTGGGACGTCCAGCGCGTGGCCAGCGTCGAGCAGGTCACTGCACCCGTACAGGCTGAACGCGGCGTAACTCAGTGGCACTACTCGCTCGACTTCAACGAACGCTGCCCCAACGTCGAGTACGTGCTCGAGTTCCTCGCACGCCTCGAAGAAATCTCGCCAGCGGCCCTAGCCCGCGTGCAATACATCGAGCAGCCAACGCACCGCGACCTCCGCCGTCATCCGCAAAACCCCATGCATGCCGCCGCACGCATCAAACCCGTGGTCATAGACGAGTCTCTGGTCGACCTCGAAAGCCTGCTGTTGGCCCGAGAACTCGGCTATTCCGGCGTGGCCCTCAAGGCCTGCAAGGGGCATACGGAGGCCCTCCTCATGGGCGCCGCTGCCCAAAAATACGGCATGTTCCTATGCGTGCAAGACCTAACCTGCCCCGGCGCCTCATTTCTCCACTCCGCTAGCCTCTCGGCCCGCATCCCCACAGTGGCTGCCATCGAGGGTAATGCACGCCAATACTGCCCGCGCGGCAACGATGGCTGGAGAGATCATTTCCCCACGATGTTCGAGATCCGCGACGGCACCCTCGGTACCCATGTGCTCACCGGACCAGGGCTGGGATATACCCCGGCCGCCAACTGAGACAATTGGCCGTCGGCCCGCCGCACCGCCGTCGATACCGGCTTGTACGTGCGGTCAGCGGTTGCTACGCTGATTGCCGTGGGATGGTAGATCGTTCGAATCTCTTGGAGCGGGGAGCGGCCGCAGCAGGGCGGGTTACGCTCTAACTTCTGCCGCCTCAGGTAGGTGATCGTGGCAACGCACGCTAAAGCGAAGGATCCAAGCGCGGCTGCGGCGTCGGTGTTGCGCCCGTTGGAAATCTGGAAGCTGGCAGCCTTTCTAATCTTCTTGTGCCTCTACCTGGTGCTCTTCTTGTCGGCTCCCATGCCCAGCCAGAGGGGTGCCGTGCGGCGTTTGGAGATGATCTGGGTCTCGGCCATGTTGCCGGACGAGAACCTGCCCTACTGGTTTGGCGACCCGCCTAGCGTGGGCATTCTCGACCGGATTCCGGTGTTGACCTGCGCGGCGGTGTTGCTGGCGATCGGCGGCTGCCTCGGAAGGTTGGTATTGCGCCTGGGGCGCATGGACGGCGGGCTGAATGGGCTGGAGAAGGCCGTCTTCTCGCTCGGAGTGGGCCTGGGCGGCGTGAGCCTGTACATGCTGTGCCTTGGCCTGGCGGGAGGGTTGCAACAGCCCGTATGGCTGTTCGGGCCTTCGGTGCTGGTGGTCGCGGCGTGCATTGGGATGTGGATGCTGGGGGGAAGGTGGCGAAACAAAGGCCAGGCGCCGCCGCAGGCCGCTGCTATCACGCATCCCGGCTCTCGGTCTGACGGCCAAGCGGAGACCGGCGCTGCGGGGGGCGATGCTGCTCAACTGGCGCAACCAGGCCGCACATGCACAGCGGGCGTGCACATAAAAGGTTCTCCTGCCGAGCAAGACCTGGCCTGCGACTGGCTGAGTCCCTGGTGGCTGCTGTTGGCGCTACCAGCGCTGTTGATCATCGTGTTTGGGGGGGTATTGCCGCCCGGGATCAGCGAGTACGGTTTTGACGCGCGTGAGTACCACTTGCAGGCTCCCAAGGAGTTTTACCAGCAGGGCCACATCGGCTTCGTGCCTCATAATGTTTACGCCAACATGCCGCTGGGCGCCGAGATGCTCATCTTGGCGGCGATGGCGGCGCTCGGAGACTGGTGGTACGGCGCCCTGGTGGGCAAAGTGGCCGTGGCAGCGTTTGCCCCGCTTGCGGCGCTGGGGCTGCTGGCTGCGGGTAGGCGGCTGGCGAATCGTTCGGCGGGCATCGTAGCGGCGATACTGTATCTGACCACGCCCTGGGTTGCCCTGGTATCTACTACGGGGGTCATCGACGGCGTGCTGGCGTGTTACGCCATGCTTGCGCTGTATGCCACGATTTTGTGGCGGCAGGCGTTGGCAGACCATTCGCCCTACGCACAGAGCCGGGCGTGCCTGGCCGGTTTGCTGGCCGGAGCGGCCATGGCCTGCAAGTATCCGGCGGTGGTCTTTGTGTTCCTGCCCTTGGCCTTGTGGGTTTTTGTGGCGCGCTTTGTGCGTGGCGGATCGCTCAATTGGCGCGCGGCCATGGTGTTCCTTGCTGGTGCGGCGGTGATGGGCGGCCCTTGGTATGCAAAGAATTGGGTACTGGCGGGCAATCCCACGTATCCGCTGATGACCAGCATGTTCGGCGGCGCGACGCGTACGCCGAAGAAGAACGAGCAGTGGTTCAACGCGCACCGGCCGCCGGGTTACTCGTTGAAGCAGTTCGGGGAGAGCATGGCCCAGGTGGGGTGGGCCAGCGAGTGGATCGGTCCGGCCATGGTGCCTTTGGCCGCGGCAGCATGGTGGGTCAGGCGCCGCCGCCGATTGGTGGCCGCTCTCACCGTGTTCGCCGTGTACATATTGCTGGCTTGGTGGGTGCTTACCCACCGCATCGACCGTTTCTGGCTCCCGGTGCTCCCGGTGCTGGCGATGTTGGCGGGCGTGGGGGCCGTTTGGACGTCTGGCCGTGTTTGGCGGTTCACGGTGGCCAGCCTGCTTCTGGCCGGTACGTTGATCTCTCTGCTGTTGGTGACGCGACTCGAAAGCGGCATGTACAACCGCTACTTCGTCCCCCTCGCCGAGCTGCGGGAAGACAGCTTGAGAATGGACCCCTGGCACGTACAGCTCAACCGCTGGCGCAAGGGCATCAAGCGGGTGCTGTTCGTGGGCGATGCCGAGGTTTTCGACCTCGACGTGCCAGTGGTCTATAACACCGTTTTCGACGATTGTGTGCTGGAGGAAATCTGCAAGGGCCGCGAACCCGAAGAGATCCGGGCCGAACTCTTGCGCCGCGGCATCTCGCACATCTATGTCAACTGGGGCTGGATCGAACGCTACCGCGCGCCAGGCAACTATGGGTTTACTCCCTTCGTAACCCCTGCCCTGTTCGAGCGGCTCCGCAAGGCCAAGGTCCTCGCTGGTCCGTACTACGGCTACGGCCATCCTGCTGAGTTGTACGTTGTGATCCCAGCCCCGGCGGCTCCTGCCCCCGCAGACAATTCAGCAAGATCAGCAGCGAGACATCGCTAACGTGTCCAGGGTGTTGATCACAGGTATCAGCGGCTTCGCCGGGCTGCATCTGGCAGAGCATCTGATCGCCTGCGGCGACCAGGTGGCGGGCACGAGCAGCCGTGGATACTGGCGCAAGGGCACTCCCAAGGCCGTGCAGGAGCATGTGCAGCTTTGGGCCTGGGATTTGGAGGGGCCGCGGGACCAAGACGCCGCACTCGCCGATCGGGTAGCGGCCTTTGCCCCCGAGCATGTCTACCACCTCGCTGCCCTAAGCATTCCGCGCGAGTGTGGCGAATACGAGCCTACGCCGCGGGCTTGGCATGTCAACGTCGCAGGTACGGAGCGCTTGGTGAGCGTGCTTCAAAGGGCTGCGCCGCGCGCACGCCTGCTGTTCGTGAGCAGCAGCCACGTGTATGCGCCCGTTACTCGCGAAGCGCCCAAGGTCGATGAACACTGGCCCCTGGAGCCGCGGCGCGGCTATGGCAAGACCAAGCTGGCTGCCGAGCGCCTGCTGGCAGAGCACGCACAGGCTGGCATGGCAGTGATCGTAGCAAGAGCCTTCCAGCACACAGGCCCGCGGCAGGCCCCGCCCATGATGCTGCCCGAGTGGGTGGCCCAGTTCTGCCGCTCCGAAAATGAGCCGATCGTGATTCAAAACGACAATACCTGTATCGACCTCTCCGATGTACGCGACGTCGTTCGAGCCTACCGCCTGCTGATGCTGCACGGCCGGGACGGAGAGACATATAACGTCGGCTCGGGGATTCCTCGCATCACAGGCCAGGTGTTTGAAATCTTGCGGCAACTGGCGGGCCCGCACAGGTTGGTGCGCGTGCAGTCCCATGAAGAACGTGCCGACCCCGTGGCAGATATCGCCCGGCTGACGGCCTGCACAGGCTGGCGGCCCACTATACCAATCGAACAAACTGTGGCCGATACGCTCGACGCCTGGCGCCGCAGCGAGCTACCTTGAATTGGGGTGCACGAGTGCCGGTGTGCGTAGCTTGGACTCGAACCCAGGCCGGTTTTTGCCGCCCGAGGTACGGTGCGTCTAATGCCTGCGCTCGCTTCTTTGGAAGCAAGGAAGTTGACAACCAGCGCTTTGCGATGGCGTGGCCCGGCGTGCATGCAGTTTGGGCGCGGTCGAGCAAGCGGGGACGCTTGCTCTACGGCGGAGAGCAGCACGCGAGCGATGGATCCCAGATTCGAGCAAGCGAGGACGCTTGCTCTACGGCGGAACGCTGCACGCGTACGGTGGAGCCAGATTCGAGCAAGCGGGGACGCTTGCTCTACGGCGGAATGCTGCACGCGTACGGTGGAGCCAGATTCGAGCAAGCGGGGACGCTTGCTCTACGGCGGAATGCTGCATGCGAACGGTGGAGCCAGATTCGAGCAAGCGGGGACGCTTGCTCTACGGCGTATCCAGGTGTGCGAAGTCTCTGGAGCGTAGACATGCGAATTGCTGTGATGGGCACAGGTTACGTTGGCCTGGTAACAGGTACGTGTCTTGCCGAGAGCGGCCATGATGTAGTGTGCCACGACATCGATGGCGAGAAGATCGAGCATTTGCGCCATGGGCGCATCCCCATCTACGAGCCGGGGTTGGCAGAGCTGGTCGCTCGCAACCTGAAAGACGGCCGATTGGCCTTCACCACGAACGTGGCGGAGGCGGCCGGCGGCGCCCAACTTGTCTTCCTGGCAGTGGGCACCCCCAGCGCGGCCGACGGCTCGGCAGACCTCTCGGCCGTCTGGTCGGCCGTGCATATGCTCGCCTCTGTGCTGCCCCCCGATGCCGTGCTGGCCATCAAGAGCACTGTACCGGTCGGTACCAATGCACGCGTGGCAGCGCGGCTGCGCGAACTCATGGGTCGCACCTGCCAGGTCGCCAGCAATCCCGAGTTTCTTAAAGAAGGGGCAGCCATAGAAGACTTCATGCGGCCCGACCGTGTGGTGGTGGGCGTAAGACAACCTGAGACGGCCGAGTTGCTGCGCGAAGTCTACGCCCCCTACCTGCGCACCGAAAAACCCTTCCTCGTCATGTCGCCCGAAAGTGCAGAGCTTACCAAGTACGTGGCCAACGCACTCCTATCGACCAAGATCAGCTTTATCAACGAAGTGGCCAACCTGTGCGAGCGCATGCAGGCTGATATCAACGAAGTCCGTCGCGGCATTGGACACGACGCCAGGATCGGCTTTGCCTTTCTCTTTCCCGGCGCCGGCTACGGCGGAAGCTGCTTTCCCAAGGACGTGCGCGCGCTGGCTGCCATGGCGAGAGAGCATGGGGTCGCACCCAGGCTGCTGAGCGCCGTAGACGAGGTCAACGAGCAACAAAAGGAGTTGCTGTTCACCAAGATTGCATCCCATTTCAAAGAACGCCTGCCACTGTGCCGCATCGGCGTGTGGGGCCTGGCCTTCAAGCCTTGCACAGACGACGTGCGCGAGGCCCCCGCGCTGGTTCTCGTCGATCGCTTGCTGGCGGCCGGCTGCAAGGTGCGGGTATACGACCCGGCAGCGCTCGACAACGTTCGCCGCATCTATGGCGATCGGTTGGAATATGCCCGCCACCCTTACGATGTGCTCGACCGCGCTGACGCCTTGGCTATTGTCACGGAGTGGAAGCAGTTCCAGCGTCCCGATTTGCGCCAAATCCGGCAGCGAATGCGGCAAGCCGTGGTGTTCGACGGCCGGAATCTCTACGAACCGGCTGTAATGGCCAGGGCCGGGTTCACCTATTACAGCATCGGTCGGCCCACCGTCGTACCCTCTGTTGCGGACACGTAGTTTGGCCGACGCGGCCCTATGGACAGGAAACGGGCCTGCCCTCTGCCCCAGAGGCATGGAGCCGCCCCAAACCTCGACAAGGCAATCGCGCCCGACGAAACCCCTCGCACGAGTGCGGGGGTGTGCCTTGGGCCGCACGCAGCCAGCGCAATTGCTGCACCCAGCACCTCCCTTGACCGGGCCGTGCTGCCTGTGCCACGATTGAGGCCCCGCCGCGTATGCGGCATGCACCTCCCCATCGACCGATCGAGGCCCTCACGTGAGACTCATTCGCTACCAGGATTCCGCCGGTGCCGTCCACTTTGGCTCGCAACGCAGCGATGGCTCTGCCACCCGCCTGGCGGGCGATCTAGCCTCTGGCTGGCAAGACACGGGCTTGCCGGCCGATGTGGCCATGCTGCTTGCGCCCATCGAACCCCGCGACATCCTGTGCATTGGGCTCAACTATAGAAAGCATGCCGAGGAAGGCCGCCAGCCCATCCCCGAGTACCCCGTGGTCTTCATGAAGACCACCACAGCCGTGCAGCACCCGGGACAGCCCATTGTGCTGCCACGCCGCCTCCGCAGCGAAAACGTGGATTACGAGTGCGAACTGGCTGTGGTCATCGGCCGCCGCTGCCACAACGTCTCTCGGAGTCAGGCCCTCGATTACGTATTGGGCTACACCTGCGCCAACGACGTAAGTGCCCGCGATTGGCAGCTCAAACGCGGCGGAGGCCAATGGTGCCGCGGCAAAACCTTTGCCACCTTCTGCCCCCTCGGACCTTGCCTGGTAACCAGCGACGAACTGCCCAACCCTAACACGCTGCGCATCAAAACCGTGCTCAACGGCCAGACCATGCAAGACTGGACCACGAGCGATATGATCTTCGACGTGCCCACGCTCATCGAGTTCCTCTCCGGCAGCACGGTGCTCGCCCCCGGTACTGTCATTCTCACCGGCACCCCGCATGGCGTGGGCTCTGCCCGGCAGCCCCCGGTGTTCTTGCAGCCTGGCGACGTTGTCTCCATCGAAATCGAACGCATCGGTACGCTTACCAACCCCGTGATTGCCGAAGAGTGTGGCCTATAAGGCGATACATCTGCGACCGATTCCACAAACACCGGCGCGCCAGCCGCTGGCTTGCGGCGGCGGGGGGCGGTAACATCGAAGTAGGGTAATGTTGCGACTCGACCTGTGCAGCGAGGCTGCCCACTCACATGGAACCAGAGCAGCTTGGCCCGTTTCGCCTTGGCAAGCGGCTTGGCCGGGGGGGCATGGGTACGGTTTATGCGGCAACTCATGTAGAAACGGGCGAGCAGGTCGCGCTCAAGGTGTTGGCTCCGGGAATCGCCGCCGAGGAGGGATTCCGCGACCGATTCCGGGCAGAAATCGACTCTCTTAAGAAGCTGAACCACCCCAACATCGTGCGCATTCTGGGGCACGATGCGGACCACCTGTTCTATTCCATGGAACTGGTGGCGGGCCGCAGCCTCGAAGAGTGCCTTGCTTCGGGCCAGAGCTTTTCTTGGCAGCAAGCAGTCGATATCGGCATCCAGGTGTGCCGAGCGCTCAAGCACGCGCACGATCGTGGGGTGATCCACCGCGACATCAAGCCCGCCAATTTGCTGCTTGCCGAAGATGGGACGGTCAAACTATCAGACTTCGGCATCGCCAAGCTGTTCGGCGCTACCGGCCTTACGGCAGACGGCGGCGTCGTGGGCACTGCCGAGTATATGGCACCCGAACAGGCAGACGGCCGCCCGGTCACTTATCGCGCCGACCTGTACAGCTTGGGTGGCGTGCTCTACGCGCTCCTGGCCGGCAGGCCTCCGTTTCGTGCGCGTAGCCTGGTGGAAATGCTGCAAATGCAGCGCTTCGCCGAGCCAGAACCCATACGCCGCTACGCCCCCGGCGTACCCGAGGAACTAGAGCAGATCCTGGCCTCGTTGCTGGCCAAGGATCCAGAGGATCGCATCCCCACGGCCTTTGCGCTGGCACGGCGGCTGGAGGCACTTCGCGATGGCGAGGCCAACCTCGCCCAAACGATCGATGAATCGCAGGCTCGCCATTCCCCCCCTCTCGACTTCGAAGTTTCGCCTCAAGCAGACGAGTTGGGCGAAACCCGCGCCGACGAAGAGTACCGCATTGCAGGCGAACAGCCTCCGGCACTCTCGGACGATGTGCTTCGAGCCCGGCGGGAACGCAACGATCTCGAGATGACCGAGGAGCTGGCCAGCGGTGCCGAAATACCCGTACGGCCTGCCTCGCGCCGGACCGCCACAGACAAAGCCACGCAAGGCTCGAGTTCGCGCGGCACGGCCCCAGGTAAGCCCGGCCGCAAGTTCCTCAAGGTCGATCACGACGCACTCCGCCGCCACGAAGAGCTGAGCCGCTCCGAAGGGCAGGCGATCTCCTGGCAAACAGGCGCCCTCGCTGCTGCGTTGCTCGCCGTCGGACTCGCAGCCTGGTACTACCTCCAACCACCCAGCGCCAATCGACTCTACGATCGCATCAGGGAGGCCGCCCAACATCAGGATCCAGAACGCCTCGTGCAGGTTGAACGCGAACTCGCCACCTTTCTGAGTACCTATCAGGACGACAAACGCCGCGCCGAGGTCGCCGCCTACCAGCAACAACTCGATGAGTACCGCTGGGAACGCCGCTTCCACCTGCGGATCAAGACCCGCGCCGGCCGCGAAAACCTCCCCCCCATCGAACAAGCCTATGTCGAGGCCACCAACTACGAAACGATCGACCCAGAACTCGCCCTCCGCAAACTCGAGGCCCTGCTGAACCTGTACGGAGACCTTTCCGGCAACCCGTGCGTGCAGGTCGCCCGCAAACGCGCCGCCGAACTGCGACGAAAGCTCGCCATGGCCGCCCGCGATCATCTCGATCTCATCCAGCAGCGCATGGAACATGCCCACACGCTGCTTCGCGCCGGCGAGCGAGACGCCGCACGTCGCATCTGGCACGGCGTCATCGAATTGTACGCAGATCGGCCCTGGGCCGCCGAACAAGTCGCCATCGCCCGCGAACTCCTCGCAGCCGAACCGCAACCGTTGGCATCTCCCCCAGACACAGGTTCTGAGTCCCAAGCCCCGCACGACCTCCCGCAAAGCGAACCTGTCCGACCAGAGGGCCAGGATGCTTCCGCACCTGCCGCCGCTGCGAGCAGCGAACGCTCGAACGACGCTCCAGCCGTGTCATCCGGGCCCCTGCCCCCCCCTATCGGCGAGGAACAGCCGTGAGCATCTCTTCCGGCCCTCCGGTAGGCTTTCCCACGACCCGCCTGCGCCGCCTTCGCCACCTGCCTGCCATGCGGGCCCTCGCACGCAGCACACACCTCCGCGCGGGTAGCCTCATCTATCCCCTGTTCGTGCGGCATGGCCGCGGCATCAAGCAAGAGATCCCCTCGATGCCAGGCCAGTTCCAATGGTCTTTGGATCGGCTGGAGGAAGAGCTAGCCTGCGTTGCCGGGTTAGGCCTGGGCGGAATCCTGCTGTTTGGCATACCTGCGGCCAAAGACGCCACAGGCAGCGAAGCCTACGACGGCCAGGGGATTGTGCCCCAGGCTGTGCGGCTTGCACGCCGCGCAGCACCGGAACTGCTCGTGATCACAGACATTTGCTGCTGCGAGTACACGGATCATGGGCACTGCGGGGTGCTGGGGGAAGTGGGGGGACGGATCGATGTCGACAACGACGCCACGCTCGAACTGCTGGCTCGCCAGGCGGTTTGCCATGCCCGCGCGGGCGCGCATGTGGTGGCACCCAGCGGCATGATGGATGGCATGGTAGGTGCTATCCGCCGCGCGCTCGATGGGGCCGGCCTGCTGCACGTGCCGATCATGAGCTACGCGGCCAAGTATGCAAGCGCTTTCTACGGACCCTTCCGCGAGGCCGCCGAGAGCGCACCGCGGAGCGGAGATCGGCGTGGCTACCAAATGGACCCGGCTGCACCGGCCGGCCAGGCTGTCCGCGAGGTAGAACTCGACTTGGCCGAAGGGGCCGACCTGGTGATGGTCAAGCCTGCCCTGGCATACCTCGACATCATACGGCTCGTCTCCGAACGCTTTCCTGGCGTGCCGCTGGCGGCGTACAACGTCTCGGGCGAGTACAGTATGGTCAAGGCAGCGGCTGCGCGCGGCTGGCTGGATGAGCGAACCGTGGTGCTCGAGATGCTCACGGGCATGGTGCGGGCAGGGGCGCAGGTACTGCTCACGTACTGGGCCAAGGACGTGGCACGCTGGCTAGAAGAATAAGGCTGGTGGGATGAGGTTGGCGATGCGGGGCCGCCCAGGTGTGCCACTGCTTGCTGCAAGTCTACAGCAGACGCGGCTTGCTGCCGCGTACCCAAGCGCGCACGCGCTCGTGTGCCA
>FWWM01006567.1_pt1 | contig 24200 bp, 21 predicted proteins | sample 2228351 | NCBI WGS metagenome assembly FWWM01 (sample SAMEA103939774, study PRJEB20133) | metagenome
ACCTCCTCCAGCCTCGTATTCTACTAAAAATAGGGTATGCCTTTGCATAGTGATCCATTAATCCCTAATGTCGCATATGTGTCTTATCTTTTCCAGGCCTCTACCCTTTTACTGCTTGTCATAATTTAATTAGTAGCATACAATATGATTATGGTTAACAAGGAAACTGTCCTGAGATTTTTCAAAGAAAAGGTAAAAAGGCCTCTCAGTTTCAGAGATATTGCAGAGTGTTTAGCACTCAGCAGGTCTGAGGCAAGATCCCTCAAGCGGCTGCTCAGAGAGATGGTAAGGTCTGGAGAGATAATAAGAACAAGAAAGGGACTGTATGGTTCTGCTGATGAGATGAACCTCATAAGTGGATATTTCGAAGCACACAGGGATGGCTATGGCTTTGTTGTGCCTGAAAGGCCAGGACAGAGGGATATATTTATTCCTGCCAGGTGGACATCAGGGGCAATGAATAATGACAGGGTGATTGTAAGGGTTGAGAACTGGCACAGGAGAGAGGGAAGGATCATTAGAATCCTTGAACGGGCTACAACAAGACTTGCTGGTAGACTCGATGTGTCAAAAAATGCCTTTTTTGTGAAGCCAAAAAACAAGACAATCCCCTTTGATATATATGTATCACCTCGCGATAGGGGTAAGGCCAGAAAGGGAGATAATGTTATAGTGGAGATAATCGATTATCCCTCCGACAAAAGGCCCCCGTCAGGCAGGGTTATAAAGGTTGTAGAAAAACCAGAAGACCCAGGGGCAGAGGTAGAGGCGATTATTGAAGAGTTTAATCTTCCCAGAAAATTTCCAAGGGCAGTCAATGAGGAGGCTATCACTCTATTTAAAAGGACAGAAGAAGAGTTATTCGAAAAGAGAAAAGACCTGAAAAATCTTAAGACCGTTACAATAGATGGTGAAAGGGCACGGGATTTCGATGACGCCCTCTCAGTGAGGCTTACAGAACATGGCTACAGGTTATGGGTCCATATAGCAGATGTCTCTCATTATGTGGCCTGGGACTCGGAGATAGACAGAGAGGCAAGGAAAAGGGCGACAAGTGTATATTTCCCTGACAGAGTAACACCTATGCTACCAAAGGAACTATCAGAAGACCTCTGCAGCCTCAGACCGGGCGTTGATAGATTAGCCATGACTGTGGAGATGGATTTTGACCGTAATGGAGAGAGGATAAAAACGAGGTTTTATCCGAGTATAATCCGCAGTAATGAGAGAATGACTTATACCTCTGTAAGAAAGATCCTCGTTGACAACGATGTGAAGGAAAGAAAGAGATATGAACATCTACTCCAGGACTTTGAACTAATGAATGAACTGTGTAATATGCTTAGAGCAAAAAGACTGACAAGGGGCAGTCTCGATTTTGACCTTCCTGAGCCAGAGGTCATACTTGACCTTCAAGGTAGACCAGAGGCAATCATCAGGGCTGAGAGAAACCTTGCCCATATGATAATTGAGGAATTTATGATTGCAGCCAATGAGGCGGTGGCAGAATATATAGAATCACTGGGAATACCAAGTCTATACAGGGTCCATGAAAAGCCTGATTCTTCAAAAATGGAGGAGATAATAAGAATCGTAAGGACACTTTCAGGTACCAGGATGAAAACATTAAAACCAGCTGATTTCCCTGAACTCCTGCAAAATGTCAAAGGCACATCAGCAGAGGAAATAGTTAATTACATGGTATTAAGGAGCCTGAAACAGGCTCGATACTCGCCCATTAATGTTGGCCATTTTGGCCTTGCCTCAAGATGTTATACCCATTTTACATCCCCTATCAGACGGTATCCAGACCTCGTGGTTCACAGGATACTGAAAGAGATAATAAAAAAGAAGAGACTTTCAGAGAAGAGGATTAAATATTTGGAAGAACTCCTTCCAGATATAGCCTTTCATTCATCACGAATGGAAAGGCTTGCCGATGAGGCGGAAAGAGAGGTTGTTGATGCAATGAGGGTCTGGTTCATGAAGGATAAGGTTGGAGAAGAATACACTGCTAAGGTCGTTAGCATAATGCCCTATGGTCTCAAGCTAAGACTCAAGGATTTTTACGTTGAGGGATTTCTCCATGTATCATATATGAATGATGATTTTTATCAGTATGATGAAAGGACATTTTCACTGGTTGGCAGAAATAGCGGTAAGAGATTTACCATCGGTGATGAACTTACCGTAAGGATAGACAGGGTTGACATGGATGAAAGGGAGATCATCCTGGGTCTATGAAGGCTATTAAAGAGATTCTTGATCAGTTTTATAAAGAATACGATTTTGAAGGAAGGATGACCCATGACCCCATACAGTTTCCTCATAGATACAGGAATTACCATGACATTGAGGTTGTCGCATTTATCTCCTCCTGTTTTGCCTATGGGAGGGTTGAGCTATTTATCCCTGTCATTGATAGTATCCTGAAAAGGATGGGAAAAAGCCCCTATGAGTTTATAGGCAGTTTTAACATTAAAGAGAGGAATCTTTTTTCAGGCATCAAATACAGGTTCAACACAAATGACGATATAGTCTGTCTTATCTATATTCTCAATCGTATAATAAACAGCTATAGGAGTATCCATGAACTCTTTAAACTCCACGATAAAAAAGATAGCACCGACATCTCCTCAGGTCTAACGGGCATAATAGACACCATGTTAAGTATTGACACATCTCCTGTTTACAGGAAGAATATAAGACCAGAGGGGCTTCTTCAGTTTTTTCCATCGCCCAGAAATGGAAGTGCCTGTAAGAGGATGAACCTCTTCGTGAGGTGGATGGTCAGGGACAGAGACATTGATCTCGGACTCTGGCAAGGCATAGGTAAAAACAGGTTGATAATTCCCCTTGATACTCATATCGCCCGTATATCAAGGTGTCTTGGTTTTACTATAAGAAAGACTCAGGACTGGCGTATGGCTATTGAGATAACAGAATCTCTCAGGAGATTAGACCGGGACGACCCCTTAAAGTACGATTTTGCCCTCTGTCATCATGGTATTTCAGGGATCTGTGAAAAGGGATGCAGTAGTTGCGAGTTCAAAAAAATTGGGGTCGGTCTTGAAATGTAAGTTTAGCTATGTTAAAGCAGCAACAAATCCAGGACCTTTGAGGCAGAACACTCAAAAGGTAGATGCAAAGGAATAATAATATTTCAAGACTGACCCCATGAATGCGACGCCAGAAGGTATTTACTTAGATAGAGCCTGAAAGCTATACTATCACGTTTTTATTTTTTTTCGAAAGGGGGAAGATATGGGTAGAGGATCTGCTGCCTATGTAATGATATTAGTATTTTTCGCATTCTCCTTTGTTCACGCACAGGAGATGCCTTTAGTAAACACAATAGAGATTAAGGGCCTTAAAAGGATTGAAGAAGGAGCTATTAAGGCAAGGATAACCCAGAAGACTGGAGAACCACTGTCAAATGAAAAGACATCTCAGGATATAAAGAATATATATAAGATGGGATATTTCGATGATGTAAAAATAGAGATAGAGCCCTTTGAGGGTGGTATAAAGTTAATCTATGTTGTAAAAGAAAAGCCTACTATAATAAAGGTAGAGTTTCAGGGGAATAAGGAATTGAGTGATGACAAGCTGAGAGAGAAGATAGCTATCTCGCCTGGCTCTATTGCTGATATTACCCTCATTCAGGATAATGCCTCACGATTACAGGCCTTTTATGAGGAGGAAGGATACTGGCTGGCAAAGGTCATCCCCGTTGTGAATAAAGTTGGAGAGGATGAAGTAACACTGACGTACCAGATTGATGAGGGTACAAAGGTCAGGATAAAGAAGATAAATATAATCGGGAATAAGGCAATCTCCTCAGGAAAGATAAAAGGGGTTATGAAGACCTCTGAATGGGGCATGTTTTCCTTTCTTACTTCTTCGGGTTATTACAGCAAAGACAGGATAAACAAGGATTTAGAGGCAATTAAAGACCTATATTTCAATAACGGTTACATAAAGGCTGTGGTTGCAGACCCTGAGATTCGACTAACCGATGACAGAAAGGGGATAATTATTGATATTCAGGTCTCTGAGGGCGACCAGTATAAGGTTTCAACCATTGACATCACTGGCAATAAGGCCTTTACTGATTCTGACATAAGAAGAAAAATCAGCCTCTCCCGGGGTGCTGTCTTCAGCAGGGAAATCCTTAAAAAGGACATTACTGCCATCACAGATCTTTACACCCAGAACGGATTTGCCATGGCCAATGTCTTCCCTGATCTGATACCTGATGATGAGAATAAGACTGTAAAGGTCCTTTACAAGATAGAAGAGGGCGAGATATTCCATATTGGCAGGATAGAGATATCAGGAAACATAAAGACCAGAGATAAGGTGATTAGACGGGAGATGAGGCTTGACGAGGGTGATAAATTCAACAGTGCACTTTTAAGAAGGAGTTACGAAAGGATTAATAACCTGAATTTCTTCGAGGCTGTCGAGCTTACCCCGAAGCCAAGATATGAGGAGAAACTACTTGACATTGATATAAAAGTAAAGGAGCGGCCAACAGGTTTCCTGAGCGTTGGTGGTGGTTATAGTTCTATCGACAAATTAATAGGCGTTGTCGATATTACGCAAGGAAATCTCTTTGGAAAGGGGCAGTATCTAAAATTAAAGGGAGAACTTGGCGGTAAGTCATCCTATTATGAGCTGTCTTTCAGGGACCCATGGTTTATGGATAAACCCATCTCTTTTAGTACAGATATTTATAAGACCACAAGAGAATACATTGATTACAAGAGGAGGGCAACAGGTTTTGGTTTCGGTTTTGGAAAGAGTCTTGATGAGTACTGGGGAGCCAATGTCTCCTACAATTTAGAGAGGGTCACCATCTATGACGTAGCCGATAGTGCCTCAAACATCATAAAAGATCAGATAGGCACCCGTATTACCAGCAGTATAACCCCCTCAATAGTGAGGGACTCAAGAGACAGCTTTATTGACCCTTCACGAGGGTCGAGGAACTCCATTTATATAACCTTTGCTGGCTTGGGTGGCACTAATGCCTTTATTAAGGGGGTCGCTGACTCTGCATGGTTCTTCCCAATTGGAAGTTCCACTGTTTCTGTAAGGGGCAGATTCGGATATGCCACTGGTATCTTCGGGAAAAAGCTACCCCTTTATGAGAGGTTTTATGTGGGAGGAATCTATACTGTGAGAGGACTCGGCTTTGGCGAGGCGGGACCAAGGGATGAAAACGACACTGTTATTGGTGGAACAAAGGAGCTTATATTTAACCTTGAATATATATTTCCCCTTGTCTCTGAGTTAAGGTTAAAGGGAGTGGTATTTGCTGACGCAGGAAATTCTTATGACGAGGATGAATCCATTGGAGAGCTCCGATATACATCAGGCCTTGGTATAAGGTGGATATCACCCATCGGGCCTATAAGAATCGAATGGGGTTATAACATTAACAGGAAACCAGGAGAAGGATCAAGCAAGGTAGAATTTACCTTCGGGACCTTCTTCTAAGAAGATGAATGGGTAAAGTCAGTAAATTAGAGATTTAAGATTGATATGAAATCTTCAAATCTCAAATTTAAAATCTTCAAATTTTCGAAGGAGGAGATATGAAAGTTTTTTTTAAGGTTAAGGGATTATTTCTGGGGATAGTTTCTCTTTTTGCCTTCCATCTTTTCTTAGCAGGGCATGTCTTTGCAGAGGAACTGAAGATCGGCTATGTGGACTTGAGAGTTGCCCTGAATGAGTCAGAGGCAGGTAAGAAGGCAAAGACTGAACTGGAATCACTTATAAAGATAAAACAGGCTGCTATTGATGAAAAGGGTAAGTCAATCGATAAGCTGAAGGCAGACTTGGAAAAACAGGCCTCGGTTTTATCAGAAGAGGCAAGGAAGTCAAAAGAAGAGGAGATAGAAAGGCACATTAGGGATTATCAAAGGCTTGTTCAGGACTCTCAAAACGATGTAAAGAAAAAGGAGTCAGAACTAACAGGCTCCATATTAAAGGAATTGAGGGAGGTTATAGAGAAAATAGGGAAGGAGGAAAATTATACCCTCATCCTTGAGAATGTGGAAGGACTGATACTCTTTTCAAAAAAGGATATTGATCTGACAGAAAAGGTAATAAAAATGTATAACGAGATAAAGGCAAAGAAGAAGTAAAATTGAAACTTCAGGATGTCGCAGAGATAATATCAGGCGAACTAAGGGGTGACCCTGACACAGAAATCCAGGGTGTTTCAGGCATTACAGAGGCACTCGAAGGAGATGTAACATTTTTGAGTGATATGAGATATCTGAAAGATTGCCTGAGCACTAAGGCCTCTTGCGTTATCGTAAAGGATTTTATTGATGAATTAAAAACTCCCCAGATAAGGGTGAAGGATCCCTATTATGCCTTTGCCACCCTCCTTGAACATTTTTATCCCAGAGAAAAGGAGGAGAAAGGTATAAGTCCCATGGCCATTGTATCAGAAAAGGCAAAAATAGGGAGGGATGTTACTATTTACCCCTTTGTGTTTATTTCTGAAGATGCTGAGGTAGGAGATAACACCATCATCTATCCCTTTGTGTTTGTTGGTCGGCGGTCAAAGATAGGTCAATCCTGTCTCATCTATTCCAATGTCACCATCAGGGAAGGGGTCAGGATAGGAGAGAGGGTCATCATACACGCCGGTGCCGTTATTGGTTCTGATGGGTTTGGCTATATCTTTGAGGCTGGAAGACATCACAAGATACCACATGTTGGAGGTGTTACTATTGAGGATGACGTGGAGATAGGTGCTAATGTTACCATTGACAGGGCAACGACAGGCAATACGATCATAGGCAGAGGCACAAAGATAGACAATCTGGTACAGATTGGACATAATGTCAGGATAGGCGAAAACTCAATAATAGTTGCCCAGGTTGGCATAGGTGGTAGTTCTAAGATAGGCAATAACGTGATGCTTGGTGGTCAGGCAGGGGTCAGCGACCACGCTGTTATAGAGGATGGCACCATGGTAGGTGCCCAATCTGGTGTAATGGGCCATATCAGAGCAGGTGTATATTCAGGGACTCCTGTTATTCCGCACAGGGAATGGCTCAAGTCTGTTGCACTTTTTTCGAGACTTCCTGAGATGTTTAAGAAGATAAAAGAACTGGAGGAATTAAAGAAAGGAGAGAAGCCATGATTGATATCAAAGAGATTCAAAACATCCTTCCACATCGTTATCCCTTTCTCCTTGTTGACAGGATCATAGAGCTTGAGTCAGGGAAGAGGGCAGTAGGCATAAAGAATGTTACAATAAATGAGCCCTTTTTTGTAGGTCACTTCCCTAATAATCCAATTATGCCTGGAGTGCTAATAGTAGAAGCTCTGGCACAAGTTGGAGGCATACTTGCCTTTAAGTCTGGTGTTCAAGGTGATTCTGTATATTTTATGAGCATCGAAAAGGCAAAGTTCAGAAAACCAGTCCTGCCAGGAGACCAGTTGAGGCTTGAGGTAGAGACCCTTCATATGAGGGGAAATGTCTGGAGGTTTTCTGGAAATGCCATAGTGGATGGAAAGACAGCTTCCGAGGCAGAATTTACGGCCATGGTTGTAAAAAGGGAGGGATAATGGTCGAGATACACCCAACAGCTATTATTGATAAAGATGTGGAGATAGAGGACGGAGTTCGTATCGGTCCCTATTGCATCATAGGCAAAGGGACAAAGATAAAAAAAGGTGCGAGATTGATGTCTCATGTGGTTATCGAGGGAAAGACAGAGATAGGTGAGGCAACTACCATTTATCCCTTTGCAAGCATAGGTTTACCACCTCAGGACCTCAAATATCATGGCGAGGATACAGGCGTTATTATTGGTAAGGGTAATATTATAAGGGAATACGTAACTATCCATAGGGCCTCTGTAGGGGGAAATGGTTTAACAATTATAGGAGACAACAACTTTCTTATGGCCTATGTTCATATAGCCCATGACTGTAAGATAGGCAACAATGTGATTATGGCAAATGCAGCAACCCTGGCCGGTCATGTAAAGGTAGAGGATTACGCTGTAATTGGCGGGCTTGTAGCAGTACACCAGTTTACCAGGATAGGTGCCTACACAATGGTAGGCGGTTTCAGTGGCATAGGACAGGACATTCCGCCTTACATGATTGCCTCCGGTGCAAGGGCAAGGCTCTATGGACCCAATACCATTGGATTAAAGAGACACGGCTTTTCTGATGAAACCATTTCAGAACTGAAAAAGGCGTACAAGATACTTTTCAGGGAGAAGCGGACACTAAAGGATGCAATTAAAAAGGTCCAGGAGGAGTTGCCCTATTCAGACGAGATAAGGCATCTTATTGAGTTTATAGAGGCAAACAAAAGGGGTATTTGCCGGTGAGCGTACTCGGAATTATATCAGGTACAGGAGAGCTTCCAAAGGTCATAGCCCTCGAAGCCAAATCAAAGGGCTATCGTGTCGTGGCCATTACACTTGAACCACTTGTTGATAATTCAATCGGGAAGTATGTTGATGAGGTAAGGGCTATTAATGTAGGGAGGCTTGGCGAGATTATAGAGACCCTGAAAAAAACAGGGGTAAAAGAAGTGGTTATGGCAGGGAAGGTCCCCAAGTTACTGTTATACAAGAGTAAGATCACACCTGACTGGAGGGCCATAAAACTCCTTTTAACATTAAAGGACAGAAGTGATGATTCTATTTTACTCGCCATTGCAAAGGAACTCGAGTCAGAGGGATTGCAACTCCTCAATACAACCGATTTTTGCTCCTCTCTGATAACTCCAGAGGGCATATTAACAGAAGAAAGGCCATCAGATGATGAATGGAAGGATATAAGGTTTGGCGTAAAGATGGCAAAAGAGATAGGAAGACTCGATATTGGCCAGACAGTTGTGGTAAAGAATCAGGCTGTCATGGCTGTCGAGGCAATTGAGGGGACCGATGAGGCAATTAAGAGAGGGGGATTCTATGCAGGGGAGGGCGCAGTAGTTGTTAAGGTAAGTAAGCCCAATCAGGATATGAGGTTTGATGTCCCGGTTGCAGGGCTCAATACCCTTAAGAGCATGGTCGATGTGAAGGCAAGGGTTCTTGCCCTTGAGTCAGGCAAGACCATCCTCCTCCGGAAAGAGCAATTACTTCGAGAGGCAAATGAAGCCGGCATTACTATAGTAGGTGTTAAGGAATAAAAGGATTGATGTATTCTGTTTCATCTTGAGCATCAAATCACAACTTTAAAATCCTCTCTATCTTGATAAGACCATTCTCAACTCTCCCTATACCAAAGAGTCTGCCATAGTGATCCTTAAGCTTTATATAACCAGTTAAACTACAAGAATCCTGCCATTTTAGCGATACACCGTTCTTTGCCCTTCTTACATCATCCCTGTTAAGTGACACCTCCTCTAGATCCTTTAAGGCCTTATCAATTGTCATTATCGGGTTTTGTTTCTTCTGATCAGAAAGCTTGCCAGCAAGGGATATCCTGTTCGAAGATTCTTTATCAATAAGCGCCAGAAGTTCATCAATCGTAATTGAATCTTCAATCCTGAAGCTACCTGTTGCAATCCTCCTCAATTCTGTTATATGGCCGCCAACACCAAGGGCATCACCAATATCACTGCAAAGACTTCTTATATATGTCCCTTTTGAGCATGCCACCCTTAAATCCATAAAAGGTAGATCAAGATAAAGAAGGTCAATCCTGTGAATCAATACGTGTCTCTTCTGTCTCTCAACAATTATGCCTCTTCTGGCAAGTTCATAAAGGGGTCTTCCCTTTATCTTAATGGCTGAAAACATGGGTGGAACCTGTTCTATCTCACCCTGAAATCTCCTCAGAACAGGAACAATATCTTCTTTATCAAAGTAGAACCCTTCAACCTTTTCAATCACAGCACCTTCTGCATCAAGGGTATCTGTTCTTTCTCCAAGCTTTATCCTTACAATATATTCCTTTTTAAGGTCCATGAGAAACCTTGTTATCTTTGTGGCCTCATTAAGACATATAAGCAGTACTCCTGTAGCAATGGGGTCTAATGTGCCGGCATGGCCGGCCTTTCTCTGATGTAAAATCTTCTTTACAGAGGCAACAGCCTCCTGGGAAGTAATACCCCTTGGCTTATCAAGATTAATTACGTAGTTCATTATCAGGTTATCTAAAACTCGATGACGGATAGATGTTTCAAGGTCTCTTTTATGAGGTCTTCACTGGCGTCCTGAAGTTTTTTACTTATTTTGTAACCAGCGGCATTTCTGTGACCGCCTCCGCCAAAGGCTGACGCTATCTGAGCCACATTAACCTGACCCTTAGAACGAAGACTCACCTTCCACCCACCTTCTATCTCCCTGAAAAAGGCAGAGACCTTAACATCCTCTATCATCCTGGGGAAGTTGGCAAAGTTTTCTGTGTCTGCTGCATCTGTGCCTGTTTTCTGAAACATATCCTTCGTGACAACAGTTATTGCAATTCCATCCCTTATTTCCAGCGTATTTAACGTCATTATAAGTAGCTCAAACCTACCCCTTGACCAGGAATCATAAAGGGATGTTGAAATAAAGGCCGGGTCAGCTCCTGCCCTTACAAGCTCAGAGGCATCAATTAAAGTGGAGGCATCGGTATTACTGTATCTGAATGTACCTGTATCAATTGCGATAGCAGTATAAAGGTTTGTTGCTATATCTCTCGATATATCTATCCCCATAGATTTTATCAGGTGAAATATCATCTGCCCTGTCGCAGCCGCAGAAGGGACAACCCACTTGAGATCACCAAAATCATTCTCAGTAACATGATGGTCTATAACAACGGAAAAGGGTCTGGCCTGTTTAACCTGTTCTGGAAGTTCAGCCCTTTCCGCAGTATTACAATCAAGGAGGATAAGATTTTGAATCTTAGCTTCTGGATTAATCGAATTAGTAAAGCGCTCGTGCCCTGGTAGAAACCTGTAAAAAGAAGGTACAGGGTCACGGTCATAAACAATAACCCTCTTCCCTATTGATTCGAGGGACATTGAAAGGGCTATGGAAGAACCAAGGGCATCACCCTCAGGGCTTATGTGCGTGGCAATAAGAAAATCATCCCTCTCTCTCAAAAAAGATACAATGTTCTCAGGAACCTTCAATCGATCCACCCCATAAGCGCTTGTATCACTTTCCCTTTATCTCTTTAAGGAGCTTGTCGATCCTTGCGCCATATTCAATGGACTCATCTATCCTGAATTCAATCGTTGGGATCGTCTTCATCCTCACCCGCTTTGCAACCTCTGACCGGATAAAGCTCCTGGCCGAATTAAGGATATCGAGGGTTGTTTGTCTCTCCTCTGCCTGGAGCACACTTATAAAGACCTTTGCAATCTTGAGGTCTGCTGTTATATCAACACCTGTGACCGTAATAAAGCCGAGTCGTGGGTCTTTGAGTCTTCGCATTATAATCTCAGCAATCTCTTCTCTGAGGAGGTCGCTTACCCTCTGGGATCTTTTGTATGGAAGCATATCTTCTCCTTTGTTTTGTTCAATGTCCCATGAACCTGAGACAGGGGTCGGAATATTTTCAAACTAATCAGAAGACAGACAATGGATTACAGACTAAAGATAAAAAGGGAGTCTGTCATCTGGCCTCTGCTCTCTGCCATCTGACCGATTCTATAATGTGGCTGCCACTTTCTCCATAACATAATTCTCAAGCACATCCCCAACCTTAATATCATTAAAGTTTTCTATCATAAGGCCGCATTCATAGCCTGCCTGAACCTCTCTAACATCCTCCTTGAACCTTTTAAGTGATGATATCCGTCCTTCATAAACCACTATATTGTCTCTAATAACCCTTATACCATCACTGGCACGGGAGATAACACCATCAAGGACATAGCACCCTGCAATGGTGCCGAGTCTCGAGACCTGAAATGTCTGCCTCACCTCTGCCCTACCAAGTATCTTTTCCTTTAAGGTTGGTTCGAGAAGTCCTTCAAGGGCCTTCTTAATATCATCAATGGCAACATAGATTATGTTGTAGTGCCTTATATCAACCCCTTCTTTTTCGGCCAGTTGTTGAGCCTTTAATTCAGGCCTCACATTAAATCCAATTATGACCGCATTGGATGCAGCAGCAAGCATGACATCAGACTCATTTATGCCTCCTACAGAGGCATGAATTACCCTCACCTTTACCTCTGGATGGGTTATCTGTTCTAAGGCATCCCTTAAAGCCTCAACAGAACCCTGCACATCGGCTTTTATTATAATATTGAGTTCCTTGATCTCCCCTTCCTTGATCTTGGCATAAAGGTCATCAAGGGTTAATTTACGCTTCTTTGCCATCTCGGCCAGTCTCTGCTTCTGTTGCCTTGCCAGGGCTATCTGTCTTGCCTTTCTTTCATCATCAACAACAGTAAACACGTCGCCAGCTACTGGTACCTCAGGAAAGCCAATCACCTCAACAGGCGTCGACGGCCCTGCCTCCTGAATCCTCTTTCCTGTATCATCTATCAGTGCCCTCACACGTCCTGATTGAGTCCCTGCAAGGAATACATCACCAACTCTTAAGGTACCATCCTGCACAAGGACCGTAGCAACCGGCCCTCTTCCTTTATCAAGGCGGGCCTCAATTATGGTGCCCTTTGCCTTTCTCTTCGGATTAGCCTTTAGTTCCATAATCTCAGCCTGAAGTAAGATCATTTCAAGGAGATTTTCTATACCTATCCTCTTCTTTGCAGAGACCTCAACGAAGATATTCTGTCCCCCCCATTCCTCGGGGATTATTCCATGTTCTGCAAGTTCGTTCTTTACCTTTGATGGATTTGCCTCAGGCTTATCAATCTTGTTAATTGCAACTATTATGGGAACATTTGCAGCCTTTGAATGATCTATCGCTTCAATAGTCTGGGGCATTACACCATCATCTGCTGCAACAACAAGGACAACAACATCTGTCACCTTTGCACCCCTCGCCCTGAGGGATGTAAATGCCTCGTGACCAGGTGTATCAAGAAATACAATGTCCTTGCCTTTAAGGCTGACTTTATAAGCGCCAATATGCTGGGTTATACCACCTGCCTCTGTTTCTGTAACCCTCGTCTGTCTGATTGCATCAAGAAGGGATGTCTTACCGTGATCAACATGTCCCATGATGGTTACAACAGGTGGTCTCAGCACTAATGCTGAGGCATCAACAACCTCTTCTTCGATAACAGGTTCCTCTTCAATTGAAGACACCTCGAGTTTAACTCCAAAACTATCAGCAACAAGCAATGCCGCATCTATATCAACGGGCTGGTTAATGGTTGGCATATAACCAAGTTCCATAAACTTTTTTATTATCTCGGGTAGTTTTACACCTATAAGTTCAGCAAACTCCTTAACTGTTGTTCCCTCCTGTATCTTGAGCTGCTTTTTTCTCGGTGCCGTAATGGGAGGTTTTTCTATAACTTTCGCTGTACCTTTCTCCTTACCTGTCTTTTTAAAGGGCTTTAATTCATGCCATTTTTTGGGCTCTATCTTCCTTATTGACTGAAAAGCCTTATGCAAAGCTGGCTTAACCTTTATCTTTTCAACCTTTTCTGTTTCGAGCTCCTTTTTAAACCTATCGGGGACCTTTAATTCGGTCTCTTCAACAAACATAACCTCTCTCTGTAAGGGAACATCCCTTTTCTCCTCTTCCTTTATCTCTTCTACTGCAATGATTCCTTTTGATTCCCCCGGGACTTCTTCCTTTTCGAGACGGGTTATCTCTCTCTTTTCACCGCCTTCGGGAACGGTTTCTTTTTTAGAGATCTCTTGTCTTTTTAATAACTCTTCAATCCTTTGAGCTAAATCGGATTCTATGTTCGAGGCGGGCTTTTTCCCTTCTATTCCAAGGCTTGATAATACAGTGATTATCTCCTTGTTGCTGACGCCCAATTTTTTTGCGAGATCGTATATCCTGATCTTTGTCATTAAATTAAAACCCCCATAACACTTGTAACCTTCAAGATAAAATGTTATCATAAATAGCCTGTTTTATGCAATTAACAAGTTAGGATTTAACGATAATTGTTTTTTAAATTGCTGAAATTTTCTAATCATAAGGAGGTGATAATATGGCAGTCTGTTATGCCTGCGGTAAAAAAAGAGTTACTGGCAACAATGTCAGTCATGCAAACAATAAGACAAAGCGCCAGATCTTCCCCAATCTTCAAAGGATACGAATATATTCAGACAGTGGCGTCAGGCGTGAATATGTCTGTACAAGATGCCTTCGGTCAGGACATGCAAGGAAGGCATTGTGAGAACTCTGGCAGATGTCCTTATTCCATTACTCAGGGAATCAGGGCTTGAGGAGGGAATGAGATTCAACATGATTAAGGCCAGGTGGACTGAGCTTTTTCGAGAACCACTGTCATTACATATGTATCCTGTTAGCCTCAGGTCTGGTGAACTCCTTGTAGATGTTGATTCACCTGTATGGTTACAGGAGCTAACACTTCACAGGGAAAAGATACTTGACACACTTAAGGTCTTTGGTCTGGAGAATATCAGGTTCAGGCTCGGCAGGGTTAGAATATTTTGCAGGGGCGGTTCGAGAACCGCCCCTGCAAGGGGTAAAAGTAAACTCTCTCCTCAATTAAAGGGATTCATTGATGAGGTATTATCCGTCATCAGAAATGATGAATTAAGAGAGGTCGTAAGGAGAACCATAGAGAAATCTCTGGCTGAAAAACAAAAATCTTAAACAGGCCAAAAACAGAGAAAGTAGGGGCCCTTCGCAAACCGCCTTACGCTGATTCGGCCTGTTTTTTATAAATAAGTATGGGCCTTTCTTTCTTAATCACTGTATCCTCATTTATAAGGCATTCCGTCACGCTTCTCTCTGATGGGATCTCGTACATGACATCAAGCATTATGTCCTCAAGTATTGCCCTTAATCCCCTTGCCCCTGTCTTTCTCTGAACCGCCTTTCTCGCAATTGCTGTTAGGGCACCGTCTGTAAACCTAAGTTTCACGTCATCAAAAGACAGTAATTTCTGATACTGTTTGATAAGAGAGTTTTTTGGTTCTGTTAATATCTTTACAAGGGCCTGCTCATCAAGCTCGTCAAGGACAGCCATAACCGGAAGCCTACCTACAAATTCTGGAATAAGACCAAATTTGATGAGGTCCTCAGGCTCAACCAGTGCAAGTATATTACCCAATTTTTTCTCCTTTGAACTTACAACCTCCGCACCAAAACCAAGGCTCTTTCTACCTATTCGCTGACCAACTATATCATCGAGACCAACGAAGGCTCCTCCACAGATAAACAATATATTAGTTGTATCTACCTGAATGTATTCCTGTTGAGGATGCTTCCTTCCTCCCTGTGGGGGAATATTTGCTACTGTGCCTTCAATTATCTTTAACAGTGCCTGTTGAACACCCTCTCCTGACACGTCCCTGGTGATTGAGGGATTTTCAGATTTTCTGCTAATCTTGTCAATCTCATCAATATATACAATCCCCCTCTGTGCTTTTTCAATATCATAGTCAGCACCTTGAAGCAGTTTGAGAATAATATTTTCAACATCCTCTCCAACATAACCTGCCTCTGTCAGGGTTGTTGCATCTGCAATAGTGAAGGGCACATCAAGCATCTTCGCAAGGGTCTGTGCAAGAAGGGTCTTGCCTGTACCTGTTGGACCAATTAAGAGAATGTTGCTCTTCTGTAATTCTACGTCTATAGTCTCAGGAGAATATATCCTCTTGTAATGATTATGTACTGCTACTGAAAGAATCTTTTTTGCCCTTTCCTGTCCTATTACATAATCATCAAGGAATCTATGAATCTCCTTGGGGGTAGGTAATTTGGGCATAGGCGCAGGTGGATTATCTATATATAACTCTTCTGCAATAATCTCATTGCAGAGTTCCACGCACTCGTCGCATATGTAAACTGTTGGGCCTGCTATTAATTTTCTAACCTCGTCATGCCCCTTACCACAAAACGAACATTTTAATTTTTCTTCTTTATCCTTCTTTGCCACAAAACCTCCTTGTTACATATGATACTGTCACTTAACCCCTCTCCTTGGCACTATAAATGACCTCATCAACAATGCCATATTCTCTGGCCTCTTCTCCTGACATAAAAAAGTCTCTGTCTGTATCTGCCTGGATCTTCTCAAGGGGCTGTCCTGTATGTTTGGCCAGGATATTGTTAAGCGTATCTTTTATCCTCAATATTTCCCTCGCGTGAATCTCTATATCAGTAGCCTGTCCCTGGAACCCACCCATGGGCTGGTGAATCATTATCCTTGAGTGTGGGAGGGCATACCTCTTTCCCTTTGTCCCAGCTGCAAGAAGTAAAGCACCCATACTGGCAGCCTGTCCAATACAGTATGTTGCGATGTCTGACTTTACATACTGCATCGTGTCGTATATGGCCAGACCAGAAGAAACTATGCCACCAGGGGTATTTATATATAGATGTATATCCTTGTCAGGGTCTTCAGTCTGCAGAAATAGCAACTGTGCAATAACCGTGTTAGCCACGTTGTCATCAATGGGTGTGCCTACAAATATAATCCTATCTTTAAGAAGTCTGGAGTAAATATCATAGGCCCTTTCAGACCTGCCAGTCTGCTCTATTACTATCGGTATTAAGCTCAATTCTATTCTCCTTTCTCTATCGTTGCCTTACTGAGAAGAAGGTCAAGGACTTTGTCCTCAAATATGGCATCCTTTAATCTATTCAGGGAACCATCCCTTGATATATAAAATTTTATTATACTTTCTGGTGACACAGAGAACCTCCTTGCCATTGCAGTTATCGCACTCTTTAGTTCGTCTTCAGAAACATGAATACCCTCTTTTTTCCCTATCATGGAAAGCAGCAGGGACATCTTTAGATTCTTTATCGCCTCAGGTCGAACATCTTCCCTCGTCTTCTTTATTCCTTCTTCATCCGCCTCATCCCCCTGATTACTCCTTAATGAGTATGTAAGTAATTCTATCTCCTCTTCAAGAAGTGATTCAGGAAGTTCAAAATCGTGGGTCTCAAGAAGTCTATTTATTATCTCAGCCTTCTGGATCTTGGCCACCTCAGCCCTTTTCAACTTCATTATCTCTTCTCTTATGTGCCCTTTCAACTTCTCAAGATTATCAAACCCCATGTCTTTTGCAAACTCATCATCAAGATCTGGGAAATTTCCCCTTTTTATGTCCTTAATGGTCAACTTCAGATTTACCTTTTTACCGGCCAACTCTTTGCTGGGATAATTATCGGAAAATGTCGTCGTAATATTAAATTCATTTCCCTTTTTCTTACCTATAAGTTCTTTAACCACATCTTCTGGAAATAATGAGCCGCCAACCCTGTAAACCTGATCCTTTTTTTCTATGCCGGAATCCATTATTGAATAATCACATAGAATAAGGTCATTCATATCAACCGGCTCATCAGAAGGCTCGTAGGCTGTCCTTTCTTCCTGCAATCCTTTCAGTACATTTTCCACATCCTCATCAGTAACAGTTACAGGTATATCCTTAACCTTTATCCCCTCATAATCTAATTCAACCCTGGGTAGAACCTCGATCAGAAGGGTCAATGAAAAAGGACTATGTCTCTTGAACTCTGTCTTTTCCTCTACAACAGGGTCTGCCACCGGTGTTAAATCAGCTTCATTAAGGACAGCCACATAGGCCTTTGGTATAATCTTCTCAAGGACATCATCCTCAACTTTCTTACCAAATCTCTTTTCAATAAGGCTCATAGGGGCCTTTCCCGTTCTGAAGCCCGGAATTGTTGATGTCCTCCTCAGATTCTCAAGAGACTCTGAGATCTCTTTTTCTATAGTATCGGCAGGAATCTCTATCTTAATCCGTTTCTTCGTTGGGCTTATTTCTTCTAAGGCCTTAAGCATCTTCTCCTCCATTTTTATTTAATCTAACACAAAAAGGCCAGTCAGGAAAAGGCCTTGATTTTTTGAATATATTAAAAATGGTTTGAATCGGTTAACAACGGAAGATTAAAAATATCTGTGGTTATTGAGAATTGTCACAGGACCTGTGCACAGAGCAGCTCATCCACACTATCCAGCACATCTCTTTCTGAAATTAAAGCAGTGAATTATTTACCACTAATCCCGCATGTCTTAGATATGATTGACCTGCAGACATTGTATATACCATCCTCATCAATACCATGAACCTTTCGAAGTACTGATTGGGGTCCATGTTCCAGAAAGATGTCATCTATTCCAATCATCCTGACAATGACATTCTTCAACCCTGCCCTGTTAAGTAATTCTAAAATTGCAGACCCGAAACCACCGGCAAGAACATTCTCTTCCACAGTAACTATACCTCCTGTAACCTCTGCAAGGGATGTAATCATCTCCATATCGAGGGGTTTGATAAATCTTGCATTTATCACAGAAGGTTTAATTCCTTCATTCCTGAGTTTCGCAGCAGCCTTTATAGCAGGGTAAACAGTATGTCCTACGCCAATTATAGCCATGTCATGACCTTCCATAAGAACCTCTGCCTTCCCTGGCTTAATTATGGTATCCTTTCCTGAATAGAGGGTCTTTGCTCTCGGATATCTTATTGCTGACGGTCCATTATATGAGAGGGCAAGGTGCAACATTGCCTTCAACTCATCAGCATCCTTAGGTGCCATAAACATCAGATTCGGTATATGTCTTAAGTAGCTTATATCGAATAGCCCATGATGTGTTGCACCGTCCTCACCAACAATACCTGCCCTATCAATGGCAAATATCACAGGAAGATTCTGAAGACAAACATCATGTATAATTGCATCGTAAGCCCTCTGCAAAAAGGTTGAATAAATAGCCACTACAGGCCTGAGTCCCTGGCTTGCAAGGCCGGCTGCAAAGGTAACGGCATGTTGTTCAGCAATTCCGACATCAAAGAACCTGTCAGGGTATCTCTCAGCAAAGGTATTCAATCCAGTACCTTCTTTCATAGCAGCAGTAATTGCAACAATACGCTCATCCATCTTTGCCAGCTCAATTAAAATGAGACCTAACGACTCACTAAAACTCAACTCCATCCCTTCTCTGTCAATGTTATCCGGGCTTTCGGATAACGGCTTCAGATTCTGTATTCCCCTGGATATAACAAAAGGGCCAACGCCATGATAGATACAGGGGTCTTCCTCTGAAAATTTATACCCCTTGCCTTTAGTTGTGACAACATGCACAAGGGTCGGTTCAATCGCATTTTTTACATTTTTTAAGGTTTCAATAAGCAACTCAATATCATGTCCATCTATTGGTCCTATGTAATCAAAACCAAGGTCTTCAAAGAGACCCCCCGGGAGAAAGAAACCCTTCATGCTTCCCTCAGCCTTCTGGGCGATCTTTGCAACAGAAGGCCCTATCCTCGGGATACCTTCAAGAAAGGCCTTTGTCTCCCTTTTAAATCTCTTGTAAAAGGTACTTGACAATACCCTGCTAAGATAAGATGAAAGTGCACCAACATTGGGTGATATTGACATCTCATTGTCGTTCAGTATAACTATGAGGTCTTTCCTTAAATGCCCTGCATGGTTGAGCCCTTCAAAGGCAAGTCCGGCCGTCATCGCACCGTCACCTATGACGGCAATCACCTTTTTGGGTACCTCTTTGCTGACAGCCAGGTCTGGTCTCTGCATCGTAACATTAATCCTTTTCAGTATGTCTCTCGCAACAATGATGCCTGTGGCAGCAGATATTGAGGTAGAGCTGTGACCTGTTCCAAAGGCATCGTGGGGACTTTCTGTAATCCTCGGAAATCCAGATATACCACCATACATCCTGAGTGTATGAAATTCATTATATCTTCCTGTAAGGAGTTTATGAGGATAAGATTGATGACCTACATCCCATATTATCTTGTCCTCTGGAGAATTGAATGTATAATGGAGAGCAATTGCAAGTTCTACAACACCAAGATTAGAGGAGAGATGGCCACCGTTAATCGAGACCCTCTTTATTATAAGCTCCCTGAGTTCATTTGCAAGGGCTCTTAATTCCTCGACACTGAGGGCCTTTAAATCATCCGGACCCTTTATACCCTCAATCAACATACTAAAGAATTATAACAGAGACTCCTGTCAAATTTACAGGAAAAGCCCTGCTACACGGGGCGGTTCGAGAACCGCCCCTGCTAACTCTCCCTCTCCAGTATATAACTGGCTATTGCCCTTAAAGGTTCAGCCTTCTCATCAAATATGGTCAAGGCCCCTATGGAATCCCTTACCAATTCTGATGCCAGTTGCCTTGAGCGTTTTAAGCCTAAAAAGCCGGGATAGGTCATCTTTTTCTTTTTTTCATCAGACCCCTTAGGCTTTCCAATGACCTCGGTATCTCCCTCCACATCGAGGATATCATCTATTATCTGGAAGGCAAGTCCTATCTTTCCTCCGTAATCGCTAAGAAGCTCAAGCTTTTTTTCTTCACAACCTGCCAGGATAGCGCCTGTCCGTATCGATGCCCTTATCAAAGAGGCAGTTTTGTGGTTATGAATAAAGGACAGTGTCTCCTCATCAGGCTCCTTTGTCTCGTAAAGAAGATCTGCTGCCTGTCCTCCCACCATCCCTTTTATACCGGAGGCATTAGCGATTTCATTAATAACTCGGAGAACAATGTCAGACCTAAAACCTGATGGATTGCTCGATAGAAGGTAAAAGGCCTCTGTGAGAAGACCATCGCCTGCAAGAATGGCAATGCCTTCACCAAAGACCTTATGGTTTGTAGGTTTGCCTCTCCTGAGGTCATCATTATCCATTGCAGGAAGGTCATCATGGATCAATGAATAGGTGTGAATCAATTCAAGGGCCGATGCATATGGCACCACTTCCTCGGTCTTCCCACCGCAGGCCTCGTAAGAGGCAATGCAAAGGATTGGTCTTACTCTTTTGCCACCTGCAAAGATGGAATACCTGACAGATTCCTTGAGAATATCAGGTTTTATGGAAGGATCAAAATAATCCTCGAGAAAACTATTGACTAATCTCCGCCTGTCTCTTAAATAGGCTTCAAGGTCCATTTAATAATTTAAAAACCTACTCCCACTCAATTGTTCCTGGTGGTTTTGATGTTATATCAAAGACAACCCTGTTGATGCCCCTTACCTCATTTATAATCCTGTTCGAAATCCTTTCCATCACATCATAGGGAAGCCGGGCCCAGTCAGCTGTCATACCGTCAACACTCGTAACAGCCCTTACAGCCACAACATGCTCATAGGTCCTTTCGTCTCCCATGACACCAACACTCTTTACGGGAAGAAGGACTGCAAAGGCCTGCCATAATTCCCTGTAAAGACCTGCTTTTTTTACCTCTTCAAGGACTATGGCATCAGCCCTCCTTAATAACTCTACCCTTTCCCTTCTTACATTGCCAAGGCATCTTATTGCAAGGCCAGGGCCTGGAAAGGGATGTCTGAATATGATCTCCTCCGGCATACCCAGTTCCAAACCGAGTAATCTGACCTCATCCTTGAACAACTCGCGGAGGGGCTCTATCAGTTTAAGTCTCATTCTCTTCAGCAGTCCACCGACATTGTGATGACTCTTAATGGTTGCCGAGGGTCCCTTAAAGGATGTACTTTCAATAACATCTGGATATAGTGTCCCCTGTGCAAGAAAACTGACATTTTTGATCCTTTTCGCCTCTTCTTCAAAGACCCTTATAAACTCATTTCCTATTATCTTTCTCTTTCGCTCCGGGTCTGTAACTCCCCTGAGCTTACTCATGAATCTTTCGGAGGCATCAACACATCTAATCTTCATATGAAAATTCTTTCTTAACGTCATCTCAACCTTTTTTGCCTCTCCAGACCTTAGTAATCCATTATCAACAAAGATACAGGTAAGGGCATCTCCGATGGCCTCATGGACAAGAACGGCCGTGACAGATGAGTCAACACCGCCACTGATTCCACATACTACCCTCTTATTGCCAACCCTTTCTCTTATCTCTGCCTTTGCAATCTCTATAAAAGATTTCATGGTCCACTCTGGTCTGCACCGACAGATATGGAATATGAAATTCCTCAGTATCTCTTTGCCAAATTCAGTATGGACCACCTCTGGATGAAACTGAAGGGCATAAAATCCTCTTGACCTATCTGCCATTGCGGCTATAGGTGAGTTATCTGTTCGGGCTATGCTGACAAACCCTGATGGAGACCTCTCTATCCTGTCACCATGACTCATCCAGACTATGCCATTTTCTGGCAACCCCTTAAATAAATCCGATGTGTCGTTGATTGTTATCTCTGCCTTACCATATTCCCTCTTTGGTGCCTTTCCGACCTTACCTCCCTCAAGCATATGTGCCATAAGCTGCATACCATAACAGATGCCAAGGATTGGGATACCGAGACCAAAGATAGCACTATCAGGAATGGGTGCCCCTTTATCATGAACACTCGAGGGACCACCAGATAGAATTATCCCCCTGGGATTAAATTCCCTTATCCTGTCGATTGAGACATTGAAAGGTAATATCTCTGAATAGACCTGACTCTCCCTTACCCTTCTTGCTATTAGCTGGGTGTATTGTGAGCCAAAATCAAGAACCAGTATTTTATCAATATTTGTCATCCTGGGTTATCAATTACTGCTCAATCCTGTAATTTGGCGCCTCTTTTGTGATAATCACATCATGAACATGGCTTTCCCTCAGTCCTGCATTAGTAATCCTGATAAACCTTGCCTTTTCCCTCAGTTCCTTTAGATTCTTGCAGCCACAATACCCCATACCTGAGCGAAGGCCACCTATCAACTGGATTATGCTCTGCGATAGGGGACCCTTATAAGGCACCCTGCCCTCAACACCCTCGGGCACAAGCTTGCTTGTCTCCACACCTTCTTGCATATACCTGTCCCTGGCACCCTGTTCCATAACACTCAGAGAACCCATGCCTCGATAGACCTTATAACTTCGCCCCTGATACAGGACAATCTCGCCGGGGGATTCATCAGTTCCGGCAAAAAGACTGCCTATCATTACGGAACTTGCACCAGCGGCAAGGGCCTTTGTTATGTCCCCTGAATATTTTATACCTCCATCAGCAATGAGAGGCACATTATATCTCCTGGCAACCTTGAAACACTCCATTATGGCAGTGATCTGAGGAACACCTGCCCCTGCCACTATCCTGGTTGTGCATATAGAGCCAGGACCTATACCCACCTTAATTGCGTCTGCCCCTGCCTTAATAAGATCTGTAGCCCCTTCAGCAGTAGCAACATTTCCTGCAACAACATCAATTGATACCTTCTTCTTAATCTTTTTCAAGGTCTCTATTACAGCCTTTGTATGCCCATGGGCAGTATCTATTACAATTACATCAACCCCTGCCTTAACAAGCAATTCAGCCCTGTAAAGGGCATCCTCTCCAACACCAATTGCAGCCCCTACCCTCAAACGGCCAAGAGGATCCTTACATGCATTTGGGTACTTCTTCCTTTTCTCGATATCCTTGATTGTTATCAACCCTTTGAGCTTGAAGTCCTTATCAACAATGGGTAACTTTTCTATCTTGTACTTATGCAGTAACTCCTTTGCCATATCAAGATCAGTGCCCTCAGGCGCGGTAATAAGTCTTTCCTTTGTCATCACATCGGAGACCCTTTTCTTAAAATTTGTCTCGAACCTCAAATCTCGATTGGTCAATATACCAACAAGTTTTTCATTAACAGTAACAGGAACTCCCGAGATCTTGTATCGTTCCATTAACATTATGGCATCTGAGATGGGTGCATCAGGCGAGACTGTTATTGGGTCAATGATCATACCACTCTCAGACTTCTTCACCTTATCTACCTCCAGGGCCTGTTTGTCTGCAGTCATTGCCCTGTGAATGATACCGATCCCCCCTTCCCTGGCTATGGCTATAGCCATCTGTGACTCTGTAACTGTATCCATAGCAGAACTTGAAAGAGGGATATTAATCTTAATAGAGCGGCTAAAATCTGTTGTTACATCGACGTCCTTGGGAAGCACGTCTGATTTAGCCGGTAACAATAAAACATCATCAAAAGTTAGTCCTTCTATTATCCTGTCCTCTGGCATCTTCCCTCTCCTGTGAATTTTTGAATTTTAACATTTTGTTAAACCCTATGGCAATAAAAGGCGCCATACATAGATATGCCGATAGAATCTGAGGGGTTGTCCTCTGAGCCTTCAAGATACGATTTTCTAAGGGAGACATCAACTTCAAAGCAGGTAATATTTATAT
>FWWM01006569.1_pt1 | contig 24195 bp, 20 predicted proteins | sample 2228351 | NCBI WGS metagenome assembly FWWM01 (sample SAMEA103939774, study PRJEB20133) | metagenome
ACCTGTCCTACTTTCATGGTAAGTACTAGAGCCTTATTAGGCTGCGTTCTCTATAAACAAACGGGTTGGAGCTTCAAACCCTTGGTAAACCAGCTTTGTTAAGCCAACATACACTAGACGGGAAAATACTCTGCATAGCCTGTGCGAGGCGTTGCAGGTTAAAAGAGGGCCAGATAGGGTTATGCGGGATAAGAGGTGTTGTCAATAATCAGCTACGCTTATTCGTTTATGGTAGGATAATCACAGGGCATGTAGACCCTATTGAGAAAAAACCAGTCACCCACTACATGCCTGGGACGAAGATATTCAGCATAGCCACAACTGGTTGTAACTGGCTTTGCGCCTACTGCCAGAACTTTGACATAAGTCAGCGTAGAAAGGTGGAGGGGATAGAGGCCTCACCGGAGCAGGTAGTTGAGCTGGCCTTGAAATATGGAAGCGACGGTATAGCCTATACCTACAACGAGCCGTCGATCTTCATGGAGTATGCTCATGACATCGGGGTCTTAGCACATCGTAAAAACTTGATAAACATCTTTGTGACAAACGGTTACTGGACGCCTGAAGCGGTAAAGATGGCTGGTGAGTTCCTCGACTGCGCCACAGTCGATTTTAAAGGCAGCGGCGAGAAAAACTTTGTCCAACGATATATAGGAATACCTGACGTCGAACCAATATTCCAAACTCTCCTCGAAATGAAGAACAATACAAAGATACATATCGAGATCACAGACCTTATTGTGCCGCAGATAGGCGATAACCTAGATGCTGCGAGGAAGCTTTCAAGATGGGTTTATGAAAACCTCGGCCCCGAGACCCCAATTCATTTCCTAAGGTTCCACCCCGACTACAAGCTTCTCCACTTGCCATGGACACCAATCGAGACGCTTGAAAAACACTGCCAAATAGCCAAAGAGGAAGGTCTACTATACGTCTACATAGGCAACGTCCCAGGCCATCCTTTGGAGAACACCTACTGTCCAGGATGTGGCAAAATAGTCGTTAAACGTTACGGATATGATATTCTTGACTGGCAGTTAGACAAAAACAACAAATGCCCAGACTGTGGATATAAGATACATATCGTTGGCAGTCCACCCTCAAAAAAAGTTTTAGGGAGAAATAGGTTCATCCCGGTAAGGCTTGAATGATTATAACAACAGCCCTGGGAGGGCTTTGAACCCTCGACCTGCCGCTTACAAGGCGGCCGCTCTACCGGGCTGAGCTACCAGGGCATTTTACGGGCCCGGTGGGACTTGAACCCTATCGGCACAGGCTTTTCAGCCCGTTGCTCACGACCACCGACTTAGAAGGCCGGTGCGCTATCCATTCTGCGCTACGGGCCCATCCTTCATCCTATTAATTAATTAATCGCTTATTCTAATATATTTCTTTGCTAACTGCTACCAAAATCTCTTTAGAGCATATTTCTACATGCTTGGCTGCGAAGCTCTTTGGGATCTGAAGCGAAAGACGGCGGAGCCATTCGGAAGGATATGATGCACAGCCTTCAACCAATAGTCTTCCCTGAAGCTCCAGTTCTACATGCTGTACATCTTCTTTAGAGGCCTTCAAAATGCTATGTCAGGGCTAAAAGAGGTCTGAGTACATCCCATATATGATCGCAAGATCAAGTCGGATGGGTTGCTGTCCTCGTGTAAAATCGCTATCGGTTTGATATGGAATTTTAGGACGGCTTTTCTAGTCTCACCAACAACTGCAATTATTTGTTTATCTATAGGCCCACCCTACGAGCCTTTTCTCCAGCAATGCAAAGATGAGGAAAAGGCTTATCCCTAGAAAGGAGATCACCAATAACCCGGCGAAGACTAGGGGGACGTCGAACCTTGAGCTTGCAGCTATCATTAGGTATCCTGTGCCCTCGTTGCTTGCAACTGTCTCTGAGATGACCGCTCCGACGAAAGCGAGAGTTGAGGCTACTTTGAGCGAGCCGAAGAAGTAGGGCATTGAACGAGGTATCCCTATTTTGATAAATATCTGGCCCTTTGTGGCCCCTAGTGATTTAAGAACGTCCTTTATCTCAGGCTCTATCGTGGTAAGCGCCGTGGCCACGTTGACAACTATCGGGAAGAAGGAGATGAGAAAGGCTGTTAGTATTGCTGGAGCTTTTCCAATCCCAAACCATATCACAAGTACAGGCACTATAGCGACCTTTGGAATTGTATTGAATGCTACTAGAAGCGGATAAACAGCCCTGTAAACTATCGTCGAATACCCAACCGCAAGCCCAAGACCAAGGCCGAACACTATGGACATGCCGAAGCCTACTAATGTAGCTTCGAGCGTTGCATAGGAATGTCTCAATATAATATCAAACGTTCTCTGCAACGAAACAAATATTTTCGATGGGGGAGGGAGGATGAACTCAGGTACTGCAAAAACTATTGTGAAAACCTCCCATCCGACGAAGAACCCTATGAAAACCAGCACAGGCAGCCCATACCCCTTCAAGGCTGAAACGATGATATTTTGGATTGGTTGCTTGGACATTTTATTTCACCTGTATCATTTCACGAAGTTTGTACAATTGTTCGATAAACCTCTCATCGTAACATATCTCTATCTCTCTTGGACGTGCATAATTAGACATTACAGCCCCGATTACTCTGCCTGGCCTTTGGCTCATCACATATACTTTGTCTGATAAATAGAGTGCTTCCCTCAGATCGTGGGTCACCATAACCACTGTGCAACGCGTTTCAAGCCATAGGTGCTGAAGGACGTTCCAGAGCTCTTCCCTTGTGAAGGGGTCCAAGGCACCAAAAGGTTCATCTAGGAGGAGAATAGCAGGGTCGTGGATCAAGGCCCTGCAAAGCGAGACCCTTTGCTGCATGCCTCCCGAGAGCTCCCATGGCTTTCTTTCCGCAAAACCTTCCAGCCCAACTGTCTTTAAAAGGGTTAAAGCTTTCTCGATATATTGCTTCTTCAGCTGGTTGAACCGAGACCTATATGGCTCGACGACTTCGAGGGGTAGTAAAATATTTTGAAGAACGGTGCGCCAGGGGAGGAGCACTGGGTTTTGGAAGGCCATCCCCACTATGGGGAGAGGTTTTTCAACTAGTTTTCCATCAACATAGACCTGGCCTTCTGTTGGTTTTAGTAGGCCTGCGATGATTTTTAAGATGGTTGTTTTACCGCAGCCGCTTGGTCCTACAATCGATGTGAAACTCCCTTTTTCAACCGTTAGGTTGACCCTTTCAAGGGCTTTAACGGACAGGGTCGTCCTAAAACTGGATTTGCTAAAATACTGCAGACTCACATCCTTTAACTCTATCAATTTCCTATCACTAAAAAAGGATGGATTTTAGATTGTTCTTTCTTCTTTCGGCGGGAGAAAACGGTCTGTGAAAACTTCTTCTGGAGAAGGTGTTCTGGGCAGGTTAAATGCAGTGACGACTGCTTGGATGGTTCTCTGCAGCCTGTCTTTGTCGACAGCACCTAAGCCGTTGCGTCGCACTTCTTCTGTAACGATGTTGTCTTTTAGCGCGAGCTTTAGTCTTTCAAGCTCGACATCACGGTCTACCAACGGATCCCTCAGCTTGACGTAATAGACTGCCTCTTCTGGGTTGGCAATGACCTCTTTCAAGGCTTTGTTAACAGCCCTGACGAAACGTTTAACAGCGTCAGGATTAGATTCCATGAAATCTTTCCGCACAACAATTGCGTTCCCGTAGAGCTCGACGCCAAAATCAGTGTATTTGAAAGCTATTATCCGGCTCGGGTCAACCTTTAAGGCTAAAAGGTTTAGGTATGCTGTAAAGTAGAACCCAGTTATGGCGTCGACCTCTCCCTGCACCAGAGAGGGTTCTCTTAACGGAGGAGCCATACTCACCCACTGAACCTTCGCAGGATCTATGCCCGTAGCTTTTGCAAAGACAGGGAACAACCTTCTAGCGGCGTCGCCTTCAGGGGCCCCTATTTTTTTACCCTCAAGGTCCTTTGGGGTGGTTATTCCTTTGTCCTTCAAGGTTATCACAGAGTAGGGTGGATTGCTGAGAACAATGTAGACGGCTACTAGCTCCTTGCCTGGATTTTTGACGTTAAACTCTATCAACGCGTCTAAGCTTCCGTAACCCATTTGGTATACCCCTGAAGCAACCTTGGTTATCGCATCGGCAGAACCATACCCTCTGTCGATCGTGACCGCAAGCCCCTCCTGTGCAAAGTATCCTTTCTCTAAAGCCACTATGAAAGGTGCTTGGGGTCCTTGGATAGCCCAGTCGAGGACAAACTTTATCGCGATCGTCTGCGGCGCTGGCTGAGGCATAACTATGGGGCTGACGAAAATTCCAGTAACTAGACCTATTATTAGAAAGACAGCAGCTGTTACGAGAATCTTACTCACAAACATGCTGACTGTACGCCCACCTCGCTAATTTAAACATTTAACCTTAAACATGGTTTGGCAGTACTATGTGTGTCATACAAGAAGATTATTTGGTGATTACCCCAGTCGGAGAGCTAAAGCGTTAACCTGACGGTGCCAATTGTTTTGAAAGTTACAGTACGGTATGTGTTGTTAAAAGGTTAGAATGGTATAGCCCTTTGAAGCTGCCTCCGATATAACGGCTGTAGCATCGTCTTCTATGACAAGACGTTTGTTGATTTTTTCTTCAAGGTTGTAGGCCTTTAGGTTTCCAGCACATACAGCCACGTACACATGTAGATCGTTCAACTCGGCAAGATAGTCGTCTACAAGTTTGTAATATGAGTTTGAGGGGGCGAGAAGCCTTACCCCCGGCCCTACAAAAAGAATTCGAACATCTTCGGCGAATTTTTTACGTGCAATATTCCTCGCAATCCGAAGTGCTTGCCGTGCTTTTTCAAACTCTTCAGGACCAGATACTACGACGAAGAGAATTTTATACCCACCCATCCCATTATACTGTGACTATGTATATTGCTGGCTTGAACGGTATGGCTTGAGCAGCTTTTGCAACCTCCATCCTTTCGGTTGCATCCTCCTCTTCAAGGATTGCTGTCTCGATTTTTGTTTCCCTGGCAATTATTGATGCTGCATCTCTACAGATTTCATGGTCTCTCTTCAAAAGTTTTAGGATAATCTCTTCTTGGCTTCCAGGTCCCAAAACATCGCTGAATTTAACGCATTTTTCCCTAACGTTTCGCAGCATATCGGAGATCTTTTCCGCTATTTTATGTCCAGCCTCTAGTTTGGTTGGATAGTTGTTTTTAAGCCATGAAATGGCTTCGGAGGTTGAAGTCTTTAATAGCTGCTCAGCGAAGAGGGTTTTCCACTCCGAGGCTGTGTAGAACTTTATTATATGTGGTGTGCCTTTGAGTAGGCCAATTATCTCTCTAACGTCCGCCACTACTTCCTTCAAAACTTCTTCATAGATCAGAGATACGTAATCGTCTATTGATAACTCGATTGAGGGCCACTTCTGAGCAGATACGAGCCCTTCTCCTCCAAGCATCTTCCATGCTTCTTCAGCTACAAAAGGAGCGAAAGGAGATAGGAGGATAGTCCAAGTTTTGACGAATTTTTTACCGGCCTCGGTAACCATTCCATCGTTGCGGCGAGTCCACCACCGCCAGTTGTTAAGCATGGTGTAAACCGCTTCGTTGCAGGCAGTTCTTGTCTTCATTTTTTCTAAAGCTTCTGTTATGGTTTTGACAGTGAACGAGAGGGCCGCCATGAGCCAACGGTCTGCTGGGCCCTCTTTCCCTTCTATCCCTTCGCTGACCCTCTGAACTATTGTTAGGAAATTTTGGATAAACTGTTCAGCCTCTTCGGCTTTTTTGCTGCTCCAGTCTGGATCGTCAAGGTCTTCCGCGAGAAGCATTAAGGCAAGCCTTGTGGCATCTGCGCCGTGTCTTTGGATAACTGTCTTTAAAGTAACGAAGTTACCTTTACTTTTAGACATTTTCTTCCCCTCTACCGATATAATGCCGTTGACGCTTATTCCTCTAGGCCAATGTTTCTCTTCGAAGATGCCTGTATGGTGAAACAGGTAGAAAGTTAAGTGGTTTGGGACCAAGTCCTTTGCCGAAACACGGAGGTCTACACCATACCAGTACTGGAATTCTTTCCTCATCTCCTCGAGTATCTTTACATCGATATTATATTTTTGAGCTATTTCAACTGGGTCGTTAAGGCCGAGAAAAACATAGTCAAAAGCTTCAGGTGTCATCCTTGAAGCTATCTCGATATGTTTGTTCAATATCCCGCTTATTGTGTAAAGCGCAGGATATATTGTCGAGTCGCTAAGCGTCTCTATCTTCCATGACGGGTCCCATGGTAAGGCCGTACCAAGCCCTGTTTTACGTGTGCAGGCCCAGTCGTTAAGCCAATCGACCACGTTGATAAACCATGTTTTCACAGCCTCTGGATAGATTTTCATGTCTGAGATCTGTCTCCTTACCTTCTCCTTCCATTCTGTGTTTGAGAATGTAAGGAACCATTGGTCTTCGACGATTTTTACGATGCACTCATCGCCAGACCTGCATACAACCTTCCCCGATAAATCATAAAAGATGCTCCCCTTTTTTTCTGCCTCCAATTTTTTCTGGATCTGTTTTCTGGCCTGCGACACCTCAATACCCTTATACTCCCCTACAGCCATAACGCCTTTATGAAACTCTTTAGAGTAAATCTCACGCGTTAAGTCTTCAAGCCTCCCATCCATTTGACTCTTTATCCCCATTTTCTCAACCATCTCAACCGCTGGAAAATCGCCGAAGCCTTCAATTTCAACCACTTTAATCGGTTTAATGTTTAAAATAACAGAGCTTTCAATTCCATATTTTGTCAGCTGTGTCGGGTCTTTAGTCAAATCTTTTAAGGCAGCGTAGTCGTAGGGAGCATGGGCTGGAACACTGTAGACTACACCCGTGCCCATCGATGGGTCAACAAACGATGCAGGCAGTATAGGAACAGTCCTGTTAGTAAGAGGAGCGTTCACGTTTTTACCGATGAGGTCCTTTGCAAGAATAGTTTGAATAACCGATATGCCCTGCCACTGCTCTTGAAACTTTACTACCGTTTCTTGGCTCACTATAAACCTCTTCCCATCCTTTTCAAAAACAACGTATTTTGCCTCTGGGTTGAGCCATATGTTGGTCACGCCGTAGACCGTTTCAGGTCGTAGAGTTGAAGCAATAAGGTTGACGCCGTCCATCTCAAAGTATACGAGGGTGTATTCTTCGGGATATATCCCCTCACCCCTTAAACGGTCATGGTCCCCTGTAGCGCTTTGGCACGTGGGACACCATACAACTGGATGGCGGCCCTTTGCTACAAGCCCTTTTCTCTTCAAAACATTGTACTGCCAGTTGATGAAGTTGCTGTAATATGGATGAAGGCTTGTGGTGTAAAACTCTCGGCTCCAGTCAACGGACCAGCCCATGGCATCTACTACCTGCCTATTTTCGGCTGTGTAGTAGGCGCAGATAAATTCAGGATTTTCAAAATATGGTAGAAGCTCCTCCGGTACGCCATCTATCTCAACCAACATTCTTTTAACCGTCTCGTCGCCTTTACGCAACCTATCGCTTGTCCCTGCTACGGCCTCCCCTGTCCAATGCCATGCCCATGGAAACAGTACGTTAAACCCTCTCATCCGTTTGTACCTTGCTATGACGTCTCCGCGTGTAAATGTAAAACCATGCCCTAAATGTAAGGGGCCGTTCTGGTATGCGTATGGGACGCATATGAAGAACTTTGGCTTCGAGTGATCTGGTTTAGCCTCGAATAGCTTAGCTTTTCTCCACTCGGAAACCCATTTAGCTTCATGGGCCTTGCTTGAGCTGATCTTAGACAGGCTGCCCAGCTTAAACCCTAGCTCCACAAGCTCCTTCGCCTTGTCCTTCAAACCTCTTTCTGGAAAGACTCACCGGTACTAATTTAGGTTATTTAGGTTATGGACTGTCCACCCTCTATGTCAGGCATCTCCTTCTTTAAATGTTGCGCAGCTATCTCTGAAGCCTCCCTTAGAATGGCTTCGGCCTCTGGATCTGAGACGCTGTAGGCCGTGACCGTGCTGGAGACCGTTCCCATGCTTACTGCAAGATCGTCTAAAAGGTCTTGGACACCCCTCAGACCATGTGATATCTCGGGCATTACACCCCCCACATCCTTCTGGACGGCCATTACAACTGCAGCAACAGGGCCGATGACTTTCTTAACCTCGTTATAGTCTTTAACTGCTTCAAGCCTCAGGATAACACCTTCGAGAGAGGCCTGGCTTCTCACGGTAGCGTGCATCATCTTTCTTAGCTGGGATAATTCGTTAGCGTAAACAGCAGCCCTTTCTTCATCCCTCTCAATCTTAGCCTTCACCACTTGGTTGAAAAGCTCTCTTCCCCTAATCTGCATTGCCCTAGCCTTTGAGTCCATACGGTTTTGGATGGTCATAAGCCTTGTCACAATCTCTGTAATCTTCTCGTCGAATGACTGCTTGGCCGGCTGCTTTTTCTTGAACAGTTTGAACATCTTGGCTAGCGATGGAGCCGTCGGTTAAAAACACTATCGTGTAGATCGGCTGAGCATACTTCTATAGTATTATTATGGGAATCGAAAATAAATAGAAGGGGGTTGTTTAGTCTTTACGCAGCAGCATCATAACGTAACCAAGACCACCAAAAGTACGCTGGCAATCAGCAGGAAGATAAAGATAGCTGTCAACGTCGATGTCCGAGCGGTATACCATAAAAGATGTAGCTAATTCGCCTGAACTATTGCAATATAGATAAACCTTCAAGTATCTCGACTTAGGCAAACCCAGCTCGTACATCAATACCTACACTTAGTTCTTCAGCTGTTCGGCAGCTTCAAAGGTTTTAAAAAACCTTATTTATAGTACAAAGGGGCCCGTGGCCTAGAATGGATAGGGCGTCGGCCTGCGGAGCCGAAGGTCGTGGGTTCAAGTCCCACCGGGCCCGCTTTCTAGTTATAAAAAATAGAACTGTTGAATGTTTGTGTTCTACGTTATCTTGCGGATATTTTTCAAGATCTTTTCTGGTGTGAGCGGTGGATCAATGTGAACAATACCCATGTGGGATAGGGCGTCGATGACGGAGTTAACGACTGCGGGGGTGGATGCGATTGTACCTGTCTCACCAACGCCCTTTACTCCCAAGGGGTTATGGGGGGACGGTGTGGTGGTTTCGTCGGTCAATATGTTAGGTATTTCGCATGCTGTTGGGACTAAGTAGTCGTTCAAAGTAGCTGTCAGCAGGTTACCTTCAGCGCTGTAGACCGCTTCCTCGTAGAGTGCTTGTGCAATCCCTTGGGCTATACCGCCGTGTATTTGACCGTCCACGATCAACGGGTTTATTCGTTTGCCGCAGTCATCGACGGCGACATATTTCAGTATAGTGACCTTGCCTGTCTCAGGATCGACTTCGGTGATGCATATATGTGTTCCGAAGGGGAATGTGAAGTTGGAGGGGTCATAGAAGGCCTCGGCTTCGAGCCCTGGCTCTAAGCCGGGAGGTAGCTCGTTGGACCCGGCCCCGTAGCTTGCATAGGCTACCTCTGAAAAGGTTTTCTTCTTCTCGGGAAAGCCCCTGACGTAAAAACTGCCGTTTTCATACTCTATATCCTCTTCCCTTGCTTCAAGCATATGGGCTGCTATCTTTCTTGCTTTGGCCAGTATCTTTTGACAGGCTGTAAATATGGCACCTCCAGCTACCGGTGTTGTCCTGCTCCCATAGGTGCCCATGCCGAAGGGGATCATCTCGGTGGTGCCGTGTATTATCTCTACATCGTCAATGGGTATCTGTAACTGGTCTGCAACTAGCTGGGCGAAGGTTGTCTCTTCTCCTTGCCCATGTGGGCTGGCGCCTGTATAGACCTTGACCTTACCCGTCGGCGTAACCCTCACTAAGGCGCTCTCCCAAAGCCCAAGCCCAAACCCTGTGGACCTAACGACGGCAGAAGGGCCCATGCCGCATATTTCAACATAGCTTGAGATCCCTATACCTATCAGCCTACCTTCCTCCCTAGCCTTGGCCTGCATCTCTCGAATCTTTGTATATTCCGAGAGTTCAAGAGCCTTTCTAAAAGCTGTTTCGTAATCTCCGCTGTCGTACATCAGTCCTATAGGTTTAGCTGAGTAAGGGAATTCGTTGGATGGGATAAAGTTTCTGGATCTTATTTCTGATGGGTCCAGCCCGAGCTGTCTCGCAGCTATGTCGACCATCCGTTCTAGCAGAAATGTGGCTTCAGGTCTTCCAGCTCCGCGGTAGGCGTCTACAGGGGCTGTGTTTGTCAACGCACCAACCACCTCCACCGATATAGCCGGTATTTTGTAGGGGCCGCTGAGCATCGGTCCGAACAGTATTGTTGGTATTCCTGGGGCTGCTGTGGAGAGATATGCGCCCAAGTTAGCATAAGACTTCACCTTCAAGCCAAGTATGATGCCATTTTTATTGAGTGCCATCTCCGCGTACTGGACATGGTCTCTTCCATGAATTGTTGATTTGAAGTTTTCTTCCCTCGTCTCAACCCATTTTATAGGCCTGCCAAGCTTTCTCGCCAAATGAAGGATCACGGCCTCGGCTCCGTAGCAGTGTATTTTGCTTCCAAAACCGCCTCCAACATCAGGTGCGATGATTCTTAGCTTGTTCTCAGGTATGCCTGTAATTATTGAGAGCAGCAACCTGTGGATGTGGGGGTTTTGAGAGGTAATGTACATAGTTGCCTCTCCTGTAGCTCTGTTGTACTCAGCTAGTGCAGCCCTTGTCTCGATAGCTGTTGGCTGGAGCCTGTTATTTACTATCCTCTGCTTAACTACATGATCAGCATTAGAGAAAGCTGCTTCAACATCGCCCCCCTCCGCCTTCCAGGTGAACGCTGTATTGGCTGGAATGTCTTCGTAGAGCAAAGGAGCATCGGGTTTAACCGCATCTTCGGGGTTGACGACAGCTCTTAACCGTTCGTACTCGACTTTCACAAGCTCTGCTGCATCAGCAGCAGCCATGTAGGACTTGGCCACGACCACTGCGACAGGGTCTCCTACATATCTAACTTTATCTACAGCCAACGGCATGTACTTGGGTATTTTCAAGTTTGCGTTAGGTATCTGCCATGCACATGGAACAGGCCCGACTTCGTCGACGATGTCACGGCCGGTAAGCACGGTAACAACTTCTTCGTGTTTGAGTGCTTCTTCTACGTTGATATTTAAAATCTTTGCATGAGCATAAGGGCTTCGGACGAAGAAGGTGTGGAGAGTGTTGGGCGGGTTTAGGTCGGCTGTATATTTTGCGGAACCGGTCAAAAGCCTTGGATCCTCCCTTCTCTTAATTCTTGCACCAAACAAACGGGTTACAGCCATTAAGAGAAAAATGTATTCTAAATATATAAGCATTTAAATGGCGGTAAGAACATTCGCAGGTTCTACTGAGAATTGTATACTGGGCCGGCGTGGATTTGAACCACGGACCTCCGCCGTGTGAGGGCGGCGTCATAACCAGGCTAGACCACCGGCCCCCATAAATGGGTTTTATTCTAAACGTTTAAGTTTTGCTCTATGTTAGTTTTGACATGCCAATCTCGTTGACGGAGATAGCTATCATCGCTGCCATCATACTGATAGCGATATATATCTTACCAGGTAAATTGCCTAAGCTGGCCAGAGCGCTCGGTGAGGCAAAGAGAGAGTTTGAAAAATCCTCTAGACGTGAGGCGGTCTTGGAAAAAGCTCGGGAGCTCGGTATAGATGTTACTGGGAAGACGCTTGAGGAGATAGAGGAAGAGATTAGGCAGAGGGCGCGTTAAACAACTGGGCATTGACAGGGTTTTGAGCGGCAGCGAGGACAGCCCGAGCCATATTTTTCCATGAAAACCTTCTCCAAGTCGATTGAGAGTATGTTGCAGAAGCTTAATAGCCATGCAAGAACGTCTGCAGCCTCTTCGTAAACTTCTTCCAACCCCAATTTCTTTGTAACCGCCCCGGCCAGCTCACCCATTTCAGAGACAAGCCATAAAAACGTTCTCTCAACACCTCTTTGCCTATCCCTCGAACCGTAGAGCTCTTCTAGTAGCTGTTGGGCATTCTTTATTTCCATGGGGTTTGTGGAGAGTGCCGACGTATTTGTCTATCGTTGCCGAAACGTTTTAACTTTGGATGGTGTGGAAGGGGGATGATATAACTGCTGCAAAAACTTGGAGAATAATATATAATACTACCCATTCGATAGATAATCAAGGCGTTAGGATTTGGTTTTCGCCCCTCGTTCAAGGAGAAGGACAAGAACGGCGACCGTACTTGTGTTGGTTGTAATAGTATTTATATTTCTCACATTTGCCTTAGGCTCTTTTCTTAACGTCTACTTAAACATTTTAGAGTTCGGCGATCTATTCATACTTCCGTTCTACTTTTCTATAGTTGGTGGGCTGGTTCTTTCTTTCACAGCGTTGTTCAGGTTTGATTTCGTCTCTCGGAAATCGATTACCATATGGACTCTACGCTCTCTGCTTGTCATGCTGCGCGGAGGTTTTTCACCACGTATACTCGACTTTGAAAGATTTCGTTTATCGCTACAGACTTTCGTAGCTTGGCAGTTCACCAAACTATTAGTGGGCACCTTACTTTTCTCCAACAGTATATTTGGCATGGCTTTCCTTGCACTGCTGAAAGGATGGGATCCCGGCATAGGTGAGGTACCTCAGATATTCTCGCTGCCTTTCACGACGTTTAAGCCAGGCGATCAGGGAGGAGCAGAGGCAGTTATACGAGCGTCGCCTGCGTTGATCCTCATCCTCCCACCTATCTTCGGCGCCGTAGGCGTTAGGCTGTTGCTGCTTATCGGGCTGACAAACATAGTAAAAGTTTTCACCAGAGCTTTAGTTTCCTTCGGAGAAACAGGAACGATAACGATCAAAGTTTCGACCCTCGAGTTTTTAGCAAGCCTTGGACTTGCTTGGACTGGGATAAACCTTTTCTTCAGTACGCAGATCGATTACAACACAAAGGTATTGATCGTTGCTGTTTTCTCGGCTTCAGCCATACTTGCTGCTTACGGCTATTTAGACTATACAGGAAAGAGGTTTCTCAATAATGTTTACTTAAGGGCTGGTCTGTTGGTCATCCTTGCCCTCTTAACCGCCTCTGTGGTGACCGTACAGAATACGATAGCCGATGCCCAGAAAATAGAGTATAGAGGACCTTACGTAACTCAAGAGATCTTCGTCAACAGATATTTAGCCGACCTAAATGTCAGAACATTTCTGTACAACTTCACCAGTATGGATGTGAAGGCCTCTGACGTATCAAGCATAGTCAAAGCCAACCGTGAAATTCTAAGCCGTATAAGGTTATGGGATTGGGAGGCTGCTTTCGCAAAGCTCAGACCAGAGATAGGGCTTATTCCTTACATAGACTTCGAAGACTCAGATATCCTACGTTTCAACGGCAGCCTCTACTGGAGCGCCTCGATGAAACCTGTTTTACCGCCGACGGTTACTCCGGCCGACCTATGGTATAATGAACACCTGGTCTATACACATATTCCACAAGGTTTTCTAATGCTCGATGCCCACTCGGGCGAGGTAGTTGACAGTTCACGCTTCTTCAAAGAGAGGAGAATATACTACGGCGAGGGCGGGAGCCGTAGTCTTTTTTCCTTGACATGGGGTGCAATAGTTGGTGGGAAGGAAACTGTAGATGAGATAGGTGGGATAGCATACGGAGGCAGAGGCGGTGTTAAGATAGGCCCACCGTTGACCTGGTTCTACGACGTCACATTTTTCCTAAGCTACCCCGACAGGGAGATAACACTGCTTCGGTATAGAGACGTCCATGAAAGGGTTTCCCTCCTATTACCATACTTCACCTACTTTTTTGGAAACGACTACGTCGACATGTTCCCAGTGACAGACGGGGCAAAAACATATTGGATGGTCCCTCTGATCATCTCGCTACCTGCAGACAAAATACCATGGTCAAGAGGTAACAACTTCGTCAGATTCGTCGGCGTTGGATTGGTAGATGCATACGATGGAGACTTACAGATAATAATTTTAGGGGATGACTTTTTCACAAAGCTGTTTGAGAACGTTTATTCGGAATACGTTACACGAGCTATTCCGGAATGGCTTAAAGATCAGATACGCTATCCAGCGGAGCTCTTCGAATACCAGATAAGACGTTTCTCCATCTACCATATCGACGATCCCGCAACCTTCATCCAGGCTAGAGAGTTTTATGAAATACCTGAGGGCGTCGAAGTCTACTATGTAATAACTAAGCTTCCAAATCAAAACAAGCTTGAATTTATCGGCCTTCTCTCGCTTGAGCTGAGAGGTGCCAAGGGGCTTAACCTAGCCGGCTACGCCGTCGTAAGGAACGATTACCCGCATACCGGTGAGATATATTTTTACAAGGTTCCGCTCGATCTGCCTACAAAGCTTCTAGGCCCTTCGGCCGCACTTCAGGCACTTCAACGCGACCCTGACTTCAGAACCTTAAGCACTTTGCTTGCTTCCCCACGCATCGGAGAAACTATATTCTACGAGATTGACGGCCATCCTGTCTACGTAATACCAGTTTACACGGCCAGGGAAGGGGAGGGGGTTGTAACACAGATAGGGACGATCGCTGTAGTGGGAGCGGCTTTCACAGGCCTTTACTACGTTGGTTTGGGTGAGACCATAGAGAAGGCATTTCAAAACTATCTACTCAAGTTAGCAGGTGAGCGATCCCTTCCTCCGACCCCTATCTTGACGCGTGAAGAACGTTTAAGAAACCTGAAGGCACTTCTTATAGGGATGGGTCTTGGAGATGAGAGCCCTGAGCAGATAAATGCCAACATCGTTTATAAGCAGGCTAGCCTAAACTACTCAGTCGAGCAGGACCTCGAGAAAATTAAACAAACCTTCCAACAGTTTGTAGAATACTGGAAAGAATACAACGCTATTCTTGTTTACTGGGTTTCTGGAGATAGCTTATATTTAGGAGCTTTGTACCAACAGGCAGGAGTGACGTTCCTTAGATACATCCAGGTGGTGCTTCCAGGATGAGCGAAAGAAACGGCAAGCAGGATTTTCTCCCACCGCTTCTATTCATACTAGTCGTCATAGCTATCCTATCCTTTATCCTTAGGCTTCAGACAGGCTTGCTTGGAATTGTTCTTGGAGGGCTGGCTGTGGGGTTGGCGTTTTACTGGTTTAAGGCTTTAAGAAAGAGTATCGGCCCGTCTGCATGGGACGATTTTTTGCTGGAGATAAGGCATGAAGGGGATGTTTTGGACTTGACCGCTCAGGTACCTGGACCTGAGAACAAGGTAAGGGTTGAGCTGCTTGGTAGAAAGCTTGTGCTCATAGGCGGGAGGGGATTTAAGAGGACTGTGAAGCTTCCTTTTGATGCAATTCTACGCGAGTTTAGGTACGTTAACGGGATACTCAACGCAAAGCTGGTTAGGAGGGAAGCAGCACCTACAGCGAGCTGAGGCTATCCACTATTTTTTCGACGCTGTCATGTAGGGAAAGAATGTATGGTATCCCCTCGGCCTCGGCAAGCTCGACCGCAAAGGGGTCGACCTCCTCTTTAGATCTTGGGCCGTGTATTGCTACCATCCTAGGCCTTATCGGAAAAATTTTAGCCGCGATTATCGGCGAACGGCCCCTTGAAACGTTTGTAAAAACGACTACACGGACCGAGTTGCCGCCGAACAGTCTCAGAAAGTCGTGCGGCTCAAGCTTTCTAATAGCTTGAAGGCTGTCGATAACGGTGTAGCCGTAAACATATGTATTGGCTTGGCTCTGCCCAGCCAGCCAAACCCCTCTCAAAGCCTTAGCAACCTCCTCCAACGTCTTTGGGGCTGTATATTCAGCCAAACCAAGAACAATCCCTGACAGATCTTTGACCGTGCTGGCGAACTTTCTTATATGAACCCCACCCTTAGACTCGTCCAACGATATCAATGCCGAAACATACCTTCTTATGAAATCTGTTCCAGGTGATCTTCTCCTGCTTTTCTCATAGTCGCTTAAAACTGATGGGGAGATGCCCATCGCTTTGGCTAGGTTTTTCTGACTCTCTTCGAATAGCAGGCGCCATTTCTTTAAAGCATCACCAGGCCTATTTGAGAATATAACCTCGCCGGCTATGGTGTTCATCAGGCTTTTTTTCATATTCTCGTCGACGACCATTTCACTTATTTCGGATGATGGGTTTAGAGGATTTAAGAGTTGTTGTCTTGGGTTTGGGGGTGGTGGGACTTGAACCCACGGTCTTCGGGTGGCGCCTCTGACCAAGGATGTTGGGATCTGGAGCCCGACGCCTTGGCCTTGCTCGGCTACACCCCCCGGAACAATTTGTATAAGCTTCCTTATGATTTTTTCTTTAAAAGCCTATGGTTTATCCGTCTTCCCTAGCCATGCATAAAGGTTAAAGGTATTCACAGCATCCAAAGCTCTTGACCTTAACATGTTCGGAAAAGGGCCCTTAACAACCCCTTCATCTATGAGATATATCGACTCCCCTACAACGGAGGCCTCTAACGGGTCGTGTGTGACATAAATCATAGGAATCGATAGGTTTTTCAAGGCCTGCCAGAACATCATCTTATTAAGGAAGTCAAGGTTTCCAGTAGGCTCGTCGAGCAGTAGAACCCTTGGTTTTCTCATCAGGAGTACGGCGAGATTTATAAGCTGACCCTCACCAAGCGAAGCAGCCCTTTTACTTAAAATACTTGCCAAACCCATCCTATCCACAACATCGGTTACTTCTGTTCCAAACCTCTTCCCAAAATATTCGATGGTCTTGGAAGGGTTGAGCGGTACCTTCACAGGCTCCTGCGGCATGTATCCTATCTTCCTCATGCTCGGGGGCGTGTTGGTTATGTCCTGGCCGTCGAGGGTTATCCTGCCTTTAACTGGTTTTATAAAACCTGCCAAACATCTTAGTAGGGTCGACTTTCCTGAGCCGTTACGGCCGAGAAGGACGGTGCTGCCTTCAACCTTTAAATCTTCGACCACTACCTTAAAAGCCCCCCTCCGAACCTCAAGGCCGTAAGCTTCGAGCAAGTTAGATCAACTCGGCCCTCCTTGAGATGATGTAGAGAACAGTGCTGAAGATAAACCCTATCAACGCAACTAACATGGCATAAGGAATTGAAGCAGCAGCACCTCCGCTGCTAAAAAGCTCGAAAACATAGATCCCAACGGTAACAGGCCTGTTAGCTACGATGAGTAAAGCACCGAGCTCTGAGAAGCACCTCAGCCAAACAAGGATGGCCGAGATGATGACGGCCCTCACAGCACCTTTCACATGGAGCCATGCTATCTGTAAATCGCCAATTCCAAGAGGTTGCAGAAACTCATCAAGAGATCTATTGAAATTGGAGAAGACAGAAGATAAAGTGCCGACGCCAACTGGCAACGACACAACCACCATAGAGATCACAACAGCAGGCGCAGTGTCAACAAGCCCTAGCCTAGCGAAGAGGGGGAGAAGCAAGAGACCTACAGCCGTATGTGGGATTGCTGTTGAGAAGGTGATTGCTGGTACGATCGCCCCAAGCCCTCTCTTAACGGCGTAAAAAGACAGCAGAAGCGCCGTTGGAAGGGCTACCGCTGTAGCCGCAGAGGCCATAAGAAAAGTGTTGAATATGGACGTGAAGGGATCAGGTGGAGGAGCAGGCCGCACATACAAAAACCCTGGCACAAGTAGAAGAAAGACATAGAAAACAGCCAGCGATAGAACGGCTATTTTTAAAAACATGCCCATCCACCTCATCTCAACGGTTTCACTCCAAAGTTTTCAACGTTGATTCTATCGAGCAGGAGCAACAGCTTGTCACCAAACTCTGTGAAAGATAAAGCAACCGCCTCAAACCTCACAACTTTTACTTCCCCTGTTTTGAGCTTGGCTGTGATTTCAATCGGTGGATCGTCTTCAAATCTTGCATATTTGGGAAGTTCTATTATGTTGTAAATGTTGGTGAGCCTGCGATATATTACAAAAGGCTCGTAGGCAAAGATACAATCAACTACCTCTGCTTCCAGCAGAGAGTAGACCGCATCTTGGTTGGGTCTGATGTAAAATCTGCCTGAAGCAGATATATCTGCCGCAAGGAGGGTGAGGTGTTTGGAATCTTTTACAAAGCGGACGTTGAGGCTTTTTTCGACCTCATCGAGTATTTCAAGACCTTCATTTGTTGAGATGAGGTAGATGGCTGCCAAGGCTCTATAACCTATCGGGGCTTGGTTAGGGTCTGCCAACCCGATTTTAGCAGTTTTGAGGGCCTCCAAATCACCGTATCTATTTGTGCAGATAAGCATGAGCTGGTAAGTGCCCAATACTTTTTCACTTCTGTATGGTAATCCGTGTTTTAATTCGCCATCAACCGATAAGAACAGGTCTGGAGTTCTGCCCGATTTTATAATATTCGCTGCGAAAACGCTCCCGTAAACTTGTATCTCTATAGGTATCTCGGCTTTTTTGCTCAGCTTTTCCGCAATACCTTTCAAGGTCGGTGCTGAAAAGATTGTAGGCGGTTTTTGGAAGGTCGGCGAAAGTATGGCTGCAGATAAAACGGCCGCCGGTATAAGCAATGCTATTATGTATATGCTATTTTTTCGCATCACAAGAGACAAATAATAGATTTGCTTAAATATATGCCTTAATTCTTTCATATCGGTTAACATCGAAATGCTAACGATAAAATTGGATGGAAGGGAGGTTGTCCTTCATCCAAGTCGTCTCGAGCTCCTCGACAGGATCAGAATTACAGGAAACATATCATCCGCCTGCCTTCATCTCGGAATAAGCTATAGAACAGCGCTGAACTGGTTGAAAGAAGTCGAAAGAAAGGCTCAGGGAAGAGCTGTCAAAACAGCTAGGGGAGGTAGAGGCGGCGGAAAGACGGAGCTGACGGAGCTTGGTCAAAGGCTGCTTGAGGGGTACTATTCGGTACAATCTGCACAAAGACCTGGACTTGTAAGATCTTTTATCGAGATGAGGCTCAGCGCAAGGAACATTCTAACCGGCTATGTAAAGGATGTTAAGGAGGGGGAAGTGGTTAGCATGGTTGGGGTTGAGCTTGACTCAAGGCAGGAGGTTAAATCCATCATAACAACCGACAGCCTCAAACGTCTTAACATAAAAATAGGCGATAGGCTTCTGGTTATAATCAAGGCTACCGAAGCATTGTTGATGAAACCATAAAGTGGTCGCCGGCACACGGCTTTCGCGAGGGGTCTCCCACCTCACTAATGCCGTGCGGATGGGGCTTAGCTTCCAGGTTCGGATGAGTCTGGGCGTTTCCCCCATCCTATGACCGGCGCCTCTGTAATCATTCGCAAAGCGTTATTTAAACCTGTTATGCAATGCCGAGAAGCTCCGGTTGCATCATAACAAACAGGGCAAGCACAACGACCGCTACCATCGAGGCCAAAAACACTAAAAAGTACGCCAGCGTTGAGAAAACATCCCAGAACCGTGTTTTACTCAGTTTAACCATAACGTGTAAAATAGTTTACCATAAAATAAATTTTTTACTCAAGAACTTTAGTACACGGACGGTCTTTTGCTCCATCAAACAAAACGACGCTATCTAACTTGTTTAGCCGAGCTAACGTCCACAATATTGTCCCCAACTATTTTAAGCAAAGCATCGACATCAATTTTCATGAGAACGTTATCTGCCCCTCCTGATGTGTAGACGACGTCGTGACGTTTAATCGATGCATCAACAAACACTTTCAGCTTAGTTATGTGTCCGAACGGTGGAACCCCGCCAACTGGATACCCTGTCTCTCTCAACACCTCATCAGGGGTTGCAAGCCTAACCTGCTCACCAACAACAGCTGAGAACTTCTTTAAATCTACTTTTCTGTCACCAGACAAAACAAGAACATATGTATGCGAGCCCTTTAAAACGATGTTTTTGGCTATCTGACTAAGCGGGCAGCCAACTGCAGCCGCTGCAAGCTCCGAGGTCTTGCCCTCATTCGGCTTGAGAAATATGAGCTCGGCTTCAAGGTTGTTTTTCTCCATAAACTGTCTCAAGTATTCAGGACCTGGCATGGTAGTTGAGGTAGTAACCGATATAAAAACTGTCGACGTTTTGAACATGCCGTCTAGACAGAACTTCGTAGCTATGGTTATCTAAAAGTCTCGTACGGAACGTTTTACATTCTTAGGCTGGCTGATGTCGTTAGGTTTTATGGGACTATCTAGGATGTGGAAATTAGGTTTATATGTAACGAGGAGATAATAATATTTGCCCCAGTTACGACGGCGGCTCCGGCCAGACCAAAGGGAGAGACACTCCCCATGGTATGAAGGAACGGCCTCCTACTTGGGGCACAAAATGAGGACCTTGAGCATAAGCTCAGGTCTAATCATGGGTCAAGCCCACGCAAACTCCTCCGCAGCCGTACATCTCCAGGCAAGACTCCGGTTGATCCTGCCGGACCTTACTGCTATCGGGGTGAGACTAAGCCATGCAAGTCGGAGGCCAGCAGCAATCCCGCTGGCCTGGCGTACGGCTCAGTAACACGTGGCAAACCTACCCAGAGGAGGCGGATAACCCCGGGAAACTGGGGCATAAACCGCCATAGGTGAGGGGTTCTGGAACGACCCTTCGCCGAAAGATGTACATAGGGATGCCTATGTACATGCCTCTGGATGGTGCTGCGGCCCATCAGGTAGTTGGTGGGGTAACGGCCCACCAAGCCTATAACGGGTACGGGCCCTGAGAGGGGGAGCCCGGAGATGGACTCTGAGACAAGAGTCCAGGCCCTACGGGGCGCAGCAGGCGCGAAAACTCCGCAATGCGCTCACGCGTGACGGGGTCACCCCGAGTGCCACCCTCGTGGTGGCTTTTACGCGGTGTAAAAAGCCGCGTGAATAAGCGGGGGGCAAGACGGGTGTCAGCCGCCGCGGTAATACCCGCTCCGCGAGTGGTAAGGACTATTACTGGGCTTAAAGCGTCCGTAGCCGGCCCGGCGTGCTCCGCGTTAAATCCAGCAGCCTAACTGCTGGGCTGCGCGGATGACTGCCGGGCTTGGGGGTGGGAGAGGGCGGCGGTATTCCCTGGGTAGGGGTAAAATCCACTGATCCAGGGAGGACCACCAGACTGTCTGTATCTTTTGCAGGCAGGGTGAGTGGCGAAGGCGGCCGCCCAGAACACGCCCGACGGTGAGGGACGAAAGCTGGGGGAGCGATCGGGATTAGATACCCCGGTAGTCCCAGCCGTAAACGATGCGGGCTATGCGTCGGAATGGCCACGAGCCATTCCGGTGCAGAAGGGAAACCATTAAGCCCGCCGCCTGGGGAGTACGGCCGCAAGGCTGAAACTTAAAGGAATTGGCGGGGGAGCACCACAAGGGGTGGACGTTGCGGCTTAATTGGAGTCAACGCCGGAAACCTTACCGGGGGCGACAGCAGTATGATGGCCAGGTTGAAGGCCTTGCCGGACGAGCTGAGAGGAGGTGCATGGCCGTCGCCAGTGCGTGCCGTGAGGTGTCCTGTTAATTCAGGCAACGGACGAGACCCGCGCCCCCAGTTGCGACCGGGCCGGAAGGCGCCGAGCACTCTGGGGGGACTGCCCCGGAAACGGGGAGGAAGGAGCGGGCCACGGCAGGTCAGTATGCCCCGAATCCCCCGGGCCGCACGCGACGTTCAATGGTGGGGACAGTGGGATGCAACCCCGAAAGGGGAAGCCAATCCCTAAACCCCACCTCAGTAGGGATCGAGGGTTGCAACTCGCCCTCGTGAACGCGGAATCCCTAGTAACCGCCCGTTACCACCGGGCGGTGAATACGTCCCCGCTCCTTGCACACACTGCCCGTCGCTGCATCCGAGCTGGGCCTAGACGAGGGCCAGTCTTGTTGGCTGGTTCGAGTCCTGTTCTGGTGAGGAGGCAGAAGTCGTAACAAGGTGGCCGCACGGGAACGTGTGGCCGGATCACCTCCAGCTACCGTATCTCCCCTGCCTGGATGTGCGGTGGAGGAGGCGTAATGGGCTTGACCCATCTTTCTATTCGAAGGGCAAAGGTTAAATGAGGTTACCTTGCTGTGTTCAATGGTGTGTTATTTGAAAGCAGCTGTTTATTACGGTCCTGGGAATGTTAGGGTTGAGGATGTTGAAAAGCCTAGGGCTGGGCGTGGCGAGTTAGTTGTGAAAAATATTGTGAGCCTGACATGCGGCACAGACCTGAAGATGTATATTAGGGGCCATCCGTATGCCAAGCCTCCAATAATCATGGGTCATGAATTCGCCGGGGTTGTCGAAGAGGTTGGGGAGGGGGTTGACTGGGTTAGGAAAGGGGAGCGCGTCGTAGCAGTTAACTCGGCGCCATGCGGCCATTGTATCTACTGCAGGCTCGGAAGGTTCAACCTATGCGAGAACCTTAACGAAGCGATCATAGGCTTCACAGTAAACGGCGCTTACGCAGAATATGTAAAGCTCCCATCCCGCATAGTCACATTCAACCTATACCATTTACCCAAAGGGGTTGACCCGGAGGAGGCTGCATTGCTGGAGCCTTTTGCATGTGTTGTAAGGGGGCAACGTCTTATAAATGTCGAGCTGGGCGATAACGTAGCAATTATCGGAGCAGGGGCTATAGGTCTAATGCATATGCTTCTCGCCAAACATTCTGGCGCAGGAAAGGTCATCATGACCGATTTGAATTGGAACCGTTTGAAATTTGCTGAGAAGCTTGGAGCAGACGTAGTTGTGAACAGCTCCGAAGAAGATGTCCCTTCGAGGGTTTTGGAGGAGACGGGTGGGATCGGTGCCGATTTGGTAATCGAGGCTGTAGGCCTTCCAGAGACGTGGGAGCAGTCCCAGAGGCTTGTGAGAAAAGGTGGCAGGATACTGTTATTCGGCGGCCCACCAAAGGGGACAAAAATTTCGACAGATACCTACACAATTCACTACGGGGAGATTAGGGTTCAGGGCTCGTTCCACCACACCCCCCAGGACGTTTACACTACATTAAGGCTTATCGGGTCTAAAAGGCTGCCCCTTAAAAGCCTGATAACGGGCAGGGCTGAGCTGAAGGACATCTTAGCCGTCTTCGACAGTCTAAAAAAGGGCACGGAAATCAAAGTTGCTATAACTTACTAGGGTGTAATTACAACCTTCAAGCTTCTCGACGGATCCCTTGCCGTAGCGAAAGCCTCTTCTGCCTCGTCCAGCCTGAAGATATGGGTGACGGTTTTTTTAAAAGAGAGGGTCCTCGATTTAATCAGTTCTAGGATGGTGTTTGTCTCAGCCTCGGTTGTCGAATAGCTTGCGATTATGCTTTTTTCATCGATGAAAAGCTTTGAGAAATCAACTTCGGCCTTCTCCCCTTTTTCAGGAGCCCCAAATAGACATATCACACCTCCTCTTCTAACACTTTCGATGAGAAGCTGGAGGGGTTTCACTGCCGATGTAGCCAAAACACCTATGTCAACACCTCTTCCATCGGTCCTCTCCCTACATATTTTGATAAAATCTTCCTCCAATGGGTTTACAGCCACATCGGCTCCCAACATTCTCGCATACTCCAGTCTAAGTGAAGATAGCTCAGCCACTAAGACCGAGGATGCACCAAACGTTTTGAGAAGCTGTATAAACAAAGAACCAGTCGGCCCAGCCCCTACGACGCAGACGCTCCGACCAGCTGAAAAACCAGCCCTCTTTAAAGCCCTAAGCACACAGGCAGCAGGCTCTATAAACGCGGCCTCGACCCAGTCCAAGTCGTCAGGCAGCTTTAATACGGCACCCCTCTCAACGTTCACCCTAGGGACTTTGAAAAGCTCTGCGAGGCCGCAAGGCTCGATTGTTGTTTTAAGGAAAAGAGGGCACATGGTCGGTGAGTTGTTTAGACAATAGTAGCATTTGCCGCATGTTACATGGTGGTGGACGAAGACCCTGTCTCCTTTTTTATACTGGTCGGAGTTTGACTCCTCAACGACGCCGACCACTTCGTGCCCAAGCATGGGAGGCGTCAAAGGTCTCCCGAAAGCTTTTTCAATATCTGTACCATCTATTCCGCAGGCCTTCATCCTAACAAGTAACTCACCATCGCCGATCGATGGTGTTGGGACATCTCTGATCTCAACCCCTCCACCTTCTTTTACAAAAACGCTTTTCATACCATTTAGTTGAATATGTTTGTTGAAAAGCTTTACCACCACCCAATTTTATCTAGAAGGCCTTTTCTCCTAGCAGCTTTAACCGATAGGTTAAAAACAGCAACCGATGC
>FWWM01006570.1_pt1 | contig 24186 bp, 24 predicted proteins | sample 2228351 | NCBI WGS metagenome assembly FWWM01 (sample SAMEA103939774, study PRJEB20133) | metagenome
CACGGCCAACCCGCCCACGGCCAACCCGCCACCCGCCCACGGCCAACCCGCCCACGCCCGACCCGCAAGCTGCCCACGACTCGCCCACGACCTGCCCAACCCGCCACAACGAGCCCGCCCCGGCTGGCGGCGCCGCGTCGACCCCGCGCAGGCGGGGACCCCTACACAGTTGGCGATATCGAATCCATGTTGTCGAATTAACTTACAGTCACAAATTGCACTTCAATAATTAATTCTAAAAAACAATGACTTACGGAATTGGCACAGTAATTGCTGAGCGTAAAGGGCTTACCTTCAACTTCTTACCAACACGAGAAACCATATGAAAATCAAGGCTCTTGCATCCGCACTCGCACTGTTCTCCGCCATGTCCACCGCCCAGGCAGCGGACCTGTCCTTCACCGGGAACTTCGTGTACGACAACGACGTCCAGTTGTTCACGTTCGTGGTGGGCGAGGCATCGACGGTCACTTTGCGTAGCTGGTCATATGCCGGCGGCACCAATGCGGCGGGCATGAACATCGCGGCCGGCGGCTTCGATCCGATCCTGGGGCTGTTCAACGCCGACGGCGTTCTTCTGGACGAGCAGGACGATGCCGGCTGCGGGCTGGTCGCTGCCGATCCCACCAACGGGCGGTGCTACGATACGAACTTCACCATCGAGCTGGCCGCCGGCACCTACACCGCCTCGATCCAGCAGTTCGACAACTTCTCCCGTGGCACGCTTGCAGATGGCTTCGACCGCGATGGTGAAGCAAACCGCGACTTCCGGGGCGGCTTCAGCGGCCGTACCTCGTTCTGGGCCTTCGACGTGCTGAACGTGGACAGCGCCATTGTCGTACCGCCACCGACGGAAGTGCCGGAGCCGGGTTCGCTCGCGCTGCTCGGACTGGGCCTGGCAGGCCTGGGTTCGCTCGCACGCCGCCGCAAGGCTTGAGGGAACGGGCTTAAGGAGCGGCCCCAGGCCGCTGCGTCTGCATTACCCGAGGGATGCGGAAGGAGACCGACACTTTGCTCCTGGCAGCCGCCAGGAGTGCGAGGCTTTGCATCAGACCGGCTGTGAGGCCACGCCTCGTTCTCCTTGCCCCGCTTGCGCGGTGAACCACCAGCCTCTGTCAAACAGAACGACGGCCAGCGCAACCAGGCCATGGCTTGCGACGATAACGCTCAAAGCCATCACCCCATGCGCGTGCGGGAACTGGTTAGCGAGGAAATAGATCGGAGCGTTGAAGCTGCCGTGCGCGACGGCCGCAAGGACCGTCCGACCGTGGTACCGGCTCCACAAGGCGGTCAGGATCACGGAATTGATCAAGGCAGCGGCCGCGAAGGCGGCGGCGAAGCTTCCCTGCGAGAGCAACTTGGGCAAGTGCCAGGTGAACCATACGGGAGCGACGATCAGTGTCGCCGCCAGCGGCGTCCGGCTCGGTAGTAGCCGCCGCAGCAACCAGCCTCGCCAACCCAGCTCTTCGAGCAGGCCAACAACCAGGATGTGGAAGGCGAAATAGCCAAGCAGCAGTGGAAGTTGACCAGGCAAGCTGGCGATTTCGGCTGTGCCAGCGCCTGCAATCTTGAAGGCGAAAATCGCCACGGCGGACGTGAAGAGCGGGACGCCGAGCCACCACGGCGCGAATCTGGTTTCCCGCAGATCGGTGCGCAGCCACCTCACCACCGAGCTTCCAGAGCCCCTCACGAGAACGATCGCGGCGAGGGCGGGGCCCGATACCGCCAATCCACTGGCGATCAGTTCGGCCGTCGCGCGCTCGATCGGCAGGCGGTGGACTGCGGCGAGCCACTGAAAGCCGAAGGATAAGGCATAGGAAAGGAGGAACGCGAGGATGGCGAATATCGCAGTTCCTTTGCCGCTGATTTGTTTTGTCATTGGCGCGATGTGTAGCAGACGATTCCGCCGGCTCGGCTGGGGTTGGTCAAGTGCACGTGCGCCCCGAAAAGCAAAAAGCCCAGCAGAAATGGCTGGGCTGAAGATTCAATTGGTGCCGACTGCAGGACTCGAACCCGCCACCTGATGATTACAAATCACCACTACTTGTTGTTGTTTGGAGTTGATGTCAGTTGAATGAGTGGTGGCTTCATAGTGAGAATCGCGAATTCGAGCAGTGCGTTGTTAGAAGAGTTATACGCCTGTATTTGCGTTTGTTGATATAATTTGCCTACACAGCGCCTACATGGAAGGGATGGGGATGAAACATCCCAACTTCACCGCCGAGCGGATCGCAGGTTTTCAGTGCGAGCCGGGCAAGCAACAGACGATTTTTTGGGACGGCAAGGCCCGCGGGCTTGGCTTGCGTGTGACCGCTTCTGGGGCCAAGTCGTACATTTTCGAGACCCGGTTGTACGGAAAGTCGATGCGCATCACGATCGGCGATACTCGCACTTGGACGATCGCCAAGGCCCAGGCCGAAGCGACGCGTTACAAGACCTTAGTAGATCAAGGCATCGATCCACGGCAGCTTGCTGCTGAGCAACAGGCGGCACGAGCGGCTGAGTCAGCGGCGGCGAAAACGCAGGCGTTGCGCGACGCTGTCACGCTGCTGGATGTGTGGTCCGAATATGCGGCCGAGCGATCCCAGTTTTGGTCCGAACACCATATCGCGGCACATCAAAAAATTATCCAGTCCGGCGGGGCACCGCGCAGCAGGAGCCCGAAGTTAACCACTCCCGGTCCGCTGGCGGCGCTCGCGAACTTGAAATTGGTCGAGCTAACGACCGAGCGTATCGAAGCTTGGGCTAAGGTAGAAGCCATTGCCCGCCCATCCAGTGGCCGACTTGCAATGCGCCTTTTGAAAGCTTGTCTGAACTGGTGTTCCGCGCACCCCAAGTATTCTGGGATTTTGGTAGCAAACCCGACCAAAAGCACGAAGGCTCGAGAGGTTCTGGGTAGGCCGAAGCTGAAACACGACGTCTTGCAGCGTGAGCAGCTCGCTGCATGGTTCAGTGCCGTCCGCCGGATTGGAAACCCAGTCATCAGTGCTTATCTTCAAACCTTGCTGCTCACTGGTGCGCGTCGTGAAGAAGTGGCCCGGCTGCGCTGGGTTGATGTGGACTTCCAATGGCACAGCATACGACTGAATGACAAGGTCAAAGACCAGCGGATTATTCCACTGACACCGTATGTTGCTAGTCTGCTATCTGCTCTCCCGCGCGTCAACGAGTGGATTTTCAGTAGCCCTAGAGGCGAGACTGGACGGCTGGCGGAACCACGCATCGCACACAACCAAGCTCTAGCTATCGCGGGCTTGCCACCGTTGACTCTTCATGGTCTGCGGCGTTCATTTGCCAGCTTGGCAGAGTGGACCGAGACCCCGGCCGGTATCGCCGCGCAGATACAGGGGCATGCGCCACAGGGCGTTCGCGAGCAGAATTACATACGACGTCCGTTGGATTTGTTGCGTATGTGGCATGTCAAAATCGAGACCTGGATGCTTGTCCAAGCTCGCGTCGAGTTCCTCGGAGAAATCGCCAAGCCGTAGCACCAGCGATTGCAATTCGTCTGTAATGGCCTATGTGTCTTTTTCGCAACATCCGGAAAAGAAATAGGCCAGAGCGTATCGGTACCAAAAAGGAAACTATGGCTCAGCTTTGGGTGTGAACACATGCGGATCTGTGGTGAAAAAAGGTACTTCCTGATCGGACGCAACCTTTTTCGGTCGTATTGTGTCTTGGGGCGGCCTCCCGCGCAACAAAATTTCCCGCTTGCAATATGTGAGGGACGCTCAGCATCCGCTAGCATTCACTTTTTGGAATGAAAAGGTATGTACGGATGTATTTGACGCTACAAGAAGCTGCCGATTATGTGGCAGCAGCGACGGGCCGTCCCCTCACGTCCGACACCATGCTTCGACTCGGCGTCCAAGGAAGGATATTGATTTGCGCAGCATTTTCTTCCGGCAGGATGTACAACGCGTTGGATGGACAAGAAGTGGAAACGGAGCCCTCGTTGATGGTACTCCCTGCTCGCTCCTTGATGGACATCGAGACCGAGGGGGCAGCATATATCGAATATGCGCAAGATCTTGAGAGAACTCCGTACTTCCCACGTCGAGTGAGAACGCGAGAACAACTGAGGATCTGGCTACCCCACCTGGATAGCTTTGTCTCGTCGCTATGTGACGGCGCCGAAATCGCGGAGACAGCCGACGAGCCGCTCCTTGAAGAAGGTTCAGTATCCCAACGTCTAGGAATTACCAAAAACCAAGCACTCATGGCCTTCGGCAACTTAGTGCCGATCAACTTTGCGAAGGTGCTGGCGGACGTACCGAAATGGATTGTAGACGCGCGTCTGTCCAAAGGTACTCCTGGTGATCGGCACAAAACGATGTGGTGCCCCGTCCTACTGGCTGTAGCGCTGCACGAACGAAAGTATGTGTCAAAGAAACATCTGAACCGAGTGTTTTTCGACCACGAGTTCTTGAAACAATGGCGACAGGAGTGGCACGACGTGTCGGAGGATCTGAACTGAGCTGGTTGCGATTTTTGGGGTAAATACCGGCCTTAAATACCGGACTCAAATACCGGACAAATACCGGACTTTGGTCGTCAGCCACTCTGATGGTTCGGCTTTTAAATACCGCGGTATTCGGTTTCAAAAGTCCGGTAATTCATCTTCAACACACCTTAACAGGCAACGATGCCGAGGAGTGGCTTGAAATGAATATCAACCGCAATATCGTACCGATCGAACAGGAAACCCGCAGTCACGTCGGGACGGCCTGTGCTGCGTTTCACCTGAACCGCACGCCCCAGACGCTGCGCCTGTGGGCATGTCTTGAGAACGGCCCTATCCGTCCAAACCGCGTCCACGGACGCCTGGCATGGTCCGTAGCGGACATCAAGCGCGTACTGAACAACGGGGGCTAATAATGAAAAACGCCCCCATCCAAAACAGCGACGAGAGCGTCCGTGACAAGCGCGATTATACCCCAGGCGTATTCGTCGAGCGCCACAACACGGTTTCGGCTGACGTGCTGGCGGCCCTCCTCCAGGGCGAGCAGATGACCGGCATGGACGCCGTCTTTTCGCACAACACAACCCGTCTTAGCGCCGTAGTCCACAGGCTGGAGAAAAAATACGGCTGGCAGATCGATCGTTGCAAGGTTCAGATCAAGACCAAGGACGGGCGCCAGGCACGGATCACCGGTTATTGGCTCAGCGCGCTGCTCCCCGGGGGAGCGGTTATCGCCGGAGCCGCAGCCCGGATCGACAAGGTGAAAATCGCACGTACGAAGCGCAACGATACCATGCGGGGGAAAGCGTGATGTCCGGTCCCGCTCGTCGTGTGAACGACACCATTTTTGCTGATTCGCTGGCCGACGCCTTCGCTGAAGCCTCAATCGTTTTCCCGAACCTGGCTTTCGAGCCGGGGAAAATGTTCAGGTTCTCGACCAATGGCGATCCTCGCGATAAGGCGGGCTGGTGCAGGGTTTTCCCAGACGGTGCAGGAGCTGCGTTTGGGTGCCACCGCGCAAGCTCGACCTTCATCTGGCAGTCGCAGAAGCAAGCAGGGCCGCAGCAGTCCAAAGAAGTGAACAAGGCACGCTTGTCCGACGCATCGAAGGAGCGGCAATTCGCTGCTGCGGCGCGGGATGCGCAGTACGTGCGTGCTGCGAAAACGGCTGCCCAACGCTTCGCGGAGGCGGGGGAACTGGATCCCAAGAACCAATACGTGGTCGGCCACCGTATCGTACCGTACAAGGCACGGCAGTCGCCTGACGGAAATATCTTACTGCCGATTTACAGCAGGGAGGGGGCGATCCAAAGCCTGCAAATGATCAGACCAGATGGCGCGAAGCGATTCCAGTACGAAGGAAAGATGGTAGGGGGCAGGCTGATACTCGGGGCGCTGGTAGACGGCGAACTGATCTTGTTCGCGGAGGGCTGGGCGACCGGGTGCAGCCTGTACGAAGCGACGGGGGCAGCCGTCGTGATATGTTTTTCCGGTGCAAACATGGCTGCTGTCGCTGCCGACGTTCGCCGTCAATTCCCGAATTCGCCATTCGTCATCGCTGGGGATCGTGATGCGCACGGGAAGGGGCTCGAGTACGCGCACGCAGCGGCAAACGCGAGCGCGCCGGCAGTAGTGCGCTTGCCGAAGTTCGCTGACGGCCGTGACCGAGGCGACTTCAATGACTTGCATCAGGCGGAGGAGCTGGAAGAGGTGAGGCTGCAAGTCGTTGCTGCTGGCACCGCTCCCGCAGCCGAGGGTCCCCCTATGGGAGTAGCTTTTTACACGCCACAGCTCCCAGTATGCGACGCACGTGACGGTACCGAGGACAGCCGCCCGCTGACGGAGTTCGGGAACGCGCAACGTATGTTCGATCATCACGCCGACCGGGTCAGGTACGTGCCGGACGCGCAGCGATGGTTGTGCTGGGATGGAACCGCTTGGACCTGGGACGGTGGATCCGCCTTACGGCTGATGGCCGCGACATTGCCTCAGGCCATCTATGCGGAAGGGACGGCGCACTTGGCTGACGGAGAGCACTTCGCGAAGTGGGCACGGAAGTCGCAAGAGCACCGCATTATCAACGCGGCGGTCGCGCTATTGTCGGATTTCGAGCAGTTGCGGCTGCCGTTGACATCTGTGGATGCTAATCCAATCGTGATTGGTATCAATCAAGCTAGGCAGGTCATCGAGCTGGACAAAGGCATGTTGCGGGCCACGAAGCAGGTCGATTACGTCACCAAGACACTCGGCGTAGACGGCATGGGCAACGCGCACGAAGCCTGTCGCTGGCACCAGTTCCTCGAGCAAGTGTTCCAGTGTGATACTGAGCTGATCGATTGGATCCACCGTTTCTGCGGCTACCTGATGACAGGGTCCACCCAAGAACAGATTTTCTTGTTCTTGTTCGGTCATGGCGCCAATGGGAAAAGCGTATTCATGGAAGTTCTGAAGTACATCATGGGCGACTACAGCCGAGCCATTGCGTCCGAGACGCTGAGCGAATCAAGACGCCAGGCAGGAGCGGCATCGCCAGATCTGGCGGACCTGATCGGTGCACGACTGGTCGTCTGCAGCGAGACCGAGGACAACACGGCGATCGCCGAGTCGTTGGTCAAGTCGCTCGTGAGCGGCGATACCATCGCTGTGCGCAGGTTGTATTCCGCTCCGGTTCAGCTCACGCCAGCGTTTAAGCTGATCATCGCGGGGAACCACAAGCCAGTCGTGCGCGGCAACGATCATGGTATTTGGCGCCGTGTGCGCCTGGTGCCGTTCAACCGCAAGTTCGGTCCCGAGGAGCGTGACCCCCGTTTGCTGGAAAAGTTGAAAATGGAGGCGCCGCATATCTTGGCCTGGATGGTCGAGGGGTGCATCAAGTGGCAACAACGTGGACTCGTCGACACGCCGGCCGCGATCCGAGACGCTACGGACGCCTACCAGGTGGAACAAGACGTGATCGGAGCCTGGATGGCCGAATCCACGATGCGCACGCCGCTTGTCGAGACGTCGGCGAGTAACCTGTACGCGAATTATCGTACTTGGTGCCTCGATAACGGCGTGCGGCCAGCGAGCGCAGTAGCCCTGGGCCGGCGCCTGCGAGAGCGTGGCTACAAGGATCGGAAATCGCACGGCACGCGGTTATGGTGCGACATCAAACTGTTAGACGGAGGCTGTCGTTCTGAATTGCCAAGCGACTACGCGCGTGCAAGCCGAGGTTATTAGGGGGAATTACAACATAGCTCAATTAATTAGGGGCGGATGGGGCGTATTTGTCTTTGTTTGCGTAAAAATCCCATGGGTGCGTTAGCAGGGCAGTTCTTTGAAATTTGGTCAAACATGCCCCATTCGCCCCTATCAAGCGGGCTCACTGGCAGCCTGTGGGAGGCATGTATCATGAGATGTACGGAAAACGAGCGCTGGATCTTCAGTGGCACGTAAAATACTGGAAATTCGCAAATGATTTCGACTGAGCGTGGGAAACCAGAAGGGGGACTAAGCATCTTGCGTGAAAGGAACAGTAAAGCGACAACTGCCTCTGCACTGGACATCGATGTCCGCGTCTTACAACGGAAAGGTTTGTTCTCTATTGGCTATACAACTGTTCTGACTTGGGACATTTGTGGCAAGAGTGTGGTGAGAATCAACGCGTCCCCCCTCCCAAACGGCGTTCGACTTGCCTTTCAGCGCGAGCTGAACGGCGCTGTGTGGGCACAGGGGCAGCAGCAGGTTGAAATCGAACCGACCGCGTGCACCTTCGGTGGCCGGCGCTATTGGTTCCGCTGCCCTATAAGGACTTGCGCTGCGCGGGTAGCGAAACTGTATCTTAGTAATCACGACAGGGTGGCGTGCCGTCGATGCAGCGGCCTGTCCTACGAGTCTCAGCGGGAGTCGAAGAATCTAAGGGCAACCCGGCGAGCTGATCGTATTCGTGAGCGGCTCGGGTGGGGGGCCGGCATATTAAACGGTCACAAATTCATGCCTCGAGGAATGCATGGTCGAACGTTTCGTCGATTGGTGGACCAGCACGACGGATACGTGAGAGCCGCGCTCGATATGCATATGAAGTGGGCAGAACGCATGGGGCGACGGGCGTTACGATCAAGCTAATTCCCATTCGCCAGTTCGTCTCATCACTAATCGCCGTGTATGGGTCTGCAAGTACCTCGCAGTGAGAAGCATTGTTGAACGTGGATTTTTTGCACTTGTCCAAGAGCGAATCGCCACGGGTCGAAGGAGAAATTTGCCACATAACGACCTGCTATGGATCGAATGGAAATTTATCAACAACGGCACCACCATCGACAAGCATCGCCAAGGTAGCGAACGAAGCCGCAATACGGAACTATCGGCTCACGATCGTCCAGTGTGGTTTTTGGCGTTCGAGATACGGCATGTCTCGCTCAGCTGTTATTCCCTCTCGGTTTTTGAACTCGCCTCGCAGTTTATCTGCCGTCTCGAATTCATACTCGCCTAAGCTAAGCGCGAAACCAATGGACGTTTTGATAACTCGAGCGTTGGTGTAGCCTGCATTCACGAGCTCGGCCATTCTGGTATGCGCATTCTTGTCTGACAGCCCAGAGGCCACAATGACGTGGTACTGTTTGTTCTGAATTTGTTTTATGATCGCCTTCGACGCATCGGATGTTCCGGCGGCCAGAGTGTTATTAATTCTTTCCACTACTTCGGCAGCGCCTCGACCTTCTTGGCTTTGAGCTCGCTCCAGTTTTGCATCGACCAGGCCCTTCACATAGTCCTCTAGTCTAATGAACGATGGATTGTTATTTGGGAATGCGGGCTTCAAGATTTCGACAAGGATAAGAGTCTTGTCAGGGTCACCGGTTGCATCCCTAACCACGGCATGTAAGATCTCTAGCTGCTTCAAATCATTTGCGCGCGCGTCATTATCTACGGCGCGGAACGCAGTATAGGCGGTAGCAAAAGAGACCAGAAGAGGAAGCAGGACCGAGGTGACCCATATTGGCAGTTTCGACTTGCGTCCGTCCGGTGGAATATCAGACTGAGTCCGTTGCGGGTCGTTCATCTTAGTCTCCCGAAAAATGCTCCTAAAGATGGTCGAACATTACCTCTACTTTGTGGTACACCGTTTCACGGCCCTTCAGTTTGCGCCACCAATCACCTGACCAAGCGCCCATGCGACTTCTCGGTTACGGACGTCACCGTGATCGCTGATATATGTGTTGCTGTTCAGATTGTGAACGCGACCTGCAGCAAAGGAATACGGCTTGCCGACCGGTCCCATGCTTGAAATGGCTGTGTTCAAAAAGGCGCCACCCACGCGTAAGGCGCCATTCGCGCCCATGCCCCCATAGAGATCAGTCTTGCCACCCAGGTCAGACGCAATGTCCCCACTTATCCGAGACGCGATTGCATAAGCTTTGCACACATCACGATCATGCTTGCTGTGGGTGACGACGATCGGGCCGCTCACCCGGTTACTTTCAATAACTGATCGGAAATAGCCGGTCGGATACTTCCCGATTGGGTCAGTCTCGCTGAAGCCGTTGTGGGAGAATGCCGCTTGCAGCAGGGTCATGCTATAAAGCTTTTTTGTGGTGGATGCCATCGCCGCCGCAGTCATGAGGCGGGCGCCGAAGCTATGCCCGACCAGGTGGATATGTTGCACAGTCTCCGCCCGTGCAATATTGTCGATAAGGCGAGCCACGCCCTCTGTCCCTACCTTGCCAGCGCGGGTTTTCATTTTGTAGTAGGACGTCAGGTTAAGCAGGTTCTCGAAGCCGTTATCGATCCGGTCCAGCAGATCGCCGATTCCAGCAGCAGCGCCGCCCGCGGCTACGGGCGAAGTAACGGGTGGCGCATCAGCCGCCCGCTCGAAGACGGTACTCGCATCCCCTGCACTCATGAACTCCCGCGACCAGTCGAGGCGGGAAAGATCCATGTCCTTCAGCAACTGGCGTAAAACGTTCACTAGTTCCGCGCCATTGTTTGAAACGTCATCTGCATGACGGTGCTGCGTTAATCGAGCGATCTGCTCCACCAGAACCTGCTTGTCCGCTTCCTCGTCTTCAAAGGCCATGCGCAGGTTGTCCAGCGCATCCTGTACCAGGGCGTCGCCATCAGCGTTGCCCCCTCCAGCCGCTGCGGCGGGGCCACGGGATCGCGCCTCGCGGTCAGCAAAATTGAATTTCTTGGAGGGCCAAAAGATGCCGACTACCGACAGAGACCGACCGGCAGGTAAATCCTTGCCACACAGCGCCTGCATATTCTCGAGTAGCTTGTCGTAAAACTCCTGCGCTTCCTGTTCGTCGTTATTCCAGCCATGGGAAATAAGCAGCACATCGCTGGTGGTAGGCAAAGCCGACAACTCAAATTTCTGCTGTCCGTTCTTGTTAAAATGGGCGGCCTGGTACGGAAATGCAAAGCGTTGTGACATATCCTTCTCCTTGTGATCGATCATATCGACTGGATGGCGCGCAGGAGATCCACCATCCCCGCGCCCTGGAAGTAACGTTCGCGCCCGAGGTCGGTTGCGCTACGCAAGAAGATGTTTTTGACTTTTTCCGGCTCGCCCACAAATTCATTACGGATCGACAAGAAGGCAGCCACTGCCCCGCTTACATGCGGGGCCGCCATGCTGGTCCCGCTTAGCTCCACGTACGCGAAGTCTCCGGCATAGTTTTCCAGCTTATAGCTGCCGGGAACGGCCGCCGACACGATGCGCTCCCCCGGAGCCACAAGATCCGGTTTGAGGCGGCCATCTCCAGTCGGGCCCTTGGATGAAAAGTAAGACACGCCATAGCGAAACGGCGCCTCCCGATGTGTTGACCCAACCGTGATGGCTAACTCGGCGTTACCTGGATCGTTAATGCTCATGTCGAGGCCAGTCTTAGTGATACGCTCGTCTGAAGTCACTTGGCCGTAGCCGGTATTGCCTGCCGCCACCACCACAACCACGCCCGATTTGACGAGCCGGTTTACTTCCACGCACAAGGGACTGTGCCCACAGGCAAACCATAAAGGGTCGAACTCATGCCCAAGACTTATGTTCACGCCATGAATTTTAATGTCGCGTCCATTGCCGTTAATGCGCTGGATCTGGGCGATAGCACTGATCACGTTGCTGGCCTTGCCCATGCCAACGCCGTCGAGCACTTTGAAGCTGACCAGCTTGCATTTGGGTGCGATTCCGGCTATGGCGGTCAAATCCTCGAAATGCGGAACTATCCGCCCAGGGTCGCTGAGTTCACCAGTCGTAGCGGCGCGCTGGCGTGCTACCGAGCGCAGCCGGGATGCTGTTTGGTACGGGCCCGCCATCGGAGGTGTCGGCTGTGTGGGTGTCTGTTGGCCTGCAATGATGGCTGCGACATGAGTCCCGTGGCCGTAGTCATCAATCAGCGCGTTCTTCGAGCTTGCTTGCCTGACCGACGATTCGGAGAAGTCTGCGTGCCATTCGGAATCTGGATCTATATTCTTGTGCAAGGCGAAATGGGGATGACGCGCGTCGATACCCGAATCGATGACTGCCCAGGTGATGCCTTCGCCAAACGCGCTGAACGAATTCTGCGCCGCGTCCGCCTTGACCGTGCGCACTGAGCGGTGAATACAGCTCTGCAACTGAAAATCCGGCCAGATGCGGTGTATCGCGTAATGGCGCCGGGCCTCGAGGATTAGATCTTCGTCCTTGAGCATCGCTTCCCGTGCATGATCCGTAGACCTGACACGTTGTCGTGCCTGTTCGACAGCACGCACATGGTCTTGCACAATAATCGCATTCAGAGCGCGCGCGCCTAGGCGCGCGAACACATATTGGCTGCTCAGTTCAGTCTTGAGTTCGTCAACCATCTGAGTCAGCATCTTGCTGCGATGCTCGTCGAGGGCGTCGCTGATATATGAGCAGATTGTCTGCTTGGCTGAGGCTTGAGGATCCACGATGTGCGGGTACTGAGCGCGCTTTGGCGAGTCAGGCCTCCCACGATCATCGAAGGTTAAACTAACGTCAATTATCACATCCCACGTTCGCGGCCAAATATACAGCAGGGGTGTCCCAGCCGCCTTGTTGCGTTGTATGAGGCGTTCGGAAAGCTGTTCAGTCAACTTGACGAGGGCTACATCGCCCAAACCGTTGCGCTTAAACGCCGGCGACCGCTTACCACTCGCTAGCTGATTGAGCAATTGGCGGACGACGTCGCGTGCGCTGTCTAGGCCGCCAGGGAAGTCGGGATCCAATACCAATGCGGTAACCCCTGGCTCCAACCGCTCGCCCAAGCGCTGCCGTAGGTCCGCTTCGACCTCAGCATCTTGGCGTACCAAATCTAATAATGGTTTGGCGAGTACCGAGCGAAGCAAGCTATCGTCATCGAAACGCTTCGCGCTGGGCTTGGCGACTAGAGAAGCGGTTCTCACACTGGAGGAGGATCGCTTCGGTGTTGCACGTCTGCTAACCATTATCTCTCCCAGATACGCCGCTAGGATGCGGGGTCCGTGGTCGTTTCAGCCCCTTTCTCAATAATAAAACCACAATATCTCGAAATCCAGCGCTTTCGATGTCGTCGCAAAAATGGTACGAACTCTGGGTGGCGCTGTTGCAGATGCTGTTGGATCAGGATGCATCTTCAAGGCTTTGGCCAAGTTTGACTAGCACGAAGCGTGTGTCAAAGATCGGCTTCGGAAAGCAACTGAGCCAGCCGAGAATCAAGAGCTTCACAGATCTGAAGAAGTGTCAGGATCGCAACATTGTTGTCACCTCGCTCGACTCGCCCAAGATGGGCGCGATCGACATCGGCCCTGAACGCAAGTTGTTCCTGAGATAATCCTTTCGCTAGTCGAGCACGGCGAATCGCGGCGCCGAGCGATACAAGGGCGGGACTTTGACGGTTGCGAGAGAGGTTGGGCACTTCGCAATCATCGCGATATAATCACCCGCTCTCCACGGTACATGTACCTCAGATCGGCCCAGCCACGTCCCCAGCACGCTGCTGGAACCGGCCTTCCGTTTCTGTCAAACACAAGGACCTTGAAATGACCTCCCGAACTTCCGACGCTCTCGAATTTTTCCTGCACGAACTCGCAAGCCCTGAACCCGTAGTTACCACTACTACTCCCTCGACAGATACTGGAGACGAGGCTGGCGATGCAAGTCGGCCGTGGATGAGTGCCGACCCACGAATTAGGGTCCTATTTCAGGCCCGTCTGCCCGACCCGCTGCATAAGAAACTGCAATGGGTAAGCCAGCACACTGTCGGCGGGGTATCCATACATGAGCTGCTGCTGACGGGTACGGAACGGTATCTGGACCAGCGGATTGCCGAGATTGAGCAGGAACTCTGCAAAAACCGCTGAAGTGGGAGGGGGGGCACAGAAGTTGAGCGTTGAAGAATCCGTGCACGCGCCGCAAGTCGAGCTGTCTTCAGGTTGACGAGCCCAGCAGAGCGAAAACCTGGGCGTTGTTATTTGTCGACCCACGATCACGCCCGGCCGAACGTGGCACTCGGCGGTATCACACCGAAACAGAAATTGGCGCTCGCCGCTCAACCTCTACTTTTAGCCTACTCTAAAAATAGGGGGATTACCGAGCGCGGGAACTTGTAACGGCGCAAACATATAGTTCCAGGCTGATGTGTAGGATGTTTTGCTTTAAACTTCGACGACTAGCGGCTCCAGTCCGAACATTTCCCGAATCGACTTATGAGCATACCGCTCATATTTTTGAAGGGTACGCGCGGACGGCCAGATGTAGAGACGGGTAGGGAAATCAGCAGTCGGAATCAGGTAGATTTGCTCAATCCGTTCGTTGGCTTGATCTGTGCGAACCCAAAGCACAAAGTCAACGGCTGGGCGGTGAGCCAATGTAACCTTCCAGCAAGGATAGCTGCGCTCGAATCGACACCTAGTGCACATCAATCGCACCGTAACACCGTTCAGGTCATAGGTGCGCGGACTAAGTTTTCTAACCTTTGCCTTTGCAGCGGCAGCACAGCGTTCCAGCTCGATTGTCATATCGCGCGTAATACAGCGCATCCGGTACCGGGTGATCGTGCTCCGCGATAGGGACGGGCAAGTAACACCAGCTAGACCCATCGCTGAGGTGATTCCGTTGAAGCGACAGGCATACGACTTAACAGCAGGGCCACTGCTAGAATTAATCAGGTCGGGCGTAACTTTGCCGTGTTGGACGAAGATTTCTCGCAACATCTCCAGCATTTCGCCGTCAGTCCAATGCTTCCGCCGTCGCCGTCGCTCCGCCCGGGCTTCCTCCAGCTTTTCACGCGACACGATCGCATCAAATGCATCTTCGACTTTGACCCAAGTATCAGGGTTATTCGGGCGCCGCGAACTTCTGAGCCGTTGGGTGCTTCGGTTGAACACGAGCGTACCCGCGTACTTGTCGTTTGTGAGCACCTGTTTGACGTGGTAGGACGACCAGGGCCTGCCGAACTCGTTCGGAATGCCTTCTTCGTTCAGGCGCCTGGCGATGCCGGTGTCCGACATGCGCTTGTCTAGGAACATGTCGTAAATGCGTTGCACAACCGAAATTTCTTCATCCGGCCCTCGTATGTAGGTGACGCGATCGGTGGGCATGTTCTTGCGCTCGCCGCGTTTGAGCACCTCCTTCGCTTCCCCCTGGGCAGAGATAGCGGTGCGCTCTCAGCCCATAGCCTGCTTGGCCGCCTTGCTTGAACCCCGCCTCGGTGAACTGGCACTGTGCTCGGAAGACCTTTGCCGACAACTCCCGGCTATACTCTGCAGCCATGGCCCGCTTCAAGCCCTTGATCACTGCTGCGAGGGGAGAGCCATCGTTGATGAATGGCTCGGCACAATAGGCCACGGTGATGCCCGCACGTCGGCAGGCGTACTCGTAGTATGCGCTTTCATCGACATCCTGAAATCGGCCCCAGCGGCTCACGTCGTAGATGAGCACCGCGTTGAAGTAGGTTTCGCCGGACTGAATGTCGGTCAGTAATTGCAGCAATCCGGTGCGCCCATCCAGGGTCAAGCCACTTCGTCCTTTGTCACGGTATATCCCGACTATCTCAAAGCCATGTAAAGCGGCATATTCGTTCAGGGCTAATTCTTGGTGATCAGTCGAGTAGTTCTGATGTTCGGTTGACGCCCGAACGTAGAGAACAGCGCGATTTACACCTGTCAACAAGGTGCCCCCGAGGCGGCAGTTGTAGCTGGGTGTTCATCAGGCTCCGCACTTGACTGGGCAAGGCCAAACATCCCTCCGACCGTACTGTGTCTCAATGCGGAATAACGGGGAAAATTTGATGTCTTCAGGTAGATCGGACCTGTGGCGAGGTCCGCGGCCGACACCAGAAGGTAGTCCATAATTTGAGACGCCTCAGGGTTCATACGACCTATGATGATGAAGTCTATCCCTGGTCGCCCGGCTATTCTCCAATTCTGCAGTCCACGCTTGGGATTGCGACAAACGGCGACATCAACTAGGACATTAAGGGCATCGTTCAATAGGAAGGTGAACGGGACCGCTGTCTTACCGATGGTCGCGCCGGCAGCGTTTGCCAACGTTATGACCTCAGAGAGAAGCTCTGCCCGGATTGCCGATAGTCGTCGTTTTGTATCGACGAATGCATACGTCAAGGAGCGAGGTAGGCCGACCGCATCATAGGCACGAACAAGGGACCCGAACCCTCGCACGAACAGTTGTGGATCCGGCATTTCAGGGTCTGCAGCGATGATCTTTGCGTTGACCCTTCCATGCTTTTGATAGCAGGCCCGAAGGAGGACACCTAACTCAGCAAGACTGTATCGACGCATCCTTCGCTTGCGCTCGGCCTGGACCTTCTCGAACACTTCGAGCGGAACTATCGGGTCAATCGCCGCGGTGTTTACGACCCATTTGTCTCGTGTATTGGACTTGCGCGGCTTGGAGAGCTTGCATGACCGCCTGTTGTAGGCTAAGGCGCCCGCGTATTTCACGTTGGTCAACAACGAATTGACCATTGCCTGAGTCCAAGCGCGGCCAAATTCATTTGGAACCTGCTCGTTGTTAAGCAGCCTCACTATTGCTGCTTCACTAAGGCCGGTGTTCAGGTAAAGGGAGTAGACTCTTCGCACCATAGCCACTTCTTCGGCGGGGCCCCATACGAGAATGACGCGGTCGGTAGCTGCAGCCTTCGATTCGCCATATTTCAGAATCGCTCTGGGTGTCCCACACGCTTTCAGCGCCATACGTCTCAACCCGAAACCAGCGTGGCCGCCTTGTTTGAACCCCTTCTCGATGAAGCGGGTCTGCGCCATAAAGACCTTTTGGGATAGCTCCCGGCTATATTCCGCAGCCATCACCCGTTTCATGCTTTTCAAGAGCGAAGCATAAGGCCCTTGGTCCTCTATGAATCGTTCTCCGCAATACACTACTTCTATCCCGGCACGGCGACATGTATGTTCGTGATACGCGGCTTCATCAATGTCCTGAAACCGTCCCCAACGGCTGACGTCGTACACAATGATGTGGCGAAAGTCCGGCTGGGGTGACTGCACGGCCTTCATGAGCGACAGTAGACCAGAGCGCCGCTTGATGTCCAGGCCACTCTTTCCGTCATCAACGTACTCACGAATTATCGACATACCTTGCGCTTCTGCGTACTCGCGGATCTTGGCGCGTTGATGGTCCGTCGAGTAGTCTTGGCTCTCGGTGGACATTCGGACGTACATCACGGCACGGCTGGCGCAGCTCTGGTCCACAGCACTCTCCAATGTTGAGGAAGCTCAATACTCGGCGATCCAGTCGTGAGACTATATGAGGATGAGCTACGGCGCCGCACAGATGAAATATGAGTTCGATGGTTTTGGCAAGTGCATTCGAGCTGGCGCGCGTACGCGGCGCTCTCTTTGCAGCATCGTATCTGCATGAGGTGGGGTTCCTCTCGAAGTTGCAGTGGAGGTACTTGGACCTTGCTCGCCGAAAAGTTGACCTCAGTAGGGCAGGGGTGGTTAGTCTACTTGACCTGATCGGCTAATTTGTAGCCACGGCGATTCTTAGTCTTCGACTTCAGGCCGCCTGTTCCTGGCGCCTACGTCCAGCGTCGGCCGGCGTAACGGTTGCCAAGTGCAGAATGCAGCCGCTCATCGTTATAGAAGTGCCGCCATTTCTCAATGATTAGTTTGGCCTCCTGCCGGCTGAGCCGATCAGGTCAAGTCTACTCACAGCCCTGACTTTAGTAATGGAGGAAGAAACTGCGCGAGCGTGCTTCGCCCTGGCTTTTCTTCCGACGACTTATTCATACAGCACCATTTATATTTTTTGCCCGAACCGCAACTGCAAAGCGAATAGGGATCGAGGGTACCACTCTTAGCTTCCTGGTGAGGCTTATCAATTGCCAAAAGCATGCGGCCAATCTTGGCGAAGCCCTCAGCAATAGCGTCCGCACCCCCGTTCACCACAAGAAGCAGATATCCCCTTGCGATGCCGTGACCGAGATCTGAAGCTTGCGCCAGTAGCTCTCGTGCTTTTTCAATATCTTTGGAAACGTGCTCACCTTCAAAGTAGGCACGACCTAAGGTATAAAGACAGTCTCTACATCCTTGCTCTACCCCTTTTTCTACAAAGCCAACAGCCTTGGCAGGATCAGGGGTGCATGCTTTTCCTTCGGTATAATAAAAGTACAGACAGCTAAACGCTCTTGTTACATTTCGCTGTGCGGAAAGAAGCCAAAATTTTTCAGCATTTGCATAATCCTTCTCGTCGTGATAGAGAATCGAAGCATGGTAATCACACGCTTCGCCATGTCCAGCTTTAGCGGCTTCTTCGACAAGTTTTCTAGCTTCGTCTGACTTGTCCGCGTCGATCTTCTCTTGCACGACAAACTGAGCATAACGAAAGCCTGCATCAATATTCCGAGTAGCCTTATACGAAGCGAGATAAAATGTGGCTGCTAGTCGCTTAAGAAAGTTTTGATCGTTTTCAAATTCTCTGGGTGCGATAAATCCGTTGAACTCTAATTCACGTCGTTCAGCTTCAGCTTCACACCAAAGTCCCGCTTTAAACTTCGTTTGCGCATCACCTCCGACTGTCGCGTCAAACAAAAGGTCTCTCCACTCTTGGGTTTGAATCTCTACCCTCAAATATTTGAAGGCACCATTGTATCCTCGGAGTGATCGGTGCAAACTTTCAAGTATCCACAATGACAAATCGCGTGCGTCATAAGCGTTTTTCCTCAGCTTTTCTTGCTCTGCTTGCAGGTCATCCTTTTTTTCTGGTTCGTTCGCACTAAACCTTCTATGCGCTCCCGGATTACACAGGAGCCTTAGGCGGTGGCAACGATCTTTGAAACCGAACGTTATTACACCACCCTCCCCCAAAGCATTAATTTTTTCATACAGGGAGATTGGTCCATAAGCAAACTTGAATTCAATTGCTATAAGATCGCAAATCCCTTCCAACAGATCGCGATAGCGGATCAGCGAATACGAAGGCAATGCTGTCGTGAACTCTACAGCTTCTTTATAGCTAGTTCCAATGTCCTGGGAAATCAAGGATGCGAGTTCAAGGTCAGTATTTATCATTTGGATCTTCCAGAATCCTACGAATTGCTGAACTACAGAGGGCGATTCTTCAGCCTTATGAACGTACGAAAGACCGCTGAATTATCGTTTACCTCAACGAAGGGAAGTCGGCGCATGGGTTCATTAAGACGCTGACAGCCATAGTTGCGCGAGTCAAAAGAAGGACTATTTTTCAACAAAAGATTCCCGGCACTTGAAAGTGGTGAGAGCCCATCTTCCTTGGAGCCATCGTGATTGAGTTTCCCGTATCTCACAACTCTACTGGTACACTGCTATCCGGTTCGGCCGGTTGTAATGAAAATGGCAAAGAAGTTGCGCTCACTGTTGGATATGAATGAGTAGTTCCAGCCACATAGCAACAGAAAAATTTACTTCGCAGCGTGAGGTTTAGGGACGATCTTTTCTGAGTGCCTGCACTTCGGGAACCTGTTGCAACCCAAGAATTCAGAATATGGCCCTTTTCGTATAACGAGAACACCAGTCTTGCAATCAGGCGCTGGACACATCCTCGTTTTCGTCTCCTCGCCGTCAATTCGGTCTAGCTCAAGATTCATGTCCTTCATAAGCTCTACGACAAAAGGCGATATGTTGCCATCGACGGTGAAGAGGACTACCGACCGGCGGGCGCGAGTCAAGGCCACGTAGAACAGTCGTCGCTCTTCGCTAAATTGGAAGCTGTCGCCTGAGGGCATTGCCAACTGAAGGACAGGATCGTCTGTCTGCATGCTCGGGAAGGAAGACCTAGTGTTGACAACACGGGGCAGAATCACATAGTCTGCTTCCAGCCCCTTGGAGCCATGAACACTTGAGAACTTTACTTCCAGATACCGACCGAATCTCACTTGCCAGTCATCAGGAATGAATTGAACGTCCCTGTTGTAGCGACCGAGCACGAAGACTGACAGCTTCCCATTCTTCCCTGACGCCACCGCGCCCGTTGCAACCTTGCTGCACAGGTTCGCCATCCAAAGGCTTATCGCTGTTGGAAGCTTGCCGTCGTGATCGACCTGGAAGCCTTGCACAGATGGTGCATGCTCAGGCTGACTTGATCGCACCACCTTTGGAAGCTGCACTGGATTCTTCAGCACGAACTTGCTAGACACGTCGCAAATGGACTGAGGACAGCGGAAAGTTCTCTCGAGCTTGAGCGTTACAGTTTTTCCGAACCACTCGTCGAAGTTGGTCATAACTGCGAGATCTGCGCCGGCGAAACGGTTTATACTTTGCCAGTCGTCGCCTACGGCAAACAAGAATCTGTTCGGCTTGCTAACCAGCGCACGTGTGAGCCTGGCCCTGGCACGAGAGGCGTCTTGAAATTCATCGACCATGACGAGGGAATAGGGTGATTCCCAACGACCAGACTCTAGGTGTTCAGCCGCGATGTTCAGCATGTCTTCAAAGTCAATGCTACTGCTGGTCCGTAAGCTTCTCTCCCAGGCGTTGCGAATGTCGTCAAACAGATCGAGGAACATTTCGTGACGATAGACAAATGTACCCGCCTTACTGTCGCGCAGCCGTTTCCTTAGATCCACATCAGTTAGATCATTGCTTTTCGCGTGTGTAAGGAAGGTGCGAAACAGTCTCACCAGTTCTTCATGCTCAATGGGCTTACGACCTTGCGCAGGACGGTCAGGATTCGGATCAAGCTTGAGACCCCGGGCGGTCAATTCCTTTTCTAGAATCTGGAATGCGGCACCAGTCCGAAGCTGTGCGGAAGTTGTCTCAACAAGCGCCGTGTGATGCCGCTTATGTAGGTTCCTCTTCCACTCGATACCCTGCATATAATCGTGGAATTCGGCAGGGGGACGCCCATTCTCGTCCAAGGCGAAGTGCTCATGGTAGAGATCGATAGCGGGATAGTAGAAGTCGGGTTGGTATTGACGGTGTGCGGAATCCGCCGTTTCGTGGACGTACGTTAGTTCATACTGATAATCAACGCCGTTGTAGAACAGCCAGTCAGCAATCATTCGCTCACCGTGACTCTTAACAACCTCGTCGCGGAGTGTCCTGAAGCCATACTTCTTTGTGTTGCGATCACGATCTTCGGCGTTCTCAAACTCCTTGCCGAACTTGGGAAGGTCACGGCTGAGAACAACACGGAAAAGATCCCACCTCGTGCGAAATACGGGGTTGCTATCCTTTAGGCCGTCGATCAGATTGGAAAGATGTTCAAGGTCACGGCCTCCCTCTAGCCAACTCGCTAAGCTCGGCTTCTTGCCGGTCGCATGCCCAATGACATCGAGCCCGAACTTGTGGAAGGTTCGGGCAACAATGCCCTCGCTTGCGAACCCAAGAGGACTTAGGCGCTCATGCACTCGCTGTTGAAGCTCTTTCGCAGCCTCCTTGTTGAAGGCCAGCAGCAAGACGCTCTCAGGCGGCACCACGTTTCGGTGCAGTGCATACCCTGCCTTTGCAACCATAGTTGAAGTTTTGCCCGACCCCGCCGAGGCTACAACTAGCACCCGATTATCAAAGCAGACCACAGACTTCGCCTGCTCAACCGTCAGTGGTGACTTTTCAATCTTTTCAAAAAAATCCTTACATTCAACAAGCTCCCTTTTCAGGTGAGCTTCATTGAGATCAGCCACATGCGCAGTAAGATCTTTTTTCCGCCACTCAAGAGCAGTTTTTACCTCTTCACTTTTTGTCTTGGCATGCTTGCTAACATCTGGATCGATAAGCAGTCGGTCGAGCTCGGTCCCGTTGCCAACTGCTAGACCTTTCATTGTGAGCCAGAGCTGAAGTACTTCTTCAGGTATCCACCACCTAGCCTCGTCATGAGCGTGGATAGCGGCAACGACCTCCCTGTACCACTCAACGAGTGCACTCGCGAGTGCGCCGAACCGCTCGCACTTGCGTCTTGCTTCTATGATGGCCAGTTGCTTTGCACGCTCGGTCCGCACTTCGCCAAGCAAGTCCTTCGCTTTCGCGTTCGGAATTCCGTCAAGGTGTATGGCCTGTTTGCCAGTTGGACAGAAAAACACTGACGACCAAAAAGCGCCTGCCTTGACCGTTACAGGCTCAGCATCGAGGACATTTGCTCTATGCGTCTGGCCTTCTTTATTGAGGACTACCGTCTCGCCATCGAGCGATATTTCCCATGTTGGACACTTTGTGAAGTATTCCCCTACCCGCGTTGAAGCCCACTGCACCACAAGTCGCCCTTAAAAGTTTCTAGGAAAGAAATCATGGTATCACTTGGGGGAACGGTCAATCTTCTCAAACAACCACTTCTCTCAATTTATTGCTGTCTGTTACATTACTAAGACAGAAGCTTAAAGCATTGGACATGAAGCTCTCGCCCTACACCATCATAAATCTTGCAAAAATGGTTACAGGGACATGAGGGCTGGCCGTACCGGAAAGGGGCTGATCTCGTATGTCAACAGCACTCGAAAATTGACACAGCTTTCTGCTCGCCAGCACTTCAAAACTGATCCAGCCCTGTCATGTTTTCATGCTGGCTGAAGCCAGCTCCGTCATTGCCGTGCACCCTGACTGGAAAGGTCGTCGCGGCGCACCAATCCAGCCAGGCGTTGCCGTTTCAACCGGTATGGATATTCCGGACGAACGTGACCAGTGATTCCGGCATCGTGACCAGTCATCCCATTGGCGCCGGGCTGCAGTATGCAATCGGGCATGGTTGTACGCGCTGATGAGCACCGCTACATCGCCGCCCACACCCACCCTGACCACGACACGCTGGCGACGTTCCGACGTCGATTTGGCCCACAGTTGGATCAACTGTTCGTGCAAGTGCTCATGCTGGCGCGCGAGATGGGGATGCGCCCTCCCAAAGTGTCTTCGCACCAGGCTCGCCATTCTTCAAACATACGCACTAAGCTGAGTTGCATGGTAGGATTTCCGGATGTCAATTTTTAGAAGATTAGCAAATGGAAACGGTAAAAACAGTGTGGGCCAAGATCTTCAGCGTGGAATTCTTGCTCAAGATACTTATCATTACTGCAATTTTTGCCATCTTGAATTTTATGTCTGGCGGATTACAGATCCGGATCTACCATCAAGGAGGCGTCGATATCGATCTCGAGAATGGCGGTTATGGCAGCGACAAAGCACTGAAGCTTCAACTTGAACAATAGTTTTGGCGCCAGTTCGGCCAGCCGCTCATAGCCCTCGATCCAGCGCAGGCTCTCTTTGGGACCGACGCGCTGGCCGCTGTAAACGGAATTTTTAAGGCGTCAGGCCAGCACTCTGACTTGTGTATAACGAGGTGGCTCAAGCTGGGCAAGATCGTCGTCGACGGCAGCAAGATCAAGGCCAATGCGAGCCGGCACAGTCAGTTTTAAATCGCTGGTCGCTGGAAAAGCGTATCAATTTCCGATCGCTGTTGACAAGTATCAATGTATTTCAGCTCTTCTTGCAGTCGCAAGAGCTTCAGCTCATCAAGTTTGTTCATTAGCGGCCTTGTCGCCTTCCTGCAGTCCCAGTGCGTGCGCTCATGTGCCGCGCCGTATTCGATTGCGCAGTTCGACGCCGAATTCGGAAATGTCCAGGCAGGTGCGGGTAGCGTTGTACACAACATTGATCTTCTGGGCTAAGCCTTTGGGCAGTTCGGCCGAGGCCAGGGGCTGCTTTCCGTTGTGCCAGTGAACCGGCCTGCCATATGTCGCACCCTGAGCGGCCTTGTCTGTCAGGTGATGCGCCTTACCAGTCACTTCGCCGATGTAGTAGACCGTCTGGTCCTTGATCCGCCGCGGCGTGAGGACCATGGCGCCGATGGGCATCGCGCGGGAGAAGATCCAGAACATTTTCGCTTCACGTAGGGGAATATACTCTGGATGAACTGCCCGCACTGCACGCACTGCCTGCTTGATGCTTTCAATCGTGTGATCGTCGTCCAGCAAGCCCGGGATGTCCGGAAGGCCGTAGTACAGTGTGTTCTCGGCCAGGGATTGCTCGCACAAGTCGGTTTTCCCGTCCGGCTTAGCTCTGCAGGTAAATGCTTGATATGTCATGAAACTCTCGTTATTTTTCGCGCGTCAAATGGTCGTTTTCTGATGGCACTACACTTGGTAGAGACTTCTTTCGCTCGAACGAGCGAATGTATATCGGAGGTCGAGGATTGGGAAGGTGCTGGCGTTTATGATTCAGCCGAATCGCTTAATCTTTTGGCTATTAAAGAGAAAGATAACATAATAATAAAAGAAAAAGAAGGGCCCCTTTTTGATTTTGAAATCAAATTAGATGGTTTTGGTGAATTT
>FWWM01006586.1_pt1 | contig 24158 bp, 22 predicted proteins | sample 2228351 | NCBI WGS metagenome assembly FWWM01 (sample SAMEA103939774, study PRJEB20133) | metagenome
CTACGGAGGCGAGGCCTGCGGCTATGTGCTTCACCTGCCGGATGGACGCAGCCTCTACTTTGCCGGAGACACCAACGTCTTCTCCGACATGCAACTCATCGCCGAGGCCTATCACATCATGAAAGACGGCCTCGGAATGAGCGCCGACGAGATCGCATCGCAGTATCGACTGACGCTCGGCGACGTTTATGCTGCCTTAGCTTACTATTACGATCATCGTGAAGAGATAGAATCTGATATGCGACAAGAAGATCATTTGCTCAAAGAGCTTCGTGCTCGTATCCCATCCAAGATTCCTGGTAAGAATCCATGACGAATTTCATTGCCGCGCAAGGAAAGCAGTCGCAAACCACCGCAGCTACTTTTCCACAATGGTCAGGAGCTGATTGGCCTTGACCTGCTCGAGCGTCTGGCGCGCGCCGCTTGGCCATAAGACTTCGACCAGTTCGACTACGGCGCTCTTCCCCAGGCCGAAGTGCAGGCGCAGGTCGTTTTGCGAGAGATAGCTCGATCCGGCCTTGACCTCGGCGATGCTGCCCCGGTCCCCGAACTTGACCCGCACGCGCGCCCCCACGGCGTCGCGATTGGAACGGGTGCCGATCAGCTTGATCGAAAGCCAGTTGTTCCCATGGCCGCTATCGTTCCGGAGGAGAGTAGGCCCTTCGTCCATGTTGGACAGGGCGATATCGAGGTCGCCGTCGTTGTCGTAATCGCCGAAGGCGGCGCCGCGCGACGGATGCTTTTCGGCAAAGACCCCGCCAAGCTCCCCGCCGATCTCCTTGAACTTGCCGCCGAGGTTCTCGAAAACGAGCCGGCGCTGCCGGTAACTGGTATTGAGCGAGTGTTCATCCACCTGAGGATAGACGTGCCCGTTGGCCACGAAGATCTCCAGGTCGCCGTCGTTGTCCAGATCGACCATTCCGGTCCCCCAACCGAGATAGCTCCAGGTCGATTCCCCGTGTCCGGCTTGATAGGTAACGTCGGCGAAGTTGTCTTCGCCTTCGTTACGATAGAGGGTATTGCTATCGTCTGAGAAATTTGTAACATAGATGTCGAGCCTTCCGTCGCCGTCGTAATCGCCGAAGTCAACGCCCATGCCGGCCTGTTCGCGCCCGTCGCCGCTCAGCGCCGTCCCGGACATCAGCCCCATCTCCTCGAAGCTGCCGTCGCCTTTATTCTTGTACAGGTAGTTTGGGGTCGAGTCGTTAGCTACATACAGGTCCGGCCAGCCGTCGTTGTTGTAATCGCCCCAGACGACACCGAGGCCGTAGTAGCCCTTTTCGTCGGCGACGCCCGCCTGCCGGCTGACGTCGCTAAACGTCCCGTCGCCGTTATTGCGGAATAAGAAATCGGGTGCTCCTTTCAGGCCGCGCGGTCCGCACATGACAGGCACGCCGCGATACTGACAATATTTGTTTTCCCCCGGCTGCGGCAGCCTCTTCGGGTCTACCTCTACGTAGCCTGCGACGAAAAGGTCGAGGTAGCCATCGCGGTCATAGTCCGCGAAGGCGCAGCCTGTGCTCCATTTTCCCCCGGCAAGCCTGGCGCCTGCCGTGGCCTGGCTGAAGCTGCCGTTACCGTTGTTCCGATAAAGTATATTCGGACCGAAGTAGTTGGTCACGTAAAGATCAGTGTCGCCGTCATTATCGTAATCGGCTGCGCACGCTCCCATGCCCCAGGCGCCCGAACCGCCGACTCCTGCTTTTTCCGTTACATCCTCGAAAGAGCCGTCGCCCCGGTTCCGGAAGAGCGCGTTGCGCGGCGCCGGCTCCTGGCCGGCCACCGCCTCCAGCGTGGAACCGTTGACCAGGTAAAGATCGAGCCGGCCGTCGTTATCGTAGTCCAAAAAGACCAGGCCGCCGCTGATCGTCTCGTGTATAAACTTCTTATCGCTACCGCCGCTCCGGTGCTTGAACTCGATGCGCGCCGCCGCGGTGACGTCTGTAAAACGGAGATCCGCGGCATGCGCGATTAGCGTGGAGAGCAAGGAGACCAATGATAAAACCGCGGTTGGAATCCTCATGAGATACCTACGCGGGGAAGATCTGATAAAGCATAAGGTAGATCAGGACCCCGGTCACGGAGACATACAGCCATATGGGCAGCGTCCAGCGCGCTATCCTCATGTGCCGGGCAAACTGCTCCTTCCAGGCGCGGCGCAGCGTGATGATGGCCAGAGGAACGACGGCGGCGGCCAGCATGGTGTGCGAGACCAGAATAGAAAAGTAGATCGGGCGGACCCAGCGCGGGCCGGCGAATGCCGTCGCACCGTGATGGTAATGGTAGACCAGGTACGAAACCAGGAAGAGCGTCGAAGTCAGAAAGGCGAGCGACATGCAGAGCTTATGCCCTTTGACCTTTTTGCGCCTGATCAAAAAATAGCCGGTCGCGAGCAAGACCGCGCTTGTGCCGTTCAAGCTCGCGTTGAGCGCCGGAAGATCGGATAGAGAAAACATACCTTTTAAGGAGCTAGAAGCTAGGAGTTAGGAGCTAGAATAAAGCCATGCATTCGGGCATAAGGAGCGGAACATGGGACAAGGCATACAACCTTTCACCCACTGCCCCACCACCAGGCTTGAAGCTTTATCGAAATTAATCTTCTAGCTCCTAACTCCTAGCTTCTAGCTCCTCTCTTCGACTCACGATTCTTCCTGCCTGCCGGCGATGGCGATTGCCGCAGCAAAGGCGCCCAGGCCGAAGAGCAACGTTATGCCCAGCGACATCGCGCGCGAAGGGAGATCTTCGGGCTGCGAAAGGTGAAGGCTGTAGCGCAATACAGCTACTCCATAGGTAAGCGGGTTCACCATCATCACCCAGCGCAGCCAGCCCGCCGCGCCCGAGGCCGGAAAGAGAGCGCCCGAGAGCAGCCACATCGGCATCAGGAGCAGGTTCATAACGGCGTGAAACCCTTGGGTCGATTCAGAGCGCCAGGCCATGGTGAAGCCAAGCGAGGTCAACCCGAACGCCACGATAAACATGGGCGCAGCGATCAAAGGGAGTTCAAGAGGAGCGACCGCTATTCCGACCACGGGGGCGAGCAACAAGAAAATTAGTCCCTGGACCAGGGCCAGCGCCGTGCCGCCCAATACCTTTCCCAGCACAAGGCTGGCGCGCGGAATCGGAGCAACCAGCACTGCCTGAAGAAAGCCCTCGCGGCGGTCCTCTATTATCGAGATGGTAGAGAAGATGGAGGTAAAGAGCAGGATCAGCGCGAGCGTGCCGGGATAAAAGTACTGGAAATAACTGACCTCATCGCCGGCGGACGGCGGGCGAAAGGAGGCATCGAGCCCCGAGCCGATGAGCAGCCAGAAGACCAGGGGCGTGGCCAGCGCGCCGAGCACGCGGTTGCGCTCGCGAAAGAAGCGGATGAACTCCCGCTCGAGCAGGCTGGCTGCCGGAAGCAGCCACTGCTCGAATAACAGCGCGCCGCTGCCGGCTCCAGCCTTTTTTATTCTATCGTTGGTCAGCTTCGACATAAAGCTTGTGTCCGGTCAGGCGAATGAAGACATCCTCAAGCGTGGGCTTGTGCATGCTGACCGTGTCGATCTGTCCCGGGAACGCCTCGACCAGCCTGGCAATAAACTCGTGCCCGTGCTGGCACTCGATCCTGATCATGCCGTCGAGCAGCGTCGGCTCGCCGCCGAATTTTGCTTTAATTCCATCGCGCAGCCTCTCCGGCTCTCTCGCTTCCACCGACACCACGTCGCCTCCGATCATTGCCTTAAGCGCATCGGGGGGCGAGAGCGCCACCAGCCGGCCGCGGTCCAGGATGCCGACCCGGTCGCAGCGCTCCGCCTCCTCGGTGAAGTGGGTCGTGAGCAGCAAAGTTGTCCCCTCCACGCGCCGCAGCTCCTCGAAGTAGCGCCAGAGTTCGAGGCGCGCCCCCGGGTCGAGCCCGGCGCTCGGTTCGTCCAGCAGCAAAAGTTCCGGACCGTGGAGAAAAGCTTTCGCCAGCTCGAGGCGGCGCCGCAGCCCTCCGGAGAGTTTTTCCACGATTTCGCCCCCTCTTTCGGCCAGGCCGAAGCGCGCGAGCAAATCCTCGATTCGCCGATCCAGCCTCCTGCCGCGCAGGCCGTAAAGGTGCCCCTGGTGCCTGAGGTTCTCCCGCGCCGTTAGCTTTCTGTCTAGGCTCGGCGATTGAAAGACCACCCCGATTTTATCCCTGATATAGCGCCGGTCGCGCACCACGTCGAGTCCGAAGAGGCGCGCGCTGCCATTGGTTGGAGCGATTGAGGTTGAGAGGATACGAAAGAGGGTGGTCTTGCCGCCGCCGTTTGGGCCGAGCAGACCGAAAATCTCGCCGCGGCGCACAACGAAGCTCAAATCGGAGAGAGCCGTGCGCGTCCCATAGTTGTGGGTCAGTCCCTCGACCTCGATAATAGACTTCTCAGCCACCGGTTAAGGTTTGCCAGGTATCTAATGCGCCTGTTCTCTTGCTTCCGCCCGCGATAGGCATTATAGAACACAAGGGCAAATCCCCCCAGAAGCAGATAGGGAACTATCATGAGCAGCAGAATGCCGTGGCGAAAGCCCGCAGCCATCTGCGCCCCTTCGGGCGATGCGGCCAGCGCAGCCTTGCACAGAGCGCACTGGGCCGGCGCCGCTTCGACGAAAGCGAAAATCACGGCAACCAGAGCGATGAGCGGTCGAACGATGCGGCCCGCTCTGTGCCTCGAGACCATTAATTTCTTGCGGCAAGCGGCGTAAATCATAGTCCATTTGCTAGTCGTCAGTAAGTGGTACACACTAGCATATCGTCGTACACGTGGCGGCCTGAAGGCCGCCGCTACATTGCCCGAGATAACTAGCGACTGCCGACTAAAGTCAGCGTTCGCCTGGCGGTATCCGAGGTATCCGGCGCTATCAAGAACCAGAGAATTACGGCCAGTATCAGCGGCGTGATCGTAATCATGACCAGGTTCAGCTTTTCGAACTTCAGGTGCATGAAGAATGCCGCGATCAGGCCGATCTTGGCCATCGAGATAATGGTCAGCAACAGAGCGGTGATCCCCTTAGGCATGGAGACGTAATCCACGCTCAGGGCCAGCACCGTCAGGACCGCCAGCCAGAACCATGTCACCAGATAGACCCGGTAGCCGTGTACCGTCTGCCCCTGCTCCATCCCTCGATCCTCCCTTTACAACAAGTAAAACAGGGCGAAGATAAAGACCCAGACCACATCGACAAAGTGCCAGTAGAGGCCGGCGATCTCCACCCCCTCGGCAGAATAGCGCCCGAGCGCCGCCCGTATCGCCGTGACCAGAAGTATTATAACGCCACTCGTCACGTGGGCGCCGTGGAACCCGGTTATCACGAAGAAGCAGGCGCTGAAGTGAGGCGCCCCCCAGGGATTGGTGTAAAGCCGCGCCCCCTCGCTGATGAAATGCGACCACTCATAAGCCTGCGAGCCGAGGAAGATCAGCCCGCCCAGTATGGTCAGAAGCAAAAAGCGCACAGCGGCCCTGGCGTTCCCCTGCCGCGCCGCGCCCACCGCCATGGCCATCACAGCGCTGCTGCTGATCAAGGCAAAGGTCATGAAGGTGATCAGGCGCATGTCGAAAACTTCCGATTGGTTGGGCCATGCCTGGCTCACCGACCTCATTATCCCATATCCGGCCAACAGCCCGGCAAAGGTCAGGGCATCCGAGACGATGAACAGCCACATCATCAGCTTGCCCCAGCTCACTGCGAAGGGAGACCTCCCTCCGCCCCAGTCCGATGCCAGGACCTGTTCTTGTTCTGCCAGCGCGCTCATCGGATATCTTCCCTCCTCTATCTAACCGTCAACCAAATCTATATCGCAAAAAACAGGACAAACAGATACAACCAGAGCCCGTCCAGAAAGTGCCAGTAAATGGCGCAAAGTTTGAACGTCGAACCCAGGCGCGGGCTGTAGCTCCTGCGCGCGCGGTAAAGCAGATAAGACAGGGCTGCTATGCCGCCCGCCAGATGCAGCCCGTGCGTCCCGGTCAAAATATAAAAGAACGAGCTGTTCGGGCTGCTCGGCAGATAAACTCCGAGACCAGCCAGCTGCCGCCATGCCAGGAGCTGTCCCGCAAGAAAGAGCAGGCCGATTATTAAAGTAATCGAAAGCCAGCGCAGGAGCAGCCGGCGCCCCGCGCCCAGGGCGGCGCGCGCCCGCTCCAGGGTCGCGCTGCTCAGCAGCAAGAGCGCGGTATTAACCCAGAGGATCTTCGGCATGGGGATGAGCTGCCAGGTCGGCGCGCCGCGGTGAACCAGATAGGCGCTGCTGAAACCGGCAAAGAGCATGGTCACCGCCCCCAAAAAGAGCCAGAGCCCGAGCTGCGCCGTGCTGAGCGGCAGCCTCTCCTCACCGTTCCCATCCGAGCCGTCGCGCCCCGACCAGGGCGGTTCGGCCGTTTTCTTTCCTCCCTTGGGTAAAACCTTTGCCATAAAATCGCTAACCTCTATCACGATAACCGATCGAACATCATAAGCGCGAGCAGCGCGGGCAGATAGACCATGGCCGAAAACATCAAGCGCCGCGCCGCTCTGCCGGTGCGAGCCGCCCAGAGGCCGAAGCTCCCCGCAAGCAGCGCGCCCCCCAACACGAGCGCACCGCAAAAATAGACTGGGCCCTCGGTCCCGACAAAGTACGGCAACAGGCTCGCGACGAGCAGGAGGAGGGAGAAGAAAAATGCCTGCCGGCCGGCGCGCCTGCCGGTCGGATCGACCACCGGGAGCATGCGAAAGCCCGCGCGCGCGTAGTCCTCGCGGTATGTCCAGGCGATCGCCAAAAAATGCGGGAACTGCCAGAAGAACAGTATCAGGAAAAGCGCCGCGGCCTGAGGGTCGATTTGCCCTCGCGCCGCGGCCCAGCCCATCAGCGGCGGAACGGCGCCGGAAACGGCTCCGACCATGGTGTTCGCGCTGCTCTTGCGCTTGAGCGGAGTATAAATCAGAACATAGTTTGCCAGGGCCAGCGCGGCAAGGAGCATTGTGAGTAAATTTGCAGCAAGCAGCAGGAGCAGCAGTCCCGCGAGCGCCATCATCGCGCCGCCCGCCGCGGCCTCCTTCGCGGCCATCCGACCGGCCGGAAGCGGCCGGTTCGTAGTGCGCTGCATCAGGGCGTCGTAGTCCCGCTCTACCACCTGGTTCAGCGCATTGGCCCCGGCTACCACCAAAAAGCTCCCCAGCCCGAACAAAAGCATCGTCCCGAGATCGATCTCCCCCGGCGAGGCGAGGGCAAAGCCGGCCAGGGCGGTGAAGACAACAAGGAGCGACAGCCTCAACTTGACCAAAAGTGCATAATCAACCGCTTTGCTCCTCAGCCGCTCGAGCAGGGATGGCGCGAGGGCGCCGGCCGGCATTTCAGCCCCGGCCAAAGCTTGAATCGCCGGCTCGGCTGCTCGGGCGACTTCCGGATCACAGCCGGCAATTTCCTCCACTAATGATCTCTCTATCATTGCGCCTCAGCTCCACTGCCGGCGGCCAGGCCCGCCGCATACTCAGCCTCGCGCTGCTCGGCTCGGGGCAACGGCTCGAGTCGCCAGACCCACAGTGCCAGCACCGTGCTCGAACCCAACAGCAGCGCGCCCACAGTGACATGTGCGACGGTAATCGGCACGGCTTTCCCGGTCCAGACGATGAGCGCTCCCAGCGACATCTGAATCGCGGCCAGCCCGAGCAGCAGGCCGCTCAGGCCCATAAGCTTATTATGACTCCGGTAACGCCTGAAAAGGTGGATCGTCAGCGCGAACAGCGAGAGCGCGACCGCCAGCGCTCCGGCGCGGTGCATGAAGTTTACCAGGACCTTGAGCCTCAGCTCGTCCGAATTCAAATCGGCGAATGGCGGGACAATCCTCCCGAAAGAGAGCGGGAAATCGGGTATGGCCAGTCCAGCTTCCAGGTGCCTGACCAGCGCGCCGAGCAGCAACTGAGCGAAGATGATCGAGACCACGGCTATCGAGAATCGTCGCGGTCTGACCTGTCCACCGCGTTCGGCTTTGCTCAGCAGCCAATCGCGCGAGGTCACCGCAGCGATGGCGAAGGCCAGGCATAGCACCACCTGCGCCCAGAAGGCATGGATTATGGCAATCGACATCCTCACCGTGTTGGCGTGCTCAGCAGCGGTCAGGCGGAGCGCCAATTGCTGAACGGTCGGGTTCGACACCACCAGCACGCGCATCCCGCCGAGCAGGGCCTGCACCAGCACCGCCGCAAGCAGCACTGCTCCCGCCACTCGCACCGAGCGCCTCTTTTCTTTGAGGCGCAGCCAGAGGGCGAGCGCGGCGACGAGCAGCGCGGTTATCGCGGCCAGGATGCGGTGGGTATGCTCGTAGAGCACGCCGCCGACCATGCGCGGCAGCAGCGTTCCGTAAGAGAGCGGCCAGTCGGGCACGGCATCCCCGGAGCCGGTGCTCGTCACCGTGGCCCCGGCCGCTAACAGGACCACAGCGGCGGCAGCGGTCAGGACAGCGAACCTGTGCAGAGCGCGGTTCTCCCGAGCCTGAGGCGCTTTGAATTCGTCCATAAATCAGCTCGCCGTCCTCCGCCTATGTCCTCTGGACAGAGCGCGAGGGCACGGCGGGAACATTCTGTGGCAGATAGTCCTGGTCGGCGCCCGGGTAACTGAAATCATAGGGCCAGCGATAAACGGTCGGGAGAGTTTCGCCCCAGTTGCCGTGGGGCGGAGGAGAGGGCGCCTGCCACTCAAGGGTATTTGCCTGCCACGGGTTCTTTTCAACCCTCTTCCCTCTGGCCAGGCTCCAGATGAAGTTGAAGACGAAGATCAGCTGCGCCGCTCCGAGGACAAAGGCGTTAATGGTTATAAAGACATTGATCGGCTGAAGCGGCTGCAGGAACTGGTACTGGGTGGGATCATAGATGCGGCGCATATGGCCGCCGACGCCGAGTATGTGCATGGTGAAGAAGACCGTGTAGACGCCGATGATGGTAAGCCAGAAATGAAGCTTGCCCAGCCGCTCGCTCATCATCCTGCCGAACATCTTTGGGAACCAGAAGTAGGTCCCGGCAAATATGCCGAACACCGAGGCCACCCCCATGATCAGGTGGAAGTGCCCCACGACAAAGTAGGTATCGTGCAGGGGTATGTCGGCAGCCGAGGTCCCGAGGAAGATGCCGCCGAGCCCGCCGGAAACAAAGACCGATACGAACCCGAGGCCGAAGAGCATTGGAGTGGTGTAGCGGATCTTGGCCTTCCAGAGAGTCGCCAGCCAGTTAAAGGTCTTGATGGCAGAGGGGACGGCTATAAGCAGCGTGGTCAGAGTGAAGACCGATCCGAGGAACGGGCTCATGCCGCTGACGAACATGTGGTGCCCCCAAACGATGAAGCTCAGGATAGCGATCGCGGCCATCGACAGCACCATGGCGCGATAGCTGAAGATCGGCTTGCGCGAGAAGGTCGATATAACCTCGGAAGCGATCCCCATCGCCGGCAAGATCACAATATAGACTTCGGGGTGGCCGAAGAACCAGAAGAGGTGCTGCCAGAGCAGAGGGTGGCCGCCGCTGTGCTCGATCAGCTTGTTGCCCATGATCAGGCCGCCGGGAACGAAAAAGCTCGTCCCTCCCACGCGGTCGAAGAAGAGCAGGATGCCGGCGGCCAGGAGCACCGGGAAAGCCAGCAGGCCCAGAATCGAGGTTATGAGCATTCCCCAGGTGGTCAGGGGAAGCCGCATCATCGACATCCCCCTGGCGCGCAGGTTGAGGATGGTGGTTATGTAGTTGAGGACACCGAAAAGCGACGAGGCGGTAAAAAGCGCGATGGCAATGATCCACATGGTCTGCCCCATCCCCTGCCCTGGTCCGGACTCAGGGATTGCGCTGAGCGGCGCATAGGCGGTCCAACCGGAGAGCGGAGCACCACCCTCGACGAAAAAGGCCGATACGATGGCGAAGCAGGAGACGAGGAAGGTCCAGTAGGAGAGCATGTTGAGGAAGGGGAAGGCCATATCTCGGGCGCCGATTTGCAGGGGGATGAGGAAATTGCCGAACCCGCCGGTGAGCGCTGCCGTCAGGAGAAAGAAGACCATGATCGTCCCGTGCATCGTGATCAGCGACAGGTAAAATTCCGGCTTCATCACCCCGCCTTCCATCCCCACCGGGAAGATCCTCTCCAGGAACGACCACTGCTGGCCGGGCCAGGCCAGCTGAAGGCGCATGAGCATCGAGAGCACAACGCCGACCAGCGCCATGGCAAAGGCGGTTAAAAAGTACTGGATGCCGATTATCTTATGGTCCATGCTGAAAATGTATCGGCGGATGAAGCCCATCTCGTGATGTTCAGCATGGGCTTCTTTCGAACCGCTGGCTGTCATCTTTAGACCTCCTCGTTCCTTTTCATGAAGTCGCCGGCTGAAAGGAATCGCGGCGCGCTCTTTTTATTCACCGGCGAGATCGCAGAGAGCGCGGATGCAATGGTTATCCGGGCTCCCTCCGCTCTCTGTGGGCTCTGCGGCAGATGAAAATTTATGCTGTAATCCACCAGGCTGAGACCAGCCTTCACTGCTGAAAGCTGGCCTGTTCGGCAAGCCAGCTCTCGAACTCTTCCTGCGAACCTACCACGGTCAGGCGGCCCTGCATGCGATAGTGGCCGAGGCCGCACAGCTCGGCGCAGGCGATTTCGTACTCGCCAGTCTTGTTGGGAGTAAACCAGATATCGATCTTCATGCCGGGCACGGCATCCTGCTTCACCCGAAAATGCGGCAGGAAGAAGCTGTGTATAACATCTTTCGAACCGAGCCGCACGCGCACCGGTCGGTTGACCGGCAGTTGCATCAAGTTGAGCACCACGACGTCGTCCCGCGCGGCAGGATCGCCCTTGTCCAGGCCGAGCGGATTATCGACCGTAATGAACCTGGGATCGGTGCGGCCGAAGGTGTTATCCTTGCCCGGATAGCGGATATTCCACATGAACTGCTCGCCGATGACCTCAACGCTCAGAGCCTCCTCGGGCGGCTGCGAGAAATAAATGGCCGACCAGACCCTCTGGCCCATGAAGACCAGAATGGTCAGGATAACCGCCGTGACCAGAGTCCAGGTGATCTCCAGCCTGTGGCTCTCGTACCAGTAGAGCGCCGGCTGCGTCCCCTTGGCTCGATAGCGCGCCACGAAAAGCGCCAGGCAGCTCTGCACTAACACGAAAGCGATGCCGGTTACCGCGAGCACTATGTAAAAAACCCGGTCTATATCGGAGCCCTGCGCCGAAGCCATCTCGGGAAACCACCACCTGCGCTGCACGAACAGCCATACCGCAACGACAATCAGCAGGGCCAGCAAAAAGGCCAAGAACATGCTGTCGAACTTTCCCTTTTCTTCCTTAGTTGCCATCTCAACCCTCGATAGTTATTCGCCGGAAGGCCGCACGGCAGAACCGAAGAGACTCGCTTCACTCCCAGTCAATCATTAAGCTCCTGCAGCCTTGAAGGTGAAGGTGATCTCTTTAGTTTCCTTCGGCCCGACCGTTATCTCCTGGGTCTGGGCGCCATACTTCTCGTGCCAGGCCTCGATGACATACTTGCCGGGCGGCAGAGATTTCAAGCTGAAGGTCCCATCCTCTCCGGTCACGCTGTAGTAGGGGTGATTGAGAACACCAGCATAGGCGGTCATCCATTTGTGCACATCGCACTTGATCGGGATCATCACCTCGGGCACTTCGAACTTGCGGGTAAATTCCATCCCCTTATTGGGCATGCCCAGGTTAAACGGAGGATTCTTTTGCGTCCAGGCATGGATATTATGCAGGGTCGGGTCGCTGTGGAGGATTTTGAGCGGCTGTCCTGTCTGGATGCCGAAAACATGCGGCGTGTACATGCACCCCTGCTGGTCGAGGATCACCGGATCAGTCGGCGTCTTGAACGTGCGGCCCTCGAGCCCCGACTTGACGTAAACGAAGACGTGGCGCAGCGTGCCGTTTTGGTTGACCACTACCTCCTCGCTCGTAACCGGCTGCGAGTGCAGTCTCAAACAGACCGGATCGGCCGCCATCTGGCTTCTACCGGGCTTCGGCGCCTCCCCCTCGAAAGTTACCTTTCCGGTCACCGTAGCGGCGCTCGCTTCATCCACCGGCGCAGCCGCTTGCTCAGCCGGAGCTTCCAGCCCCGCCTGTTCGGCCGGCTGTTCCTCCTGCCTGCCGCAAGCTGCGACAAAGACCAGGAGCAGAGCCAGAGCGTAAACGTGGATTCTTCGCATGGTCTATATCCCCCTTGCCCTCGGCGCGTGTGGAGTAGGTACTGGCCGGGAGCGGCTGTGAAATTCAAAATTCGTATTATAGAGGAGCTATTTTTCTTTTTCAAGAGCCGCAATCGCCTGATCGCCCGGTGGGGTTAAGATGATTGTGCAAAGCGCCGTTAACGAACGAATCGATCGCATCGGTCCTGCGCCTGCCCCCGCGGGTGCACATCTTTATTGTAGGTTGCCAGCCGCTTCCACCCCTCCCCACCTTGTGGAGGGGGATTGGGGGAGAGGTCGGGCGGTTGGCGGCTTAAATTTACCTACGATTGTGATGTGCACCCTGCCCCCGCGAAATACTTGACATTGTTCCCCTTTTGGTGTAATAGCATGCAGGCGATAACTATTATCGAAAGGGTGCAAGCGGCCTCGCTGAGGCGTTACATGCGCTCCACAAGGCAGCGGGATTTGATCCTGAAAATAGTCCGCTCCAGCCGTTCGCATCCGACTGCCGACTGGATATATCAGGAAGCGCGCAAGCAGATGCCGAACATAAGCCTCGGCACGGTTTACCGGAACCTCAAGGTGCTGGCGCAACGCGGCCAGATTATCGCCCACCGCTACGACGCCAACCCAACGCGATACGAGAGCAACACGGCCAAGCACTATCACATCAGGTGCGTCGCCTGCGGCCGTGTCGAGGATCTGCCCCTTTCGGTGTTGAAGGGAGTTGAAAGGAAGGTCTCACGGAGCGTCAATTATCGTGTGCTCGAACACAGACTCGAGGTGCTGGGAATATGCGCCGATTGTTCGGAGGCGGTTGAAAAGGTCACTGCCTCTCGGGGCCCTTTAACTTTAAACCAAAGGGGGGAGACATGAACGATAGCGCGAAGAGCTATCTAGCCGAGTTTATCGGGACGTTCGCTTTGATTTTCGTCGGGGCCGGTTCGATCTGCGCCGATGCTTTTCTGCGCTCGGCCGGGCAGGGCGGCGTCGGCCTTCTGGGAATCGCTCTGGCGCACGGCCTGGTAGTTGCAGTGATGGTTTCGGCAACTGGACATATCTCGGGCGGACATATTAATCCTGCCGTCACTATCGGCGTTCTCCTGGGGGGCAAGATCAAGACCGGCACTGCCCTCGGCTACATCATCGCGCAGCTGCTCGGCGCCGCGCTTGCCGCTTTGCTGCTCCGCTCTTTCTTTCCGGCAGACGCCTGGCAGAGCGCTCACCTCGGTGCCACCGAGGTCGCGGCTGGTATTACTCCCGGCGTTGCGGCCGCTATCGAGATGGTCCTGACCTTTTTCCTGGTGTTCACCGTATTCGGCACCGCGGTTGACGAGCGGGGGCGCGGCCAGATTGCCGGCCTGGGCATAGGGTTCGTGGTCGCCTTCGATATCCTGGCGGGTGGTCCCCTGACCGGGGCCTCCATGAACCCGGCCCGCACCTTCGGGCCGGCCCTGGCCGGCGGCTACTGGTCCAATCACTGGGTCTACTGGCTCGGGCCGCTGCTCGGAGGGGCCATCGCGGGACTGGTCTACAGCGGCGCGCTGCTCAAAGAGGCGCCGGCCAGGGCCGAGGCGGCGCGCAGATGAAATAAAATGTGGTAGAATCTGTGGCTGGTTGCTCAGGGGAGGCTCTATGACCAGGCGTTTCCATCTGATCTTGTTGACGGTATGTCTCGTCGTGGCGGCCGCGCTGCCCGCGCAGCAGCTGGAAGAGAGCTATCGGGAAGAGGAGGTAACCAACGGCGCATCGCTTTCGGGAAGCATAAAGCTCGCCGGCCCTATCCCGCAGAGAGAGAGGATCACAGTCAACGTAAACCGCGAACACTGCGGCGCCTCGAAGCTTTCCGAGCAGTACCTGGTCGATGCCGCAGGCCGAGGCCTGAAGAACATCGTCGTCAACATCGAAGGTATAAGCCGTGGCAAGCGCCTCCCCCAGACCGCCTACAGCCTGGACAATCGCGGCTGCATGTTTCAGCCGCACGTCCAGGGTGTTATTGTCGGCAAAATGCTTGAAGTTATAAATTCCGACCCGGTGCTCCACACCACCCATGCCAGGCACGAGGGGCAGCGCACGCTGTTCAACCTCCCTCTCCCGCCGCCCGAGCCGGGCGCGCGGCGCAGCCTGCGCCGCCCCATCCGGCAGAGCGGTTTGATTGTGATCAACTGCGAGGTCCACCCCTGGATGAAGGGTTATATATGGGCCTTCACCCATCCCTACTTCGCAGTCACGGACGATAAAGGGAATTTCCTGATCGAGGAGATACCGCCCGGCCGCTATAAGGTTCGCGCCTGGCACGAGGCGCTCGGCGCCCAGGTCAAGGAAGTAACTCTGAGTGAAAAAGGAAAAGCTACCGTGAACTTTGAATTCACGGCAAAGTGATGCCCGGCGGCCCGCGTGGGCCAAACAAAAAAGGAGGCGGGGCTGAAATGAACAGTGTCAATTGCTCCAGATGGATGAAGGGTGCAGCAGCGGCTGTCCTGATTGCAGCCGCTTCCCTCTCTCTGCTCCTGATTAGCAGCGGCGGGCAGGCAGGTGCGGCCGGGCCTGCAGCGAGGCCGTATCAGCTCAAGCTGCCGCTGGGACTCGACGAGTTTGCGCTTGAGATTCCCGAAAACAATCCGCTGACTGTGGAAAAGGTCGAGCTGGGGCGAATGCTCTTTTTCGACAAGCGGCTGTCGGCTGACAACACCGTTGCCTGCGCCACCTGCCATGCGCCCGAAAAAGCATTCACCGACGGCAAGCCTACCTCGATAGGGATAAGAGGTCAGCTCGTGCCGCGCAACTCGCCCACGGCAATCAACCGGGTCTTCAGCCAGGCGCAGTTCTGGGATGGACGCGCCCCTTCATTGGAAGAGCAGGCCAAGGGCCCGGTGATCAGCCCGATCGAGATGGGAATGCCCTCGCACGACGCCATCGTGCAGAAGATAAGCCAGGTCCAGGGATATAAGCCCCTGTTCGAGAAGGCGTTCGGAACCGATAAGGTCACCATCGACCATATCGCTCAGGCCATCGCCAGCTTCGAGCGGACCATAGTTTCGGGCAACTCGGCCTTCGATCGCTACGAGGCGGGAGGCGATCAGAGCGCGCTTTCCGAATCGGCCAAGCGCGGCCTTGAGCTTTTCCGCACTAAGGCCCGCTGCTCGATCTGCCACAGCGGCTTCAATTTCACCGACGAGCTTTACCACAACCTCGGCGTTGGCATGGACAAGCCCAATCCCGACCTCGGCCGCTACAACGTGACCAAACAGGAAAAGGACAAAGGGGCATTCAAGACTCCCACGCTGCGCGAGATTACCAAGACCGCCCCCTACATGCACGACGGCAGCCTGAAGACGCTGGAGGAGGTGATAGATTGGTACGACCGAGGCGGCCACAAGAACCCCTGGCTCGATCCGGAAATAAAACCCCTTAACCTAACGGCGCAGGAAAAGAAGGACCTGATTGAATTCCTCAAATCGTTGGAGGGCGAGGGCTGGCAGCAGATCAAAGCGCCGGAGAAGCTGCCGTAGCAATCTAAGGAGCCAGAAGCCAGGCATCAAAATAACCGCGAGACGGGAGAACGGAGACGATTAGGCCTCTTCCGTTTTCCAGCTCACGTCTATCGGCTCCTTACCCGAGCAAACCTTACGCGCTTCGACCATTAGATTAAGGTGGTGCCGCGCTTGGTCCTGATTTAAAATGACTAATAGCCCTTTTCGCCAGGAGATCGATAATGGCGCTGGAATTCTTGAACCGGGACAAGGCTCCATTCGGATCGAAGGTTTGGGAAGCGATCGATAGGACGGTCACCGAAACGGCCCGGGGACAACTGGTCGGGCGCCGCTTTCTCAGCATAGATGGTCCCTACGGCATCGGCCTGATCTCGGTAGAAAGGCGGGGACAGATAGCCGCCGGCGGCACGGCGGAGCAGACCGAGGCGGGCCTGGCCGCTGGCGTCAGCACCTCGATGCCCGCCATCTACAAGATCTTCCGGCTCGGCCTGCGCGAGATCAAGGCCTTCGAGGAGTATAACCAGCCGCTCAACCTGACCGCAGCGGTCCAGGCAACCATGGCCTGCGCGAAGATGGAGGACCAGCTCATCTTCAAAGGGAACGAGGGGTTGGGGCTCGAGGGACTGCTGACTGCGACCGGGCGCAACGAGGTCGAGACCGGAGATTGGAAGCGGGCCGACGATGCCTTCGAGGATATAGTTTCAGCTCTCCAGATGTTGGACGCGCGCGGTTTCTCCGGTCCCTACGCCCTGGCCCTGACACCGCACCTTTACAACCAGCTTTATCGAGTCTACGAAAATCGCGATATCTTTGTAATACAGCAGATCGAGGGCCTGGTTAAGGCTGGCATATATAAAGCCCCGGTGCTGGAGAGGGGCGGAGTGCTGGTGGCAACCGGGAATTTCATTCATCTTATCCTGGGCCAGGACTTCACAACCAGCTTCGTGAGCAGCGAAGGGCTTTTCTTCAACTTCGCCGTTTTCGAGAGCGTATTGCTGCGCATCAACGATCCGGCCGCCATCTGTGTGCTGCGCGAGGTCGCGGCACAACCGGCGCGCCGGCGCGGGCGCCCGGCCTGAGCTTTCTTCACCGCAGAGCACGGAGAACGCTGAGAAACATCTATAAATCTCTGCGAGCTTTGCGGTAAATTAAGAGACCATGCGAAGCAGAAAACCCGCCCCTGGAATTGTTCTATTTTGGCTGTTTCTTTCCCTTGCCCTTTTCCAGTTAGCTGTGCTGCCGCGCAGCCTCGGGCCCGCGGCGCAATCGGAAGCGACAGCGCGCTCCAGCGCCGGCGATTTTCCCATATTGACCGCCCACGTCGATAAGCTTAAGCGAATACTGATCAGGCCGGCGGCCGGGATATTGCGTCACCCCTATCTGATTCCCAGCAGCCCCGAGATAAGCAAGGAGTTGGAACAGGCGATTGCCGAGGGGCGCGATATCTATTCGCGGCGCAAGGAGTATGGCATCCCGCTCGGCGTCTACTTCCAGCTCTTCGACTGGGACAGCTTCTTCGAAGGGGTGGCCTATGCTTACGACGGCAGGCCCGGGCATCTAAAGAGCAGCGTGCTCAACTTCCTCGAGTTTACCGCCGAGAACGGCTATACGCCGCGCACCATCGATCCGGAGCGGCTGCTCTACACTCCGGAGCAGTGCAAGCCTTTCCTGGCACAGGGCGCCTATATATCCGCTAAGGTCTCAAAAGATTTCTCCTGGCTCGCCGGGCGGGCTTACGACCGGCTTGAAAAATTTCTCGGCTACTGGGAGACCCACCGGCGCGGCCCGGAATTGCTCTTCAAATGGATGAACGGGGTGGAGAGCGGCGTGGATAATCATCCGGCTCTGCTCGGGCTGGAGGATAATTCGGTCGAGGCGGTAGATGCCAGCGTCTACATGTACCGTGAGTACCAGGCGATGCGCCTCATCGCGAGCCATCTCGGCAGGGACGACGACGCCGAGTCCTACCGGCGCAAGGCCGAACTCCTCCGGGAACAGATAAATCGCCACATGTGGTCGGATAAAGACAAGGTCTATTACAACATCGACACGCGGCGCGGCGAAATGATCCGCATCAAATCATGGACCGGGCTGGTTCCGCTCTGGAGCGACATCCCCGGGCCCGAACGGGCCAAAGCGTTAATCGAAACGCATGTGCTCAACCCCGAAGAGTTCTGGCTGCCCTATGGGATCCCTTCGCTGGCCAAAGACGAAGCTATCTATAACCAGGCGCGCAAAGGGTTGTTCGGCGATTATACCCGCACGGTATCGAACTGGCAGGGGCCGGTCTGGGTCGTGGCCAACTACATCGTAATGAACGGCCTGTTGAACCACGGCTACCAGAGACAGGCGATGGAGCTGGCCGGGCGCATCGCCCGGCTGCTGGAGGAGGACATCAAGCGCACCGGCGGAATGCACGAGAACTATCACGCCGAGACCGGACTCGGACTCTGGTCGCCCGGCTTCGGTAGCTGGAACATCCTGGCGCCTCATATGCTCGAGGAGGCAAAAACCGGCGCAAGCTTGACCAGGCTGGAGTAACGAGCGCCCATCTTCTCAACTTTCGCCTGCCGAGCGTATTCATCCCGTCTATTGATCAGGGCATACCACGCTGAGGTATCAACGAAGACTTCTTCTACCGTGTTCCTTTTCTCCGCCATCTCCTCTCCACCGTTTCCGCAAAATTAGGTTCTCCTATTTAAAGTCTTATAAAATTTGGTTGGTTAAAAAGGGCTAAAGCCCTCACTACAAACGGCTTACCGCCGGCTCCCCCGGGCGCGGCTTCAGGTTCACGAACCTCCCCCGCCAGGTCCTGGCCTCGCTGTCATAGGCGATCTTGAAGATAAAGTCCTGCGGCACCGGAAGCTGGCGCAGCCTCTCCTCCCTGCTGGGACCGGAAGGCGCGTCCCTGGCTGTAAGTCTCCTAAGCATATGCTTCGTACCCGTAACCATCTCCGGCCTGGCGCCGGAGCGGTAGATTTAACGACGTTAAACGGACCCGGAATCGCGCCCCACAACCCTTTGCTTGCTTTTAAATTAACCGTATTATACTCAATTTAACTTGAACTCTCCAGCGAAATAATTTAAAAAAGCGCTTAGGGTACGAGGCGCAAACCAGCATACAGGCGATGAGCGGCATCTGCTGTGGGTGTAGTGTCTTCTCATAATGCGGCTGAACCGAGGCTTCGTCAAGCACCGCTGCACAGCAGGTTTTTTTCAGCAACTATAGGGCATCCTGCGCGTTTCGAGGAGAAACGGAGGTAAATAATGAACTATTTGTGCAGAAAGGCCTCTCTGGTTCTAGCCCTGGCGGCCCTGCTCCTTTTCGCAGGGGGAGCCAAGGCTCAGGAGACCACCGCAAGCATCCGCGGCACTGTTGCTGATGCGAGCGGCGCAGTCGTTCCTGGCGTTGAGGTAACAGTCACAAACGTCAATACCGGGCTGGTGCGGAGGGTCATCTCCGACGACGGCGGCGCCTATCTCGTCCCGTCGCTTCCCATCGGTGAATATCAGATCGAAGCCGAACTCCCGGGCTTCAAGAAGTTTGTCCAAAAGGGGGTAATCCTTCACGTCAACGAGAAACTGGTGGTTAACATTACCCTTGAGGTGGGCGAAATCACCGAGACGGTTACAGTTACCTCTACTCCTCCCCCGGTGCAAAGGGACAGCGGCGAAGTGAGCGGGCTGGTCTCGGAGGAGTTCACGAAGGAGCTGCCCCTCAACGGGCGAAATTTTGTGCAGCTTACCGCCCTGATGCCCGGCGTGGTCACCAACGGGAGCTTCTTCGGGGTTTCAGCCCTATCCGATCCAACCACCCCCTTCTTCGGCAAGCTGAGCACGGTCTCGGTCAACGGGACCAGACAAAACGGAAGCAACTGGCTGGTCGATGGCGGAAATAATGTCGATCCGGGAGCCAACTGGACGATAAATAACCTGCCGAGCGTCGATGCGATAGCTGAATTCAGGATCCTGCAGAGCAACTATACGGCCGAGTTCGGGCGAAGCGGCGGCGGACAGGTTAACGTCGTCACCAAGACCGGCGGCACCGAATACCATGGGACTCTCTTCGAGTTCTTTAGAAACGAGGTTCTCGATGCCAGGCCCTTCTTCTCGCCCGAGAAGGGTCCGCTGCGCTTCAACCAGTTCGGTTTCAACGTCGGCGGCCCAATTATACCGACGGAACGTTGGAAGAACAGGCTGAACTTCTTCGTCTCGGCCGAATGGCTGCGCGCCAGCACCTCCACCAGCCTGGTTGGAAATACCCTTACCGAAAAGATGAGGCGAGGCGACTTGAGCGAGTTCCCGACCCCGATAATCGATCCCGATACCAAGCAGCCCTTCCCGGGCAACGTAATCCCGCCCGGTCGGATCGACCAGAATGCCCGGATTTTAGCAAATCTTTGGCCCCTGCCCAATCGCCCGGGCATCGCCAACAACTTCGCCATCGACGTGAAGGGCGGCCGTGAGAGCGTCCAGCAGCTCTACCGCGTCGATTACAAGGCCGAGAAGATCAACCTGATGCTCAGATGGATGCGCGACGGCGTAACCATATCTAAAGACAACGGCGTATTCTCGGGCAGCTCCTTCCCGGTCTCGGGCTCCTTCGTCGATTGGCCGGGCGAAAACCTGGTCGGCCAGCTTACTTATATCATCAGCCCCAACACCCTCTACGAGTTCCAGTTCAGCCGCACCTACGACGCGCTGAACCAGTTCGGCACGGGCATCTTCAAACGCAGCCAGGTGCCGGAACTGAAAATACCTGAGATCTTCCCCAACAACGTGAACAACCCCGGCGAGCCGAACATCCCGGGGATAAACATCTCCGGAATAAATTCGATCATCGGCACCAACGGCTTGCCGTTCATCAACTTCTCCGACTCGTTCCAGTACTCGCAGAAGCTTACTCACACGCGCGGCAAGCACACCTTTAAGCCCGGCCTGCACGTTGCCTTTTCCCGTAAAAACGAGGCCGAATCGATCGCCGGCGTGGAGGAGGGGGGCTTTAATTTCGACGGCAGGTTCACCGGCAATCCGGTTGCCGATTTCCTGCTCGGCCGCGCGCAGCAGTACGAAGAACTATCGGCGCTCCTCCGCTCCGACCTGGCCTGGATCGACGTCGAGCCCTTCTATCAGCATCACCTCAAGCTCGGCAATCTGGCGCTGGACTTTGGGCTGAGGTACCAGCTTCTGCTCGCCCCTTATGAGACCTCTAATTTTATGGGCAACTTCCTGCCGTTCCTGTTCGATCCGAGCAAGGCTCCGATAGTGAACGAGGACGGGACCCTGGTTCCCGGGACCGGCGTGCCGAGAAACGGCATCGTCAAGGCGCCGTTTGACGGCAGGAGGTCGATCATCAAGAACCGCAAGGCCAACTTCGCGCCGCGCTTCGGTTTTTCCTGGGACCCGTTTGGCGACGGCAAGACCGCGATCAGAGGAGGCTACGGAATATTTTTCGACCGCACCAGCACTTCGGCCAACACGCAGCTTACCATCAACTTCTCCGAGTTCGTGCGGATCGAAAATACCCTGCTCAGCAACCCGGCGGGCGGAGCGCAGGCACCTGCACGACCGACCTTTGCGGCCGCCTACGACTTCGAAGCCAAAGTGCCGAACTACCAGCAGTGGAGCGTCGGGATTCAGCGCGAGGTGATGCCGCAGACCGTCCTCGAGATAAGATACGCGGGCACCAAGGGTACCCACCTCGACCGCCGCGTCAATCTGAACCAGCCGCTGCCGAACTTGCGCGCTTCGTCGGACCGGCCGGCTGGAGTGCCGCCGGCATCGCGCGACTTCCTGCGCCCGTTCCGGGGATTCTCCGATATCATCATCACTGAGAATTCAGCTTCGTCCAACTACCACAGCCTGCAGATCGCGTTCAATCGCCGCTTCCACAACGGCCTCGCCTTTAACACCTCCTACACGGCGGGCAAGGCCATAGACAATGCGCCCGGGATATTCTTCCAGACGGAGTTCCAGGACGTCAGGAACCTGCGGGCCGAGCGCGGACTGGCCGACTTCGACGTGCCGCAGACCTTCACCTTCAGCTGGGTCTGGGAGCTCCCCTTCTACAAAGACCGGCGCGATGCGCTTGGTCAGTTGCTGGGCGGCTGGCAGATGACCGGAATCGTCACCTTCCAGAGCGGCCTGGCCGAATGGATCTTCCTGAACCGCGACGTCGCCGGCACCGGAACCACCTTGAGGCCAAACCTGGTCGGCGAGGCGAACTTCGATCCGGGCGACCGCAGCCTGGACCGCTACTTTAACACTGCCGCCTTCGTCGTTCCGGCCGCGGGCACCTTCGGCGACGCGGGCCGAAACATCGTGCGACTTCCTGGAACCAACAACTGGGACATCGCATTCTACAAGAACTTCAGGACCCCATGGTTCGGCGGGAACCTCTTGGGCGAGGAGGCGAACATCCAGTTCAGGACTGAGTTCTTCAACATCTGGAACCACTCGCAGTTCGACGAGGTCGCCCGTACCCTCGGAAACCCCGATTTCGGCCTGGTCAACCGTTCCCGCTCCCCGCGCAAGATCCAGTTTGCGCTGAAGATCATGTGGTGAAAGAGATGAGCAAGAGCAATGAGCAAGAGCGAGAGGGTCCCTCTTGCTCTTGCTCTCGCTCTCCCTCTTGCTCCTGACTCCTGGCTCCTAGCATTTGAGCGCGTGATGGTAAAAAGAGTATTTGTCGGAGGAGCAGCGATAGCGGTTGTATTGCCGGCGCTGCTCTTCTTGTCTTTACCCTCCGCCCCGGCGCTCGATACCAACAAGCTGCTGGAAAATCTTCGGCTGGCCGAAGAATACCAGAAGCAAGGGAGGTATGCTGAGGCAGAGGCTGAATATCGAAAGGTCTTAAAGCTAACGCCCCGGCTGGCCGAAGCTTACAACGGGCTGGGCATCGCCTGTTTGAGGCAGGGGAAGTTCCAGGAGGCGGCAGCGGCTTTTAAAGAGGCGGCGGAGATAAAGCCGGGCGTCGGCGGCGTTCATCTCAATCAGGCGATAGCCCTTTTCCGCTCGGGCCGATACCAGGAGGCAGTTGCGCCGCTGGAAAAGACGCTCGAGCTGGAGCCCGATAACGCCCAGGCGCTGCAACTGCTCGGGCTCTGCCACGTGAATTTAACCGACCATGCGCGGGCGATTGCGCCGCTCAGGCGCGCGCTCTCGCTCCGTCCCGACGACGTTGCCATCATGTACAACCTGGCCTACGCCTATGTTCAGCGGAACGAAATCGGAGAGGCGGCAAAAATACTTGAGAGGATGCTGGAGAGGGGTGAAAACTCCGCCGCCGTCCACCTGCTGCTCGGCGAGGCCTACAGCGGCCCCGGAGCCGACTTCGCCCGCATTTCCGAAGCCATCGAGGAGTTTAAAAAAGCTATCGCGCTCGACCCTAAACTCCCCAGGGCCCGCTACAGGCTGGGCCTGGCGTACTTGAAGCTCGGCCGGCTCGACCAGGCGGCGGAAGAGCTGAAAAAGGCTTACCGGGCGAAGGCGAAAGAGCTTCACCCCGATAGGAATTCCGACAATCCGCAGGCCGAGGCCCAGTTCAAGGAAGTGAACGAGGCCTACGAGATCCTGAAGGACGACCAGAAGAAGGCGGCCTACGACCGCTTTGGGCATGCGGCCTTTGAAGGCGGCATGGGCGGTGGTGCGCGTCCGGGTGCCTACGGGCAGCAGGGCGATTTCGCCAGCGCGTTCTCGGACGTGTTCGAGGACCTGTTCGGCGATTTCATGGGACGTGGGGGTGGGGGCGGTGCGGGCCGGTCACGGGCGCAGCGCGGGTCCGACCTGCGGTACAACCTGCGCGTCTCGCTGGAAGAGGCCTATACCGGCGTCCAGAAGACGATCTCGGTGCCGACGTCGGTCACCTGTGACACCTGCCATGGGTCGGGGGCGGAAGGCGGGGCCGAGCCCGTCACCTGCCCGACCTGCAACGGCATGGGCAAGGTCCGGGCGCAGCAGGGCTTTTTCACCATCGAACGCACTTGCCACCAGTGCAATGGCATGGGCCAGATCATCAAGAACCCCTGCCGCACCTGCGGCGGCCAGGGCCGGATCCAGCGCGAGAAGTCGCTGTCGGTCAACATCCCGCAGGGGGTGGAGACGGGCACGCGGATCCGGCTCGCCGGTGAGGGCGAGGCCGGTCTCCGCGGCGGGCCGGATGGCGATCTCTACATCTTCATCGAGGTGAAGGAGCATGCCTTGTTCCAGCGCGACGGCGTGCATCTCTTCTGCCGGGTGCCGGTCTCGATGCCGACGGCGGCGCTGGGCGGCGAGATCGAGGTGCCGACGATCGACGGCGGCAAGGCCCGGGTCAAGGTCCCGGCAGGAGCGCAGTCGGGCAAGCAGATGCGGCTCCGGATGAAGGGGATGCCCGCGCTGCGGTCGTCGAACACCGGGGACATGGTGATCGAGCTGGCGGTTGAAACGCCGGTGAACCTGACCGCGCGGCAGCGCGAGTTGCTGCGCGAATTCGAGAAGCTGAGCGAGGAGAACAACCCGGAAGGCTCG
>FWWM01006589.1_pt1 | contig 24149 bp, 24 predicted proteins | sample 2228351 | NCBI WGS metagenome assembly FWWM01 (sample SAMEA103939774, study PRJEB20133) | metagenome
ACTATTTTACTATTATCCCAAGACCAGGAAGAGCTAAACCAGACGCGTTTAGTGGTGAAGCTATTTCCGTTTGAGGTGAATGTCCAGAGACCTGTTTCTATGCTTCCGTATTTGTAGAGGACGGCGAGGTCAGTTTTTCCATCGGCGTTAAAGTCTCCACTTACTATTTTACTATTATCCCAAGACCAGGAATAGCTAAGCCAGACGCGTTTAGTGGTGAAGCTATTTTCGTTTGAGGTAAAGGTCCAGAGGCCTGTTTTGTGTAATGTGGTTTTGTGATCGTCGAAAGCATGCCAACCATCGCTAAGGTGCTCCTCATCGAGAGCAGCATTATGGTGGGGAATAGTCCAAGTATTATCTATATTATTATCTACTTTCCTATACTGTACTCTAATTCTTACTTGATCTCCATCTGGGTCAGTAGCCCCACCAGTTAGAGTAACCGGCCTGCCCTCAGCGAAAGAAGCTTTATCTTCAGGAGAAACATGAGAAGCAGTAGGCTTGCGGTTGAGTTGGAGATAAGGCTCTAATGTTATAGTATTGCCGTTTATGACATTAGCTCCAAAGGGATCTAGGCCACTTTTATAGGTGCTCGTATCATCATCAGACCAAGTTACTATTACTTGATACCAATAAGCACCTGTTAGGTTTAAGTCTTCAACTGAATCAAGGTTCCAATCAAAATTATAGTAATTACAGCTGCAAGCAAAGGAGTATCCATTACCCCCACAGCTTCCATACCCAAAATCAATGATGGCATTTTCTCCTCCAGTATCGTTGTTACCTCCATCAGTGGCAGTTACTGAACCATAGTAGCTGTTAGGATCAGAAGGAGTGTAAACTACACTGCCAGTGTTGCAGTAACGGGTTTGATTGTCTCCAGTATAGCTTGTCCCACTACCCTTAGAGGAATTTACAGTAACTCCCCCACGCTTTAAATCTCTTGTTGTACCGGAAGCATCTGTATATTTAAATCTAATTCTTACTCCAGCAAATTGGTTAGAGCCGGAATAAACTAATCCTCCCCCACAGCTTCCTACCGCTTCTGCTTTTTGAGGTTTGAAAAAGCTTACCTTTCTTACTTCTACTTTGTATTCTTCTTTTTTGGCTTCCAGCCAAGCTTGGTAGGTCTCATATCCATCACTGACAATTTTGCTTACCTTCACGATGAGGTAAAAACCCTCTTTTGTTTCTTTGATCTCCTCAAGGTTTTCAGGATCAGGAACTTGAACTTTAATTGGGGCAGGCTTAGAGATTTCATTTTCGCCAAGAGATAGGATAAGGCTTTTTACTTCTTGGCTGGTAACAATACCTGTGTTCTCTTCAAACATCTCTCTATTAAAGCTGCCACTGAAAACTGGATAGAGACCCAGCTTTTCCCAGGCTTTTTTACCCAACTTAGGATCATTATCTGCTTTAGCCATTCCCTGCTCAAAGGTAATTTTGCCCTCCTTAATATCCTCATAAATACTATTGGCTAAAGTCTCCGCATAGGTTTTTTCTTCTTGGTATCTTTTAGGATCATCAAAAGCTCCAGTATACTTATCAAATCTGACAATGATATATTGGCCTTCTCGATAAGAGACTACTTTACTTTTTATTTTTTCTTTCAAGAGCTCAAAGGTAAGATTTTTTTTGGAGATTTCTTTTTGAAGGTCGGTAAAATTATCCCAGCTGTCTCCAATTCTCTCTTTTATTTTCTCATTAAGCTCTTCAGGAGAGAGGACAAGGCCCATTTTTTCAGCTTCTTGCTCCACAATAGCTTGCTCAATTAATTCATTTAAAAGTTCGTTTTTCATTTCCTCAGAAACCGGAGCCGGTTCTTCAATACTTCCTCCAAACTCTAACCCGTAAATTTTCTCATTCAAGTCTCGCTGGAGTATTTTTCTTTCTCCCACTACAGCCAAAACTTTCTCTAAACCTTCTCCTTCTTCAATTAGTTTGGGTCGGGGCGAGAGATAAAAAAAGTAAACTCCCACTCCTACCACCATTCCCAGGATAAGAGAAATTCCTAAGATAAAAATGGCTTTTTTAGACATAGGCCTCTCCTTGAAATTAGCTTGGAGATGAATTATTATTTATTATATCTAAGTACTGTTTTAATTTTAACTCTAAAATTAGAGTAGCGTCAAGTTATTTTTTAAAACCAAGGAGATCTATCATGGAGCAAACCTTAGTTTTAATTAAACCAGATGGGGTAAGAAGACAGCTGGTGGGGGAGATTATTAGCCGTTTTGAGAGAGCGGGACTTAAAATTAAAGCCTTAAAATTAGTTCGGCCCTCCAAAAGTCTTTTAGAGAAGCATTATCCTACTACTGAGAAGTGGTTTAGGTCAGTGGGAGAGAAGGTTTTAAAACTTTATGAAGAAAAAAAGATTGACCCCCAAAAGGAACTGGGCACCTTCGATCCTTCTGAGATTGGAAGGTTGGTGAAAAGCTGGCTGGTTAGTGGTTATATGAGTTCTGGCCCGGTGGTGGCTTTGGTTCTTTCAGGTTATCATGCAGTGGATAATGCTCGGAAAATTTGCGGCTATACCTATCCTTATAATGCTGATATGGGTACTATCCGAGGGGATTTTTCTCTGGATTCTCCCATCTATGCTAATTTGGAGAAGAGAGCTGTTGAGAATTTAATTCATGCTTCCGAAAGCCTTGAGGAAGCTCATCGGGAAATTAAACTTTGGTTTAGAGAAGAGGAAATAATAGAGGATTAAAGAAGAGACAGTAATAAGAGAACATGTTCTTTAAAATTTTTAAAAAGATCTTTAAATCCTGGGGAGGTGAGGGAGTTGAGAGAATTAGATGAGGTTAGGTTGACTCAAGAAGCAATGAAATTGTTTCTTAAAATTTTGATAGCCGAACCGACAAGCGAGTATGATGAGAGAATTTTAGGTTGGCAAAAAAATCTTGTCACCCTCAAAGACTTGAAAGAATGTATTAAGTCAGGGGCTTATGGGACCTTGAAATCTTTTGCTGCCAAAAACAACATCCAAAAGTTTACCCAAGAAACCATTTTAGAATTATTTGCCCTTGATTTTCATATCGAGCAAGTAGAAGAGATAATCAGTAGCGCTGCCCATAGAAAGTTGCTGAAGGCTCAGGGTTATGATATCTCAGGCCTAGAAGCAGAGTATTTTTTTCTCCATGTAGTCAATCCTTTTAAAGTCACCAAAATTCATACCAGTAGGGTGGATGCAATTTACAAAAACAATGGATTGGAGATTTGTGTTGAGGGTTTGGTGGTGCCCAAAGGGCTAAGGTTAGATAAAGAAGATGTAGTTGCTTGTCATTTTAGCATGGTGATAGATAAGTTAAAAGAAGATATAGCTCATTATCTTTTGAGAGAACAATTCCTTAACCCCATTCTGTCTCGATATTATCAAGCCTTAAGTAGTAAATACAGCCAAAACCCTCTAAATTACAACAACTTTTTTAACCTTACCTCTTGGACAAAAGATATATTAAAAAGGCTGGGTCTTTAATTCCCATAATTAAACCCAGTCTTTTTTATATCTGTCGGAGATTCTGTCGGAGATACGATCTCCGACAGATTCTTCACTCCGACAGATTCTTCACTCCGACAGATTCTTCAGCTGGACTCTGACTAAAATCAACTAGTTTCTATTTTAATATCTTCTGTTGTTTCTTAACAAGACTGGCTTGTTTTATCTCCTTGTCCTATCATTTTTGGAAAAGGATGGGGCGGAAAAATAGTTAAAAACTCTATTTGGGGAGAGTAATAGTTTCATTGTTATTGTTGAAAGAATTTGTTAAAATAACCAAGAAGATCCAAACTAAATTTCAATCAAAAAATCGAAAATGAGATTTTGGCACAATTTAAATTTCCAAGAAGTAGCCAAGCTATTAGAAACTGATATAGAAAAAGGGTTAACTCTAAAAGAGGTAGAAGCCCGACAGGAAAGGTTTGGCAAAAATATAGTACCCGAAGAAAAAACCTTTTCCTCTTTGAGGATATTTTTAGAGCAGTTTGAAAGCCCTCTTATTTATGTTTTGGTTATTGCCGGATTGGTGACTTTGGCTTTAAGAGAGTGGACGGATTCGATTGTGATTTTCGGAGCAATTTTTATTAACGCTCTTTTTGGATTCTGGAGGGAAAACAGAGCCTCAAAGATTTTAGCAAAATTAAAGCAAGTTTTAAAATCCAAAGCTGTAGTTTTAAGAGAGGAGCAAAAAATTGAAGTTTTACAAGAAGATTTGGTTCCCGGGGATATAATTTTTTTGAAAGCTGGAGATAGGGTTCCTGCTGATGGAAGGTTAATGGAAGCAGAAAATTTAAAGATCTCTGAAGCTATACTAACTGGAGAGTGGCTTCCTGCTGATAAGAGAACTGAAATTTTACCAAAAGAAACCCCCCTAGCTGACAGAGATAATATGGTTTATATGGGAACTACCGTGGAAAGTGGAGAAGGAAGGGTGGTTGTTACAGAAACCGGACTGAGAACAGAGACTGGAAAAATTGCTGCCTTGGTCAAGGAGACAAAGGAGGAAAAAACTCCTCTCCAAAAAAATTTAGCTAAATTTGGAAAGACGGTGGGGATTTTAATCGGAGTCATCTGTGTCTTTATCTTCGTTGGGGGAGTTTTTAGGGGGCACAATTTTTTGCAGATGTTTGAAGCTTCGATAGCTATAGCTGTTGGAGGAATACCCGAGGCCTTGTCAGTAGTGATGGCAGTAATATTAGCCATTGGAATGGAGAGGATTTTAAGAAAAAAGGGGCTGGTTAGGAGACTTTCTTCAGTTGAAACTTTAGGCTCTGCTCAAGTTGTTTGTTTTGATAAGACAAGAACTTTAACTCAAGGAAAGATGGTTTTGGAGGAGGTGGTGGCTGAAGATGAAAATTTAGCTTTAAAGATTGCTGTTTTGGGGAGCGAGGGTTTTGTTGAAAACCCCAAAGATTCTCCTGAAAATTGGAAAATAATGGGTTCTCCCACAGATATAGTATTAATAAAGACTGGAATAGAGAAGGGACTTCTCAAACCAAATTTAGAAAGAGAATTTCCCCAAATAGCCAAACTTCCTTTCGACTCTGTTAATAAATATTTACTCTCTTTGAGGAAGGAGGGGAAAGATGTTTTTCTTTATATCTCCGGCGCTCCAGAAAGAGTACTGGAAAGATCAAAAAAGAAAGGAAATTGGCCTAAGGTCCTCAATGAATTGACTAAAAAGGGCCTGAGGGTAATCGGAGTAGGATATAAAAAAATTCCCACTTCCAAATTCCCAGCTTCAGAGGATTTAAATAAACTTGCCAAGGATTTTAACTTTGTAGGACTCCTTGCCCTGAAAGATCCCCTAAGACCTGATGTAAAAGAAGCTATTAAAATTTGTCAACAAGCAGGAATGAAACCTATTTTAGTTACTGGCGATCATAAATTGACAGCCAAAGCTGTTGCTCAAGAAATTGGCCTTCAAATAACAGGGGAAGATATTTTAGAAGGAAAAGAATTAGAAAAATTATCAGAGGATGAATTGGAGAAGATCTTAGAAAAAATTCAGGTTTATGCCCGAGTTGAGCCCAAACATAAAATGAGAATTATCTCTGCCTGGCAAAAAAAGGGGAAAGTGGTAGCCATGACCGGCGATGGAGTAAATGATGCTCCGGCTTTAAAGAAAGCTGATATTGGGGTAGCCTTGGGTTCGGGAACAGAAGTAGCAAAAGAGAGTTCAGATTTGATTTTACTGAATGATAGCTTTTCCATCTTAATTAAAACAATTAAAGAAGGAAGGGTTATTTTGGATAATCTTAGAAAAGCTATTACCTATGTGATGACCGACGCTTTTGCAGAAGTGATAACAGTTGGGGGAGCCACTTTGCTTAATTGGCCCCTGCCAATTTTAGCAGTTCAAATTTTATGGAACAATCTAGTTCAAGATTCAATTCCTAATTTAGCTTTTGCCTTTGAATCAGCAGAAGCAGGAGTAATGGAAAGAAAACCTTCTTTGCCCCAAGCCTCCCTTTTAACCAAAGAAATGAAAATCATAATTTTTAGGACGGGAATTATTTATCAGTTTTTAGCTTTAGTTTTATTTGTGATTTTGTGGAAAATTTTAAATTTAGATTTAAGTTATGCCAGGACTATGGTTTTTGGATTTTTTGTTGTCAAGACCGCTTTTGTTATTTTTTCCTACAAAAGCTTAAGAAAAAATATCTGGCAATATAATCCCTTTTCCAACAAAGTTTTGAATTTGGCCACCCTGATAATTTTGGCCTTTTTTACTCTAAGTATTTATTTTCCTCCTTTGCAAGTTTTGTTAAAGACTCAGCCAATAGGCTTGGGCAGTTGGCTAATTTTGATCACCTTTAGCTTGATTAGTGTAGTTTTAATTGAAATTACAAAATGGTATTTTATTAGGAGACAGGAGACTGAAATATGAACCTGTTTTTATTTTTGGAGGGAATATTTTTAGTAACTTTTTTGGGCGGCCGGGAGGACCTTCTGAGATCGGGGCTGTCGGAGATCGTATCTCCGATGATATAAAAAAGACTGGATTGCTTTATTATTGAGATTAAAAGACCAGTCCTTTTATCTTGGGAAAAATTTTAATTTTTGTGAGCTTGGTTTGTAGTGGTGCCCCTGGAGGGAGTCGAACCCCCAACCTTTTCCTTAGGACGGAACTGCTCTATCCAATTGAGCTACAGGGGCTTTTTAATTTTCAATTTACTTCACAAATAAATTATCTGAAAAAATTATATATAATAGAGATTAAGGAGGGTTTTTTCGGGAGTTGGCGCAATGGTAGCGCACCGCGTTCGGGACGCGGAGGTTGCCAGTTCGAATCTGGCACTCCCGACCACCGATTTATTAAATTAAAAATTTACCAAAGGGATAGTAAGTGCTAAAATAAAGTTAATAAAGGAAGAAAGGTAGGGTCATCCCCAAAATAAAAGAAAGAGCAATTAAGATAAAAATAATTTTAACAATTAATTCTTTTCTTTTGCCCATATATGAAAGATCTCCAATTATCTCAAAAAGAAGATGAAAAAGCTCTCTTAGTGTTACACAAACACTGGTTTTATTTTATCAAACCTTTGTTTAAATTTCTAACTATCTTTATTTTTCCTCTTTTGGTCTTAACTTGGTTGTTCGGTTTTGGGGATATTATTCAAAGCACCTTTTTTTCAATTATCTATTTTTTATGGTTACTAGTAGGACTGACCTATCTTTTTTATGAATGGATGATTTGGTATTATGATGTTTATATTATAACAAATAAAAGAATAGTTGACATCGAGCAAAGGAGTCTTTTTTCAAGAAGTGTTTCTGAGGCTTCCTTGGGCAAAGTTCAAGATATAACTTATCAAATAGAAGGGGTTTTTGCTACCTTTTTAAATTTTGGAACTGTGAAAATTCAAACTGCTGGAGCTTCTGGAATAATTAATTTGGAAGGGATTGCTAATCCAGAAGCGGTGGCTTCTAAAATTTCCCAAGCAGTAGAAATTTTTGAGGAAGAAGAGGGGGGTGAGGTAACAGTAACTGAACTTTTAGAGGTGATTAAAAAACAGAGAAAGTCCAAAAAAGATAAAAGTTGAAGATAAAAGTTGAATTTAAAATCCCAATTTGTTATACTCTAAAAAAGTAATTTGAAGGAGGACTAATGGTTAAAAACTCAATTGTTCAAAAATTAAAACCAGAAACAAAAAAAATAATATGGAGGGTCTCAATAGGCTTTTTGGGTTTTTATTTACTTTGGGCATTGGTTTTTGGTATAGGCATCTATGGATTTAGGTGGGATAGCGAGGTAGCCTATTTCACCTCTCAAATTTTTCCTTATCCAGCCGCAGTAGTAAATTATAAGCATTTTGTATCCACAAGTGAGTTTTTAAATGATTTAGCTGCTTTAAAACAATATTACAAGCAGGCTCAAGGTGTTGATTTTGCCTCAACCGAAGGCCGAAACAAGCTTAAAGGTTTGCGAAAAGATTTAATTAATCAATTGGTCGAAGAAAAAATTATGAGACTTGAAGCTAAAAATTATGGCATTACTATTAGCGATGCTGAATTTCAAGAAGAGTATAGTAATATTGTAAAGGCTAATGGCGGAGAAGAGCAGTTGAGGAAGCAGGTAAAGGATTATTATAATTGGACTCTGGATGAATTTAAAGAAAGGGTAAAGTTTAGTATTCTTCAAAAGAAATTAGACCAGAGGATTTCTGAGGATGAAAGAATTAATGAAGAAGAAAGGAAGAAAGCCGAGGAAGCCCTGGCTCAAGCTAAGGGGGGTGCTGATTTTAAGACTTTAGTGGCTCAGTACAGCGAAGATCCGGCTACGGCTCAAAATGATGGTGACTTGGGATTTATTAGCAAGGGGGCTTTGGAGGCTTCCTTAGAAGAAGCGGCTTTTTCTCTCAAGAAAGGTGAGGTCTATCCTGAAGTGATTAAGACCAAATATGGATATTACATAATTAAATGTACTGCTAGGAAAAACTCTCAAGTTCGGATTTCAGCTATCTTAGTAAGGGTTAAAGATTTTAATGATTGGTTGGAAGCTAAAAAACAAGAATATGTGATTTGGTACTTTCTTAAAGGATAGTTTTCCAGGACAATCAGAAATTTGGGGGTTTGGGAGGCTCGTTGATGAGCCTCTTTAAGTTGAAAAGTTTATTAATCTGTAGTAGATTGAAGAAGTAGCGAGAACAATTAACCCTGAGATTGGTCCCGTGGTGTAGCCTGGTCTAACACGCCAGCTTGTCACGCTGGAGATCGCGAGTTCGAATCTCGTCGGGACCGCCATCTACTCTTTGGGAATTTAGTGAGGATAATTATTTCTTAAGGAGGCTATTTTTCTGGCGCGAGAGTAGTTCAATGGCAGAACACCTGCTTCCCAAGCAGGAGGTTGGGGGTTCAATTCCCCTCTCTCGCTCCAAATTATTTTTTAGACTCATTAATGTTTGTTTGAGAGAGCCCCCTTAGCTCAATGGTAGAGCAACAGTATCGTAAACTGGAGGTTGCCAGTTCAAATCTGGCAGGGGGCTCCAGGGAGTTAAGTGTGAAGTTTTCAAAATCTCCCAAAATTAAAACTCTTAATTTAGATCATCTTAAATCAAAATTTAAAGAGCTTAGAAGTCATAAAGCCTTTTCTTCAAAAATTTTTTTAAGGCTGACTTATCTAGGCTTGTTTCTAAATTTAATTTTGTGGCTGATCTTACTTTTAGTGGCTAGACCAACATCAGGATTGGTTCCTCTGCGTTATACTTTGTCCTTAGGGGTAGTTCAGTTGGGCCAGTGGTATTCTCTCTATATGTTTCCAGCCATTGGTCTTTTGGTTTTTTTATCGAATTTAATTTTAGCCCTTCTTATTTATCGAAAAGAAAAATTAGTGGGGCTGATTTTAGTTGGTTTTCCAGTTTTTGCTCAAATTTTAATTTTAATTTATGAGATTTTGTTAATTTTGATTATTTTAGGTTAAATGAGTTATTTAGCAAGACGAAGTTTGGAAATTTTACCAGCAGCCCTTACTTGGACAGCTTTGTTATTTCCGGTAGTCTTTGCCCTCTTGGCTCCAGCAGTGGTAGCTATATTTGTTATTAGCTTTGATTTATATTGGCTTTTTAAGGCTATTTTGATGGGCGTCCATACTCTTTTTGGCTTTCTTCATATTCAAAGAGATAATAATATAGATTGGCTTAAAAGATGTTATCAGATTAGAAATCTTAGGAGGTATGAGGAAGAACTCCAAGATCAACTTGACTTGCTTCTTAAAAAGTATCCTTTATTAAGGTTTAGATTTTTATCTTGGCTTTTTTATAAAGTTCCAAGAAAGGAATATCTGTTTTTAAAATCTACCCTCCAGGAAATTTCAGAATTAAAAAACCAAAAGATTGAATTAGGAGATTGGAGTAAAATTTATCATTTGATTCTCTTGGCTTGTTATAAAGAACCCTTAGAGACTTTGGAGGCTTCTATTAGATCTTATATTGCCTCAGATTATCCGCTCGAGAGATTAATTTTAGTTTTGGCCATGGAGGAACGAGCTGGTAAGGAAGCTCACCAGAAAGCAGAAATTTTAAGAGAAAGATACGGCTCTAAATTTTTTGCCTTTTTGGTTTCTTTTCATCCAGATAATTTGCCAGGTGAAGTTAAAGCCAAAGGAGCTAATGTAGATTGGGCTGCTAGAAATGTTATCAAACCCTTTTTAGATAATAAAAATATTCCTTATAATGAGGTAATTATCTCTACTTTTGACGCTGATACCCGGGTTCATCCTCGATATTTTGCCTGTTTGACTTATAAATATCTCACTACTCCCAAAAGGAATAGAAGGTCTTTTCAACCAATCCCTCTTTATTCTAACAATATTTGGGAGGCTCCGGCCCTGATGAGAGTTGTCGCTTGGGGGGCCTCCTTTTGGCAAATGATTGAATCTACCAGAACTTATAGATTGACTAATTTTTCCTCTCATGCTATGAGTTTTCAGATGCTTGTTGATATTGATTTTTGGGATAAGACAGTAGTCAATGAAGATTCTCGCCAGTTTTGGCGAGCTTATTTTGCTTTTAATGGAGACCATAAAGTGATTCCTGTTTTTACTCCTGTTTATATGGATGCTGTATTGTCTAAAACCTATCTGGGAACTTTTAAAAATCAATACAAACAAAAGCAGCGTTGGGCTTATGGGGTGGAGCATTTCCCCTTCATTGTTATGGAGTCTTTAAAAAATAAAAAAATTCCTCCTTTTTTGAAATGGAGTTGGGTTTTTAGAACACTTGAAGGTTATTTTTCTTGGGCAACAGCCTCAGTCTTTATTGCCACAGCTGGTTGGATGCCTATTCTTCTCAATCCCGCTTTTAGGTTAGATATTTTGTTTTTAAGCTTTCCTGTTCTTGCGGGGAGAATTCTCCTTATCTCCTGGATAGGTATTGTAGGGGCTATGCTGATAAGTTTAAAACTTTTGCCTCCCAGGCCCCGTCATTATGGTTGGGCTCGGAGTTTAATGGTGGCTGTTCAATGGGTATTAATGCCTTTTTCTGTTTTGATTTTCGGATCCCTACCGGCTATTGATGCCCAAACCCGTTTGGCTTTAGGTAAATATTTAGAATTTTGGACAACAGAAAAAGCTGTCTTCAAAAATAAGAGGTAGTTATGAATCAGTTTATTTTTTCTTTTTTAGTAGCCTTGGGAGCTTCTGCTTTCCTCACTCCTATATTTAGAAAATTAGGTTTATCGTGGGGTGCTTATGTGGATAAGAGAAGAATTCGCGATGTTCATCAGGGAATAATTGCTCGCTTGGGGGGATTGGCTATTTTTCTTCCCTTTTTGGTCCTATATTGGATCTATATTCCCCCAACCCCCCAATTTTTAGGAATTTCTATTGCTGCTTTAGTGATTATTGGAGTTTTCATTTGGGATGATATATTTGGTCTTAAGTGGAGATGGAAACTTTTTTGGCAGATTGTTGTTGCTTTGATTGTTATTTTTTCTGGCGTGGGGGTTTCCTCCCTAACTGGTCCTTTTGGTTCTATCTCTTTAGGTAATTTGAAAATCCATCTTTTTGATGTTTTTGGTCAATCTTTCCACCTTATTCTTTGGCGAGATCTTTTCACATTATTTTGGCTTATTTTGATAATGAATGTAATGAATTTTTTGGATGGTTTGGATGGTTTGGCTGCTGGGGTTTCGGGAATTGGTTTTTTAATTCTTTTTGCGGCCAGTTTTGATCAGTTTTATGTGGGCTTGATGTGTGTTATTCTTTTGGGAAGCATTTTAGGATTCCTCCCTTATAATTTTAATCCGGCTAAAATTTTTTTGGGCGATGTTGGAGCTTATTTTTTAGGCTTTATGTTGGGAGTTTTGTCTATTTTGTCAGAAGGCAAATTAGCAATCATGGGTCTGGCTTTAGGAGTTCCTATTTTAGATGGGATTTGGGTTATTTTCAATCGGCTTATTCATCGTAAGTCTCCCTTTCTTCCTGATAGGCGCCATCTTCATCATCGGCTTTTGGACTTAGGATTTTCTCAGCGCCAAATTGTAATTTTAGTTTATTTAATCTCTGCTTCATTTGGAATTTTAGGATTGTTGTTAAAAGGCCAGGCTCGCTTTATAACTTTTATAGTTCTGTTTATCTTGATTTCAGTGTTAGGAGATATCTTGGCTTTTATACCCTGGCGTCGTAATAATTGTAATAAATCTTGACTATAGGGGGCTTTTGGTTTACAATTATAAGGTAATGGGAGAGAGATATGTTTTTTGAAAGCAGTTTTTTTAATAATTTTGACCAAAAGAAAAAAGCAGAATTGATTCGCAATATTCAATCTTTAATGAGGTGTCCTAATTGCGGTGCCTCTTACAATGCTTCTGATATTTCTCTTTTGGGCCAGATTGATAGTGTTTGGGTGGTTCATTTAGATTGCCCAAAATGTAACGCGCCTGTTCTTTCTACTGTAATTGTTCAGGAAAAAGAGGGTCGGCCCACTGTATCCAGCCGGACAAAAGGCTGGGGCAAACAAAGTAAAATTACTTCTGATGAGGTTTTGGATTTTCATCAATTTTTAGAGAAATTTGATGGTGATTTTGAGAAAGCAATTAATGAAGATTAGTCTAAGGGATTAAAGCTAATTTATTTAATGATGACAGAATTTATTCTCACCGCTCAACCAAGAGATCTAGTTGGCAAAAAAGTTAAGAACTTGAGAAAAAAAGGGCTCCTGCCAGCTGTTGTTTATGGTCACAGCCTAAAACCTAAAGCTTTAGCTATTCCATATCAGGAATTTGAGAAAGTTTACCAAAAGGCAGGCAAAAGCACTATTATTTCTTTAGTGCTTCCCAAAGAAGGTAAAAAGAAGGCTCTGATTGCTGATGTTCAGACCCACCCTGTTACTCGGCGTTTTCTTCATGCAGACTTCCATGAAGTTAGAATGACAGAGAAAATTACGGCCGAAGTGCCTTTGAAATTTGTAGGTGTGGCTCCAGCTGTCAAAGAGCGTGATGGGGTTTTGGTCAAAAATATGGATACCGTGGAGGTTTCTTGTTTACCTTCTGATTTACCCCATGAGATTGAGGTAGATATTTCATCTTTGGTTGATTTTGATAGTTCTATCCATATTAAAGATCTCAAGGTTGGATCTAGGGTTGAGCTTACCGCTGATCCGGAGGAAGTGGTGGCTTTGGTGGAGCCACCTCGATCCGAGGAAGAGTTAGCCGCCTTAGAAGAAGTACCCGAAGAGGTGAAGGCTCCTGAAGTTATAGCGGAGGAAGAGGCAGTTGAGGAAGAGGGTGTAGAAGCCCTACCAAAAGAATCTTCTCTAGAGAAGACTCAATCAAAAGAAGGATGAGGAGATGGGTGATGAAATTATCTAAAAAATCAAAAATTATTTTAATTTTAGTTTGGGTTTTAGTCTTTTTGGGTAGCATAGTGGGCTACCTTTATTTAAAATGGACAAAGGCCCAAATCCAAATGTCAAAGCAAGAAGAAAAAATTTCAGAGTTTGAGGGAATTTTAAAGTACATCTGTCCTTTAGATGGGCAGCTTACCTTCAATCAATCTAAAACTCAGTCTATTCCCTTGGCTATAGCTGTGGAGAACCATTTGAATTCGCGACCCCAATCAGGATTAGATAAGGCGGAAATTGTTTATGAAGCTTTGGTTGAGGGAGGGATTACAAGGTTTTTGGCTTTTTATTTATGTCAAGAGGCTGGCGAGATTGGACCCGTGCGTTCCGCCCGAGCTTATTTTTTGGATTGGCTTTCAGAATATAATGCTGCCTATGCTCATGTGGGAGGAAGTCCGGAAGCCATGAGATTAATTAGCACTTATGGCATTTTAGATCTTGACCAGTTTTATAACGCCCCTTATTATCAGCGAGTTTTTTGGCGCTTTGCTCCCCACAATGTCTATACCAGCACTTCTAATCTTCAAAAAGCAGTTCAAGATAAAGGTTTCAAAGCTAAAAGTTTTTCTAGTTTTAATTTTAAAGACGAACCCTTATTACTTTATGGAAATAAAACTACCCTTCAGATAAATTACAACCATCCCCAGTATGTAGTAAAATATGTCTATGATAGGAAGAGCAATAGGTATCTGAGATACCAAGGAGGTCTTCCTTTCAAAGACAAAGTTAGCGGTCAGCAAATTGCTCCCAAAAATGTGGTAGTAATGTGGGTTGGAACTCAAATTAGGGATTATTATGGTCGTCTGGCCCTGGATACTACTGGTTTGGGAAAGGCTTTATTCTTCCAAGATGGGAAGGTGATCTCAGGTAGCTGGGCCAAGAAATCTCCCACTGATCGGATAAAATTTTATGATGAAAATAAAAAAGAGATTGCTTTCAATAGAGGTCCAATTTGGATTCAAGTTGTGCCTTTAGATATTCAGGTAAGCTATTAAAATTTAAAAAGTTATTTTTAATTTCCAATCCAGAGCTATGTTAGATAAACTGTTTGGTTCTAAGGCCAGAGCTAAAATTATAACTCTTTTTTTATCTCACCCCCCTCGCCAATTGCATATGAGAGAAATTAGCCGCAAGCTCCATTTATCGATTAATGCGGTTCGCTATGAGCTTTTACATTTAAAGAAGATTGGTTTTCTAAAAGCAAAGCGCCAAGGGACAAAAAGATTTTTTTGGCCCAATCCTGATTTTGCCATTCTGGCTGAGCTTAGGAATATTATTTTAAAATTAAAAGGTGAAGGAAACCAATTCAAAGATAGAATCAAAAAATTAGGAGATGTAAAATTAGCCTTGCTTTTAGGAGCTTTTACTAAATCTCAAGCTCCTATAGACTTGCTTTTAGTGGGGGCAATTTCTAAACAAAGATTTAAGAAAACCCTACCTTTTTTCGAAAAAGAAATGAATCGAGAAATTAATTGGACCATCCTGACGGAAAAAGAATTTCAAGAAAGAATGATGTGTCGAGATAAATTTCTTTTTGAGGTTTTCTCCAAGCCAAAAGTTGTGGTGATTGATAATTTAGGTCTTTTTGGGTAAAATAAAGGGGGTCTATGAAATTAGGCGAAATTTATAATTTAGCAATCAAAAAGGCGATTCAAGCTGATCCTCGGGGAGTATCAGGAGTTCGAGAGTTTTTAGCTGAAAAGAAAAAGAAATATCAAAAACTTGACCTTAAAGAAAAGAAAGAATTTGATCTTGAATTGCTGAAAAATCCTTATTCAGATAGTCGGATTTTGTATGGCAATCCTCAGATAGAGGTGAGGAGGGTTTTGGCAGGTATTGATATGGAGCCTGATGAGGTTCTTTTGGCTGATAGATTAACTGAGCGAGGCCAAAAGATTGATCTAATTATTGCTCATCATCCTGAAGGCAAGGCTCTGGCGACTTTAGAAGCTGTTATGCATCTTCAGGAAGATTTGCTTTATAAATATGGAGTACCTATCAATATAGCTGAAAGTTTAATGAGTAAAAGAATTGCTGAAGTTTCTCGAACTATTGCTCCCATCAATCATAACCGCTCCGTAGACATGGCCAAGATTTTAAAATTTCCCTTTATATGTCTTCATACCACTTCTGATAATTTGGTTTATGATTTTATAGAGAAGTTAATGAAGAAAAAAAGACCCAAAACTGTGGGCGAGATTATAGAGGTAATAAAAGAAATCCCCGAATATAAAGAAGCAATTCGCTATAGCGCTGGTCCAAGAATATTTTCAGGTAAAGCTTCTAGACGAGCCGGGAAGATAGCTGTTTTAGAGATGACTGGAGGTACCGAAGGAGCCAAAGAGATATATGAGAGGCTTTCTCAGGCCGGAGTAGGGACAATAATTTCTATGCATCAATCAGAGGAGAACCGCGAAGAAGCTGCAAAACATCACATTAATGTAGTTATTGCCGGACATATGGCTTCAGATTCCTTAGGAATGAATTTATTTTTAGATGAGCTGGAAAAAAGAGGTATTGAGATAATTCCTGCCTCTGGTTTAATTAGAGTGTCAAGAATTAATAAAGGTAGGTAATATGAATGCTCCCATCCAACAAGTGAAAGTTTCTATCTCCACTAGAACCATTTTGAAGATTATTGCTATTCTCTTTCTGGTCTGGATTTTATATTTAGTGAGAGATGTTGTGGCTATCTTTGTAACCGCCTTATTTATAGCCTTTTTAACCTCGCCGATAGTGGATTTTTTGGCCCAAAAAAAGATACCCAGGACCCTAGCAGCTATTTTGGTTTATTTGGGATTGATTTTGATTGTGGTTTTGGCTTTTTATTTTTTAATTCCTCCGCTATCCCACCAGCTTAAAGATTTAGCTCACTCCTTACCAAACTATATGAATAGTCTAAGTCAGTTTTTCTTAAGAATTCAAAAAGTATCTGTGGATTATAAGCTTTTATCTCCTTCAGTCGATATTTTAAAAACCCTAGGCGATAAGTTAGCCAACCTCACCTCCCAGGTTATCACCCTTACAGCTGCTTTTTTCAGAACTCTGATTACCATCCTGGTGGTTATTGTTCTTTCTTTTTATATGACTGTTGAGAAGAGAAGCTTAGAGCAAATCCTCGAGAGTCTTTTACCCAGAAATAAGGCTAAAAGAATTTCCAAATTAGTGGCAGATGTTCAAAAGAGGGTTGGTCTTTGGTTGGGAGGCCAATTAGTTTTAAGTTTAATTATTGGTTTAACCACCTTCATTCTTCTTAAAATTTTAGGGGTAAGATATGCTTTAATTTTAGCTTTTATAGCTGGTATTTTAGAAGTCGTGCCTTATATTGGTCCTTGGATAGCTGGTGGTCTGGCAGGATTAGTGGCTTTAGTGCAGTCACCAGGTTTGGCGGCAATGACTATTCTTGGATTTACTGCTATCCAACAATTAGAGAATTATTTTTTAGTTCCTAAAGTGGTGGGAAAGTTTGTAGGCTTGTCTCCTGTGATTATTATTTTAGCTGTACTTATTGGAGCTGAGCTCTTAGGCATTATTGGGGCAATTTTAGCCATTCCGGTAGCGGCAACTATCGCCGTCTTTATTAAAGATCTATTTGAAGATCACAAATATGCCATTTAGAAAGACGCCTGAGTAGTTCTTTATATTCTTAAAGTTCTTGTCTTTTTTTCTTTGTAGGAATTATTTCAAATATATCTGAGAGTAGGCAATAAATTGCAGATTATATGCTGGAATTACTAGAACCTCTCAAATTCTGGAAAATCAGAATTTTCACATCGATTGATATCAGAAGATTACTTTGGGATTTTAAAAACCTCCTCGGTATTTGAGAGAGGCTTTTTAGGGATCGCTCTTAGGATATAGAGTAAAAAATATCTTTTTTACCAGATGAATCCTTGGTGATGATAGATGAGCCCATTTAATAAAGAGGGAAAATATTTTTAGTTATTTTTAAGTGCTAGATAGGCTGAGGTAGCGGCTATAGCTCCTTCAGAACAAGCAGTGATAATCTGGCGTAAATTAGAAGATCCTGTGGTAATATCTCCTGCGGCATAAACTCCTTTTATATTGGTTGAACCATCTCCTTTAATTTTAATAAAATTATGTTCATTTAACTTTACTTTTAATTGATTAGCTAAGACCACAGCAGGGACAGAACCAATTTCTACAAAGACACCTTCTGTCTTCAGGTTTTTTGATCCTTTATAAGGGTGGTCTAATTCTACAGAGGAGACAACACTATTCCCTTTTATTTTTATTACATTGGTTTTGAGGACAACTTCTATTTTGGGATTCCCTTTTATCTTCTCTTGCCAGAGGGGTTCAGCAATCATCTTTTCTTCTCGAACTATAATATAGACTTTTTTAGCAAATTGGGCCAAATGGAGAGCTGCTGTGGCGGCTGCATCCCCCCCACCTATTACCACTACTGTTTTGTTTCTGAAAAAAGGAGCGTCACAGGTAGCACAGTAGGAGACTCCCTTGCCTGCCAATTCCATCTCCCCAGGAATGTTTAGATGTCTTCTTTGAGTTCCCATAGCCAAAATAATAGCTGGAGCTTGATATTCTCCACCCCCCTTTGTTTTAATTAAAAATTTATCCCCTTTATTGGTAATTTTAAAAACTTCTTCTTGTTTAATTTCGCCGCCCAGTTTTTTAGCTTGGCGTATCATTTTTTGAGTTAGTTTGGCACCGGTAATATTTTCAAATCCAGGATAATTTTCAACATTAGAAGCCTCAGAGGCTACTCCTCCTAGTGTTTTTCCTAAAACTAAATTTCTCAATTTATAACGACTAGCATAAATTGAGGCTGTTAGACCGGCTGGCCCAGCACCGATTATAATTAGATCATACATAATTTTCCCTAATAATTTTAAATTTCAAAAATAAAATATAGGAGTTGCTTTATCATCTTATTATTTTAGCTTGTTATCTACCCAGCTTTTAAGTGTTGCCTCATCAAGAGCTCCCAGATGCGAAGCAGCCACCTTTCCATCTTTAAAAAGAAGTAGACTGGGTACGCTTTGAATACCAAATTGGGAAGAGGTCAAAGGAGCATTTTCTACATTAATTTTGGCAAATTTTACTTTGTCTTTGTAAGTGTTGGCTGTTGCTTTAAAAATTGGAGCGAACATTTGGCAAGGGCCACACCAGGGAGCAAAAAAATCAACCAAGACAGGTTTTTCGGATCTCAAAACTTCTTTTTTGAAATTTTTATCATTTAGTTCAATAATCATTTGAGTTTTCCTTTGGGCACTTTTAGAGCCCTGCCGCTGATCTTAAAGTTAGCTCTTTTATTTTCAATCATATATGCTCCTTGTGTCAAGTAGATTGCTGAGTGAACAGGGCAATTCTCTTCACAAAGCCCGCAGAAGATACATTTGTCATTTTTATATTCTAATATTAATTTACTTTTTGTCTGGATGGCTTGAATAGCGGAGGAGGGACAGACGCGAACACAAGTAAGACAGCCAATGCAGCGAGAAGGGTAGTATTTGAGTTTACCCCGAAAGTTTTTAGCTACAATTGGCTTTTTTATTTTAATTGGCAGTTTCGACAACCTTTTAATACCCTCTAGTATTGCCTCTGGTTTGGGAGGGCAGCCGGCTACATACAAATCGACTTTCAGGTACTTATCAATAGGTCCCAGCACTGATTCTCCTCCTTCAAAGACTCCTGTAGAAAGGGCACAGGATCCCACCGCTAAAATTTTAGCCTGGCTGTTTTTAAGGATTTCAAGAGTGTGCTTTTTTGATTTTTCTGTCAAAACACCAGTGATGACAATAATTTTGGCTCTTTTTGGATCATCAGTCTTTTTGGTGAAACAGATGTTTCTATGTTCGCAATTAATAGCGGCCAAAATTTCGATATCGCAGCCATTACAGGAGCCGGTGTTAATATAAAAAGTGGGAATAAATTTTGTTTTCATAATTTGGCAATCAAAATTACAAATAAGATAACTAATATTTGGAGTAAAGCCCCCCAAAAAAAGGATATATTTTCATTTTGGATTCTCTTGTGATGGTATCTCAAGCTAGCCGACCATCTGGTTTTTATTCCTATCTTAGGCAGGGTATCTATAATATCAATCAATATGGCAAAGAAGATTGCCACCCCAACAGTTAGAATTTCAAAATGAGTGCCTAAAAGCATAATCCAAGCTAAAAGAACTCCTATTATGATATCGCATCCAATTAAGATAAATTTGGAGACAGACCCCAAAGATAGTTTAGGTAATTCAAAATATGGATGGGGGATAAAATCTAAAATAAAATGACTTAGAAAAGAGAGAATACTGGCTATAAACCAATTTCCTGTTTCCTTGCCAATAAAAGCACCAACAACAATATGAGGAGAAGCAATCATTTTTTTTCCATTTCTATACTTTTTATGTAAGTTTTATTGCCTGTTTTGGAGATTTTAATTTTAGCTTTTGAGGCCTTGGTCCCTTGGGCTAAATTTTCAAGATTGAATTTTAAGTCTTGAGGTGTAAGGTGATCTTTTTTGTTAAGAATAATTTCTACTCTTTTAATTTGCCAAGCCTTGTTTTTGGAAGCTTCATTAAGGATAAGGTTTAGAATTTGTTGGGCAAGATAAGCACTGTGCATAATATCCTTTGGGGTTTATCGCTCAGCACAGGAAAAACAGGGATCAATAGACCCTAAAACTAAGTTTAGGTTTTCCACCCTTTCCTCTTTTAACATATATCTTACAGCTGGTAGGTTGGCGAATGTCGGAAGCCGGATTTTAAACCGTCTTGGTTTATCTGAACCATCAGAAGCTACAAAATAGAAAAGTTCTCCCCGGGGAGCTTCTACCCTAGCTGTGGCTTCTCCTTTAGGAATACTTCCTTTTAGAGGATTTATTATTTCTCCTGGAGGCAGGTTTTTGATTGCTTGTTCAATGATTTTAATACTTTCAAAAATTTCTTTGAAATGGATTAAAATCCGGGAAAAAGTATCTCCGGCTTCGTAAATAAAATCTTGAAATTCTAAGTACCTATAAGCATCGTAGGGAGCTTCTTTGCGAATATCTTTCTTGATTCCTGAAGTTCGAGCTGTAGGACCAACCACCCCTAAATTTTGAGCAATCTTCTTATCTAGAATACCAATATCTTTTGTTTTCTCTGTAATTTCTGTACTAGCATCAAAGATTTCAAATAGCTTTTCAGCAGGCTTTTTTAATTTATCAATAGCTTTAATAATGGATTTGGGGTCGTTGATATCTCTTCTTACTCCCCCAAAGGCATTGATTGCAAACATTACTCTATTACCCGAAATCATTTCTGAAATTTCCATTATTGTTTCTCTAACTGTAAGGATGTGATTTTTGAAGGCTTCAAATCCTAGAGTGTTGGAGACCAAACTGGCCCAGAAAAGGTGGGAGTGGATTCTTTCTAATTCTGATATAATAACTCGGATGAATTGGGCTCTTTTGGGGACTTTGATTTGAGCTAATTTTTCGATTGCTTGACAATAACAGCAGGTATGGGTATGGGAGCAGAGGCCGCAGGAACGCTCTACTAGCTCCAGAGTTTGGAGAAAAGTCTTTTGTAGGGAGAGGCCCTCAATGCCTCTGTGGGAGTAGCCGATTTCTATCTCCACATCAGAGATGATATTATCCTCTTGTTTGAGTTTGATAATAAAGGGAGATTCGAAAACAGAATGAATTGGTCCAATTTTAATTATTTTACCCATAGAATAAATATTAAGGTTTAGAAATCATTTTTGCTTTTTTAATTTTTCCTTTTCCAGATCAAGCAGGGGCGTTTTTATTTTAGAAGTTACCAAGAGGTTGGTAAGATTTTTATGACCCTTGAATTTCACACCATAGCTTTCAAAGATTTCTCTTTCTATCCAATCAGCAGTCGGGAAAATTTTACTAATAGATTCTGTTTTTTTGTTTTTAGTTCTATATCTGAGATTGTAAATTTTTCCCTCTAAATCAAAATGATAGTAAATTTCTATCTCTTTTAAATCTGGGGCCAGATAACCGCTGATAGAAATTAGTCGACCCCCAGCTTTCTTAAAAATTTCAGCCGACTTTTTGGGAGGCATATCAGCCTCTATCCAAATATCTTTATCTTTTTTTTGAATATTCTTAAAATTAGCTAAAATATTTTTCATAATTTTAATATACTGGAAGTAGATAGATTTGACAAGAGAATTTATAGAGTCTTAAGGTAAATTATTCTAGCCAAATAAAATAATCATCTTGAACAAAAAGGGAAGCTTGAGGGGATGAAGTATTAACTTGAAATGTTAATCAATAAAATTGATTGTTGGCACTTTCAATTTTACACAAAGGGTTTATTTTGATATTATATAGATATCTATAGGAGAAGAGAATGGAAATACATTATTTAGGACATTCTTGTTTTCGGATCAAAGGAAAAGAGGTAACGATAATTACTGATCCTTATAGCCCAGAAATTGGCTTAAAGCTACCTAAAAAATTAGAAGCTGATATTGTAACTACCAGTCATGGTCATTTAGATCATGCTTATGCCCAAGCAGTTAGGGGTAATTATTTTAAAGTGGGTGGTCCTGGCGAATATGAGGTAAGGGGTGTTTTTATAACAGGCATTCCTTCTTTTCATGATAAAAAGCAAGGTACTGAGCGGGGCAAAAACACCATCTATGTAATGGAGATTGAGGATTTTCGCATTTGCCATTTAGGCGATTTGGGGCATCTTCTTTCCGATGAGGGGGTTGAAGCTATTGGTGATATAGATATTCTCCTTATTCCTGTTGGTGGCAAATTTACTATTGGAGCCAAAGAAGCTGCTGAGGTAGTCTCAGCTCTCCAGCCTCGAATAATTATTCCCATGCATTACAGATCTGAAAAGGTCAATTTAGAATTAGAGGATGTGGGAAACTTTTGTAAAGAAATGGGGGCGGGAGCAAAGTGTGAAGCTCAAGATAAACTGGTGCTTAAAAAAACAAGCCTTCCTGAGGATACCGAAGAACTAGTTATCTTAAAAATAAGGAAATAGAATTATGAATCTGGCTAGTTACTTTCAAGCTCATCTCTATGAATTTTATCATGCCTTGGTTATTTTGGTTGTCACTCTTTTTATGGCCAAGTTAGTCGGTTTTTGGATTGAGAGATACATCAAATCTACAGCAAGCCGCTTGCACAGAAAAATTAGACCTCAAGATTTAACAAGGATTCAGGTGATAATTAAAATAATCGTTTTTGGGATTTATTTTTTTGGCTTTATTTCCGCCCTTTATCAGTTTGGGGCGATATCCAAAATTGCTACTGCTTTGTTTGCCTCAGCTGGCATTGTAGGTATTGTAGTTGGCACTGCGGCCCGCTCAACCCTGGATAATGTTCTTTCCTCTTTTATTATCTTTACTTCTCAGCCCTTTAGGATAGGTGATGAGATTAAATTTGAAGATAAAAGAGGAAGAGTTTGTGAAATCTCTTTATCTTATACTAAAATCAAGCTTAAAGATGGTAGTATTTTGTTTGTTCCCAATCAAAAATTAACCGCTTCCAGTATTATTAATTTTTCTTTAAAGGAATAATCTTTCTAAAAAAGAAAACTGTTGCCGACAGTTTTCTTTTTTAGGTTAGTTATGTTAAAATGAAGTTACTTTTTGGCTTTTTCTTGAGTTCTGAGACATTGAGTGCAAATTTTGACAGTTCTTAGTTTGTCTTTGATAAAGATTTTCTTTTTCTGGATGTTAGGTAAAAAACGTCTCTTGGTTTTTCGATGAGAATGAGAGACGTGGTGGCCTGTCTGAGGTTTTTTGCCACAAAAATCGCATACCCTAGCCATAAGTTTTCCCAATATATTAGATAACAAGAAAATTATACAACTTAAATTAAATATTGTAAAGAGTTTTTATGCTTGTAGATGGTTTAATTGGGGTTATTATTTTAATTACTGCCTTAGCTATTTCAATTTCTTTTCATGAGTTTATTCATGGCTATGTTGCAGACTTACTTGGGGATCCTACTGCAAGGCTTTCAGGAAGATTAACTTTAAATCCCTTAGCTCACATTGATCCCATAATGACTATTCTTCTGCCTGGTCTTTTACTTCTCTCAGGTTCCCCCATTATCTTTGCCGCGGCCAAACCTGTTCCTTTTAATCCCTTGGCTTTTAGCAATAGAAAATTAGGTTCCTTTTTAACAGCTATTGCTGGTCCTGCTTCTAATTTCTTTTTAGCCCTGATTTCTGCTGCCCCTCTATATTTGATGTCTGGGGTTGCTTCTTCAAGTTTGGGCTTTGTGATTTTTCAAACCTTTTTTATTGAGATGGTTATTATTAACATAGTCTTGGGAGTAATTAATCTAGTGCCTATCCCGCCCTTGGATGGCTCTAAGGTTCTATATTTTTTTCTGCCCGAGGAAGTGATCTTTACTTTTGAGAGAATGGCTTATTTTGGAATTTTCTTTTTCTTTTTATTTTTGATGGTGTTTGGACCCCATCTTTTTTCTATAGTTAGTTTTTTAACCAAGCTTTTCTTGCCCGCAGGAATTTTTGTCAGGTTTCCCATTTTTTAATTTGACATCTGGAAAATTCTTGATTATAATAAAATTGCTCTGCTATGTGCGTGAAAGCTAAGCTATCGACCCAACACTTTTTACATCGGGAGCCTTATTATTCTTCAAATCCGGGGATTTGAAGTGCGGGCACCCACCTAGGATTCCAGGATCGGATACGCAAAGCACTATCCTGATATTTATCGGGAGACACGGCACAGCAGAGCAGAATTATCCAGTAGTTAAAGCCCAGTCAATTTGGCTGGGCTTTTGTTTTAGGTTAATTTTTTATAAAATATATTTGTTATTGG
>FWWM01006596.1_pt1 | contig 24123 bp, 18 predicted proteins | sample 2228351 | NCBI WGS metagenome assembly FWWM01 (sample SAMEA103939774, study PRJEB20133) | metagenome
CGATGCCTATGCCGATGAAAACCGGCGTCGCCGGCAGGATGAACATCGCATACAGCTCCAGCCACTCCGGCACCCGCCCCAGCCGGTTGGTCATCGCATCCAGGATCGTGTTCAGGATCACCACCGCGAAGTTGATGCCGTACAGGATGTAACCCACCATGCGCTGCGGCCCAGGTGCCAGCCAGAAATGGATCGCCAGCGGCAGGAAGATCGCCGCACCCTCCAGGCACAACAGCGCTGTGATCGCGAAGAGCCGCTGGTCGGACGGCACAGTGCGGCTCATCAGGTTGAAGTTGTGCACGCCGGTATACACCAGCACAGCGGCATAGAGCAGCACCGCCATGAACACGGCGAAGGCGCGCACTGCGTCCCTGCGCTGCGTGCGCATCAAATCCCCCAGCGTGGTGGTGGCGGCGGCGAAGCGAACCGTTTGGCTCATATCAAGACCTCCTCGAAAACCCGAATGACCGAAGTGACGACAGGAAAATAGAACACCTGTTCTAAAACGTCAAGGGGTTATCGCGAAGTCGGAGCAGAAGTAGGCCGCATGACATGCACGCCATCGGTAACAGATAGAATGCAAAGCGTGCATCGTCCCTATGCCCCGCCGGCTTCCTCGCATGCCATGCACCAGACATGGCACGACCTGCTCTTCATGCACTGGCGCGTGCCGGTGGAAGCGCTGCGCGAGCACATCCCGCCGGCCCTGCCGATCGACACGTTCGACGGATCAGCGTGGCTCGGCGTCGTGCCCTTCCGCATGAGCGGCGTCCGGTTGCGCTTCCTGCCCGCGCTGCCGTGGTTGTCGGCTTTTCCGGAACTCAACGTGCGCACCTACGTGACGCTGGACGAGCGGCCGGGGGTGTGGTTCTTCTCGCTCGACGCCGGCAACCCTCTCGCCGTGTTCATCGCGCGGACGTGGTTCAAGCTGCCTTACTTCGACGCCGACATGCGCGTCGCGCCGGTGGCCGGTGGATGGATCCGCTACACCAGCCGGCGCACCCACCGCGGCGCGCCACCAGCCGAATTCGCTGCCGACTACGGGCCGACCGGCGATGTCTTCGATGCCCCACCTGGCTCACTCGAATACTTCCTCACCGCACGCTACTGCCTCTACACGGCCGATCGTCACGGGCGCATCCTGCGCGTCGAAATTGATCATCCCGCCTGGCCGCTGCAACCAGCCGAAGCCGAGGTGCGATGCAACTGCATGACCGACTGGCTGGGGGTGCGCCTGCTAGACGACCGACCTCTGCTGCACTTCGCCCGGCGCATCGCCATGGTCGCCTGGACGTTGCAACCGGCGAGTTCGGACGCTTGAGGAGAGGGGCCCGCGATGAAAACCGGTATTTACCTGCACATCCCGTTTTGCCGCGCGCGGTGCAGCTACTGCGACTTCAACACCTACGTCGGCCTGGATGCGCTTTTCGAGCCATATGTGCGCGCGTTGAAGCAGGAGATCCTGGCGCCGAGGCACACGAGCGCGGGAGGCTCGGAGGGTGGTGCACCGGTTCGCTCGCCGGCCCACACCATCTTCTTCGGCGGCGGCACGCCCTCGCTCCTCCGCGCAGATCAAATCGGCAAATTGATCCGCGCCTGTCACGAAACCTTCGATCTGTCCGAACACTGCGAGATCACCGTGGAATGCAACCCCGGCACGGTGGACGTGGACTATCTGCGCGCCCTGCGCGCGGAGGGCGTCAACCGCCTGAGCTTTGGGGCACAGAGCGCAGCCGCGGACGAGCTGGAGCTGCTCGGGCGTGAACACGGCTGGGACGAGGTCTGTGCCGCGATGACGGCCGCGCGCGCGGCCGGCTTCGACAACGTCAACCTCGACCTGATCTTCGGCCTGCCCTACCAGTCCCTCCGATCCTGGGAGCATACGCTGCGAGCAGCGCTCACTCTCGATCCCGATCACATCTCGCTATATGCGTTGACCATCGAAGTGGGCACGCCAATGCACGACTGGACCCGGCGCGGCGAAGTTCCCTTCCCCGACCCCGACCTGGCCGCCGACATGTATGCGTTCGCCGAACATACCCTGGCCGCAGCCGGCCTCGAACACTACGAGATCTCGAACTGGTGCAAGCCAGGGCACATGTGCGAGCACAACCTGATCTATTGGCGCAACGAGCCGTACCACGGCCTGGGCGCCGGCGCACATGGCTCGACGATCGCGCGGCGATACTGGAAGGTCAAGCGCCCGGCCGACTACATCGCGCGCGTCGCGCGTGGCGAGCCGATCGAACACGGTCACGAGGACATCGGCGCAGCGACCTCGCGCAGCGAGACCATGATGCTCGGCCTGCGGCTGCTGCGCGAGGGGGTGGATCAGGCCCGCTTCACTCAACGCTACGGCGCGCCGGTCGCCCACTTCTACGCCCGGCAATTAGAACAGGGTATTGCGCAGGGCCTGCTGGAGGTTGACGAGGCGCGCGTTCGCCTAACCGAGCGCGGGCAGTTCGTGAGCAACCAGGCCATGCAGCTGTTCCTGTAGCGCTCAGCGGTGCGGCAACGGCGGCGCATAGCCGCCTTCCTCCGCGATGGAAGGCAACGCACCACGCTCGGCCTGCCCGGCGACGTAATGCTCCCAGTTCTTCCATACGCGTACCGCGACGCGGCGCTTGCCCCATTCCCTGGCAAGGCGGAGGTCCTCCTTGAGGTTGCCGGTGCGAATCACCAGGTCGAGCGCATAGTTGCTAATCTTGCCTCCGCGGTCGCGGCATTCGAACGTCTGCGGCAAGCTGAACGGTCGCATATCCACCAGGAGTTCGAATATGGTGCCGAAGGGGTAACGTGGGCCGCAGGAGCAGTAGCCGATACGCGCCTCGGTCCCATCAGCCATCACCAGGTCGCCGTTGATGCCGCCGGCGGCGGGCGCGTAGAAGAAGATGGTCATGGTGATCGTCAACGACGCGATAATGTCCAACGATGTCCTCCTGCGAAACTACGACGTCCTGGCTGAATGGGTGCACACGAATATATCGCTTTTCGGACGATGAGCGAAAATGTCGGCCATGACGCAAGAACAGGCGTGGGTCGAACGCCTCGGCGGCTGGCTCGACGAACACGCTGGCGAACTCGTCAACACGATAGTCGAACTGGTGCGCATCCCCAGCATGGTCGGCCAGGAATCCGAGGCCCAGGCTTTCATGCAGGCGCAGTACCTGGCTGCCGGGCTGGACGTGGATGTCTTCGAAGCCGACTACGGCGCGCTAAGCCGGCATCCGGCGTTCGTGGACTCTGGCATCCCGTTTGCAGGTCGGCCGAACGTCGTCGGCCTGTGGGCCGGCGTCGGCGGCGGCCGCTCGCTCATCCTCAACGGCCACACCGATGTGGTTTCACCCGAGCCATTGAACGCCTGGCAGGTTGATCCCTTTGCCGCCCGCGTCGTGCTCCCCGGCACCCCGCCACCGGTGCGACCTGCGCCGCCGGTCGGCGGGCGATATGGGCGCATGTACGGACGCGGCGCCCAGGACATGAAGAGCGGCTTGATTGCCAACTTGTTCGCCATGCGCGCACTGAAGGAGAGCGGCATCCGGCTCAAAGGCGACCTGATCCTGCAAAGCGTGATCGAAGAAGAAGCCGGCGGGGGAGGCGGAACGCTGGCATGCTTCCAGCGCGGCTACCTGGCCGACGGCTTCATTGCCACCGAGCCGCACTGGCACGACATCGCGATTGCCCACCCCGGCATCCTGTACTTTCGCGTCGTGGTCGAAGGCCGAAGCGCGCACGCCGGCTGGGCGCATCGTGGGGTGAACGCTGCGGCGGAGATGGCGCCGATTATCTCGATGCTGAGCGCGTGGGATCGGGAGCGCGCCGAGGCGCTGCACTACGAACCGTTCGAGCGACTCGACCCGTCGGCGAGGCGCTCGTGCCACCTCAACGTCGGCGTGGTGCGCGCGGGCGACTGGCCCTCCACCGTGCCAGGGCGGGCCGAGATCGAGGTGCGCATGTCGTTCGTGCCGGGTGAGACCGAAGCGAGCGTCAAACGCGAGATCGCCGACCGGATTGCGGCCGTCGCACAGCGCAGCGCCTGGTTGCGCGATCACCCGCCGCGCATCGAGTATTTCGGCTGGCATGCCGAGCCATGGCTGCAGGACGAGCAACACGAGTTCATTCAAGGATTCGTGCGCTGCGTGGGCGACGTGCGACGCACATCCGCGGACGACGCGCTGCCCATCCTGGCCGGCAGCACGGCGGGGCTGGACACGCGCTTCGCCGCGCTCTACGGCATACCGGCGCTGGCGTGGGGGCCGAAGGGCGCCGGCCTGCACGGCGCGAACGAATACGTCGAACTCGACTCGGTCGTCGAAGTGGCGCACGCGCTGGCCATGTTTGCGATGCACTGGTGTGGGGTGGCGCAACTCTGAAACCGAAACCCATCGGGGCAGATGCAGAGGATGCCTTTGTCCACCCCGAATGTCTCGTGCGCGAGTTCTGGATAGGCTTTCAACTCTGCCCAAGGCCCTCGTGCGCTTCGTGTGCACACGCATCGGCGAAAGCCAGAAAGGCATTGGCAATGGGCGATAGGGCCAGCGATTTGTCCCACACCGCTCGCAGCGCGCGGGTGAGCAGGACATCGGTCTGCAATGCGCGCAGCAAGCCAGCTTGCACTTCGGCGCGCACTGCATAGGCCGGCAGCACGCCGATCGCCGCGCCGAAGATGACCGACCGCTTGATCGCCTCCGGGTTGTCGAACTCGGCCACGACGCGCGGATGGACGCCGTGCGACTCCAGGAGGTGATCCAGCCAGGCGCGCGACTGGCTGCCGGGTTGGCGCGTGACGAACGCCTGCTCGTCGAGCTCGCGCAGCGCAACTGCGCCGCGCGCCCACAAGGGATGCTTCGGCCCGACGATGATGAACTGTGGCACGTCGCACAATACCTCCGTCGCCAACTGGGTTGCCTCCGCGGCATCGAGGTCACCTTCGATGAACCCCAGGTCCAACTGGCGCGCGGCCAATTGCGCGGCGATGCCCGGCGTAGTGGCGGTCTGCGCCGTGACGATCAACTGTGGGTAGTGCTGCTGGAAGTCGTGGATCCAGCCCGGAAGCAGGTATGTGCTCACGCCAGGCGTCGCGCCGATGTTGAGCTGTCCGCCGGTCAGATTCGCCACGTTCAGCAGCGCCCTTTCTGCTTCGGCGACCAGGCCCAGGATGCGCTGGGCATAATCGTTCAGCACTCGCCCCTCGGCAGTGAGCGCGACACCGCGACGGCCGCGCTGGAACAGCCTTACGCCCAACGCCCTCTCCAGCTCCTGCATATGCTGGCTGACGGCGGGTTGCGTCATGTAAAGCTGCTCGGCTGCCGCACTGAAGCTGCCGGCCCGGGCGACCTGGACGAAGACACGGAGTTTGTGGAGGTCGAGCATGATATAAGCCCGCCTTATGGGGGATTATAGGCAATTCACCCTCACGCTCGCGCCCGAACCGACGTAGTCTATGCGCCATGCTCAATGTATGGAAATTCCTCGCAGGCGGACGCGCCGGGACGACCATCAACATGGCGCAATACAAAGCAGACTTTGCCGACATAAACAAACCGCACGTCCTGATTGACGTTCGCACCCCCGAGGAGTTCGAGCGGAGGCACATCCCTGGCGCGATCAACATCGCCGTGCAGGTCCTGCCGCAACGCTTGAACGAAGTGCCGAAGGACAAAGCGGTCGTGCTCTACTGCCGGAGCGGCAGTCGAAGCCGTTATGCGGCGCAATTGTTGAAGCAGGCCGGCTACACCGAGGTGTACGACCTGGGCGGCATCGGGGATTGACGCATCCGGGCCGCAGGCGTCATTGCCATCGGCCACCTCATTTGCTGAAGAGGAGGAATTCATGTTGCTCAAATATTTCTACGACGAAGCACTGGCCCAGGCATCGTATCTGGTCGGCTGTGCCAGGACGGGCGAGGCGCTGGTGATTGATCCGGCGCGCGACATTGCGCCCTACCTGGCAGCAGCCGATCGGGCCGGGTTGCGCATCACCCAGGTCACCGAGACGCACATCCACGCCGACTTCGTGAGCGGACTGCGCGAACTCGCCGCGCACACCGGCGCGACCATGTACGTGAGCGACATGGGCGACGCGGCATGGAAGTACGCCTTCGCCGACGAGCCAAACGTGGTCCCGCTGCGCGGCGGCGACCGGTGGATGGTCGGCAACATCCGGGTGGAGGTGATCCACACACCGGGTCACACACCGGAACACATCGCCTTCATGATCACCGACACCGCCGCCGCAAACGAGCCGATCGGCATCTTCACGGGCGATTTCCTCTTCGTGGGCGACGTGGGCCGCCCGGACCTGCTCGAGGCTGCCGCCGGCCTGGTCGGCACCAAAGAACCCGGCGCACGCCAGCAGTTCCACACCGTACAGCGCTTCAAAGCCATGCCGGACTACCTGCAGATCTGGCCCGGCCACGGCGCGGGCAGCGCTTGTGGCAAGGCGCTGGGCGCGATCCCATCCACCACGCTGGGCTACGAGAAGCGCTTCAACCCGGCCTTCCAGATCGAAACCGAGGACGCCTTCGTGCGCTGGCTGCTGGACGGCCAGCCGGAGCCGCCGAAGTATTTCGCGCAGATGAAGCGCGTCAACAAGGCCGGGGCGACCTTGCTCGCCAAGCTGACGCCGCCCAGGCCCTTGACGCCCGCGCAGTTGCGCGAAGTGCTCGCAGGCGGCGGCCAGGTGTTCGATCTGCGCGACCGCGCGGACTTCGAGCGGTCACACCTGCGCGGCGCGATCAGCACACCGGCCAGCAGCGCGTCGTTCTCCACCTACGTCGGCTGGTTCGTGGACTACACCCGGCCGAGCCACCTCATCGTGCCGGACGTCGAGCGGCTCGAATCCATCTTGAAGGCGCTGCGGGCCATTGGCGTGGATGACGTCGCTGGCTACGCCGGCCCGGAATCAATCGGCGAGGCGGCGGAGCAACTGTCGGTGATCACGGCCGAGCAACTCGCCGAGCGCATGGCCAGAAACGGCCTGATGGTGCTGGACGTGCGCAACAGGAGTGAGTACGACGAGCTGCATATTCGAGGCGCAAAGCACATCCCGCTTGGTTACCTGCCCAATCGCCTGTCCGAAGTGCCACGCGACCGCGACGTGGTGGTGCACTGTGCCACCGGATATCGTTCGCACGTGGCAGCCAGCCTGTTGCGGCGCGCAGGATTCGATAACGTGGTAAGCATGGCCGACGACACCCAGACCTGGTCGCGGCTGTTGCCGGTCGAACGCGGACACTGAATCGCCGGGCGGGGAATGCTGATTCAACTCGCACTGGGCTTCGCCATCGGCCTGGCGCTTGGGCTGTTGGGCGGCGGCGGGTCCATCCTGACCGTGCCGGCGCTGGTGTACGTCATGGGCTACCACCCGGGCACGGCGGTGACCGCGTCTCTGGCCATCGTCGGCGTGAACAGCCTGAGCGGGGCGCTGGTCCATCGTCGGCAGGGCACGCTGAACTGGCCCGTGGCCTTATCCTTCGGCGGCGCGGGGATGGTGACGGCCTACTTCGCCGCCCGCCTGTCGCACTTCTTCCCCTCGACCGTGCTGCTGACGGCTTTTGCGCTGCTGATGCTGGCCGTAGGCGGGTTGATGCTTCACCGGCGCAGGACCGCTGCAGCACCTGCCGAACCGCGCGGGCTGGCGGTGACCCTGGCAGCCGGCGCCAGCATCGGGGCGCTCACCGGCTTTCTGGGCGTGGGGGGTGGGTTCCTGATCGTGCCGGCGCTGGTCATGCTCGTCGGGTTGCCGATGCCGGTCGCGGTGGGCACGTCGCTGTTGGTGATCGCCATGAATAGTGCGTCGGGGCTGCTCGGACACCTGGACGGCACGGAACTCGACTGGCGACTCATCGCGCTGTTCGCCCTGGCAGGCATCGCCGGCACTTTCACCGGCTCTAAACTGAGCAAGGCGATCCATCCCGATCAACTGCGCCAGGCGTTCGGCATCTTCGTCATCGCCCTGGCGCTCTACCTGCTCTACGACAACGTGGGCAGGCTCTTGTGGTGAGATATGCGATCTGGGCACATTGTCGTCGCAGCTCTGGTGATCGCGCTGCTGGCTGGCTGCGCAGGTGCACCGGCGTCTGGATCTACCGTCGGCGCAGCATCGCCTGTGCAAGAAGCATCGGTGGCTGCGCTGCCGCGCAACGTCGGCGTGTTCGAGGCTGCTGCGCTGCGCGACGCCGGCGCGTTCGTGCTGGACGTGCGCGAACCGTACGAATGGGCCGAGTTCCACATCCCCGGCGCAACGCTCATCCCCCTGGGAACGCTGGGCGACCGGCTGAGCGAAGTGCCACGGGACAAACCCATCGTCGTGGTATGCCGGTCGGGTAACCGCAGCCAGACCGGTCGCGACATTTTGCTACGAGCCGGCTTCGCCGCGGTCACCAGCATGGACGGGGGCGTGAGGGCCTGGCGCGACGCCGGCCTGCCCGTGACCCGATAGCACCGCGCGCTGCCACGCGGACGCGCTCGCGAGGACACAACCACCGGCCAGCAGACCGCGCGGCCGATCCAGGACACCACCGTCCGTCGGGCGAATGGCGTTCTGGCAATCTGCCTCTATCATTCCTGCACATGGACAGTTTGCAGGCGCGCGTGTTGCAGCAGCTATCCTCGGTCAACGACCCGGAGCTGAAGCGTGATCTGGTGTCGCTGGGCATGATTCGCGACCTACGCATCAGCGGGAGCGACGTGCGATTCACCATTCGACTGACGACGCCTGCATGTCCGCTGCGCGGCCAGATCGAGCGCGAATGCCGGGCGGCGTTGAGCGCCCTGCCCGATGTGCGCAGCGTCACGATCGTGTTCGACGCCGATGTCGCGCGCGACAGCCGGCTGGCCGGGCTTGGCATTCGCAACATCGTCGCGGTGGCCTCGGGCAAGGGGGGCGTGGGCAAGACCACGTGCGCGGTCAACCTGGCCGCGGCCCTGGCCCAACACGGCGCCCGCGCAGGACTGCTCGACGCCGACATCTACGGCCCCAATGTGCCACTCATGCTGGGCCTGCGGGACGAACGACCGGTCGTCCACCGCGGCCGCATACAACCTCTGGAGCGCTACGGCCTGCGGGTGATGAGCATGGGCTTCTTGCTCAGGTCCGACCAGCCGGTGATCTGGCGCGGGCCGATGCTGCACAAGGCGCTTGAGCAACTCATCACGGACACCGCCTGGGGCGAGCTGGACTACCTGCTGGTGGACCTGCCGCCGGGCACCGGCGACGTGCAGCTATCCCTGGCACAAATCGCGCCGATCACCGGCGCCGTCATCGTCGCCACGCCTCAGGACGTGGCCCTCTCGGATGCCCACAAGGGCATCGCCGCCTTTCGGCAGATGAAAGTGCCCGTGATCGGCCTCATCGAGAACATGAGTTACTTCATCTGCGACCGCTGCAGCCAACGCCACGACCTGTTTGCGCACGGCGGCGTGAGGCAGATGGCGCACCGGTTGGGCATCGCGTGCCTGGGCGAGGTGCCGCTGCACCAGGCTGTGCGCGAGGGGAGCGACGGCGGTGCGCCGGTCGTCGTCGCCCAGCCGGACAACCCGGCGGCCGCCGCGTTCACCGCGATCGCCGGTGCGCTGGCAGCGACGCTCAGCATGTTGAATCTCGGATGCCCGACGGCCGACGTCGCATCCCAGCTACCTGACGACCCATCCCGACCGACATGAACTACGGATTCCTGATAGACAACCGCAAGTGCATCGGCTGCCACGCCTGCTCGACCGCCTGCAAGCAGGAGAACGAAGTGCCGCTGGGTGTGAACCGCACGTGGGTGAAGTACGTGGAGAAGGGTGTCTTCCCTGACACGCGCCGCTACTTCCAGGTGACGCGCTGCAACCACTGCGCCAACCCGCCGTGCGTGCACATCTGCCCGACGAGCGCGATGTTCCGCCGCACAGACGGCATTGTCGAGTTCGACGGCTCGATCTGCATCGGCTGTAAGGCGTGCTTGCAGGCGTGCCCCTACGACGCCATCTACATAGACCCGGAGACGCACACCGCCGCCAAGTGCCACTTTTGCGCGCACCGCACCGAGATCGGCCTGGAGCCGGCCTGCGTGGTCGTGTGCCCCGAGCACGCGATCCTGTCCGGCGACCTGGACGACCCGCAGAGCGAAATCGCCCGCGCGATCGCCACCCAGCAGGTGCGCGTGCGCAAGCCCGAGCAGGGCACGCAGCCCAAGCTGTTCTACATCGACGCCGAGGAGGCGAACATCACACCGATGTTAGCTCGCCAGGAGGATGGCATGCTGTGGGCCGGCCTGCCCCAAAGCGGCCAGGGTGGACACGACGACTGGCGCGGGCCGATTCGGGTCTCGGACGTCAGCATGGCTGGCGCAATGCTGAACTCTGCGCTTGCCGCGCGCGAGACCTACAACGTCCCGCACCGCATCCCCTGGCACTGGCCGGTGCCGGCATACCTGGTGACGAAGGCGATCGGTGCCGGCGCGTTCATGGTCGGCGCCGGTGGCGCGGCGCTCGGCCTGCTGCCCGGCATCCCGCTCTTCACCAGCATCGCGGCCTTCATCGCGTTGTTGTTCATCGGCATCACCACCCTGTTACTCATCGCCGACCTCGAACAGCCCAGGCGCTTTTGGTACATGCTCAAGCGCCCGCAGTGGCGAAGCTGGCTCACCCGCGGCGCTTTCATCCTCATCGCCTATTCCGCGCTGCTGGGGCTGTATTTCCTCGCCTACGCCGCCGAACAACTCGGCCTGACGACCAACACGGCCGGCCTGGCCAGCGCGCTGGCCATCCCAACGATCGTGCTGGCGGCCCTGGCGGCGGTATATACCGCGTTCCTGTTTGCCCAGGCCGAAGGGCGAGACCTGTGGCAAAGCCCACTGCTCGCGCCTCACCTGTTCGTCCAGGCAGTGATGGCCGGCGCCGCTGCGTTGCTCATCGCCGGGGTGTTCGCGCCGCTGGATGCGCAGACGCGCCAGGTGCTGGCAGCCATCTTCGGCGTGAGCGTCCTGGCCAATGCACTGATGACGATGTTCGGCGAGTTCGGCCTGCCGCACGCCAGCGCAGTCGCTTCGGCCGCCGCGCACATGATCAAGCACGGCAAATATGCGCAGGACTACCGAATCGCGCTCGTCGTCGGCGGCGCAATCCCGCTGCTGGTCGCGCTCTTGCTGCCGGCCTCTCCGCCGGCGATGGCCATCGCTGCGTTGGCTGCGCTCGCCGGGCTGTATCGCTACGAATATGCCTTCGTCATGGCGCCCCAAGAAATCCCGAACAACTGACCGACATGAGAGACGTAACCCCGCTTCCGATGCAGCGCAACGCCGAGACCGGCGACCGCATGCAACAGTATCCACCACCCGATCGCTGGGACGACTGGGTGGAATACGACCCCAAGGCATGGCCGCAGAAGGTGGCACGCGAATACATGCTCGTGCCGACGGTGTGCTTCAACTGCGAAGCGGCGTGCGGCCTGCTGGCCTACGTGGACAAACAGACGTTGCAGGTGCGCAAGTTCGAGGGCAATCCGGCGCATCCCGGTTCGCGCGGGCGCAACTGTGCCAAAGGCCCGGCTACGCTCAACCAGGTCAACGATCCCGATCGCATCCTGTACCCACTCAAACGCGCCGGCGCACGCGGCGAGGGCAAATGGGTGCGCATCTCGTGGGACGAAGCGTTGAACGACATCGGCGGGCGCATCCGCGCAGCCATGCTCGAAGGCCGCCACAACGAGATCATGTATCACGTCGGGCGGCCGGGGCATGACGGCGTCATGGAGTGGGTGTTGTTCGGCTGGGGCGTGGATGGACACAACTCGCACACCAACGTCTGCTCGTCGGGCGCGCGGGCCGGCTACGCGTTCTGGATGGGGTACGATCGGCCCAGCCCCGACCACGCCAACGCGAACGTGATCCTGCTCATCAGCAGTCACCTGGAGACCGGCCACTACTTCAATCCACACGCCCAACGCATCATCGAGGGCAAGCTGAACGGCGCGAAGTTGATCGTGTTCGACACGCGCCTGAGCAACACGGCTTCGATGGCCGACATCTGGATTTCGCCGTGGCCGGGCAGCGAGGCAGCTATTTTGCTCGCCATTGCCCACTACCTGGTGCGCACCGGCAAATACGATCGCGCGTTCGTGCGGCGCTGGGTGAACTGGGAGGAATACCTGAAAGCGCGCCTCCCCGATCGGCCGCGCACCTACGAGACCTTCGAGCAAGCGTTGAAGGACGAATATGCCCGCTACACGTTCGAGTTCGCGGCACAAGAGAGCGGGGTCGAGGCATGGCGCATCGAGCAAATCGCGCAAGCCATCGCCGAATGCGGCGGCAAGCTGGCGACGCACAACTGGCGCAGCGCTGCCGCCGGCAACCTGGGCGGCTGGCAGGTCGCGCGCTGTCTGTGGTTCCTGAACGTGTTGATGGGCGCGATCGGCAACGAGGGCGGCACCAGCGCCAACGTCTGGGACAAGTGGACGCCGCGCATGGCGAACCTCGCCGGCCATGGCCACCGCTGGAACGAGCTGAGCTGGCCGCTCGAATACCCGCTCGCCCACTACGAGCTGAGCTACCTGCTGCCGCACTTCCTGAAAGAGGGCCGCGGCCGGCTGGACGTTTATTTCACCCGCGTCTACAACCCGGCCTGGACCAACCCTGATGGGTTCTCTTGGATCGAAGTGCTGCGCGACGAGAGCAAGATCGGTTGCCATGTGGCGCTCACGCCGACCTGGAGCGAGACGGCGTGGTGGGCCGACTACGTCTTGCCGATGGGCCACGCCTCCGAACGACACGACAACATGAGCCAGGAGACGCACGCTGGCCGCTGGATCGCCTTCCGCCAGCCCGTGCGGCGCGTGGCGATGGAGCGGCTGGGCAAGAAGGTGAACCGCACCTACGAAGCCAACCCCGGCCAGGTCTGGGAGGAGATCGAGTTCTGGATCGACCTGAGCTGGGTCATTGACCCGGATGGGTCGCTGGGCGTGCGCAAGCATTTCGAGTCCCCCTACCGCCCCGGGGAGCGCATCACCGTGGACGAATACTACGGTTGGATGTTCGAGCACAGCGTGCCGGGCCTGCCGGAGGCGGCGCAGGCCGAAGGGTTGACGCCGCTGCAGTACATGCGCAAATACGGCGCATTCGAAATTCGCACCGGCCCTGAGGTCGAATTCGACCGCCCGCTTTCGCCGGACGAGCTGACAGACGCCAGGGTGGATGAGACAACCGGCATCCTGTATACGAAAGCATCGGCGCCGCCTTCTCCCAACATCACCCCGCGCCCAGCACCCATCACCGGCCCGCTGGGCCGCGCCATCGGCGTGATGGTGGACGGCCAGCCGAAGTACGGCTTCCCCACACCCTCGCGCAAGCTGGAGTTCTACTCGCGCACGCTGGAAGAATACGGCTGGCCGGAGTATGCCTTGCCCGCCTACATCCCCAGTCACGTGCATCGCAGCCACGTTCATCCCGAAGACGGCGAATTCGTCCTGCTCAGCACCTATCGCCTGCCGACGCTCATCCACACCCGCAGCGCCAATGCCAAGTGGCTGGTCGAAATCTCGCACAGCAACCCGCTCTGGATGAACCCGCGCGACGCAGCCCGGCTGAACCTGCAGAACGGCGACCTGGTGCGCGTCGTGACCGAGATTGGTTACTTCGTGGATAAAGTATGGACGACCGAGGGCATCCATCCCGGCGTCGTCGCATGTTCGCATCATCTGGGGCGATGGCGGCTGGCAGACGGCGAAGGCACCAGCCGGTTTGCCTCGGCAGTGGTGACGCTGGATCAGCAGGGCAGCGAATGGCGCCTGCGCCAGGTCAAAGGCGTCGAACCCTACCGCTCTGACGACCCCGACACCGAGCGCGTGTGGTGGAGCGACGCCGGCGTGCATCAAAACCTGACCATGCCCGTGCAGCCCGATCCGATCAGCGGCGCGCACTGCTGGCACCAGAAGGTACGCGTCGTGCCGGCTCAGCCCGGCGACCGCTACGGCGACGTCCACGTAGACACCGCCAAGGCCCACGAGGTCTATCGCCGCTGGCTGGCAATGACCCGGCCGCCGACCAGGGAGCACGAGTTGAGGCGCCCCCACTGGTTGTTGCGCCCCTTCCGCCCCGACAAGGCGGCCTACCGCAACCCGCGCTTCGAATCGAAATCATGAGCCAGGATGCGCTCGACCTGCTGGCCAGGTTGTGGCTGCGCGAACCAGACGCTGCGATGATCGCGCGCGCACAGCGCGAGCTGGGCTTGCCTCCCGCCGACCCGGCCGACCTCGCCATTGCCTACGTGGACCTGCTGCTGAACAGCGTGTATCCCTATGGCAGCAGCTTCACCGACGCGTGGGGTGAGATCAACACGCCTCAGGCCGAGCAGATGTACGGCTGGTTCGCCCAGTACGGCTTCGATTCCGAGTCGCTGCTGGAAGTCGGCGCGCCCGACCACATCGGCATCTGTCTGCAATTCCTCGCGCACACCCTCGAAACGCCCTGCGTGCCGTTCGACACGCAGCTGCTGCGCTGGGCGCCGGTGTTGTGCATCGCCGTCGAACGAGAGCCGGGCGCCCACCCTTTCTACAGAGCGCTGGCCGGGCGCACGCGCGCGACACTACTCGCGCTGAACCCGCCGGTAGATCATCGGCTGCTGACGGCTTCGCGCTTCGACGTGATTCTGCCGCCGTTGACCTATCTTTCGGCCGAAGGGCCAGGAGATGGCTTCATCCCGATCGAGGAAGGTGACGGGGCACGGGAAGTTCGCCTGGGGGACATCGTCCGATTTCTGCTGCTGACGGAGCGCAGCGGCATGTTTCTGTCGCGGGCGCGGATGGGCTATCTGGCCAACTGCCTGGGCATGCGCCTGCCCTTCCTCCCACGCCACGCGCTGGGCGAGCTACTCTTTGTGAGCGCCGGCGAGGCGGATCGCTTCGCCGACCTGGTCGAGCGGCTTCATGAAGAGATCGCCGGCTGGCGCAAGGCATATGCCGACACGGCGCGTGCGTGGCCGGCGTGGTCGGCCTATGCGGCGTTGTGGCAGGCGCGCCTGGCCAACAGCGCAGCGCTGCTGAGCGGCATGCAGCACATCATGTCAACCGATCCCATCGAAGGCCGATGAGCGCGCTGGGGCATTCACCGGACCGGGCATGCCTTTCATGCCAACCGCGCGGATCATCCGGCGACGGCATCAGGGCCGGGCGAGGGAGAAGGTGTAAGTGCGGATCGGTCCGCGCGAGTCGGCGTCGGTGACGCGGAGCTTGTCGCCGACGCGCGCGAAGGTGAGCTGCCGCGTCACGCCATCGCCGAACTCGAAGGCGAGGGTGTAGGGCTCGCCGGTGAACGGCCGACTGCGGACGCCCCAATCGCAATCGCGCGGCTGGCAACGCGCGATCGCCCGGACGGTAATGACCGGGCCGACGTTGCTGACGATCAGGCGCGCGACGCCGTCGGTGGCCGGGTCGTCGTTCACCCAGATGCCGGAGTATTGGCTGTAGCGCATCTCCATCGCCTGAGCCGTTCCCTGCACGACAGCAGTGGCGGTCGCATCCGCTGCCTGCTGCGCGACCGCCGTAGTTTGTGCGACGGCGGTGCTCTGGGCCTGCACCGTTTCGCGCGCGACCGCCGTGCTCGTCGCGCCGAGGATGGCGGAGGCATCCTGAGTGGCTTTGGCTGCAGCCGCCTCCTGAGCGCGCGCAAAGGCATCGGCGATGGCGGTGGCTGTCTCCCGGGATGACGCCGTCGCCGCTGCTGCTGCCTGCGCTTGCGCCACCGCTTCGGCATCACGGGTGGCCTGAGCCACGGCCAGCGCAGTCGCGTTCGCAGCAGCAGTTGCCTGCGCATCCACTACCACGACCTTGACCGAGCGTCGCGCTTCTTCCCTGCGGTTGCGGGCGATGAGCGTGTATACCGTCGTCTCGCTCGGCGCGACGCGCACGGCATCCCGCAGCCTGAATGTGCCGGCCGGCTGCAGCTCCACGCTCTCCGCGTTCACCACATCCCACTCGATCAGCAGTGCATCCCCCTTGTTCAAGGTGATGTCGCTCAGGTCGTTGATCTTGTTCACACCGTTAAAAGCAAAGAGCGCGAAACCGATGTCCTCGGGCTGCGGCGTAAGGGTCGGGCGAGGCGTCTCGGTCGGCGACGGGTAGAGCAGACGGCTGGACGCCGGCTGTCCGAGCGCGTTGTATGCCACCACCATGAAGTCCTCTTCGCCCTCGCCGACGGCATAGACACCCAGGCCGGCGCGCGCGTCGAAGGTCAACCGCGATGAATCGGCGGATCGGCCATTGACCAGGAACTCGATCCGCTGCGCGTTGCTCACCTCGAATCGCACGACCGGCCCTGCCTCGGCCGCCATCAACGCGAAGCTGGTGATCTCGGCCGGTCGCGCCAGGAAACCATAGGCCGCCATCGCGAGCGCTGCAAGCACGAGCACGCCGACCCACAACGCCGGCCCAAGCCGTCGCCAGGTCGAGGGACGCACGGGCGGAGCAGGCGGCGCTGCCTGACCCGCCGGACGCGCGAGGTCGGATCGCGCGTCGCCGGCCGACGAGGGCAACACGAGCTTGAGCGAATAACTGCCTACCCGAACGCGCTGGGCGCTGCTCCACGGGTAGGGCGTCCCGGCATCCAGTTTTTGTCCGTCCAGATAGGTGCCCGTCGTGGAACTCAGGTCGGTCACCGTGACGAGGCCGGACGCGCTGTCCCATCGAATGCGCATGTGGAGCGGGGAGACGTCTCCGGCCGGAAGCGAGACGTCGCTGTGAAGCGCCCGGCCGACGATCAGTCCATCGCCGTCGGGCGGCAGCAGGAAGACGTTGACGACGTGGCCGATCTCGTCCTGCACGCGCACGCGCGGCGCGCCCACCTCCGCCTCACGCATAAGCTACTCCACAATGTGATCGAGATGCCGGTTCGGAGCCTATCCAGGCCCACGCATTAGGTCATCGGGGCAAAGGCGGTGCCTTCGCCTACCCGATGGAGGTTTGGACAGGTTCGCATGGGTCAGGGCATGCTTTCGAGCGTTGAGTATAGCCGCGCCCTTTTCATCCGGCCGACATGGCCGCCGCCACTTCGCGCCCGAGCTTGATGGCATAGTTGGTGCCGCGGTCCCAGGGATAAACCTGGCTCATGCTGGCGAAGAACAACCCCGGCAGCGGCGTCTTGGTAGGCGGGATGTGGCGCGAGTGGTTGACGAACGGCACCGGCTGGGCGTAGGCCTCGCGAAAGACCCAGGCGTCGCACACCCACGACGGATCGAACGCCGGGTTGAACCGCGCGAGCGAAGGCAGGAAGGCATCGCGCAGCTCGTCTTCCTGCATGGCGAAGTACGGATGCGCAGTTGGCAGGTAGTCGCCGCAATAGACCAGGTGCTGCCCGCCGAAGTGGCGGGCCTCGACGAAGTTGGTATGCTCACACATGGCGAGGTAGGGGAAGCCGGCGCCCTTCGGCAGGTTGTGCCAGTAGTACCCCTGCCGGTCGAGCTGCCGATCGAGCGCGAAGATCACCACCACGGCGCCGAGCGACTGCAGGGCGTCGAGCGAACCCAGGTAGTCCGGCGGCAGTTGCGGCGCGAGTCGGGTCATCAGGCGCGGCGAGGTGGTGCTCAGCACCATATCGAATCGAGCGCTTTCGGGCAGCGAGAAGCCGGAGAGGGTGCGCACGGCCCAGGACCCCGGCGGCTCGCCTTCGATGCGCACTTCCTGCACGCGCGTCGCGTAGTGGATCAGGCCGCCCAGCGCTTGCACGCGCGCAGCCAGCGCATCGAAGAACGCCTGGAATCCGCCGACGAAGGTGCCCAGCCGCGCGCTGCGGGCCTTGATGCGCGCCCAAAGCCAGGCCATGTTCACCTGCCGATACAGGTCGCCGAACTTGCCCTCCAGCAAAGGCTGCCAGATCAGGTCGTAGGCCTGCCGGCCCATCCAGCGCGACGCCCACGCGTGGGCGGTGTAACGCTCCAGGGCACGCCAGTCCGAGGTGAGGTATTTGAGGTAGATCGTGGCCAGGCCGAAGGGCACCTTCGCAGCCAGCGACAGGCCGGGGAACCTCAGCGCGGCAGCCGGCGAGTCGAGCGGATAGAAGCGGCCGTTCCAGTATGAGACCGTAACCGGCCGTTTGAAGATCACCCGATCCCGGACGCCGATTTCGTCGGCCAGCTTCAACACGTCGGCATCCGATTCGAACCAGTGGTGGTAGAACTTTTCGAGCGACCACTCCCAGTTCGGCATTTTGAATCCGGCAGCCAGGCCACCGGGCTTGTCGCCGGCTTCGAAGACCGTGACGCGGTGACCGGCCTTCAACAGATCATGCGCAGCAGCCAGGCCCGTCGCTCCTGCGCCGATGATGGCGATATCCATTCGTCGTATCGCTATCCTACCCGGCGGGAGGCGCGCCGGCGCGTCGCGCCGATGTTCATCGCAGACCGGAGGGCGCAGCCGCTCACACGGCCCGGCCTGTCTCCCATGGCTCGGCGCGGGTGAGGAAGTCCTCGCTGAAGCGTTGCGCGTAATGCGCCAGGAGCGACTGCACGCGCACGGGATCGGGCGAGGCTACGATCAACCCAGCATGGTGACGCTTCTTCATGCGCCAGACGACCTCGGGGGCGTCGTAGTCGGATAGATCGGGATGCTCCTGACGGGCCAGGCAGACGAGGATGCCGGCGTGTTCGTCGTGCACCCTCGGCAGTTCGTATGTCTCCTCACGAAAGCGGGCCACCTCCATGCGCGCCCATTCGGCCCAGGGGTTGAGGCCGGTCGCGTGCTCGATCATGTCAGCGATGCCGGCGCCGCCCACGCGCGCGGCCGCTTCGAGGAACAGCCAGCGTTGGTCCTCGAGTGTGCGCAGGTATTCGGCATGGACCACGCCAGTGAACCTGCGCGGTGCCAGCGCGGCGATCACCCGAGCGTTCAGCGCCGTCAGTGCCTTCGTCTCGTCGCAATCTGCCGGCAACGTGCGCGTGGTGAACACGCCGCCGCTGTGCGACACACTCAACGGCGGCTTGCCGTAGGCGCTGGCGATGGTAAACACGACGTTGCCTTCCCACACCAGCGCATCCACGTGGAAGACGTCGCTAGGCACGAACTGTTCCAGCAACCGTCGCGACTGCTCATCGCCGAGCTGATCGAGCCAGCGCCAGACCTGTTCGGCGTCGTCACAGCGCTTGATGCCCATCGAGCCGGCCTCGTAGCGGGGTTTAAGCAGCCACGGCGGCGGCACGCGCGCCATCCACGCGCGCAAGACGTCGTAGTTGAACACCGGGGTGAACTCGGGAACCGGGATGTTCGCTGCCTGCGTGCGCACGCGCATCGCCAGCTTGTCGTTGAACGGCTGCGCTTCCGAAGCGGTCATACCGGGCATGACGAAGTGCTCGCGCAATACGCCGGCCGTCTGCACGTCGTACTCGTCGAGCGGGATGATTAGGTCGAACTGCAGGCCGCGCGCCATGTAGCTGGCGGCGTTGATGACGTGCTGACGATTGACCAGGCTGTGCATATAGTGGATGCCTTCCAGCGATTCGTATGGCCAATCGTCGTCGCGCCAGCGCTCTTCAGTCAGCAGGAACACGCGGCATCCCAGCCGCTTGAGTTCCTGGATGAGGCGCTGCCCCTTGACGGCGCTGCTGAGACATAGCACGGTGATGGCTTTGGACATGGCACGCTCCTGTTCCTTCCGACGATTGGAGGTGAATCGTGGCCCCAATCGGCCGGGATGTCAACCAGCGCGCACGGCGGCGAGCATGATATTCTCCGACTTGCGCGGCCGGACGTTCGCGCCGCGTTGTTTATGCGCAGGGCATTCATCGAGCGAAAGAGTTTGTTCTGGGACTCGCGAAGATTGATCATTAGCTTTGGCTGGTTCTTCGTCGCAGAGGTCGTCATCCTTGCCCTGCTCGCCCTCATCGTGCCGCGCGCCTTCCTCGGGCCGCCCTCCTTCGGCCTGATCGTGCGCGGCGCGATCGCGGCCTTCGTCATCGCCGCGGCCAACTTCGCCATCCTGCCGATGCTGCTGTGGTTGCGCGTGCCGCTCATCTTCTTTGCCACGGGGGCCACCACCCTGATCGTCAACGCCTTGTTGCTCGTGTTGGCAGCCGGCTTCCTGCCGGACTCGAAAGTGGACCTATCGCCGGCCCAGATCCTGCCGAGCGTGCTCTTCCTTTCGCTCACCAATGCCATTGCCAACGGCCTGATTGCCCTGGACGACGATTACACCTACCTGCGCTTCGTCATTCAGACGGTGCGCGGGGCCGATGGACAGCTCGACCGGCCGAAGGACCCCGACCGGCGCGGCATGGTGTTGCTGGAGATCGACGGCCTGTCGTGCGAGCGCATGCAGGCGGCGGTCGAACGTGGGCTGATGCCGGCGGTGCGCGACTTGTTGAAGTCCGGCCATTGCCTGATGCAGTTCGACTGCGGATTGCCGTCGCAGACGTCCTCCTCGCAAGCCGGCATCATGTACGGCAACAACGAGGACATCCCGGCCTTTCGCTGGTACGACAAGCGGAAGCGCAGGATGCGAGTCTCGAACAACCCGGATGACGCCCACTTCCTCAACGTGCGCCACAGCAACGGGCGCGGGCTGTTGCGCCAGGGTGCGTCCATCAACAACCTCATCAACGGCGACGCAGCGCGGTCGTTACTCACCCTGAGCACGATCTCGCGCAACAGCAAGCTGCCCACCGAGCGTGCGCTGGACGCGCTCGCGTCGTTCTGGTTCAACCCCTACACCTTCGGCCGCACGCTCGCGCTGTGCGTCGTAGACCTGTGCATCGAGATCTACCAGTCGCTGCGCCAGCGCGTGCGCGACATCCGGCCACGGCTCGACCACCGCTTCCCCAGCCCCTACACCGGCCTGCGCGTGATCACCAACGTCCTCCTGCGCGACCTGGCCATCTACGCGGTGATGCAGGAGATCATTCGCGGCGCGCCGGTGATCTACATGTCCTTCGTGGGCTACGACGAAGTCGCCCACCACGCCGGACCCGATACGCCGGACGCCATGAACACGCTCAAAGGGTTCGACCGGCACATCCGGCATGTGCAACAAACCATCCGCCATCTCGCCCCTTTCGATTACGACTTGGTCATCCTATCCGACCATGGGCAATCGTCAGGCGCAACCTTCCGGCAACGCTACGGCAAGACGCTGCGTAAGATGATCGACGACCTGACGCGCGCGGATGTGCACGTGGGCGAGGAAAGGGCCACCGAAGCCGGCCATTCTTTCGTCCAGGCGCTGGTCGCCGAGCTGAACGCCGCGAGCCAGCACCTCAAGTCGCAGGAAGGCCGCCGCATCCGCCGAGCGACCATGCGCGCGACGGCCCGCACGCTAGAAGGCGTAGAGAAACGCCAGCACCAGTCAACCCTCCAGGACGGGGACGACATCATCGTCTGCGCGTCCGGCAACCTGGCGCACATCTACTTCAACTCAATCGGCGAGCATCGCGTCTCGCTCCAGGCCATCGAGGCCGAGCATCCCAATCTGGTGAGCGCCCTGGTCAGGCACGAAGGCATCGGGTTCGTCGTAGTGGCCAACGACGAGGGCCATGTGCTGGTGCTGGGCAAAAATGGCGCGCGCGATCTGAGCATCGGCGCTGTGACGGGCGAGGATCCGCTGAAACCTTTCGCCGACGGCGATCCGGAGCGGCGCGCCGAGCAGTTGCTCCGGCTGGCCCAGTTCGAAAGCTCAGGTGACCTGATCCTGAACAGCACCCTCTATCCGGATGGGAGCGTCGCTGCCTTCGAAGAGCTGATCGGCTCACACGGCGGGCTGGGCGGCCAGCAGACGCACGCTTTCATCCTGCACCCGTGCATCGAGCGCATAGACGGCGACCGCATTGACAACTCGATTGACGTCTATGTGCTGCTGGAAGCGTGGAAGAGCCGACAAGAGGCGAGTTGATCGGGACGCGGCAGGCGGGCAGCCGTCCCGCGCCCGCGTCGTCACTCAGTCGCCGAGCCGGCCACCCTGGCATCGTTGCCCTGCTCAAACAGGCGCACCAAGTCCCAGAATTCGCTCTCGAACTGACTCTTGCCTTCCTCGCTGGGCAGCACTGCGAACAGCGCGCGATAGACGAGGTAGAACGCGAAGGCAAACACCACGAAGGACGCCAGAGTGAAGACGATGCGCGTGATCGCGTTCACCTCGGCCACCTGGCTGTTGAACGCGTCGGTGCCGAACGGCGCGACGACGATGTTTAGGTTGAGCAGAAAGTTGGCGACGCCCAGCGCCGCATTCGTTGCGCCGACGAGCGCCGTCGCAGCGATCGTCCCGCGCTTCACCTCCGGCCGGGCGAACAGCGCCTTGAGTGAGCGCTCCTTCTCCGGCGTGTCGGGCTGGAAGACCTGCGCGGCGAAGAACTGGAACATCGGCTTGCCAATGGCGATCGAGCCGAAGAACAACGCGACGGCCACGATCAGGCCGGCGGTGTCCTTCAACGCATACCGCCAGCCATCCACGAACCAGAACGCCAGCACACCGTTCATGATCGCCGTGAGCGCGATGTAGGTGGTGATGGCGTTGAAGCGGCGGCTGATGGCGAACGTGTCCACCAACACGTACGTGACCGGCACCAGCGCGGCGATCACATAGGCCAGCGGCGCACCGAGTGGCTTGGTCAGGTTGTTCAGGATGAGGATCGGGATCACTGCCCCCATCACGATGTCGAGCAGCAGCTTCGTCCAGCCTTTCATGGCAGCCAATTATCGTTGACGCCCGCGCATCCAGCTCGCGATGCCTTTGCGTTACGCCGTCCTCACCATCCGCTCACCTGCCCGCATATACTGCCGCGCATGTCTCGCGTCGTCAAACTCGCCGTCCCTGCGGCGCTCGCCTGTTTGCTGGCCGCGCTCTCGATATTCAACCTCGTCCGGGCCGAGCAGGGCATCGTGCGCCAGACGCGCGACGTGGACGGCGTGCCGATGGAGATCTTCCTGCCGCCCTCGCCGGCTGCAAACCTGCCGGCGGTGCTTGTCGTCCACGGCTTCAGCGGCAATCGTCAGTTGATGTATGGCTTCGGCTATACGCTGGCGAAGAACGGTTACCTGGCTGCGTTGATCGACTTCGCCGGTCATGGAGCAAGCCTCGACCGATTGCCCGATTCGTTCGCAGGGGATGTCCAGTATCAAAAACTGGCTTCGAACATCGCCAAGACGCTGGCGTATCTGCGCGGCCATCCGCTCGTTGATTCCGATCGCGTGGCCATCCTCGGCCACTCGATGGGCGCCAGCGCCGTCTCGCGCTACGGCAGCACACACGCGAACGTGCCGGTCACGATTGCCCTCTCGCTCGGCAACTTCGGACGACAACTGCCCAGCGATCCGGATCGCCCACGCAACTTCCTGATCCTGGTCGGCGCCGGTGAATTCGCCGGCTTCATCCAGGGCAGCACGGCCGGCTTGACAGCCGCTTATCCCGATGGGGTTGCCGGCAGCACCTACGGCAACTTTGCGGATGGCACAGCGCGCCGGCTGGTGTATGTCCCCGGCGTTGAGCACATCAGCATCCTGTTCAGCCACGACGCCTACCGCGAGATCGTGAGCTGGCTCGATCAGGCGTTCGCTCCCGGCGCCGGGGCCCGCCAGGCTGAGGTTGACTCGCGAATTGGCTGGGTGACGCTACTCTACATCGCCGCGGCGATTGGCTTCTATCCGCTGGCTGCGGCGCTGCTGGGTGGGCACGGGAGCGATCGCGCGGCCACGAGGCGTCCTGCGCCCGGCTGGCTGGTCATCCTCACCGCACTCGCCGCCGCCATCGTCGCACCGCTGGCGCTATGGCTGGGCGTCGTTCCATACAAGTGGATGCCGCTCACCGTTGGCAACTATGTCGGACTGTACTTCCTGGTCTACGGGCTGCTCGTCGGCGGCGCATTCTGGGTGCTGATGCGACGCAGTGCGCCGGCGGCACAGGCGGAGGGGGTCGAGGTGGCACCCCGGTCGTTCGGCATCGTCAGCGCGCCAGGCGCGAATCACCGGCTGCGAACGGCCGGCGCAACGCTGGTTCTCACGGCCTATGCGCTCGTCACCCTCGGTTTGACCGCCCACCTGACCTGGAGCAACTTCGCGCTGATTGGCGCGCGCGCCTGGGTGGTCGTAGCATTGTTTGTCTGCTGCTTCGCCTTCTTCCTGGCCGACGAGGTCATGGTCGCTCGGGCATCGCCCCTGGCCCGCGCCGGCCTG
>FWWM01006601.1_pt1 | contig 24115 bp, 20 predicted proteins | sample 2228351 | NCBI WGS metagenome assembly FWWM01 (sample SAMEA103939774, study PRJEB20133) | metagenome
CTATCCACTTCAACTCACTCGTTTGTAGTCCACCTATCTTTGTTAGAAGCGTTGTGAGTGTTTTTGGCTCATCTGGTTCAAAGCTTATTACTCCTTTCTTGAAATCTCCCGTCAAATACACTTTGAATTCTGGATATCTTTTGATTTCAACAGTTGTACCTCTTTCAATCGGTATGTTAGATGAATTAGTCAAAATGTCTGGTTTATAAACACTTTTTTCCCCTTTTAAGTTCGTTATAACAATCGATTCGATAAACTTTTTCTCTTCTTCTTTTATTCCACCTGCTTTTGAAATCAGCAATCCTAAATTCATCGGCTCGTCTGCTAAGAATTTCTTTTCTCCCGGATCATTTACAAGACCTATTATATAAGCATATTTATCAGAAATTATTCTTATATCTATCGTCGAGTTGTTGCTCAAAACGTGTTCTTTTTCAAAGATATCTTTTAATGACACTTCTTTTCCATCCACACTTATTTTTTCTATCGATTTCAACTGTTCTGTGGTAAGACCACCGATTTTCGTTATTAACTGCTTCAAAGTCTTTGGCTCGTCTGGTTCGAAATAGACTACTGACGAATTTGTATTTTGTCCTTGTGTGGATGTACTTGTTGATTTTAAATCTCCCGTCAAATACACTTTGAATTCCGGATATCTTTTGATTTCAACAATTGTACCTCTTTCAAGAAAAATTTGGTGTGCTTTATCCAAAACATCAGAAGAATACGAAACTACCTCACCATTTAGTTTGGTTATTATAATACTTTGAATGAACTTTCTTTCCGCTTCAGGAATTCCTCCTGCTTTGGAGATAAGCAAACTAAGATTCATAGGTTCATCGTGTAGAAATACCTGTTCACCGGGATTTTGTATCGCTCCAGTTATGTATGCGTAACGCTCTGTTCGCCTTGGAATATAAAGTTGTGCACCAGGGAACAGGTCGTAGTTAACTTTTCCTGAAATTATGTCGTTGATATTTACGGTAATAGTCTTTTGACCAGAATATAGAATAGCATTTTCTATCACGGCTGTTTTTTGATCCAAAGTTCCAATTTCAATAAGTAAATGTCTTAATGTAAGACCCGGTTGATATTTTCTTACATAAGTATAAGCACCTGTTACCTGGATTAACTTTTCTAAGGATATCGGTGGAAAATAAACTATATCTCTTTCCAACAAGACTGGATCATTCTCAAGAACACCTGTATAGAAAAGTGGAAGAAGATTTATAACAGTTTGTTGATTACCACGGATCAGTCTTACATTTTCAAAATCTATATCATTGGTAAAAAGATTTAGAGAAAGTCCAGGCACAGAAGGTCTTGGAGTATCATTTCCAGAAGAAGATCTTGCAGAAGAACCTGTAGATGGACTCAAACCAAGATAGGAGACCAGATTTGAGAGAGTAATCTGGGGTCTAAATGATATGTCGAACGTTCCATTTATGGCTCCTTGCAAAAATACTTCCATCGGTGCGTATTCAACAACGTAAACAACAAGATGGAAATCTCGCACGTATTTTTTTACATGAGCTTCCAAGATTTTCTGTATTTCGCTGGTGGTTTTACCAGCAACTTGAATATTTCCAGCGTATGGGTAAGGTATCGTTCCATCGTTAGCAACACGAACTGTTCTTGTGAAAGTGGCGTTTTCGGGGAAAACTTCGATTTGAAGGGTATCACCAATACGGACGTTGTAGGCAAGGAGAGAGCAAACAAAAATAACAAGGAACGCAAGTATGACTTTTCTTTTCACAAATATGACCTCCTTGTGGGTGTGAGTTTTATTAACTTTCGGTGGTATTATACCACAAAGAATGGGAAGAGAATGTTAAGAATGGGTTAAGATATGATATAATGGGAAGGGATGGGACGAGAGGGGACAAAGTGGGACGAGATGGGAGGGAATGGGAGTAAGTGGGAGATTATGGGAAAAGAGAGGAAGGGGGAAAGAATATGGGGAAAGGAGTTCTCGATTGGAGTGAGAATTATAAGAAGCTATATATCTACCAAAAAGCGGAGCTGATTTTTGACCTGAATGCAATTTTTTGTGAAAGGTTTATTGATAAAAAATCAAGAACCTACGACCAAATGATTCAAGCTGCAAGAAGTGGAAAACAGAATATTGTAGAGGGTTGCTCCGATGGGGTTACATCGAAAAAGACCCAACTCAAGCTTATCGGTGTCTCAAGGGGAAGTTATGAAGAGCTACTTAATGATTATTTCGATTTTTTGAGGGTGAATGAAATGGAAATATGGAATAAAGAAGACCCGAGAACGAAGAAGATAAGATATTTGGGGATGAAAGCGACGGAGAAAACGCAAGATGGGAAGGAATGGGAGAAGATGGGACAAAATGGGAAGAGATGGGAGACTATGGAAGGCTTTGGGAAAGAATGGGAAACGATGGGAAATGAAAGGGAGTGGGCAAAAAAAGAGCTCAAAGGACTTGTTAAAGAGGGCTCGCCTGAGGTGGCTGCGAATGTTATTATCTGCTTGATTTGTCAGGAAAAAGCACTTATCGATGGATATCTTAATAAACTGGAGCAGAAATTTTTGGAAGAAGGTGGGATTACTGAACGAATGTATAGAACGAGGGTGGAGATAAGAAGTAAAATGAAGAAAAAAGAATGGGAATAGATGGGAAATAATGGGAGATAATAGAATGAAATGGGAAAGAATGGGACAAGATGTGAAAAAATGGGAGGTAGGGGGTTGACAAAATAAAAGAGTGTGGTAAAATGTTAATCGGTCAGGGTGATCCGGCGTAGCTCAACCGGCAGAGCGGGTGGCTGTTAACCACTAGGTTGGGGGTTCGAGTCCCTCCGCCGGAGCCAAGACAGAACGAAGGGTGCGAAAGCACCCTTTGTTTTTTTGCAGAGATGGGAGAGGATGGGAAGCAATGGGACTGGGAACGGATGGTAGACTATTGGAAGTGGGAGGTGGGACGTTAGACGTCCCAGATCTCCGTGTAGTTGTGCGGGGTTTCACAGTACTCACAAACTAATTTGTCCCCAACCCTTACAAATGAAGCCGGCACATTTTCGCCATTCTTTGGATGTGTTATACAATTTTCGTTTTTGCAGTGGATTTCGTCGAAGTTATAGATCCTTGGTGGAAGTGAGATTCTGTATTTCTCTTCAACCCTCGAATTTCTGATTATATTCACCGTTGTGTTTGGTGAGATAGCAGAAAGCTTTTTGATCTCTTTTTCACCCAAATACCTGTCAGGTAAGCTTATATATCCTTTGAAGTTACCATCTTCCGATCTGAATATTCCATCCGCACTATCAACATCGTAAAGTTTGAGAATCTTTCGTATCTTTATAATAGTATTGTATATCTCATCTGTTGATTTTCCTTTTGCTATGTGGTCGATCACCGTTCCGTTTTCAATCGGTTTAATTCCACGCTTGCCTTCCTTCATAACACCTTTTGTACCGTCAGTTATTTCAGCTCTCACAATAAAATCTTCCGTTTCTTCAACTTCTTTTGTTTCAACTGTATCGTATTCCATCTCCAATGCTCCACCGAACATTGATAGAAGAATTATCCTTGTCCAGTAACCGTTGATTGCTTGAGTTTCCCAACCGTTAAGTGGAAGTGTGTCTAAAAACGTGGGGATTTCGGGATCTATTTTTGGACGTGGAAGTGGATGGTAAAACTTTGTGCCTTCGTGGATGTAATCTAAGAATTCCTTTCTGAATGTAACTGCTTTTTTCAAAAGTGATGCTTTTTCTAATACATCCTCACCCATTCGTTCGAGTTGGAGCCTTGTAAAGTACCAAATGTTTGCTGGTTTTGTGGTTTTTAGGTATTCTTCTATTGAATCGTAAAGTCTTACCTCGTATCCGTTAGCTTTCATCTTTTCGATATAGTGCTGAGGCATCTGGAGGATTTCCGGGGCGATTAAATCGACTTCGACATTTTTGAATATCTTTAGACCGTTAACTTTTGAGTGAACCGTTCTTCCGTGTAGTAAATCTCCAACTAATGCTATGTGAATGTGAGTGTTATCGAAATTGTTGTGTTCCAAGAAAGTGTATTCGTCTAAAAGTTCTTGTGTTGGATGTTCGTGTTTTCCATCGCCACCGTTGATAAAGGAAGGTTTTGGGATACCGTGTCTTTCCGCAAATTCGCCGACTTTTTCTGAAAGGAGTTTTGTTACACCTTCAAGTTTTGTTCTGAGAACGAATATTGAGTAATCTCCATAGCCGGTTAACATATTGAAGGTGTCTACGTAGCTTTCGTTTTTGTTGAATGAGGAGTGTTCTGAATCGAAGATGTTGACTTTTGCGTTTCTGTGGAATCTTGCAGCGTTGATGAAGGATTCTTTCGTTCGGGTGCTCGGCTCTACAAAAACAATGTAGATGTTTGTTGGTTCTTTGATCTGGAACTTTTCTGAGTCTTTTCGCTCTTTCCAATCATGTTTAAGTTCTCGCACTTGGCTGTAAAGAAAGAGCTGTTCTTCAACCGTCAGGTCGCTTATGACCGACAAGCTTCTGCTTTTGAAGTTCTTTTTCATCTTTTTCAACCCCCCACGAAATGTGTTTTTCCCGATTATGGGATAAATGTGATATTATGGGAAAGTATGCGACGAAATGGGAGAAAATGGGATGTTATGGGAAAATGAAACCGAGATAAAATGCAAAGAAACCTAAGACGATAGTTATAGTAATGTAGAGAAATGCGTTTAGAGATTTATTCGTAAACATTTTAAAACCCTCGAACATAAATGTTGAAAAAGTCGTGAAAGCTCCTAAGAAACCATCTGCAAAAAATATATAAATATTTTCTGAAGGTTTGTGTTTGAATATAAATCCTAAAAAGAAAGCACCTAACATATTCACAAAAAAAGTTCCAGCTGGGATTTTGTGTTTACTTTTCGAGTTGAGGTATCTACCGATTTCGTACCTTAAAAGTGTCCCAAGAGCACCGCCAATTGCTACAAAAAATATCTCCAATTTGACCACCTGTTTTACTCTTCTTCTGCCTCAGTTACTGCGTCCAAAGTAGAAAGAATTTTTTCATTGAAAAACTCGCCTGTTTTGAAACCCAAACCAACGGCTGCAAGCCCTAATCCAACTGATATTAGAGCATATAGCAAAGCGGTACCAAACGAACCTTTGCTATAAAACGTAAAGATTTCTTTTTCGAGTGTTGAAAACGTTGTGAGGGCACCTAAAAAACCTGATGTAAGACCAACAAACAGATCTTCTCCAAATAAAGACTCGAAAGAGAGCGAAACTAAGAATGCTAAAAGAAATGCTCCAAGCTCGTTTATTATGAGTGTTGTAACAGGTAACAAACTATTCCAACTGAATGTTTTGAAAGACAGATACCTTAAAACTGCGCCCAATGATCCACCAAGAGCGATGAATAGGTATTTTTTCAATAGTGTCCTCCTTTCGGGAAGGGGTTTCTGATTTATTTTATCATAAAGATGATGGGAGTCAACGGGAGAGGATGGGAGAAAATGGGAAGGGATGGGAAACGATGGGACAAGATGGGAGGATATGGTATAATGGGAGAGAATGCGAAGAAATGGGAGATTATGGGAAAGGATGGGAGAAGATGGGAAAGATAAAAAACGTTGGTGTGATTGGGTATTCTGGGAGTGTCGATTCTGAACCTGTGAAATCGCTTTCTGAAATTTGCATCAAGCTTGGGGAAGAAATTGGGAAAAGGTGGACTGTTTTTACAGGTGGTAGAGATGGTGTTATGGAACTTGTGTCTAAAGGTGTAGCTAACGTTGGGGGAGCCTGTATTGGGATTTTACCATATAACGCTGGGGGAGTTAATGAGTACAATACCTATGTTATCAACACCGGCCTTGATTTTCAGATGCGTTCGTTTATACTTGTAAAAAGTGTCGATGTCGTCGTCTCGGTCGGTGGTGAAATTGGGACGGGGCTGGAAATATTAGCTGCGTATGCGAATATGGTACCTGTCATTTTACTGAAAGGAACAGGTGGATGGACTGATAGGATTATAAATGTGCTGATAGATGGGAAGTACCTTGACAATCGAAGGCTTGCACCGGTTGTGCAGGCGGAAAGCGTGGATGAGGTGGTGGAAAGAATAGAAAGGATGGGACAAAATGGAAGAGAATGGGGGAAGATGGGATGAGGTTTGTGCCGGTTGTGATTGTGACTTTAATGTGGGGACTTTCGTTTGTTGCCACTAAATTCGCTGTTCAAGTCTTTTCACCTTTTCCAGCAGCGTTTTATAGGTTTCTGATTGCAACAATTGTTTTATTACCTTTTAGCAAAGTGAAATTCAAAGATCTTCTCAACATCAACGCCCTCTTTGCAGGTTTTTGGGGAATTACTATGTATTTCGTATTTGAAAACACCGCACTCACGATTACTTCTCCAACGAATGCGGCTATAATTGTTTCAACCGCACCGATTTTGTATGTACTTTTTACACATATCTTTCATAAAAGAAAAACAACACTCTCACAATACCTTGGTATCTTTTTGGCTTTCTTAGGTGTTGCGATAGTTATTTTAGGTGGTGAATCGATAAGGCTTAGAATATTAGGGGACTTGCTTGCTTTTGGAGCAGCTTTCTCTTGGGTTTTTTACACACATTACGTGTTAAAATTAAAAAACTACGAAGGGATTCAAAACACGTTTCTCATAACTTTCTGGGGACTTGTTACTTTGATACCATTTTCATTGATACAAAATATGAGACCACAAATGGAGATAAAAAGTCTTATTGCTTTGATATACCTTGGTGTTTTCTGTTCTGCTTTAGGATATTTACTTTGGAACAAATCTATTAAACTTATAGGTGACAGAAGAACGACAAACGCGGTTTATTTCATTCCTCTTGTCACTGTCTTTTCTGAAAGACTTTTGATGGGTACTGGATTGACTCTCAAAAATATTTTCGGGGTAATAATGCTAATTGTAGGATTATATATCTTTGAAAGGAGCGAGAAAGATGGGAAAGAACGATCTTGGAATTGACCTCGGAACTGCAAACTTTATCGTATACCAAAGTGGAAAAGGTATCGTTTTGAACGAACCTTCCGTTGTAGCTGTTTCAAAAAAGACAAACAAGATATTAGCCATAGGACACGAAGCAAAAGAGATGCTTGGAAAAACCCCAGAACAGATCGAAGCCATCAAACCTATGAAAGATGGAGTCATCGCTGAATACACGATTATTTTAGAAGTTCTAAAGTATTTCCAAAAGAAATTCATCAAAAATCCATTTTTGAAAGTCAATATGGTTATCGGTGTTCCAACGAAAACAACAAGTGTTGAGCAAAGAGCTGTTTTTGACGCAGCACTCAGAGCTGGCGCAAAGAGAGTGCACGTTGTTACAGAACCAGTTGCAGCGGCTATCGGTGTTGGAATCGACGTGACAAAGCCTGTTGGAAACATGATAGTCGACATAGGTGGTGGAACGACGGATATAGCGGTTATAAGCCTTGGTGGAACTGTTACAGGAGATTCTATTAAAATTGCAGGTAATGCAATAGACGAAGCTATTTTGAAAGGTGTTAGAAGAAACTTCGGATTGGTTATCGGAGAGCCAACGGCTGAAGAAATAAAAATAAAAATAGGAAAAGCGCACCCCGATGTGGAAGATTTAGAATTGGAGATCAGAGGAAGAGATGCGGTAACTGGGCTTCCAAGAACTGAGATTTTAAACTCCACAGACGTCTACAAAATGATAAAACCAGTTATTGATAACATAATCTCCAGAATCAAGTTTGTCTTAGAAAAAACTCCACCAGAGCTCGCCGCAGATATATCAACAAACGGAATGGTGGTAACAGGTGGTGGAGCACTGCTGAGAGGAATTGACAAAGCAATTACCGATGAGACAGGTATTAAGTGTATCATTGCCGATGAACCATTGATGTCAGTTGCAAAAGGTACAGGAATTTTACTTGAGAATGAAGAATTATTAGAATTGGTAGCAACTTCAGCTGAGAGGTGATTATTTTGTACAGAGGCGTGTACATCGCTGCAATGGGAATGCTTGTAGATTTAACAAAAATCGATACTCTTTCTAACAATCTGGCAAATATCGAAACTAACGGATATAAAGAAGATACTTTAGCATTCAAGACTCATTTTGAGAAAGCCATAAATTCGTACAAGCCAGAACCAGAAAACAATAGAGTTAAAGTTTCAAGAGTCGGTGTACTGCCTCAAGCGGTAATTTTAGATGAAGTTAAAACTACCTTTACAGATGGAACGTACGAAGAAACAAGAATAAACACGCACCTTGCTATAAATGGTGAAGGATTTTTCAAAGTTCAAAGAGGAAACCAAATTTTGTATACAAGAAACGGTGAATTTATAGTTAATCAGGAAGGTTTTTTGGTGAACACTCAGGGTGAATATGTGTTAGATGTCAATAATAACAGAATACGATTCCCTGAAAATGGTTCGATTGACGAAAGAGGAAATATTTTGGACGGATTTGGAAACCTTGTTGGTACTATCGCAGTTGTAGGCTTAGATTCCCCAAGAAAAGTTGGATACAACAATTTTGTAGGTCAAGAAATTCAGCCAGGAGAATTTAGGATTTTGACAGGTTTTGTGGAAAAATCAAATGTGAACGCTGTAAGGGAAATGGTAAAACTGATAGAAGCACACAGACATTACGACATAACTTCGAAGAGTATTTTGGTGCATGATGAGCTGCTGAACAAAGTGATAAATAACGTTGGGATGCTGAGATGATGGGAAGAAAAGGGAAAGAATGGGACAAAGTGGAGGAAAATGAAAGAAGATGGGACAAAATGGGGAATAGTTGGAGGTGTAAAAGATGATCAATAGTCTCTACACAGCAGCTACAGGAATGTGGGCACAGCAGTTTAAGATGGACACGGTTTCAAACAACATTGCAAACGTCGATACCGCTGGATACAAGAAAGTTAAGTCTGAATTCCAAGACCTAATTTATACTTATTCAAAAAATGCAGGTGCTGCAACTGCACAAAATTCCACAACACCTACAGGCATCTACACTGGTCATGGAGTCAGACTTGCTGCGACAACAAGAATCTTCACTCAAGGAAATATGGAACAAACTGGTAACGCTCTTGATCTTGCGATAACTGGTGATGGATTTTTTCAAATCCAACTCCAAGATGGTAGAATTGCTTACACAAGAGATGGGCAATTCAAGATCGATAATCAAGGTCAGATAGTCACAGCAAACGGACTATTGTTATCTCCAGCTTTGGTAGTTCCACAAAATGCAACGGCTATTACAATTTCGCCAGATGGAATAGTAAATGTTGAACTCTCAGATGGAACAGTTCAACAGCTTGGAACTATCACGTTAGTCAGATTCGTTAACCCAGCAGGTTTGAAATCGATCGGTGATAACCTTTTCATTCAAACACCTGCAAGTGGTGATCCGATAGAAGGTGTTCCAAATCAAGACGGGTTTGGTGCTATCATGCAAGGGTACGTTGAAAAATCCAACGTCGATGTCGTCAAAGAAATGGTCGATATGATAAGCGCGATGAGAGCTTATGAATTTAACTCACGTTCCATAATGACTGCTGACCAAATGTTACAAACAGTTAGTGCGTTGAGAAGATAATAAACCTTTGATTCCCTAAGACCATCCCCCCACAACAGTTGTGGGGGGATGGTTTTTGTGATATAATGGGAAGCGATGTGACGAAATGGGAAACTATGGGACGGGAGGAAATGGGAAAAGATGGGAGGGAATGGGAAACTATGGGAGAAAATGGGAATCAATGGGAAGAGATGGGAGAAAATATTGTTGAGAAGATCATAAAAGAAAAAGGGAGTAAGGCGTTTAACCAGATGGTTGAGATGCTTTATGATGAATCTGACGAAGTCAGAGAAATTGCAGCTGAAGTCTTGACAAGACTTGCGTATGAAGATCCGAAAATCAAAGAAAAACTTATAAACAAAATCAAAAATGCAATAAAGAAAAAAAACAAAAACGATATAGCGATCCTTTATATTGCCGATATACTCGGGGAAATAGGAGCAACAGAGGTTGTTGATGATCTTTACAAGCTGATCGACCTTTACGATTTTGAAGATGCACTTATTTTACTTTATGAAAACATAATAAAACTCGGAAAAGGGGAAGAGTTCTATCCGGTACTGAGATATTACCTTTTGGAAGGCGAAGAGCGAAAACAATACGGTGCTCAAGCGGCGATGGCGATGTCGTACTATAAAAACCCCGAGGTGGTTTTAGACCTTCTAAAAGCGATTGAAAGCAAAGAATTCGATGGGGAAGACTTGGAGATAATAAAAAAGGCACTGGCGAATATGATAGAGATGAATCCGGGGTACAAAGAGCTGGTGGATGGGAAGGAATGGGAGTGAATGGGAAGGAGTGAGAGTGGATGGGTTTGTTTTGGGCGGCGGTTGTTGGTTATTTGATCGGTGCTATTCCTTTTAGCTACATAATACCAAAATTGAAAGGTGTTGATATAACTAAAGTGGGTAGTGGGAACGTTGGTGGAACCAACGTTCTTAGAAACCTTGGACCTGTTTACGGTGGACTTGCGATGTTTTTAGATATCTTTAAAGCCTTTATAGCTGTTTGGATATTCAAAAGCTTCGGTGTTAAAGAGCAGATGATGGCAGGAGCATTTACTGTATTCGGTCATTGTCTTTCACCTTTTCTAAAATTCAAAGGTGGAAAAGGCGTTGCAACAACTCTTGGAACTTTCTTTGCAACATACCCACCCGCAGGTCTTTTTGCACTTGGGGTATGGATAACAATAGTTGCAATTACTCACTATGTTTCCCTCGCTTCAATCATCGGACTTTTAGCGGGAAGTCTTTTTGCGTTAGCTTTCGGAAAGGATTTTTGGTTAGTTTATTTGGCATTGACTCTGTTTTCGGTGATGAGACACAAAGAAAATATCAAAAGACTCTTAAACGGAACCGAAAGGAAAACTGACGTAGTGGGAATGTTCTTAGGAGGGTACCGTGGTTAAGAGATTATTAATTGTATTGTCTGTCTTGATTGGATTAATCGTTTTTCCAAAAGTTATTGACGAAGAAACAGCCAGAAGTTATTTTTCACAGACGTTAAAAGAATACTATTTGGGTAATTTTGATAAGGCGTACGAAAACTCCTTAAAATCATTGTCAGGAAAAGTCTACCTTCAAGAACTTCCTTATTATTGGTATTTAAGAGGTAGGCTTGGCATTATACAAGGTTATTTCGATGAGTCAATAAAACAGTTGAATACATATACCGAGCTTGTGAAACAGGAAGACATAGAAAATCTTAAAAAAACAGCGTTTTTCTTCCGTGAAGTTAAGCTCAATATGGGAAAAAACTATGATTTCGGATATGTTTCAAAAATTGAGGGAAAGATAAAGGCGATTGAGTACTTTTACAATCCAAGCAGTTTATCAACGTACGGAGATAAACTGTATATAACCGACCCAAAAAACAAAAGATTCGTCACGATTAGAAACGGAAGGATTATCAATATCCAAAAATTAAAGTTTGAGCCAAAACAGGTTTTCGTAAATAGATACGGCGAGGTCTTTCTTTTGAGCAATGATAAATTGTATAATGAAAAGGAAGAATTACTTTTAGAAAATTTGAGAACACCTTATATCGCCGGTGATGACAGAGATGGAAAACTGTACATTGTAAATTTTGATAGAATAGTAATTTTCAATCCTTCGGACAACAGCAAAACCGATGAAAAGTTAGAGACAAACATATTCGTTATGGATGCCGAAATGACGTGTGGTTACTTATACGTACTTGACGGTGTCAAACAAAAAATATTGGTTTTTGACACTCAAAATCTCACTCTTGTTAAGTCCATAAATCCACCATTTGAAACTTGGTCATTCGAAACTACTCCTTACGATGAACTTATTTACTTGGGAGAAGGGAAAATATACGTATCAGATAAAACCTTCGATTTTACTGACGTTAATTTCATCGAATATTCTTATCCAAACCTATTCTTGATAAAGTGGAAAGGGAATCTTATTGAACATTATTACCTCAAAGATGAAAATCCGATATTTATAGCTATAGACAAAGTCCTTTTCGATGATAATTACGCATACGTTTACGTTCGTGCTGAAGATGTCTTTGGAAACAACTTAAACTACGTTCAAAACTTACTTAAGCTTTATGAACAAGGAGTTATAGTGAATTCCGATGTCACAATCGAAACTTATGAAAAAAATACCGTCGAACTAAAAACTTGTGCTGGACTTTTGATATCTTATAGGTTTAAGAACTTGCGCGTTTACGGAAATTGCCTTCCACTCAACAGATACACCGGTGGCGGAACAAAAGATCCAAGGTCTTTCTACTACGTTATGAGATACAAATACATACGTCCAGTACCACCTGGAGTTTTGAAAATAGATGTGAAGATCGATTTCAAAAACGGTTCTTACCTTGATACGATGTTCTATACGGAGGCTTTGATTAAAGATGAGCAGCTTAGAAAATAAATACGTAGAACATTTCAAAAAAGCTTTGGAAGAAACCGAAAAGGAAAACTACCAGGAAGCGGAAAAGATATATCTTGAACTTATCGAAAGAGAAATCTACGAAGCGTATAACAACCTTGGTAACCTTTACAGAAAACAAGGATTTATTAATAAAGCTATTGAGGCTTACAAAACAGCTATCCTAAAGATACCAGATTATCCGCTTCCTTATTTCAATCTTGGCTGTACATTGATGGAACTCGAACGTTACACTGAAGCTTTACTTTTCTTGGAAAAAGCTGAAAGACTGGGACTGAAAGGTTTCGATATCGACGTTCAACTTGCTCTTTGCTACCTTGCAACTAATAACTATTCAAAAGCCAAAGAAAAATTGAAAGATAATAGTGTTAGGGAAGAAGTAAAAAAATACGTTGTGGAGGTGGAGAAAATTGACAAACTTTGAATTAGGTCTTGAATTTGGCTTCAATACTTACAGCTTTATTATACTTGGAATCGCTCTTTTTATTTATATTTTCCCAAAACTCACTGAATTTCTCACTATCGCTGGTACTGGATTCATCGTCGGTTATTGGTATGTAGCACCAAATCTTTACAGATATTTGACTGAATACGGATTGATAAAAGAATCTTTTGACACCACATTTTTTACCATAATCGTGTCCTTGGTGATTTCAGCTATCCTGTACGGGTTGTATAAAACGGTTATCTTTATCGGAGCTGGTATTTTGGTCTTTCTTGCTGGATACAATTTGATCGTTAATTACTTACACATTTCCAATCTAACGATCGTTATTCCTGCAATTATCTTATTAGGATTAATTGCAGGGTTAATAGCTTCAAAGAAAAGTGCTGATTTTATAGCAATCTTTGCGGTATTTGTTAGTTCGTACATAATTTCCACTTTTTTAGTCGGGTTAGCTATTAGTTACATAAGCTTGAATAATGAAGTGATTATAAGGCTAATAGCCATAGCTTTGTTGATGATTCTTTTCTTCTTTAGAACGGCAAAGCTTTTGACGAAAGAGTCTTAAATGGTTGGGGAAAGATGGGAGAGAATGGAAAAGATGGGCTAAATGGGACGATATGGGAGATTATGGGAAGCTGTGAGAAGATATGTAAGAAGGTGTGAAAACAAAACTTCTTAAATCCGGGAGCTGAGAAAAAATGGAGTTATTTAAAGATATTCTAAACGTTCTAAGAACTATTTGGTTTTTTATAGGTGCATTTTTCTACCTTTACGTCTACGGGGTAATAGTTATGATGATTTCACTGATCTTTGGTAAGAAGGTCAGAAGATTTGTCTTAAAACAAATCGAAATCTTTGGAAGACTGGCTTATAAGCTTCTTGGGATAAAAGTGTACGTGCTAGGTAAAAAACCTGATGTTTCGAAAAATTATTTGGTAGTTGCGAATCACCAAAGTTTGATGGATATTCCGCTCGTCATTGGATACGTCGGACCTATGGCTTTCATTGCTAAAAAAGAACTTGGCAAGATTCCAGTGATAAATTACTATTTGAAATATCTGGATTCTGAACTCATCGACAGAGGAAATCCAAGACAAACAGTTTCTGTAATCAGAAATGTTATGGAGAAACTCAAAAACGGGGTACATTTTTTCATTTTTCCGGAAGGTACACGTTCACCCGATGGAAGACTTCAGCCTTTCAAACCCAGAAGCTTGGAGATAGCATTTAAGATGAAAGTTCCTATTTTACCTGTTGCAATATACGGTAACGACAAGGTCATTCCGAAGCAAAAACTGATCGTTAAAGGCGACAGAGCTGGGATATACATCGGTGAGATCATAGATACTGAAAAGTTCGAGTCTGAAGAAGAATTGAGAAATTATGTTGAAGGAAAGATAAGGGAGTATATGGTAGAATTGCAGAAAGTTGTTGACAAAAAGGGGTGACAAATATGAAAAAAGCTGTCGTTAAAGCTTTGGTTTTAGATAAAGTTTCAAATTCTCCAGTTGTATTGCTTGGTATTGAAAATACTCGAAAGATTTTACCTATCTGGATAGGTCCATGTGAAGCAAGCGTTTTAGCTATGGCTATCGAAAAGGTTGGAATTGAAAGGCCGTTAACACATGACTTGCTTTTAAGCATTTTGCAAGCTCTTGATGCAAAGCTTGAGAAAGTAATAATCCACACTATAAAAGATAATGTTTTCTATGCAAAATTAATTCTTAGAGACCTTGCTTATATAAGTGAGGAAGGCGAAGATGAGATGACACCTTTTATAGAAATCGATGCAAGACCTTCTGACAGTATAATCTTAGCCATGAAAGAAAACGTACCGATTTACGTCACAAATGAGATTATTAACACCGAGGCTATTGAACTTGATAATTTAGATGACACATCAGACGAAGAGTTCAAAAACTTTGTTGAGCAGATGGATATAAACGAATTTAAAAAACTCTTGGATGACAAAGAAAAAGAAGAGGGCGAATGATCCCTCTTCTTTTCTATTCAGTTTTTATTTGATACAAAAGCAGTCCCTTCGATGTTAAGAGTAGAACTTTGTTACCTATTAGGGCTGTATCGTAGACAATAGCATCTAAGTCTTGAACTATTCCATCAATTCTTCGATTCTTTGGATCTATCACAGTAATGAATCCATCTCCAACAGCTATCAAAAGCTCGTTCACATAGTGCAAAGATTTGTTACCAATCCATCCTTCTCCAACGTAAGCGTAGTTTCCTTCCCTATCAAAGACTAAGAGTCCTAAATTTCTTGTTGTAGCATAAATGTAATCATCGATAACAGTTGCGTAGGTCAAATCGAAAAGTATGCCAGGCCCTGTTGGAACTTTGTACCTGATACCGTAGAAGTACCTGTAAAGTTCCATATTAGTAAGCAAGATAATTTCATTGTTTGTATATATGATCTTTCCATAAACTCCACGTAATTCAACTATCGTGTTTCCGTAAGAATCCACAAACTGAATCCTATTATTTGGTCGCGGTCTTGCAAAGATTGCGTAATCTCTTGTTGCCAAGAAATCATCGCTATCAAGGTAATCGAACGTAGAAAGTTCCGAAAATCTTCTGTAAATGACTTTATTTTCAATCCTGTAAGAGATGCCATCGATTGATTCTTTGAGATCTCTCACGTTACCATCAAATAATTTTGTGCCACCTACGTAGAGCGCACTTCTATCAGAAGTGTAAATCAGACTTCCGTGTGTTGCTATCTCGTATCCAGGATAAGGAAGAGTTTGAATGAAAGTTAGATATGGATTTCTTCCCAAAGTCCAAGTACCTGTTGTGAAAGTTAACCTTTTCGCTGTCTCTATAAACCTTTCAAGTGCTCTTTCTGTTGCCGAAGCGGCCTCTCTGAATTTATCATCGGTATAAGCAGGAACTTGAGGAATTTTGTAATCAAGAATCTTTTTTATCTCTTCAATAAAATCTTGAGAGTTGTAGTAATCAAAAGCACTACCGTTAACTATGTAAAGTTTCATATACGGAAGTCTTGCGGTTGAACGAGTTACAATTCCATCACCAACGTTAAGTGCAAGTTCAGGAAACAGTTTTTCAAAATAACTGCCCGTGACATCAATCGAAAGTGGAGGAGTTTTCCCACAGAAAGCTACGGTATCTAAATCTAACCTGTATGGTAAGAATTTTAAATCGCTTAAAAAACTCGAATTCGGTACAATCTCATGATAATAGATATTTATCGAATCGATATATGATTTCAAAAAGCTTTGCATTCTCGAAACTGTTGTAGAAGAAAGTGCATAAACCTGTGAAATTGCCAAAGCATCTTTGTTGTAAACAACAGACACACTTCTTGGATCAGCGGCATTAGTTCCATAAAACGGTGTTGAGAGGTAGACCACTTTTCTAACATTTTTGATCTGTGGATATTTGGCCAAAGTGTAATAAGTTATCAGTCCACCTATCTCGTGAGCTAATATATCGAATTGCCTGTCTGAATTTTGCAATAGAAAATCTTTCAACCTTTCAGCCTCAAAAGCTATCACACTCTGATTTGGATCATTTTCCACAAATTTTTGCATAGCACGTGTGTAGTTATACGACCGTGGTTCAGTTAAAGGATAAAGAAAAACGTATATACTTCTGTCAGGGAAGATATTCTGCCAAGTCGTCAAAGGGCTTGTTGATGGTGACTCAAAATAACCTGCAAAATTTGGATCGCTACCGGGAACTATTAAAAGCGAAGGTTTTGCAGAAATTGTTCTGTAAACTTCCTGTACTCCTATCTTTTCCCTCTTACCGGGAAGTGCAACTAAAGTAACCATCTCAGGAACAGATAACAAGGACGCTTCAACATAGTAACCATAACTGTCCCTACTTATGTTACAGCCAGGAAGTATTGAAACAGTTTTTGAAGATTTTGAAATCACAGCTATCGAAAGATTATTTGCAGAATCGCTTCCTATGAGTGAAGAAAGGAAATAGAACTTAACTCTCATTGGAGTGATAGCCATATCATACAGTCCATCGCTTGGAATTACTTCGTAAACTTCGCTTACGACATTTGTAAGTAATGACTGGTCTAAAGTGTTTCTTGGTACAGTTTTAATTCTCAGTTTCTTTTGATATGGGAAAGCCCCATCAGGAATTACAAAACGTACATTTCCAAGTGTCATCTCACCTGTAGCAATCTCAACTTCATTTTGTTTTTGTTTGAGTGTATTAAAAAGAACAGGTGTTGCAATCAACAGCGCAACAACTACTATGAGTGAAAATAGCAATACTTTTCGTCGCACTAAAGACTGAAAGATGCTTTTTGCCTTCTCAAAAGCCTTTGACTGTGTAATCTTTTCAAAAAACTTCATCTCTTTAACTTTTTCAAATATACCACTAAATATACCTTTGAGTTTTTCAAGAAGTTTTCCCAAAAAGGAATCACCTCTTTTTAGTTAGAATACTCTTTGATTAAATCCGCCAAGAAATCCAAAACTTCATTTTTACTCGTAAAAGTCTTTGTGTTAAACATCGGTTCTCCCCAATCCTTCAAGATTTCACTTTCATTTGCAGGCTCATAAGCGGAATAAAGCTTACTACTCCAACCGATTATGTCATTTTTGAGAAGCTGATGATGTGCGTTGAATCTTAGGTATCTTTCAAAGACAAGCATTCGGTTTTCGTTAACAAGGTTATTGAAAAGTAGATTCAGTTTTTGTTTTCCTTCATCTGATATTGCAATTGCACGCAGCTGATTGGAGATATCGTTTGCAAAGTTGTAAGCATAATACTTCCACACACTTGATTTTGAAATTCTTGGCCACTCTGCAGTTATAGATTGCCCAAGTTTTTCAATAAATGATTTTTCTATATTTAGATAGTCTTCATTAAAGAACCGTTCGACGTAGTTTCTAAGGTTTGTTTTAAAGATCTCACCAAGTGAGTTTATAAGGAACGATTTATCTTCTTCCCTAAGAATTTTGTTAAACTGCTCATTGTAGAATTCTACGATCGAGTCAGTTAGTTTTTTGAGGTTTTCTTTGTTGAGTTTTTCATTTCTTATATACTCAGCACTTTCTCTGTAAAGTTTTTCAAGTTCAACCAAAGTTATCAACATTTCTTGGTATTCACTTATATTCAAATGTAAAAACGCTCCTGCGTGCAAATAATCTAAAACTCCGTCTGGAACGCCCCAAACTCCTTTAAGTTCCATATACTTACAAGCGTGTACTTCTTTTCTTGCTAAGTCTAATAGAAATGCTCTACTTGAATAGTTAACGGGACTTAAGACCGTTGTCATCATACTTGCAAAGAGCCTGTAAATATCTTCACCAGATTGAATTGCTCTTTCAATATCAGCATTTTTCCAATCTGGGAATCTTTGCCAAGTTGCAGGCATAAGCGAAATCGTTCTAAGAGCCCAAGTTTTGAAATTCTCGATAAAAGTGTTTTCTAATGAGTTTAAAAGGGTTACATTCGCTTCTTTTACAGGTAAAACTGAAGATAAATTCCTGTTCATAACTATTAGGTTATTATACCTTTGAGCAATCGCTTTAAGTGTGTTTCTTTCACTGAAGACCTTTAGAGAATATTCATACAAGGATATACTATCGACAAGTCCCTGCAATAGTCCGAAATTGTATTTTGACACAAGGGCAGGATTATCTTTTATTTGATTTGCCAAACTCGAGTAGAACGTCTTTTTAAATTCTTTTGGAAGTATTTTCTGAATTTCATCATATTCTTGGTTTAATATTTTATCAGCTTGTGTTTGGAAAGCTTCGTTAAGTTTTGAAATTCTTAGATCATCCAGTGCCATGGTTGCCAAATAAAAGATCGATTTACCGTACGTACGGTTCATATTAACGCTCTTGAGAAAAGAGTTAAGTGCTGACTCATATTTTGGCGCTATCAAACTTGAAAGTTTATTTATTTCAAAAACGGTTTGTGTACGCTTGTTATTTATATCTGCTTTTAACTTGTTTATCTCTGCTAATCTTTCATTCTCAGCTCTTATTGGATCGAACCGAACATTGTTTCTTTGTGCTTCTTGTTGTTTCAATTTTGTCCAGTTATCTTTTGAAAGTACTGCAAAATCTCCGGAAAAGCTTGATAAATCGCTTTCGTATTTACTAAGCATCTGCAAATTATTCTGATGCTGTAATATTGCACTTCTTATCGATTGAAGTTCTGTAAATTTAGCTAATCCGTCTCTGAAGTAAACTTCCGAGATAAAGTGGTTCCATCTAAGGTAAGTTGCAACAAACATAAGTACCAAAACTAACACTGCAACAACGATGGCTTTTAAACCTTTGAGTACGTAGTATTTACCAAATGATTTATTGAAGTACACACCAAGTCCAGAGCTGATAATAAACGTTGCTGCTAAAGCGTTTGGAAGTAAATGACCCGGAAAGCTGAAAACACTTTGGAAAGCGAAGACAAAACCACTTATCACGAGTGCGACGAAAAGCAGTGAATCGTCTTTGTCTTCAATCTTTCTAATGTTTTTGAAAATGTAATAAGTTAAAGCCAACAGCATCAACACGATTATTAAAAATCCTAACGTTCCCGTCTCTCCTAAGATTTGGAAATAATCGTTGTGAGCCCGATGGAAATTACTCCAAGCATAGTAATATTCAGGGTTCTTTTCCATAAATTTTTCGATAGCGAACAAACTGTGATATTGATACGTTCCAAATCCCGTTCCGAGTAATTTATGTTCTCTCCAAAGTTCAAGAGTTGATAACCAGGACAAAAACCTAACATCTTTACTACTGACAAAATCTTCTTGACTAAACCTCGCAACTATAGATGTACCTGCATAGTTGTTGAAAGGACTTGGAACGTTGTAACCTACAACTATCAATACTGCCATTATAAGCAAAATGAGGAACGAAATCTTTGACAAGCTCACAAGTCGTTTATAATAAATTGGAAATTGTTCTTTGAGAAGTTGTACTGATTTATGCTCAAGTTTCCTAATTGCAAAGAAATAAAATAAAGCAAAAAGAATAACTTCACCAATTAGGGCTAAATATTCCGAACGTGTTTGTGAGAAAACTATAGCTGTTAGGTAAAGAATCGCTGAAAACAGAGAAATGATTTTCAGTACAAAAATATAGGCTAAAGTTCCGCCTTGTTTTTTATTATCTTTGTTATTTTTTTTAGACTGAAAAACAACGCCAAGGTCAAAGCTGAAAACAAAATACAACGCTATTGGAAGGAGCATATTCAGATAGTTTGCAACGAAGATAACATTTCCGATAGTTGATTTTATAGTACTTCTATCAAAAGGATTACCAACATTTCCAAGGAAAATACTCTTTCCGTAATAAAAATTCAAAATAGCATCTATTGCAACCACTAAACCAGTTAAGATGAACACAAAGAGTACCTTAATAATTTTGTCCTTTTTTTCCATAACTGTCGAAAAATAGAAAGCTATTACGACATTTAAAAACATATAAAGAGCCAAATCGAGAGCTTGTCTGAAAAAGTACGGGTTATCTCTGTAGGTATTGTAGGTTGAAAGTATAGAAACGAATGAAAATGCAAGCCAAAGCCAATGCACTGGTGAAGCGAATAATTTCAACTCTTTTTTCTTGAAAAGTTTGAAAAGCAGATAGACGCCTAAAATAACCGCACCAAGTGACAGAAAAGCATACTTTGATGTACTAAATTCGTAAGTGTACTTCGGGTGTGCAAAGAGTGCTACAAGGATTATAAGAACGTAGATAAGTGACTCTTCAAAATTTCCCATACCAAAAACCTCCCGTATGAAGTTATTTTATTGTTCTTTGGAAAGAGCAAATAAAAGAAAAATAGAGAAAACTACAGCAAGGGTAAATCCAAATAACGGTGCTAAAGTTGTATGTCTATTTAAGAAAATAACTATCGATATCAATAAATATACGATATGTATTATTATTATTCTGTAAAGCGCTCTCTTTTTATTCTCATTTGATAATTTGTAAATTCTATTAAGGATATCTTCCAATTTGATTTCTCTCTTAAAGTAAGAATTGAAGTATTTGGTTAGTATATCAGGCACCAAAACCAAAAAGAAGATAAAGACCGAAATAAATGAACTTGTTGAAGTGTGAAAATCGGCTCTAAACGAAGATAATAACCCTATAGATAATAATCCACTCAAAAGATAATTACCAGCCTTTCCCATTAAAATTCTCGAAGGTGGATAGTTGTATATCAAAAACCCTATGGTACTACCAGCACCAGCTAAAAGAAGTTGTCTTTCAAAGCTTGCTGTAACTGTAAATGTCAAAAAAATTAAAGATAGCAAACTTATACTTCCACAAACACCATCAATTTTATCAATTTTTTTAACTGCATTTATTAACCCAAAAACTATCAACAAAAAAATTGGAGTGTAAAAATCAAATCCTTGATATTTCAAAACGAGAAAAAAAGCAACTGTGATTTCGGTAACTATAATGTAAGTCTTTTTTATACTTTTCACATCGTTCAATAATCCAAGTAAAAACAGTATCGTCAGAAATAACTTAGTTAAAAAATCAAACGTAGTTGGCAATAAAAAACCAACATAAATTGCACAACCACCAAGATAAGGTATTCTTTTTTCGGAACCTTCTCTATTAGGATTATCAACTATTCCGTATCGATAAGCAAGCTTTCCAAAGATTGGAACAGTAAAGAGCGAAATAGCGAAACTTAAAACCAAAATAATGAAATAACTTGTAATCATTCATCGTTTCCTTCTTCGAGCCCTTTAATAGCTTCCAAGATATATTCGGGTGAATTGTAGTTTACAAACCCCATATTCAAGCTTATAGGTGAAAGTTTTCCGTTTGGTTCTACGTACGTGGAAAATTTAATCTGTCCATCACTTGAAACAAACTGAACAATATCTTTTGTTGTATCTACACTCCAAGTTCCAATGAAAATTTCGTTTAATCTTTTCTTTGAAACCACATAGTTAGATACATAATTTATTATTCCAGCTGTGTTTGGTGTTTTCCCTTCCAACTTGTCTATCAAATAAGTTCGTACCGTTTGAATTGGCACAATTCCATCGACCGTTAAATTGTAAAGTATCGTATTTTCTGAACCATCCACGGAGTAACTTAAGTTTAGTTTTCGGTTTTTTCCTGCGTACGTGAAATTACAAGTAATCTGTATCGTCTTAGTCTTTTCGTCAACACTGTAAGTTACATTACTTGCTCTTTTTGACAAGGAATCTACAAGTTTATTTGCAGCTGCTTTAATTGGCGAAACTGCTTCTGATTTTGTTTCCTGCACTGGTTTAACTTGCTCAGGTTGTTGTGTTTGCTGTGGTTGTTGAATTGGCTCCGGTTTTCTTTGTTCAACGCTTTGTGGTACTTGTGTTGTTTGTTGAGGTTGTTGAGGCACCTGCTGACCAACTTGCGGTTCTTGTGCTAATTTAGATTCTTCCAAAGCTTTATCAACTGTTTGAGTTGGTTGCGATGGAGGTAGCTCAGCTGGTACATCTTGTGCGAGAATTTTGTCTAAGTAGTAAGCGTAAGAAACTTTCTGGAGTTCTTCATTATCAAGTGTGAACTTCACAATGCTTACAGCACCAGATTTTGATACAATAAACTCCAAGCTTGCAATTTTGTCTTGTCTATCAAAACTACCTCTTCCAACAAAAAGAACTATTCCATTTGTGGGATCTTTAACAGCCCATGTGAAACTTGGGAAAAATTTTTCAAAGTATTCGCCTATCTTTTTGCCCGGATATTCAGCTAAATAGGAATCTTTAACGATCGATACCAAGTTGGATGAATCCATCTTTCCAAACATTTTGCTTAAAGCTGTTGTCATTTGCGAAACGGAAAGCTCAGAACCGTTAAGTACCATACCAGAAATAACGAATCTCAACTTATCATTTTGTCGAGTAGAGTGGACAAAAATTTTTATATATTCCCCAACTTTTGATACTCCGTTTATTTCTAAGACAGCTTTAAAAGGTTCATTTTGAACTTTCAATGTGTAAGTATTGAAGTAATCAGATAGAACTTCAGAAACTTTTTTTGGACCGTATTCACTTAGGGTTGAATTTACAAATAATGTTTTAATTGTCTCGTTGTAGAGTGTCTCGTAGTAGGTGTCTTGCTCGTTGAATAATCTAATCCCGTTAACCGTGAGTTCTATTAACTCACCTTTTCTTGTAAAGAGAAAAGTGCACTTATCTCCATTGAATTTGTTTATTCCTTTTACTGTCACACTTCCGAAGATAGAATAACTGACTTTACTGCTCAATAGAGACCTTTCAAGGGTCTCTCTAATAGTTAAAACATTGTAGTTTTTGTAAGCAACCGCCTTGAAAGAAGAATACGTTGTAAAATACAACAAACCTATAGTTGTTGGAATTGCTATCAATACTAAAACCGTAACGAGCCTAAAAATATTTATAGGTTTTCTGTAATAATATTTTTGTGGCATAAACTTTGTTTCCCAAAGTTTGGGAAGCTTTCCCCCTTTCTTTCGTTATTATTTATCAATTAGCATTATACCACAAAGTCTTCTATTTCGTAAACTTTCGACTTGATAAAATTAAAATGTATGGTAAAATAATCACTGCACAGTCTGTAAAGTTTGTGGGGCCGTAGCTCAGTTGGGAGAGCGCTACCTTCGCACGGTAGAGGCCGTGGGTTCAAATCCCATCGGCTCCACCAAACATAATTATATTCCCCTCGAAAAAAGGGGGGATTTTTATTTTGACGAAATTAGAACAATCATCGGAAAATCTTGGACGATAAGTTCGTATATACCTTCAGCTCCAAGGTCTTCGAAAGCGATTAAATTACTCGAAATTATCTTTGTTGAAAGATAAGCAGCACATCCACTCGGAGCAACAAGGTATGGTCTTCCATATTCTTTGCAAATTATTTCCGCTTCTTTTGAACGTTTACCTTTCCCAACGGTTGCCAATACTCCAAGATTAAAGAGCATCTTCAAAAATTTATCCATTCTCGTTGAAGTTGTTGGACCAATTATTGTAATATTTCCTACAAACGTTGGACCTGCGTAGAAAACTAAAGTGTCTCTGATTTCAACCGGTAATTTCTCACCTTGTTCAAGCATACTTTTTATTCTCTTTTGTGCTGCGTCTCGCATAACGATAAGTTTTCCAGTGTAAAAAATTTGCTGACCTTCTTTCAGCTCTTTCAAAAGATTCATATTATCTGGTGTTATCCTC
>FWWM01006602.1_pt1 | contig 24114 bp, 19 predicted proteins | sample 2228351 | NCBI WGS metagenome assembly FWWM01 (sample SAMEA103939774, study PRJEB20133) | metagenome
CGATGACGTCCTCATAGTTCGGAAAAGTCCTAAGCGCCTCTGTATCAACAGGTCCCCCTGAAACCGCGTTCGCCCTTATTCCCTTTGGGAGAGGACAAAGGAGAATTCCTGTTTGCCCATAATCTCGTGGCTAAAGACTGTGCTTTTCCTGTGTCTCTCATTCAAGAGGGTAATCAGGTTTTCCAGCACCGCCTGCTCCCTAATAATTATTACCCAGTAATCAATGTGCTCGCAAAACTCCAGGTAGGAATTGAGTGTTCCAAGAAGTGCTTCCTGGGATTCAAAGCGCGAGCCCAGGTAAGTCTCAGGTGGAAGCGCGCTTGTAGTCTTGAAGTTTGGGTTCGTGACAATTTCCCTGAGCAGAAGGTGGGGGGGGAGTCGTCTATACCCCAGGTGGTGCGGCAGGTCAACCACCAAAACCTTCGCGGATAGGGTGAGCAAATCCGAAGGTGCAAGGCGAAAGTGCGCCTCGTTCACTTCCCTGTTTGAGCGAAACTGCCTCTTCACCTCGGTCGCGTAAAAGCTGACAACCCAAGAGAGTTTCTGGGGATACTTCGTTTTACTGTCCACAGGGTAGTTTCCGTAAAAGCAGGCTATCTGCCAAAGGAGGTAGTTCAAGTTGGCGGTATGGTAGATACTAGTTCCGGAGAGCGGTAACCTCTTAGCCTCATCCATAAGCGTCCAGAGCGGTTTTGGGAGGCTTATTCCCTCCCTAACTTCGTTCTCCGCTTCGCCCAATTGGAAGTCAAGGTCGCTCGCCAGTTGCATAAGCCTTCTCAAGTCAATGGCGGAGAGCAAGAACTCATCACCTTCAATAACAGTCAGGTTCGCCTGATAAGCGCCGTTCAGGAAACTATTGGCGATGACCCTCGCGCGTATGTTTTTCTTGACGAAAACTTCAAAGTTTCCCGCAAGGCTGTTCAGGGACAGAACCGAGGAGTACCTGTCAAGCCTTAAGGTCTCGCTGATGAAATGAGGGTAAACCGCAAATGCGTGGAGCTTACGCATCAAGCTTCACGCTCCACCATTTCCAGGTTGAATTCCTCAAAGTAACGTGAAAGTTTCGGGTCAAAGTAACCGCCGTAGGGGTCAGACACGAGCTGGCGCGCCCTTATTTCGCGTTCCTTGGTAATACGGGGAAAGTGGGCGATAAAGTCCACCACGTCCGCAAGAAAAATTATCCTTGCCAGGATGGGTATCTGTTCGCCCCTCAGCCCGCTTGGATAACCAGTCCCGTCCCACTTCTCGTGGTGGTGGCGCACCGCCAGAGTCACTTCCCCGAACCCGGAAAGGGGGGAAAGTATCTCCGCGGAGTATTCTGGATGCCTTTTTATAAGCTCAAACTCCTCCTCGTCAAGGGTGTCAGGTTTTTCCAGGATTGAGTTTGGAATACCCATCTTTCCGATATCGTGGAAGTATCCCGCGAGTTCAACGGTGTCCAGCATAACCTCCGCAAGTCCCATTCTCTGTCCGATCTTCCTGGCGAGGCGCGAAACTCGCTTGGCGTGGGAAGCGGAATCTCTGTGCTTAGCCTCGACCAGAGTAGCGAAGAAATTCACCATCGTTGTGATGTAATTTTCCCGGAGGTCCTTGGCTACTCTTTCGTCCTTTTCCGCGAATCTGAGGACCTCGGTCTCCTCGGGTGAGAGTTGGCAGTCGTCAAAGGCTCCCTCCTCTCCCAGCTTTATTGCAGGTGGAACTAGGTATGGGTTGAACTGAATCCCCGAGTAGCGGTAAAGCTCCTCCCTCCACTCCCAAGGTCGGGAGTAAAGCCCCTGCACTTTAATGTTATCCAGGGCGTCGCAAAGGCTAACCACGTGGGAAGCTATTGGTGTTTCATCCGCGATTAGTCCCTCTGGGTAACCGGTGCCATCCCATCGCTCGTGATGCCAAAAGACTATCTTTGAAGCGTCTTCCAGGAAGGGAATTTGCTCAACTATCTGCCTTCCGATTTTCGTGTGGGTTGTTAAGAGTTGGAACTCATCCGTGTTCAGTTTGCCCTTTCTATGCAGGAGCGCGTCAGGAATGGCTATCTCGCCGACGTCGTGAAGGAGCCCCGCGAAGTAGATCTGCCCCAAGTCGAAGTAGTTAGTAATCCCGGCGGTTCTAGCTAGCCTAAGGCTCATAACCGCCACGCGCTCCGAGTGGCGCGTATCCTTGTTCTCCGCCAGGTTGACGACTTTGGAAATTGCACTCAGTAGCTCGCGGAACAGTTGTCCTCCAGGGACTTCCGCGTAGTGAGCATTAAAGAACGCGTCAAACGCCATTCGTGCCCACCCCGCCTTTAATGGGATGCGCGAAACGCACGAGATTCCTTCCGTCCTGTTTCGCCTGGTAGAGTGCTTTGTCCGCGGCGGCTATCAGGGATTCCTTGTCAATCGCCATCTGGGGGAAAACCGCGAGCCCCACGCTAACCGTGAGTGGGATCTTCTTTCCCCGGAAGGAGAATCTGTGCTCTTCAATCAGCGAGCGCACCTTTTCGCCAACCACCTTAACCACGTCATAGTCGCCCTGGGGAATAATGACCGCGAATTCCTCACCGCCGTAGCGGGCAATAACCTCAGTTACGCGCAGTCCTTCCTTGAGCACCCTGCATAACTCCGCCAGGATATGGTCGCCAGCCTGATGCCCAAAAGTATCGTTTACCTCCTTGAAGTGGTCAAGGTCAACCATCGCCAGCCCGACCGAGTAGTTGTATCGTCTCGCCCTGCTTATTTCGTTCTCCAGGAATGCCTCAAACTGCCTGCGGTTGTAAACGCCGGTTAGGCTGTCCGTTATAGCCATTTCGTGGAGTTTCTGAGTGAGTATTATGTTGCCGATGATGTGCTTGAGCTGTCCGCCAAACGTGGCTAAGAACCTGTAGTCATCCTCGTTAAATTCAGGCGGATTTCCGCGATTCAAGAATATCATTCCGTAATTTGAAGCGTCAACGTATAGGTCATAAGTCATATAGGAATGAACCGAGCATAACTGCAGGAGCGGGTTCTGAATTTCAAAGTCCAGAATCCTCTGTGCCCGGGCTCTAGGAGGGTTCTTGTGGAACTGGGGGTAAAAGGTCTCAATCAGCTCCATCGTTTCCCTGTCTCTGCGAGAGACGTCCCAGGAGTATCCTTCCCTGATTAGCTTTCTGAATTCGGAATAAACCGTAGGGTCAAAGGAACTCCTGGCGGAGCTGGCAAGTAGCTCCTCAAGTTTCTCTGGTTTTCCGCGCACTCCGTCCTCGCCTTTGAATTTCGTTAGGAGGACGCGGAAGAACTCAGAGTGAAAGTAAGCCACGCCATCGTCCGCTTCCAGTATTTCCATCAAGCGCTCAAGGAGTTTCTCCGGGATGCTGGTGTCGACCAGGAAGTCCTCCTTTGAAAGGCTGGAAATTGAGGCGAGGAGGGATAACTCTTGAACCTGCCTGAAAAGCAACCCTTCAAGCAGGTGCAGGTACTCCTGGTGAAGCCTAAAGGTAATCTCATCGCTCCTGTACTTGATAAGAAACTCTTCAATTACCGCCCTATTCTTTGGTTGTTCCAAGTTGGTAGTGTGGAACTCGCTCATAATGCCCAAGACTTCATCGCCCAGGCGAAAAACTTCCTCAATTCTCAGCTCTTGATGAAGTCCCCGTGCTCCCAGTCGGATAAGGGTATTCAGGTAGTTCTGAATGTCTCCCTCGGATATGGATTTGATGCAGGAAATCACTAACTCCCTGACGATTCGCCTGCCTTCCGTTGGGGACAGAGTTCCGATTATCTTTTCGCACTTCCTGTAAGTCTCGTCAACGATCTCGCCCAGCTTCTCCTTGAAGCGAAGGGCGAGAAGTAGCCTCTCGGACAGCTCCAGTGCGGTTGTCTCAAACTTTGCCATAGTCCAAATGTTTAATACCGCTTAAACTTGGCGCGGGGGGTTCACTCCTTGCTCCCTTTTTCAAATTCAAAGCCCCAGCCAAACTTCTTTCGTAGAACTGAGATAAACGCGGGAGAGTTAAACCGCGCCACCTTAAGGGGAGTATCGCCTAGCCTCGCCCTAAGCTCGTCGTCAGGCGTCATTACCCCGACTATGTACCCATCTAGTGAGATTTTCACCTCCGGTTTTTCTTTGGAAATGGAAATCCTCACTTCCCTATCCGCTCCAACCACCAGCGGTTTCGCGTAGAGGCTATGAGCGCAGATCGGAGTAATGAGCAGGACTCTAAGGTCTGGCTCTACGATGGGTCCCCCGGCTGAAAGGGAGTAAGCGGTGGAGCCCGTTGCGGTTGAGACGATGACGCCGTCCGCCTTGAAGGTGCCGAGTACCTCCTCGTTCAGCTTGCAAGTTATGGAAACGAGTCTTGTAAGCTCGCTCTTGCCGATGACCGCGTCATTTAGGGCGGTGTATTCTTCTGTTCCTCCGTCCTTTCTGATGAGGTGAACGTTTAGAACGTAACGATCCTCCGTATCAAACGTCCCGGACTTGAGCGCGCTTAGGATTTCAGGCAGAGTATCCACTGGGTGCTGGCACAGGAAACCAAGGTGCCCAAGTTCAAGCCCAACTATTGGTACTTTTAGCTTAACCGCGGCGAGTGCGCCGGCAAGGAACGTGCCGTCACCGCCAATAACCAGCACGAAATCCCCCTGCGGAAATTGCTTCTGCCTCCTCGTATCCTCCGCGAGAATCTCGTATTCAACGCCGGACCGCTTAAGCTCCGGCAAAACGCTTCTATCCAGAAATTCTTTACTTACCGCAAAGGGGTGTAGCTTTAGGAGAACTCGCATACGCCAATCTCAATTCTATCACTTCTCCGCCCTTCAGCTTACCTCGCCCATCAAGCCTTCCGGGTAGCCTGCCTCCTAAGTGGCAAGCATTCTCCGCCAACTCCTTGAAGCCTAATCCACTACTCTCCTCTGCCTCTAAACGCGAATTCGCAAACTCTTGCTTGAAAGCTAATGACTTTGGCAGAATTGGGAGTATAAGGAGTTTAAGGAGTATAGGAGTATAATAGAAAGGCGTGTGAGGAAGCAATGGGAGCTAAAAGGATTCTGACGCGTGTCTTAGTTTCCATAGCCTTCTGGGGGTTTACGCTCCTTTTCTCAACTTGCGGTGGGGGACGGCAACCTACTCTCCAATCTGGCGCCCCTGACGTCCTCGTCGGGGCTAAGGGCACGCCCAAGACGGACCTGATCCAGCAAAGACTTGACACAGGCGTGATCCAGGGCGGGGATGGGAAATCCGTAGCCCTTGTTGTGGACGTGCTGAAGGAATTGGACGCCCTTCAAGCGCCCGCAAACGTTGAGGCGAGCGTATTTTCAGAGCTCAAGGACGAGCTCTACAGGCAGTTAACAGCCAAGGGCGCGAGCAAGCTCGTCTCCAAACCGCCGACGGGGGAGAAGAATCGCGTGGACGACCTGACGCTCACCGATAACGGTGACGGGACGTTCACCCTCACGTGGACATACAAGAACGTCGGCGACTATGACCAAAATGGAATTGTTGCCATCGCGGACATCACGCCTCTCGCGGAACACTTCCAGGAGACTGCGGAAGGCGAGGGGGATAGCTTTAGGGGTTGGATAGACGGAAACGCGGACGGCATAATCAACATCCAGGACATCACCCCCATCGCGGAGAACTTCTTTTCTCAAGTTTGGGAATACGTCATTGAAGGCGCGTCCCTCACTACCCCGGGCGACTTCTCTGAGTTCGCACGCGTGTCTTTTGTGACAACCAACAAGGAACAACGTGGAACCGCCTCATTGACATTTTCCGCAGATGATGCGGGACTCCTCACTACCTTCCGCGTTGTGCCTGTGGATTACGAAAACAACCGCGGAGAAGTTTCCAACGAGGTGTCACTTCCCGTCTCCGCGCCAATTATCTATTCCGTCACACCCACTCAAGGCTTCAAGAATGAGGCTTACACGTTTACCGCGAATGTTTCTGGCACGCGCCCCCTCAGCTACCAATGGGACTTTGGCGGTGGCGCGAACCCCTCACTATTCCCCTCACCTCCGGGAGGGGCTGACGTGGTGACCGCGGAAGTGACCCTTGCGGATACTCCCGGTGACTACTCCGCCCTCCTCACTGTCACCAACCAATACGGCGAGGACACTTACTCCTTCACCCTAACCGTCCAAGCCCGGGAAGTCTGGGTGCACACCTGGGGGGGAAGCGGATCCGAATCGGCGCGAGATTTAGTTTTTGATGATGAAGGGAACATCTACATTCTAGGTCGCACCAACAGCCCGGAGTTCACCGCTGGCGCAAATAAGGAGGATGACTTACTACTACTCAAATACAGCCCTCACGGTGAGGTACTTTGGGCGAGAACATGGGGAGGAGAGAAATCGGAGAAGGCAGTGGGGATTCACCTAGCACCTGATGGTAATTTGGTTGTGGCTGGACAGACGAACAGCTTTGGCGCGGGGAGGGATGATGTTCTCTTGTTGAAGTACAATTTGGACGGGAATCTCATCTTTCAGAAAACGTGGGGAACCGCGGACCTTTACGAGCGGGTTAATGGCTCTTGCATAGACGAACTTGGGAATATTTATATTGTAGGCTACACAATAGCCTACGGCAGCAGTAGCACCGATCTACTCATCGGGAAGTTTGATTTGGATGGCAATTCAGTTTGGGCAAGAAGATTAATGACGTCCAGCGAAGCTGAAGTAAGCGGTATATCCATCAGTCCATTAGGGGAAATTTACGTGAGCGGCTCGATTGACGGAACAGGTGGACTTAAAGATGGTCTAGCGGTGAGATTTAGAGTCGATGGAGAATTCGTACAGGCGATTGCGGTAGATGCCGGATTCTCTGAAGGGTTAGGTGGAAATCCGATATTTCAGTCGGATGGGGTGCTGCTTTTGAGCGGAGGGTACAGGAATCAGGATACTGAGGATCGCTTCGGGCTTTTCATTAGAACGTTACAACAAATGGAAGTCACAGAAGCCTGGAGTGTGCCCGGATCAATAGACCCGCTCCTGCTGGAAGGCGGTAAGATATTGGCGTTGGGTTACGTTGGCGAAGTGGGAAACTGGCAGAGCCTTTTGGTGGGATATGATAAGAACCTACAGACTAATTTTGTGAGGTTGTGGAATGGGACATGGACGTTTCTAAATGGACTGGCTAAGGACGATTTCAAGAACTTTTTTGCGTTCGGCTATTCCCGCGATGCCATTGGTTCGTGGTCGGAGCAGTCAATGGTGCAGAGCGCACCACTAACCTACCAGATATACCCAACGGTTGTCCTGCCTGAAAGCTTGCAGGAATTTGCACTTTCCATTGAGGGAGTCGTGAGTAGTCCGTTGGGGACACTGGACCAAGGCGGTGGAGAGATTGATATCCTGGTCATAAAGAACTTGACTTTCTTAGAATGGATACGCTAGAATTGCCATTGTTTATTACTGCGAGGAGAGTGAAAATGGGAAATGGGTTAAATGGATTTGGAAAACAGTTTCACTGCTAAGTGTAACGTTTGTTTTATCATGCGGAGGCGGAAGGGGAAACCTCTCCATTCCCCCTAAGGATTTAGCCAAAGAACCGCAGGATCTTGGTTATTCCCGGGATTAAGACGTGATTCGTGCCAACTTTACCGAAGAGGACCAGCGACTAAGTCAGATGCCCTACCCGGAAAGGGTTAAGTATCTTGAGCAGAAGTTGAAGCAGTTGGTTTACGAGAAGCACGGAATCATTGTGACCGAAAGTGTGGTGGGTAATAAGATAGTGTCAGATAAGGATAGCGCTGGGCACATGGTTCAGTGGCAGGTCCCGGAACCCAGTCCGCCTTGGAATCAAAACCGAACTATTAAGGAATTCCTGAAGGTTACACGTATAGGCAACGAATGGCGGTGGACACTCTCTTTCAACGAACGCGTTAGCGGAGATTGAAACTTTGACGGTTTAGTGAACATTCAGGATATTACTCCCCTCGCTGAGCACATGTGGGAAACCGTCCCGACCGAGATTGAAGATCCTGAACCACCGGACGAGCCACCGCCGCCTCCGCGCTTACACCAGCCTTATCTCCGTCTCCCCAACCTTCACCACATCACCCCGGGAAACGCGTTCAAGGGTGTTTGGTTCTATCCGCCTACCGTTTAGGGAGGTCCCGTTCGTGCTACCCAAGTCCTCTATGAAAACCTCCTCCGCCCTTATGTGAAGCTTGGCGTGTAGCCTGCTCACCATCCTATCCTCAGGTAATAGGATATCCGCGTCCTTTCTGCCGATCGTCAAGCGGTCCTTAATTTCAAAGCTTAACCCCTGGTGAGCTCCCCGAATGATGACCGCGGACTTGGGCTTTTGAGCAGGGAAGGGAAACTTGGCACCTGCGTCCTCTTCCGCCTCCGCCTCAATCAATTCCTCCAAACTGACCTCCGCCTTCACCCTTGGTAGCCTACGCTCGTGCATAATCACCCGCGTGTTACCGACGACAAATTCTGTCTTATCCTCAAGTCTTGCCCTTTTCACGGGCGCACCGCCAGTCAAAGGCAGGCTTTCTTCAGATAGCGCCTTGAGAACAAATCCGTCCCGGGTAAGGGCAATTTCCGCGTGGTGGTCTAGCACCGCGGGGTCGTGGCGAATCCTTATCCCGCAGTCCTCCGCCCTCCCAATCAAGTTTACGTCGCCTTTCAGCGGGAAATCCTTACCCTCAAGGGGCGCAATCATCACCGTAACCCAGGCTGCCCGAACGAATCTTGCAAAAGTTAGAATCAGCAGTATCACGAAAAGCACGCCCGCAAGGAGAAGCCCCGGCCAGGCAAGTCTCGCCAGAGCGCTACCCAGACCAGGCGAGCGGAAGATGAAACTTGCAACCGCTTCTCTACCTGCTGACCTTACCTTCACCTCGCCCTCAACGATTCCACCCTTTCTCTTCTCAGCGCTTTCATAGGCGATTACGTACTCGTTAAGAATCTGGTCTAGAATTGTCTGATAAATGCCTTTTAGCTCGGCGACAGAAGGCGAGCGGAAGAACTTACCACCGGTGGCGTCCGCAACCGCGCTGAGCCCCTGCACGTCAATCTCATCCCCAAGCCCGAGGGTAAAGATTGAAAAGCTCTTGTTCTTCTCCAGCACGTCGCTACGGTAAGCTTCCATAACGCTTAGGGCGGTTTCGGTGCTTGCATTGTCCAGTCCGTCTGAAAGAACGATTATCGCCTTTCTCGCCTCTTCCTCCTTGAGCATAAGGTTAATTCCCTGGAAGATAGCGTCGTAAAGCCTGGTCTGCCCAAAGGCGAACAGATGGCTAAGGGCGTCCTCAACCCGCTCCTTGTTCTCCGTGAACTCGCTTTCAATGATCACCGCATCGGAAAACTTAATAAGCCCCGCCCTATCAACATCCCTCAAGTTCTCCATAAACGCCTTTACCGCCTCAATCTCCTCATCAATCGCGTATTCCATAGACCCGCTAACGTCAATGATGAATAGGATTGAAAGCGGGAGATTCTTGATTTCTTCGTCCGAGAACCTAAACTCCGCAACTCTATTTCCCCCCTCGTAAATCTCAAAATTTTCCTCCTTAAGATTCTTGAGCGGAACTCCACGATAGTCCGTAACGGATACAAAAAGACGAACCAGAGGAAAATCCTTAAGGTCAAACTGCGTGACCCTGGCTTCTTCAACGGAAAGGTTAGACCCAGTGCCAACGACCGGTGAAGAAACTTGGTTAGTAGAAGGCGGGGACGCCTGGCCCAACCGCATACCCGAACCACCACCTGAAGGGGTCTGTGGAGATGGTCCGGGAGGGTTCGGCTGTATCTGAGCGTTCGGTAGGCGAGGATTTGGGAAGAGAACCAAACCCGCAAGGAGGAGTAGCGCAAACGCCTTTAATCGGAAAGCACCGCGTATCCGCATTTGCTTCACTCTAGGATTCTACCGCACTCAGTTCCCGCCTCTAGTTCCCTTTCACTCCCATCAAAATTCAGTGTATAATTTGGAAGCGGGTAAACTATTTTACCTGGCGCGTTTTATGGACGATAGTGGAACTAAGCTAGACGAGCGGCGCAAGGCTCGTGTAACCGGACTTTCCTACGAGAACGCCGGAGTTTCAATTTCAGCGGCTGAAGAAACGGTCAGGCGTATCAAACTAATCGCGGAGAGGACGCGAACCGCGCACGTTCTTGAAGGTATCGGACCTTTTGGCGCGTCTTTTCGCGGACGTTTTGAGGATTTGGAGGAGCCCATACTCGTCTCCACAACGGATGGAGTGGGGACCAAGGTTAAGCTCTCCGCGCGATTCAAATCCTTCAGGACGATTGGCTACGACCTGGTCGCGGTGAACGCCAACGACATTATTACAACCTCCGCGTTCCCCCTTTTCTTTCTTGACTACATCGCCTGCCACAGGGTTGACCCGGATGCTATTGAACAAATCGCGGAAGGAATGGCGGATGCCTGCCTTGAATGCGGGTGCTCCCTGATTGGCGGAGAGATCTCCGAAATGAGGGACCTTTACGCAGAAGGCGAGTTTGACCTCGCGGGATTTATGGTGGGCGTAGTGGACAAGAACAAGCGCGTTACCGGCGAAAACATCACTTGCGGGGACGTTATTCTCGGGCTTCCATCCAGCGGTGTGCACGCTAATGGTTTGACCCTTGCAAGAAAAGCCTTTGAGAGTCTTACCGACGAGGAATGGCGGAGCTTTAACCCTGATTTGGGAAAATCCCTCGCGGAGGAGCTTCTCACTCCGACCAAGGTTTACGTCCACCAGTTATCCGCCTTGAAGAAGTCGGAAGTGGAAATTAAAGGTATAGTTCACGTGAGTGGGGGCGGGATTCGGGGGAATTTGGGCAGGATTCTACCTGCAGGCGTGGATGCGGTCGTTTACAGAGATAAAATAGAGACTCCGCCCATCTTCAAACTCATAGCGGAAGCCGGCGGAGTAAGCGATGGCGAAATGTGGCGGGTGTTTAATATGGGAATGGGAATGCTTTTCGTTCTTGACCCCGAGCAGGCAGAGGGCGCCAAAGCCTGCGCGGAGGAAAATGATTTTCCACTTATCGAAGTTGGAGAAATCGTGGAGGGAAACGCCAGCGCCAATATTATCTAATCTTTGATTTAACTAACCTGTATGGACTTATTCATTAAGAAACATTTGGAGGAAACTTGATGAGAACTTTCATTTTAATAGCTTCGCTCATGAGCCCCCTCCTTTTCTCCACCTCCTGCGACCTGTTGAGGATGGTGAAGGAGAAGGTACCGTCAATCCTGAAAGTTACAGTTGTTGACGAGAACGACGTGCCCTACGGTTACGTTACCGTAACGTTGGTCAACGAACAGGGCAGGGTCATAGCCTCGGTCTCCGCCAATGAGCGAGGAGGAGCGCTGTTCAGGGAAGGTTTAGTCGCGGGTACTTACTCCTTCGTCGTAAAAAACGCTACCGGCACTGAACTAAAGGTGCTTGAGCCCCAAACAGTAAAAGTGGCGTTAGGCAGGACGGTGGAAGTTACAGTGAAGGTTGAACGGGTGGTTGCGGAAACTGATTACGACTAATCCGCCCGCGCTCCCTGCCAATCTTGACCGCCTCAACTCGTTTTCCCGTGGGCATCCGCTAAAAATCCGCGACCGCAAAACCTCCAAGGCGGGTGAACAAGAGCCTTGCGCGAAATACTCCCATCACCCTGTGCAAAGAATCCCGCTGACTAAGTTAAATATTTCACTTGACATAGCCAAGCATTTCAGGTAATTTAGACCTAGATTCTAGGAGGGAGAAATGGCTGAAATCCAACGCATCCTCGTAACTGGCGCGGTCGGGCAAATCGGCAGTGAACTTACCCTTGCGTTAAGGGAGCGTTATGGCGCGGAAAACGTTGTTGCCGCGGGGCATAGAACCGAGCCCACAGGCGCCCTGAAGGAATCGGGTCCTTTCGTATGGTGCGACGTCACCGATAGGCAAAAGCTCGCCCAAACCGTCAAGGACTTGCGCATTGACACGATAGTCAATATGTCCGCTATTCTCTCCGCTAAGGGTGAAGAGAACCCGCAAGCCTGCTGGAATGTGAACGTCAACGGTCTCATCAACTGCCTTGAGGTGGCGCGGGAATTTAAGCTTGCTCAAGTCCTTTGCCCATCATCCATTGCGGTTTTTGGTCCCAGCACCCCGCGCAACAATACTCCCCAAGAAACTATCCTAAAGCCCACGACGATGTACGGCGTTACGAAAGTCTCAGGCGAGCTTCTCTGCGATTACTACGTAAAGCGCTATGGAGTTGACGCCCGCGGACTCCGCTACCCTGGAATCATCTCTTCGGAGACCCTTCCCGGCGGTGGCACCACGGATTACGCGGTTTGGATTTTCTATAAAGCCATTGAGGAAGGGCGATACACCTGCTTTCTCAAAGAGGAAACCATGCTTCCGATGATGTATATGCCGGATTGCATCAAGGCGACGATGGACTTGATGGAAGCGCCCTTTGAGAAACTCCGCTATCACGGCGATTATAACGTCTCCGCCTTCAGCTTCACGCCTGCTGAGCTTGCCCGGGAGATTAAGAAGCGCATCCCCGAGTTTGAGATAAGTTATGAGATTGACCCGCTCAGGCAGGGCATAGCGGAAAGCTGGCCCAACAGCATTGAGGACTCGCCCGCGCGGGAAGATTGGGGCTGGAAGCCCGCCTATAACCTAGGCGCAATGGTTGACGATATGCTTGCGAAGCTCCGGGAAAGGCATAAGTCTGGGAAACTATATGGGTAGGGGCGGTGTGGGGATAGAGTAAGGAGGGCAGGTCGTGACCTGCCCCTACCGAGTAATGAGGGAACAAGATTCGGTAGGGGAGGTTCACGAACCGCCCTTGGATATACAGATTCCCGACCTGCCCAATTTGGCATTAGAATTGTTTGATAATCTAACGGATTGTAAGGAGTCTCTTATGCTTGGAACATTCAAAGAGGTCTTGCAGAAACAACTTGATGAAATCCGTGCCGCTGGTCTTTTCAAGGATGAGCGCATAATCATCACTCCCCAGGGCGCGGAAATCAAAGTATCGGGCGATGGAGGCAAGGAAGTCCTGAACTTCTGCGCCAACAACTACCTTGGCCTCGGCAACCACCCGGAACTCATCAAAGCTGCCAAGGAAGGCTTGGATACCCACGGCTACGGGATGAGCTCCGTCCGCTTCATCTGTGGAACACAGGATGCCCACAAACAGCTTGAGGACAAGCTCACCAAGTTTCTCGGCACCGAGGACACCATCCTCTACTCCTCCTGCTTTGACGCAAACGGCGGGCTTTTCGAAGCGATCCTCACCGATGCTGACGCCATCATCACCGACAAGCTTAATCACGCGTCAATCATTGACGGCATCCGCCTGTGCAAGGCGCAACGCTTCATCTACGAGCACAACGATATGGCGGACCTGGAGGCAAAGCTGAAGGAAACGCAGAACCTGCGAGCGCGAATGGTCGCCACTGACGGCGTTTTCTCAATGGACGGAGATGTCGCGCGACTAGATGCAATTTGCGAGCTTGCGGAGAAGTATTCCGCGATGGTTATGATTGACGATAGCCACGCGACCGGCTTTATGGGAAAGACCGGCAGAGGCAGTCACGAATATTGCGGCGTGATGGGCAGAATTGACGTGATAACCACGACGCTAGGCAAAGCTCTCGGCGGGGCAAGTGGCGGTTGCACCAGTGGGCGTAAGGAAATAGTTGAGACTCTTCGCCAGCGCTCCCGACCTTATCTATTCTCAAACACCGTTCCCCCACCAATCATCTACGGCGCGATGAAGGTGATTGACCTTCTTTCAGAGTCTACACATCTGCGCGACAAACTTGAGAGCAACACGCGCTACTTCCGCGAAAGAATGACGCAGGCTGGCTTTGACATTAAGCCAGGCGACCATCCAATAGTCCCGATAATGCTATACAACGCGAAGCTTGCGCAGGACATCGCGCGGGATTTGCTCACGGAGGGGATTTACGTTATCGGCTTTTTCTACCCCGTGGTGCCCAAAGGGGAAGCACGGATCCGCGTGCAGGTTTCCGCCGCCCACGAAACCGAGCATCTGGACAAAGCAATCTCCGCCTTCACAAAGATCGGCGCGAGATACGATATCCTCGGGAAGTCCCGGGACGAAATCATCGCCAAGTACGGGCTGTAAGAAACAGTTATCCTTTCCAGCCACCCAGAATCATTGGGATTGGTCTTAGCTCACGCTTGAAGGGATCTAGCGCCAATCCAAGAGCCTCGAGCGTAAGTGCGCCAACGAGCTGGCTATCATTTTCTTCCCCGAAGATAACGTCAGAACCGCCCGCCTTGTCGCCATATTTGAAAACCGCAACACCCCGCTTACGCCTAATCCTCTCACCGTTAGCGAGGCAATACTCATCTTCACGGTAAGGTTTTATTCCAAGCTTCCCAAGGATGCTTGAAGGTATCACCGCGTAAACCGCGCCAGAATCCACCAGGCATTCAACTTCAACAGTCTTATCCGGCACAGATGGATTACCTACTTCTATCTTTATCGTTACTAACCCCATTTAATAACCTTCTTGATTATACCCCAGATCACTTGCTGAACGCAGACACGCGCTTCTTCTCCTCGCCCAGCTTATTCTTCCGACTCTGAACTCCCCACTTGGAAACTAGAACTAATCCTTATCCCGCATACCTTCTTCAACCGCTGACATCCAACGACTAATGACTAATTACGCCCCATCCCCCTTAGTCCAACGACCCTTGATAGCCTCCGGCTACCAACGACTAACAACCAACAACTAACTGCTTTCTTCCTATCCCCCGCCGTACCAACTCTCGTAATCAAGCTGTTTCTGCTCCACTAGCGCCCTATCCGCGCTTGGTCCTCCGTGACATGCAATCCCATTGACTGTGTTATTGCAGGAGTTGATGATGGGCGTGGGCGCGCCCGCGTCCATCATCAGGAGCGTCTCCGCTGGCGGGATCGGTCTGAAGGTGTGGCTCGAATTGTCCCAAGGGACCGCGCTTTTACCAGTTTTGACAACGTGGCATGTCACGCACCAAGTTTGGGGTCGCTCCTCCCGCGTCTCACCGCCAAACTCAAAGGCGTGCTTCGTGTGGCTTTCAGCGTTGTTTGACGAGTGACATCCAATGCATTCCTGATTCTCCTCAAACAGAGTCTGCTCCAAGCCCATACCGGTGCCAGGTTCCGGTTCGTGGACGCTGTGACAAGACCAGCAAGCCACGAACCCCGTGCCGTAGTGAGCGGATTGCTGGAAATCAAGATACTGCTGGCGGTGCTTCTTGACGTAGGATAATCCGTAACTCGTCTGCCAGAACGCGCTACCACCATAGTCCACCGGGTCAAACATCCCGGTCAGGTCGTCGCCGGGAACGAACCCGCCGGTTGTCGCGCTCCACGGGTACTCCGTCGGCTCGTCCCCGATGAGATCTAACGAAAGGCCGCGGGTGTGACAACTCCCGCAAAGCATCACCCTTGATTGATAATCGCCGTCCGCGGGGTCGTCGGGATTCCAAATCGTTTCAGGACTCGGGGACGCGATGTGTTCAGCGCCCGGTCCGTGGCATCTCTCGCAGGTCGTATTTATATCGCTGTAAGCACCGACCCACTCCCCGTAATAAGGCGAATACCCTATTACATAGCCTGTGGAGTGGCATCCCATACAGTTCTTCGCGAAGTTGGCGGACATATTCGGTTCCGGCAAAGGTCCACCCGTGTCAAACCAGTTTGTAACATCGTAGGCACCCCAAGCTCCGGCGCCACCTCCCGCCAGCTCATTCCACTGGAAGGGCAGTATCAGCTCCGAGTGCTTCACCCGCGTAATGTACCTCTGCTTATAACCAAAACCTCCGCCGTAGGTGCGTATAACCTTGTAAGTGTTTCCGCCGAAAGTCGCGTAATAATCCTCACCGCTCTTTGTCAGGTCAACGTCAAAGCTTATCCCCGTGCCTGAGTCCGTAATCGTGATAGTCCCGTTCCACTGCGCGTCCGGAAGGACACCCGCCCCTTCATTGGGCGCCCGCTGGCTCTGACGATGCGCTGTGTCAAACCAAGTGCCTTTGTCAGGATGACATTCCAGGCACTTATCCGCGCCCACGTAGCCTTCCCTTGGCTGGGGCATCGGTATATCCGGCGAGACGTTTGAAGCCTCGCCCTGCTCATTATTCGCATCCATCGGCGCTACCTGCACGTAATAGTACTCCCCCTCGGGTCTTGGTACTGTCCACCGCTTCCTGCCCAGACCGGTATCGCCCGCGTCCACGCTCACCCGACCCACCTCCACAAATTCCTGCTCTCCGTCAATGGACCCGAAAATCGCGTACTCACTGACGCTGTTGAAGAAGTTCTCCGCGAGGGGAGTAATGTCCGATATGTTGATGATGCCGTCAGAGTTGCCGTCAACAACCTCGTCAAAGGGATCATCCCCAACGCGGTGGAAGAAATGCTCCGCGAGGGGCGTGATGTCCTGAATGTTGACTCCGCCGTCCTGATTGTAATCTCCGACGTTGTAATAGCTCCAAGTCAGGTGCAACTCGCCGTCCACGTCAATCGCTTCCAGGTCAGGAACGCGATTATTCACCCCGGTCGGCGGGCGAAGGGCAACCTTTTCCCCGCGAGCGGAAAGCTCCCTTGCTAGGGCGTTTTTGAGCGAGTCAAACAGCTCATCCCCGACGCCCTCCGGCGTTTCAAGGGCATCCAATTCCTTCAGGACGTCTGAAACGGGAACCGTCTCGGATTCCCCACCGCTCCTCAGGGCAGGCGAAACCTCTCTTTGGGACGTAGGAGCTTTGCCATCCCTTCCGCAACCAGCAAAGACAAAGCTAAGAATGAACGCCATACTAAGTCCTACCAGAAAAAACCGGCTATCAGTTTTCTTCATATCCTCGCATCCTCCTAAAGCAAGTTAGCATATTCTACCACAATAACTTATCTTCTGTGAATACTTTCACAATAGACTCTCCCGTTGATTTTCCCCTTTTAGGCTTAGTCGCCTACCGCGTCCCTGTGAGCTTGCCCCTTTGGATGGGTTTCCCACAGTTACGGGAGTGGAGCGGGTCTACTTGCCTAAAGCTTCATCCCTCTCCAAATGCCTAACCCCAAGCTCTAAACCTTCCCACGCCCCAACTCATTCACACTACGCAAATTCCCTCTTCAAGCCAACACCCTCCTCAAGAACATCCCCGTATAGCTATTCCCGTTCCGCGCCACTTCCTCCGGGGTCCCCTCCGCTATCACCCGACCGCCCGCGTCTCCGCCTTCGGGTCCCAGGTCAATCACCCAATCCGCGCATTTAATCACGTCCAAGTTATGCTCAATCACCACAATCGTATTCCCAGCGTCCGCTAGCCTTGAAAGCACATTCAAAAGCTTCTTAATGTCGTCAAAGTGAAGTCCCGTTGTCGGCTCGTCAAGCAAGTAAAGGGTTTTACCCATGCTTCTCTTTGTTAACTCCTTCGCCAACTTCACGCGCTGGGATTCCCCGCCGGAAAGCGTTGGCGCGGGCTGACCGAGCTGAATATAGTCCAGCCCCACGTCCGCGAGCGTTTGAAGAACCCGCACAATCGGCGGATGTTTCTCAAAGTGCTCCAGCGCTTCCGCGACCGTCATATTCAGAACGTCGTGAATATTCCTGCCCTTGTATTCAACCGTCAGCGTCTCACGATTAAACCGCCTGCCCCCGCACTCCTCGCAGGTGACATAGACGTCGGGGAGGAAGTGAAGTTCAATTTTCTTAACGCCGTCTCCCTGACAGGCTTCGCAACGCCCTCCCTTCACGTTGAAGCTGAACCTTCCCGGCTTATAGCCCCTAACCCTGCTTTCCGGCAGTTCCGCATATAACTTCCTTATCGGGTCCCAAGCGCCGGTGTAAGTTGCGGGATTGCTTCTTGGGGTTCTGCCAATGGGCTTTTGGCTAATGCGAATCACCTTGTCAACGTTTCCTGCTATCCCGCGAATCTCCTTGAATTTACCCGTCTTGCGAATTGCCCCGTTCAGCAGGTTCGCGGTCGCCTTGTAAAGGGTTTCATTTATCAGGCTTGACTTACCAGATCCACTTACGCCGGTAATCGCAACCACTCTCCCCAGCGGGATCTTCACCGTTATGTCCTTCAAATTATTGGCGGTAGCGCCGACAATCGTAATGGCTTTTCCATTACCGCGCCTGCGGTTAGTCGGCACAGGAATAGACAACTTCCCGCTCAAGTATTTTCCAGTCAACGTCTCCCCTGCGCTCCCTATTTCCTCTGCGGTTCCAACCGCGACCACCTGGCCTCCTTCCCTGCCGGCGCCCGGTCCGAAGTCAAATATGACGTCCGCGGTTTCCATCGCCTCCCGGTCGTGCTCCACGACGATTATCGTATTCCCCAGGTCTCGTAGTTGGATTAGGGTATTCAAAAGGCGCTTGTTGTCCCGCTGGTGAAGCCCTATGCTAGGCTCATCCAGAACGTAAAGCACGCCCGTTAGCCCACTGCCGATTTGGCTTGCGAGCCTGATTCGTTGACTTTCACCGCCGGAAAGCGTAGGTGCGCTTCTTGCCAGTGTCAGGTATCCAAGCCCCACGTCCCTCAAGAACTTCAGCCTTGACTTGATTTCCTGAAGAATGTCGCGCGCGATTTCCGCGTCCGCGCCCTTCAATCTCAGGTTTTCAAAGAATCCGTGCCCATCGTCAACGCTCATTTCGCAAACGTCCGCGATTGACGCGCCTCCAACTCGCACCGCCAACGCCTGCGGTTTAAGCCTTCTCCCCCCGCACCCTTGACAGGGTGTGTCCGCAAAGAAGTAAGAGTAATACCTTCTCGCGCCTTCGCTCTCCGTCTGGCGATATAGTCGTCTAATGGTATTAGCGACACCCTCTATTGACCCGCGCGAACCCTTACCGAACATAACCGCTTCCTTTGCCTTCTGGGGAAGTTCCATCCAGGGCGTGTCAATCCTTGCGCCATACTCCGCAAGGATTCTCCCCACGTACCTCTGAAACGACCGCTCCTGGCAGAACCATGGCTTAAGGGCTCCTTCCCCTATAGAAAGCTCAGGCTCCGGAACAACCAGGTTCTCGTCAACTTCAAGGCTCGTCCCCAAGCCATCGCAGACGTCGCACATCCCCACGGGATTATTGAAGCTAAACATCTGCGGAGTCAACTCCTCATAGGAGATTCCGCAGGCGGTGCAAGCGAGCTTCTCTGAATACACGCGTTCCTCGCCTGTGTCAACGTTCAACGTCACCAGCGTTCCGCCACCCTCCTTCAGCGCGGTTTCCACCGATTCCGCAAGCCTTTTTCTCGTATCGCCTTCAATCTTCAACCTGTCAACGACTATCTCAATGTTATGCTTGCGCTTCTTGTCAAGGCGGATTTCCTCGTCCAAGCTGAGGATATGCCCGTTCACCCGCACCCGGGCGAACCCTCTGAGCCTAGCCGCCGCGAACAAGTCCTTATACTCCCCCTTCCTTCCCTGAACCGCCGGCGCCAGAAGGTAAATCCTTGAACCTTCTGGATAGCGGACAATTGTGTCCACGATGTTGTCAACCGTTTGCCGGCCCACCGGCATTCCGCATTTAACGCAGTGCTGTTTACCGACCCGGGCGTAAAGCACTCGCAGGTAATCGTAAATCTCGGTGACGGTACCAACGGTGGAACGCGGATTGTGGCTGGCACTCTTCTGCTCAATGGCGATTGTTGGGGAAAGCCCGCTTATCTGGTCAACGTCCGCCTTCTCAAAGTTCATCAAGAACTGACGCGCGTAACTGCTCAGGCTTTCCAAGTACCTTCTCTGCCCCTCCGCGTAGATAGTATCAAAGGCTAGGCTAGACTTTCCGCTACCTGAAACTCCCGTAAATACGACCAGCTTTTCCCGCGGGATTCTCACCGTAATGTTCTTTAGGTTGTGCACTCGCGCGCCTTGAATGTGGATGTACTTAGCTGAATTCCCTGAGAGACCCACGCTAGAAGAAGAAGGATCCGCTTTTTCTCCTTTGCCTGTTTCTGCGCGCTTTCTCAAGGCGGACTGCGCGGGTGAAAGCACCCGTGAGGTAGCGGGACGCCTTTTCGCATTCCGCTCATTGGCGTTAAGAAGGGTATTCTTCCGGGCGTTAACCATCCAAACATTTAAGTTTATCACGAAAGAGCGTCTCCCGATACCTTTTGCACGGGTTCATAGCCCCTGAGGTCATTCAGGGGGTAATTCTCCCCGGTGCGAGGTTTGAAGACGAAGCGCGTCCCCTGTAAGCGGAGCTTGCACTCCGCTGTCGCTCCGACTAGGGCGGGGTCTTGTCCCCCTCGGGGTGAACACCACCGTCTTTTCCCTGGAGTACGCTGGACTTTAGCCAAGCTCCTTCTGCGGGGCTGAAGTTTACCCGCCCTTCCACTGGGTCCCGCCCACTCGGTATAGAACGACCCCATTCCTCCGCCAAAGCGGATTTGTTTTGGGCGAAGATATTCGCGTCCACATTTAGCGGAGTCGCGAGCACCTCAAAGTCCTGAAGCACTTCAGTTAGCCCCGCGGATTTCCCATCCTTGCCCTCCACCACCCTTCTCTCAGGTTTTTTGTGGATCACGCCCGTCTCGGGCGTGCCCTTACCCTATTGTTGCCCTCCACCCCGCCCCTCGCAAGTTTTTTGTGGATCACACCCGTCCCGGGCGTGCCGTTACCCCCGACGAGGACGTCGTCCGCTCCAGATTCCACAACCCCTGCCCACTGACCAGTCCGCGTCCGCAAAAGCGTTAGTCAGCACCGCCTAATCCTCGCCTTCGTGTTAAACTCATCCTCATCTCCAGTGGCTTATACCCCGCTTCCACGTAGAGCCTCATTGCGGGCTTGTTGGTGAGCCAGACTTGCAGATCAATAGTCCTAATCCCGCGCGCCCTCGCTAGCAGTTCCATCTCCGCAAGAAGGGCGCGTGCTACCCCGCGCTTCCTTAATTCCCGCGCGGTCTCCAGATAAACGATTGTCAAAAAGGGTGCGGAAATCAAATCGTCAGAATGCTCCTCCACCCACCCAAGGGCAAATCCCGCAATTTTCCCGCCAACCTCCGCCACCACGCTGACAACCCGCACGTCGCCAAGTTCCTTCCGCATATCCGCGGTGACGCTTTCCGCGCTAACTGGCAATTTGATCCATTCCCCGAAACCATCGGGGACAATCCGCGCAAGCTCCTCCATCGTCTCAAGATGAATCCCAGCGATCGCGTCAGCGTCCGCGATACCCGCACTTCTTATCCCAAACACCCCACTCTTCGTTTTTCCCAGTTCCACCCAATTATTATCGCCGAAACCGCGGCGAATTTCCCCTTTGCGGTAGAATCAGGGGTAAAGGGTATCGGAAGATGAAAATAAGAATTGTGATTGAGCAGGATGATGAGGAGCACTTTGTCGCGGAATGTCCGTCACTGCCCGGCTGTGTGTCACGAGCCAAAACGCGGGAGGAAGCCCTTTCAAGAATTAGAGCGGAGATCTATTCACGCGCGAGATCGCCAAGACCGGAAGACCCCCCTATACCTGCGGACTTTGAAGAGGACATCGTCGACCTCCACTTCGATTAACCAAGAGAAAGCGATGCGATCAAGTTTCGGTTGAATCGACATTAGTCCCCACAGCGCTTCTCCGCGCCCAGAAAGCAACAATCATAATCACCGTCAGGACTAGAACAAAGAACACAGCCACACGCCAGACTCCTCCGCGTTGGTAGGCTTATACCCCGAATGAATCAGCCAGAGCGTCATCAAGCTCCATAGAATCGAGCCAACCAGCGTCGCCGACGCGAAGGGCAAAAACCGCATCTTCATAATCCCGCTTGCCAGGCTGGTCCACGGACGGAGGTATCCGCAAAGTCTTGCGATTATCACGGTGGGGATTCCCCACCTCGCGTAGAATCGTTCCATCGTAGCGTAAGTTTTACGGAACTTCGCGGAGCCGGCAAGTTTGCGTTCCGCCCAGCCTAAACCTTTCAGCCCCAGCGCGTAACCTATTAGGCTTCCGCCCATCTGCCCAATAACCAGCACCGCAATCACGAAGTAAGGAGTCATGGCGGTCGTGCCCTCAGCTTCAATCAGCGCAATCGCCGCGATAAAGGCGAATGCGGTGGGTATGGGCACGCCGATGCTCTCCAGAAACGGAAATAGAAATACGCCGAACCACCCAAGCGCGTAAATGAAACTAATCATTAACAGAGATTCTATCGCGGAATTGAGGTTTTCAATTCAACAACCAACAAGCATTCGCAGACATCCTCATCTCATTCCCTACTTCTTCATAAAAAAAACCTACCGTGCCCTAAGGAACGGTAGGGAGTATAAAACGTATCCGGTAGTCTCCTACCTTCTACACAGCTATTATACCACGGTTTTCCGAAAATGAGCGCCTGATTCGGCTAAAAGGTCGAGGACATACCGCAAACCCATTACCAACAAAGTCTAAGTTCTGAGAAACCGCGCCAGCATCAAACCTTCAACGACCTTGCGTCACGCCTGCCAGCGTCGGAGAACCTCGCGGGAGATAACCAATCGCTGTATTTCATTCGTGCCTTCGTATATCCGCTTAATGCGGGCGTCCCTCAAGTAACGCTCCAGCGGATACTCCTTGGAATAGCCGTAACCTCCGTGAATCTGCAGGGCCTTGTCACAAACCCTCCAGCAAACTTCGCTCGCGAACATCTTCGCCATTGCCGCCTCGCAGGTATGAGGCTTCCCGGTATCCTTTAGCCACGCCGCGTAATAGGTCAAGTGTCTCGCCGCCTCAAGTTCCGTCGCCATATCCGCGATCATCCACTGTATCGCCTGAAACTCACCGATCTTCTTACCGAACTGCTCCCGCTGGTTCGCGTACTTCACCGCCACCTCAAGGGCCGCCTGCGCTATCCCCAAGCTTGCGCTTGCCATGCCGATTCTCCCGCCGTCCAGGGTCTTCATAGCCACTTGAAATCCTCTACCGATGTTCTTCTCACCTCCGAGAACGTTCTCCTCCGGCACTTCCATATCCTCAAAGCAGAGCTCCGTCTGATGACTTCCGCGGATACCGAGCGTATCCTCAATCTTGCCAATGCTCAGCCCTTCCGTTCCGCCGTCAATGATAAACGGAGTAATCCCCCTAAGTCCCGCTTCCGGGTTGGTGGACGCGAATAGGATAATCACCTTAGCCTCCGCACCGTTGGTGCACCACTGCTTCTTTCCGTTGATAACGTAATAGCCATTCTTCTTCTGGGCGACGGTCTGGATGTTTGATGCGTCGGAGCCGGCTTGTGGTTCCGTAAGGGAGAATGCGCCCACCCACTCACCTCGAGCAAGTTTGGGCAGGTATTTCGCCTTCTGTTCTTCGGTCCCGAAGTTGAGAATGGGCATACAGCACAGGGAGCAATGGGCGCCCATAATAGTGGCGTGGGAAGCGCAGGCACGGGCGACCTCCTCGCCTACAATCGTATAGGAGATAGTGTCCATCCCCGCCCCGCCGAAACTTTCAGGAACGATGGGCGCAAGGAACCCAAGTTCCCCCATCTTCCTGACCGTATCCCAGGGAAACTCCCGGGTTCTATCAAGCTCCGCGGCTTTTGGGATGAGCTCCGCCTCGCAGAACTTGCGTATGGATTCTTTAATCATGGTTTGGTTTTCATTAAGCTCAAAGTTCATAAGAAACCTCGCGGAAGGTGAATAAGTTACCGCGGATTATATCACCACCTACCAAAATTTTGTAAGATAATTCACAATCCGCCTTTACCTACTTACTGCGCTGGCGAATAGGGACCCGCCCGCAACTTTCCTCCTGGATCCCGCCCCTTTCAGGTTTTTTCCTGGATCACGCTCGTCCCGGTCGTGCCATCGTGTCCCGCCATCTTTTTCCTGGGGTACGCTGGGCTCTAGCCCAGCTCTTCCTGAGGAGCCTGGTGTCCCGCAATCTTTTCCGCGGGATACAAGCCACGGAGGCGGCCAAGAATCGCGCCCTACCGCGGCGTTTTGTCCCACCTTTCTGAGCACCGCGTACTAACCCGTCCGCGTCCGAAGCAGGCGTCTGTATTTCTCAATTCCGCCCAGTTGCACCTCCCTTCAAGGTGAATCCCGCAGGATGAACCCCACGGGGAGAAGCCTCGGGATAAACCCCCGCAATTTTAGGAGCTTCCCGCTACCAGACCGCTTTATCAACTCCTTGTGGCACAGTCGTAGATGTCATCGCGTTGCATGTTCCCCGCATTTATGAGCGACTGGCTCATTCAGACCGCTTTATCAACAGGA
>FWWM01006605.1_pt1 | contig 24103 bp, 26 predicted proteins | sample 2228351 | NCBI WGS metagenome assembly FWWM01 (sample SAMEA103939774, study PRJEB20133) | metagenome
CGTGTTTTAATCAGTTGGGAACCGTTGAATTATTTGCTTGAAAATTTCGAGTCTGAAAAAGCTGAAATGCTTTACAAAAAAGTCTTCGACATCGAAGATTGGAATGCAATGGACAAAGGGCTTATAACTGAGAAGGAACTATTTGAAAAAAAGAAAAAACTCTATCCTGAACTGTCAAAAGAAACAGAAAAGATAGAAAACGAAATACTTGGGATTTTGCAACCTATTGAAGAAAACGTTGCACTTTTGCCGAAACTAAAATCAGCTGGTTACAAGCTTTATGTGCTTTCAAACTTTTCCCGCGGAAGTTTTGAATACGTCAGAAATAAATTCGACTTTTTCAATTATTTCGATGGAATTATTGTTTCAAGTCATCATTTAACGATAAAGCCAGAAGAGAAAATATACAGGATTTTGCTTGAAACATATAACCTCGTGCCGGAAGAGTGTCTATTTATTGACGATAAAGCGGAAAATGTGTTGGCTGCAAGCAAATTTGGGATACACACAATCCACTTAGCTGATCACAGACTTCTTAAAGAAGAACTGTGTAAAGTATTGAAGTTCTGCGAATAACCTATTTAAAAATGATCGTGTCGTACTTGAAGAAGAGCCCTAAAATGTAGTCTTGGAAATCAACAGTTTTAAAATATACTCTAAAAGGTCCTTTTGAAAAATTTAGTGTCAATAAGTTGTATTTAGCCCTTTCACCAGAGACAAGTTGATCTTTGAGCGGTAGTCCGTCCCAAAACCATTTCCATCTTGTTGTATCGTTTTCTATAACGGTTGCTTTCGTTAGATAGTTGTATTCAACTAATGTATCAATGCCAAAAAGTTCACCTTTGAAGATGATAGAAAACATATCTGCATCAGGACCATAGAGAAAACCTAATGGATAGTCGGCAAGTCTTGGAACTGTTTTTGACGGGTAGTAATGTCTTACAGAGTGAGTCATATAATGCTGAGCATAAGTTATATACATCCATTCACTTGTGAAACTTTTTTCAATTATTAAATTTCCTATAAGTAGGTTGAGATTTGTCCCATAAGCCAAACCATACGTGAAAGGAATTGTAGAACCATCACGTTCTTCTGGCAGAACAAAGTCGTCCATAGAAAATTCAAAATAGTAATTTGCAAATGGTGTTTTGTACGTTAAATCTAACGAACCTATAACGTTTGAATTACCACGGTAGTTGTTGTGATAAATCATCAACGGGTTTATATCAATAAAGTCTGGATACCTACCACCTATTATATTTATTTCACCTAAAGACATTTCGAAATCACCAAAGTTGAATTCAAGTCTGTGACCGATTATGTGTTTCACTTCAGACAAGTTCCTTGAGTCAGAACCTATTAGATGAAAATAATACTTTGCAAATGGAAATTTTGCAAAGAAAGTGAAATTGTTGTGAACAGTGTTTGGAGCAATGGTCATAGGGTAATACGCTGGTCCCCAGGAGAGTGGATATTTTCCGAAAGAAAAACCTAAAAGCTCATTTTCGTATTTGAAATAGGCTTTACTCGGGTAACTAGCATCAAGTTTTACTATATTGAAAAGTAGAATCGGACCATCAAACCTTAACCTTTCTTCGTATTCGTGGGATAGTGGTATTTCTATATGCAAAGTCATCCCTTGCAGTTCAAAATGAAAATCAAAGCGAAATTGTGCTTCAAGCTGGTCTTGTGAATAGAAAATTTTTTCGGCAGGATTTGTTTGAAAACTTTTTGACACATAATTTGGATCAAGCGTGCTCAAAAATATTCCTAAGGCTGTTTGTATTGAAATATAGCTGGTATTTGCGAAAACAATAGCACAGAAGAATGTTAAAAACAAAATTACTTTTTTCAACTTTAAATGCCTCCTATTTGTTCCGCTTTGTCGATGTTAAATTCTCTCAGCAAATCTCTTAGACTTTCTTCAACAAAATCTAAATCTTCTATCTTGAAAAGATTTCCACAAGTTTTCAGATCGGTTGAACCAAATTTGGAAACGACTTGATACAGTTGGCAAAAATATTTTGATATCCTTTCTTCCAAACGCTCTTCAGATATTATTTTTAAGACTTTTATAACTTGTGCTTTTTCAACTAAAAAATCGATGTGCCAATGTTTCTTCTTTTCCTTTCTCAAATGCCTTTCTATTCTTTTTTCTAAATTGTTAAGGGCAGAACCGACATAGACGTACAGCCCCGCCTCTATGTACCATTCTTTGCTCTTCGATTTTACAACAGTATCTTTTTCAACTTTCAAGAAAAGAAGGTAGGTTCCTTTGGACATTAACTTAAGATACTACTCGCTTTTTCTTTCAATCTTTTCAAAAGTTCAAAAGCTTCATCTTCACTACTTGCTTTAACCATCGCATACGCTTTCATCTTTGGTTCAGTTCCTGAAGGTCTAACAAATAGCTTTCCTTCCTCAAAATCGAGTCTAATCGTATCGTTAGGAATAACATCTTCAACGCCTTTTGAATAGTCAACAACTCTCAAAACGTTGGGCAGTTCGGTGCTGTTTTTAACAGTGCTATATGTATCTATAGCTTCTTGGACACTGTTGAATTTGTAAGTAATAAGCTCTTCTTTGTAGTAACCGTACTTTTCTCTGAGCTCTCTAAGTTTTTCTTTCAAATTATAGTTCTTTGCACAAATAGCTATAAGTGTTGAAGCGATAACAGCATCTTTATCACGTGCGTGGTCGCCTATTAGGTAGCCACAGCTTTCTTCAAAACCAAGCAAAAACTCTTTTTCCGGGTGTTTTTCGACATAGTCACCTATGAACTTAAACCCTGTAGGAGTTTCAACCACCTCGACACCTTTTTCAGTGCAAATAGGTTTAACCATATCGGTTGATACTATCGTTTTAACCAAGTAATGAGTGTTTTTACCTAAATTCTTTGTTTTTTCAAGTCTCAAAGCTGTTAGAAGTACTCCAACTTCGTTTCCTGTAAACCTTGTATCTTCAAAAACAACACCAACTCTGTCACAATCTGGGTCTGTAGCTATCCCTAGCACCACTTCATTTTCGTTCATATATTTTCTCAAAAGCTCAAGTGCAACATCTTCTTCCGGGTTTGGTGAATGAGCCGTTGGAAAATTACCATCTGGTGTCATTTGCTCTTCAACTCTTATAACGTTGCAACCGAGCATTTCGAGAAGTTTTGTAACAGGTTTTGCACCTGTTCCGTGAAGTGGTGAATAAACAACGGAAAGACCAGTTAAATCAATCTCTTCTTTACCAAATTCTTTTTCTAAGATCTCGATTAGTTTCTTCAAGTACGCTTCTAAAATTGTGTCATCAAGTTTGGTGATAGTTCCCTTTCTTAAAGTGGTTTTATTCTTATCAGCGTTTTTCACATATTCAGCTAAAACATCTGTAATCTCGGGTATCGCTTGAACACCGTTTTTTGTGTAGACTTTGTAACCGTTGTATTCTGGTGGGTTATGACTTGCAGTTATAACTATCCCGAAATCTGCCTTCAGGTATCTAACAGCAAACGAGAGCATCGGTGTTGGAGTTGGTTCACTGAAAAGAAAGACGTTGATTCCATTATTTGCAAACGTCTCAGCTGTTATCTGAGCGAATTTTTCGGAGTTGTTTCGAGTATCGTAAGCAATTACAACACTTTCTAAGTTTTGAGAATGCATATAGCCAGCAACACCGACAGTTGCGGTTCTGATAAGCTCTTCATCGAATTCTCCGGGTCTCATAACCCCACGGATGCCACCAGTTCCAAAAAGAATCATATCTACTCCCCTTTCTTTTTTAAAAAAGCCAGCAAGTGTTCCTTGCTGGCTTGCTTTGAAACTATTATATCATACTTCTTCAACCTTTACACCAGTTCATAACTTCTTCAACCGAAATCGTTGCAAGAGCTATATAGTTGTTTGACTTATTTAGAAAATCTTTTCCCCAACGAATCTGTTTTTACGTACTCATCAATTTTGGGTTTTAATGGACTTGTCGTTTTAGAAGCTGAAACGAGCGACCCTGGAGCTTCGCAAGCCGAATTAATTACAGGAAATTTCGGTGCAGGAAGCGCTTACAAGTTTACTGGAAGAAGTAGGTTTAGGTGGTATAACCTAACAAATATTGAAGAAACTGGAACTTATGATGTTGTTATATCAGGTACTTTTAATAAAGCTAAGATTTCTGTTTTCTCCGGTAATAGTTCAATATCTACGGAAATAACCGGAAATGGAATCTTCTATTTAGGAGAAATTTTCGCTGATCCAATCGTTAGAGTTACGATAGATGGTGAAGGAATTTTTGACCAATTGATTTTAAAACCTGCACGTTACGGCCTTTCTTTTGCAGACAACGGTGAAAAAACGTTGTACTATTCAAAAAATGAAGGTCTTGTTTTAAGTGATAGTGCGATTTTTACTCTAAGAGACAACAAAATGGGGACTTTAGAGTACAATGTTAATTTAAATAGAATCGGGAAATTTGTTTTGTTGGATATAAAGAACGTTTTTAACAACAAAGGAATCGGAAATCCTTTGAATCCTGGTAACTTCGACAATCTCGGTGGCGTTGTGGGAGCATACTACTCCGATGAATTTTTCAAAGAAAGAATTTTGGTAAATGACATACCTTTTGAAATAACAATTGGAAATCAAGACAACATTCGTTGTGGAATGCAAAAATTAATTTTTGCGGAACCTGTCAAAATTACAAAAATTCATATTTTAGCTTCTGCTAATCATGGAGACTACAATGATTTCATATACATCAACGATGTGCCGATTCAGATTACCGTAAAAGATTGGTGCAACACACCTAAGGATTTGGAATTTGAATACAGATATATCTCAACAAACCAGAGGCAGTACATACGTTGCGGGCTAGATGCTATAGCAATACAATTTTCTGGTTTTATAGAATCGATAATTTTACCGAATCAACCAAATATCCATATATTCGCGATCACCTTTGAACCAGAATTTTAAAAAACTATTAGAAGTATAGCACCGTTAAAGCTCCTGTTTACCGACCAGGAGCTTTATATTTTCATTTTAACATAAATTGTCTAAATTCGTGGTAAAATTGTTTAGAATTTCAAATAATAAGAGGAGTAAAAGTTGAAAAGATGAGAGATTTACTTAGCTTACCAATAATCAAGACACGTAAAGACGCACTTCCGATCTTTTTGGAAGGTGGAAAAAAGGCAATTTTCCTTATCCACGGCTACACAGGAGGTCCTTACGATTTTTCATATCTTGCTCCAGAGTTGAATAAATCTGGATTTACTGTTTGTGTTCCAAGACTTCCGGGACATGGAACCTGTGGAGATGATTTTGTTACAACTTGTTACTTGGATTGGCTAAGAAAAGTTTTGGATACTTACTACGATCTTTCAGCACAGTACGAAGAGGTCTACGTTGGAGGACTTTCGATGGGTGGAGCTTTGGCACTGGTTCTTTCATCCATAGTCCAATCGAAAAAGCTTGCAGTGATGGCAACATCAATAAATAGACATTTAAATAGAGTTAAGTTAGGTTGGTTTGTTGGCCTTTTCGTAGATCGAATTCCAAAAGACAACAATAAAAAAATTGAAAGCTGCACGGGATATGAATATGGAGAGTATAAATGGCCAATCCAAGCGGAGGAGGTTTATAGACTAAAAAGAGTTGCAAAAAGGAGAATACCTTTAATCAAGTCCGACACACTTGTTATCGTTTCAAAGAAAGATCCTATTGCTCCAGAATCTGAAGGAAGATTTGTCTACGAAAATCTAAAAGTTCAAAGAAAGGAATTGGTTGTGCTTGAAAACTCAGGTCACGTTGTGACAAATGATATCGAAAGAGAGTTTGTTGCTGAAAAAGTGATAGAATGGTTTTCAAAATAGATTTTTTCACAAAGGAGGGTGTGAGCTTTTAAGCTCGGTAATTATGGTTATCAAAAAAGATCTTATCAACTTACCACCACTTAAGACGCGAAAGATATCTTTACCACTCTTTTTGGAAGGGACAAACGGCAAGGGAGTTCTTATTATTCACGGCTACACAGGTTCACCACACGATTTCACTTATATGGCACACGAGATAAACAAAGCTGGTTTTACAGTTTCACTTCCAAGACTTCCGGGGCACGGAACTTCAAACGTTGATTTTCTCAAAACCGATTCTCACGACTGGCTCAGAAGAGTAATAGATGCTTACTACGATCTTTCCGCTCTTTGCGATGAAGTATACGTTGTAGGACTTTCGATGGGCGGTGTTTTGGCACTTATAGTCTCCTCAATGTTCCAACCGAAAAAACTTGTAACTTTGGCGGCTGCAACTCACGTTCACGATAACAGAATAAAGCTTACGGGAATTTTGAGATTCTTCAAAGATAGAATTCCAAGAGAAAACAACGACAAATACGATTCTGAGGATTTAGAATATCTCAAGAAAGAATATTGGTCGTATAACTGGCCCAAACAAGCGTATGAGCTATATAAACTAATGAAACTTTCACGAAAAGTAACGCCAAAAATTACTTCTGACACACTTGTAATAGTCTCAAAAAACGATCAAACAGTTCCAGCTTTAGCAGGTGAATTCATCTACAACAACGTAGCTTCAAAGAACAAAAAGCTCATTGTTTTAGAAAAATCCGGTCATGTTATCTCTAACGATTGTGAAAAAGAACGTGTAACCCAAGAAGTAATCGAATGGTTTTTAAAGTAGACAAAATTTGTCTATTTTTAACATTTAGGTAACACTAATTCAGTAATACCGTGCTATAATTGGTACGGAACAAACAAAAAGACTTTTGGAGGTGTTTATTTATGGCATTATTACAAGAAAAGGACAGAAAATATTTGGTAGATTTGTTTGGAAAGGAACTTCAAAACGCTGTTAAACTTCATTTCTTTCACGCGGATAACTGCGAATACTGTGAACTTGAAGGACAACTTTTGGATGAACTTGCAACGCTTTCAGACAAGATAGTTGTTGAAAAGTATGAAAAAGACAGTGAACAAGGAAAAGCTTGGAACATCGAATTTGCACCAGCTTTGGTTCTCACACTTGAAGATAACGTTGATAGAGGAGTAAGATTCTACGGAATTCCATCAGGTCACGAATTTGGAACGTTGGTACAAGACATCATCACTTTCGGCAAAGGTGCAAAACCTGAGCTTTCACAAGAGACTATCGAAAAACTTCAATCACTTGAGAAACCGGTAAGAATCAGTGTATTTGTGACACCAACTTGTCCATACTGCCCACGAGCGGTTCTCACAGCACACAACTTGGCTCTTGCAAGTGATAAGATAATCGCTGAAATGGTCGAAGCTAACGAATTCTACGAACTTAGTGAACAATTCGGAGTTTCTTCAGTTCCACACATTGTTGTTAACAGAGATGCTGACAAGTTCTTCATTGGTGCTTATCCAGAAGCTCAATACGTACAACAAGTTCTTGAAATGGCTTAATTGAGCAAGAGGTGATTTAGATGAGTCTCTTTGAGCTCTCGGCTCAGGATAGCGAAATTAAAGAATATTACGATGTAGTCATCGTTGGTGCTGGTCCAGGTGGACTTACCGCTGCAATATATGCAAGAAGAGCAGGACTTTCTGCCTTGGTTATTGAAAAAGCGATCGAAGGTGGAAACGTCTCGCAAACATACACTATAGAAAATTACCCTGGGTTCCCAGAGATATCCGGGGCGGAGCTCGGTCAAAAGTTTGCAGAGCACGCAAGAGCGTTTGGAACGGAAATTACTTACGCTTTCGTAACGAAGGTTGAACTCGATGGTGAACACAAAGTTGTCACACTTGACAACGGTACGAAAGTTAGGTCGAAAATTTTAGTAGTTTCGACTGGTACAAAACCAAGAAGCTTAAATATACTAGGCGAACAAGAGTTCAGAGGTAAAGGTGTCACATATTGTGCGGCTTGTGATGGATACCTGTTCAAAGACAAAGATGTTGTAGTCATCGGCGGTGGAGATAGTGCATGTGATGAAGCTCATTTCTTGTCAAAGATAGTGAACAGTATAACCATCGTTCAGAACTTGCCGTATCTTACAGCTGCGAAAGTTTTGCAAGACAGGGTTTACAGTAATCCAAAAATAAAAGTGATAACAAATTCTGTTGCAAAAGAGTTCAGAGGTAATAAAAAACTTGAAGAAGTCGTTATCGTGAACAATGAGACCAAAGAAGAGACTGTTCTAAAAGCCGATGGAGTTTTCATATACGTAGGTCTTGTGCCACAAAGTGATATTGTGAAAGATATAGTCAAGACGAACGAATACGGTTACATAATAACAGATGATAATTGTGAAACTAACATTCCAGGTATTTACGCTGTTGGAGACGTAAGAATTAAGAATCTTAGACAGATCGTAACAGCTGCTGCTGATGGTGCAATAGCTATAGAACACGCTGCGAAGAAATATTTCTAAGATAAAGGAAGCCGTATTAGGAGGTGAAAAGATATGGCACACGTCAAGATAAAGATTTATACAACACCAACATGTCCATGGTGCAGAAGAGCAAAAGAATATTTCAAACAAATGGGACTCCCGTTCACAGAACTAGATGTTTCAAAAGATCCAAGAGCCGCAGAAGAGATGGTTAGAAAATCAGGACAGATGGGAGTTCCGGTCATTGAAATTGGAAGTAACATAATAGTTGGATTTGACAAAGCAAAGATAGACAGATTACTTGGGATTTCTTAATAGAAAGACACCAGCGGTAAGTGTTTTTTCCGCTGGTGTTTTTTTAAACTATCAAGCTCGGGGAGGCAAGGATATGAGATGTCCTATTCTGTGGTTTTTCCAAAAACTTTTTAAGAGAAGACCTAAATTCAAGGTTGGGAAAGTAAGGTGACAAAAATGAGAAAATTAGCAGTTTTATTTCTTGTTATTCTTGTGATAATATCAGTATTAGGCTACGATTACACGATAAAAGATTTAGGAACTGCATCAAGGCTTTCTAAAATTCAGGATAAGTTGTTACTTATCAATTTTTCCTCACCATCTTGTTATTACTGTCAAAAATTTGAGAAAGAAGTACTCCCTGACGAAGAAGTTCAAAAAGTTTTGAGAGGCGGATATATTTACGTAAAGATTGAGCCAACAGCTCAAAGGACGACTTTTATGGGCAAATCATACTCAAACAACGAACTCTTTTCAGCTTTCGGAGTTAGAGGAACACCTACATTTGTATTTCTCTACAAAGATAAAGTAATAACCCAAGTTCCAGGGTTTATGCCCGCAAGTGATTACCTAAAAGCTCTTAGATATCTTCTCAGATACGTTTATGATAATATAAAAGAATCTTTCGAAGTTTATTCGAAAAGAAAAGATGATTATTACGGAAAAACTATGGTAGTAAACGTCTCCAAAGATGATGCTGATTTCGTTCTTAAGAATGAGAAAAACGCAATATCAGTTGACAAAGTTCCAGAAAAAATAGATGTATTCACAACCTACGTAACAAGATCAAAAGAAGCAGCGCAAGCACTTAACAAAGCTGGGGTAATAAGAGTTTTACTCGTTAAGTAAGGTGGTCTTATGATTAGCATAGTCCAAGATGTATCAATATTTGTGGCGCTTGCTCACGGAATTTTAGCTTTCTTTTCTCCTTGTGTTTTGCCACTTATTCCGGGTTTCTTAGGGGTTTTACTTGCTGGAGAACGTAAAATTTCAAAGCTTTTAGGTTTTTTTGTTGGTTTCACAGCTCTTTTTACGATTCTTGGAGCTTTTTCGTCAATAATTGGAAGTGCACTTTCAAAAGTCTCAGGGTATTTAGAAATCTTTCTTGGAGCTGCTATTGCGATATTCGGAGTTATGTACATATTCGATGTCAAAATAGTCAACAATCCGTCCTTAAACGTTTGGAGATACAAAGGCAGTGGGTTTTTGAACGGTTTATTGCTTGGGAGTGTTATAGGTTTAGTTTGGATTCCGTGTAGTAGTCCAGTTTTAGGATCTATCTTAGCGATTGCAACGCAAAAAAGCGTTGCAAAAGGTAGTTTACTACTTTTTGTTTATTCACTTGGTATTTCGATACCGTTTTTTGTGATAGGTGGTGCCATTTCAAAACTATTGACTGTGAGTTTTGGAACACCGAAATGGGAAAAGATTCTGAAAATAGTTGGTGGATTGTTTATAATATCTTTAGGATTTGTAATGATGTTGGGATTAATGAAGGTATAGAAAGGGGAGAGATTTATGGGCACAGCGAGAATGGATTACTATGCAGGGATGCTTTTTTACTCCAAGACAGGTAGTGGACATGATTTGATAGTTGATGCGGAACCATCGGTTGGTGGAAAAGATGCGGGCTTCAGGCCAAAAGAACTTATCCTTTATTCCTTGATGGGCTGTACAGGAATGGATGTTGTATCTATACTTAGAAAAATGAAAGCTGTTGAGAGTATGGAATCTTTCCGAATGGAAATCGATTATGAACAATCTTCGGAACATCCAAAAGTTTACACAAAGATTCATCTCAAGTACATCTTCAAGTTCAACGGAGAAGTACCAAAGGAACAAGTAGAAAAGGCGGTTAGTTTGTCTCAAGATAGATACTGCGGAGTCAGTGCGATGCTCAAAAAAGCGGTTCCGGAATTTACGTACGAAATTATATATGAATGAAAAAATCTGGGGAAAACTTCCCCAGATTTTCTTTTAATTGCTTTGGTGCCGAGGGCGGGATTTGAACCCGCACGGGTGTAAACCCACATGATCCTGAGTCATGCGCGTCTGCCAATTCCGCCACCTCGGCTAACTTCAATAATAAAATATATCACACTTTTTAAAAGTTTCAAGTGAAAATTAGTTGATCACAAAAAATTACTTGAGAAAATGACTTGACAGTTTTTTTATTCATAGTAAGATAATAAAAAATTCGCTTTACAAACTGAGAAGAAGGTGGGATGATATGATATATCTTCCGGAAGGTGTCCAAGATTTTCTTTTTGAACAAGCTCAGTTAAAACGGTATATCGAAGAGAAACTTTTAAATCTGTACGAAAGTTACGGTTACAATCGAGTTGAAACTCCGACTTTCGAGTTTGAAGAGAACTTTTTGCACCTTTACGATGAAAAGAAACTTTACACTTTTTCTGATAAAGAAGGAAATTCTTTGACGCTTCGACCAGACGTAACAACACAAATTGCTCGAATTGTTTCAACAAAACTAGGTGAAAATCTTCCAGTTAAATTTTCCTATTCTTCGAATGTCTTTAGGTATGAAGATTTTCAAGTAGGAAAAATGAGAGAATTCACACAGGTAGGTGTTGAGCTTCATTGGTGTGAACAGCGAAGAGAGCGATGCGGAGATTATAGCTCTATCAATTGAATCCCTCAAAGAACTTGAAATAAAAGATTTTGTCGTTTCCCTCGGTTATGTTGAGCTCTTCCCGATTTTAGCCTCCGAAATAGGTCTCAATCCTCAAGAAACAAAACTTTTTCTCTCCCTTCTTGAAAAAAGAAATATACCATCAATAACAAAATTTTTAGAACAAAAAAACATTCCTCAGGAAAACCGTAAATTTTTGATAGAACTTCCTCTTTTAATTGGCAATGTTGAAGTTCTTGAGAAGTTAGAGATTTTTGATTCTCAAAAACTTCGAGAAATAATTAACTACCTGAAAAATCTGCACAAAATTTTAGAAGACTTAGAGGTCTCTCAATACGTGGTCTTCGATATTGGAATGGTTAGAACACTCGATTATTATTCCGGTATGATTTTTAGAATCTTTTCAAAAGATATCGGATACGCGCTCTGTTCTGGGGGAAGATACGATAACTTGTTTAGCTATTATGATAAAAAAATTCCCGCTGTTGGTTTCGCTTTCAGTGCCGAAAGACTTATGCTATCCCTTCAAAAATATTTCCCAAATCTTCCTAAAAAGAAAAAAATACTTGTAATGTACTGCGAAAACTCAAGAAAGCAAGCTTACAAAGTTGCAAGATCTCTTCGTGAAAAAGGGGAAATAGTTGAAATTTACAAAAAAACGTTTCTTTCTCTTTTAAACCGAAACGATTACGATGAGATTATAGATTTGGAGGGATAGTGATGGAAAAGATTACGATTGCACTACCAAAAGGTAGGATGGCGGAGGAATCTATAAAAATCTTTAAAAAGGTCAATCTTTCAAATCTTGAAGAAAAAATCAACACAAGAAAATTAGTTATAGAAGACGGGATTTTTAATTTTATTTTAGTGAAACCTTCAGATGTTCCAACTTACGTGGAACACGGTGCAGCTGATATAGGTATATGTGGTAAAGACGTTCTTGTCGAAAGTTCCAAAGATATTTACGAACTTTTAGATCTTAAATTTGGCGTTTGCAAGATGGTAGTTGCTGGATTCAAAACTTCTCAAATTCAGTATTCTATTAAGAGAATCGCAACAAAGTTTCCAAACGTTGCGCGTAATTTCTTTGCGCAAAAAGGAGAAAGTGTCAATATAATCTATCTTAACGGTTCTGTGGAACTTGCACCTATCGTAGGACTCGCTGACTATATCGTCGATATCGTCGAAACTGGACGTACACTTAAAGAAAATGGTCTCATTGTGCTCGAAGAGATATTCCATTCTTCAGCAAGACTTGTCGTATGTAAAGCAAGCTTGAAAACGAAAACTTCTCAAATAAAAGAAATATATGAAATTTTAAAAGCTTTCGTTGAATCTCGAAATTGTGAGGTGAATTCAAAATGATAAAAACATTCGATTTTAGAAACAATACAGATAAGAGTGTTTTGGAAAATCTTGCCGGTAGAGGAAAAATTGAGAACTACGATGTTGTAGAAAAAGTTAAGAAAATAATCGAAGATGTTAAAACATTCAAAGACCGAGCTCTATTTGAATACACAGAAGTTTTTGATAATTTTAAAGTTGATAATCAAAATATCAAAGTCTCAAAAAGTGAAATTGAGAAAGCTTACAAAAAAGTAGAACCATTATTTCTTGAAATACTTGAGAGAGCGATTAAGAATATCACAGAATTTCATATAAAGCAAAAATCAAACACGTGGTCAGAGTTTAAAGATGGGATAATTTACGGTCAGATAGTCAGGCCCTTAAGTAGTGTTGGACTTTACGTTCCCGGTGGTAATGCGGGTTATCCTTCGACAGTTTTAATGAACGCTATACCTGCAAAAATTGCAGGCGTTGAGCGAATAGTTATTGTATCTCCTGTAAGAAACGGGCTTAATCCATACGTTTTGGTAGCTGCGGATAAACTTGGAATTAGTGAAATTTACAAAATCGGCGGTGCTCAGGCGATTTCTGCACTTGCGTTTGGGACAGAATCTATACCTAAAGTTGATAAGATCGTTGGACCTGGGAATATTTACGTTGCTACCGCCAAAAGACTTCTTTACGGTTATGTAGATATCGATATGATAGCTGGACCAAGTGAAATATTAGTTATCGCTGACAAATTTGCAAATCCAAAATTCGTTGCTTCCGATTTACTTTCGCAAGCCGAACACGATACATTAGCTTCCGCTATCTTAATTACAACTTCTGAAGAACTTGCGAATTTTGTAAAAGGCGAAATTGTTAGACAAAAAAATTATCTAACAAGAAAAGAAATAATAGAAAAATCTTTAGCTGATTTTTCAGCGATAATAATAGTTTCATCTATAGAAGATGCGATAGATTTAGCTAACGAAATTGCTCCCGAACATCTCGAACTGATGGTTCAAAATCCTTTCGATTATTTGGGAAAAGTAAAAAACGCAGGAACGGTCTTTCTTGGTAGTTTTTCACCGGAAGCTTTGGGAGATTATTATGCTGGTCCAAATCACGTATTACCAACAAACGGGACTGCAAGATTTTTCTCACCACTTTCCGTTAAAGACTTCCAAAAAGAGATGAATTTCCTTTACTACAACTCTTTAAACCTTGAAAAAGTCAAAGATGATATTGTTAAGTTTGCAGATATTGAAGGATTATCAGCACATGCAAATTCAGTGAAGGTGAGGTTTGAAAATGATTGAAAAACTTTTGAGAGCCGAAGTTCAAAATTTCAAAAACTACCAAATCGAAAAGATACCTTATAAATACAAACTTGATGCCAACGAAGTGTTTTTTAACCTTCCAGAAGATATTCTTGAAAATATGGCAAACATCGTTAAAGAAACATCTTTTAATATCTACCCTGATACTACAGCTGACGAATTGAGAGATGAAATATCAAAATATTGCAAAGTCGAAAGAGAGAATATCCTCGTCTCAAACGGTTCTGATGAAGCTATCCATTTACTAAATTTAGCTTTCGTAGATAAAGATGATGAGATACTAATCCCTTCACCATCTTTTGCGATGTATTCAATATACGCAAGACTTTCCGGTGGAAAAATTATCACTTTCCCTCTCGGCGAGAACTTCGAATACAATCTCGAAATTATCTTTGAAACGATGAAAAAGCAGAATCCAAAAATGATATTTATATGCAATCCCAATAACCCAACGGGAACTACTATTGAACCAAAAGATATACTTAAGATAGTTGAAAAGAACGAATCGATAGTTGTTGTAGATGAAGCATACTATGAGTTCTGTGGTAAGACAGTTGTAGAATACGTTGAAAACTACGAGAATTTGGTAGTTTTGCGTACATTTTCAAAAGCTTTTGGACTTGCCGGCTTGAGAATAGGCTATGCGGTATCAAACAAAAATCTTATATCTTATCTTCAACGTGTAAAACCACCTTTCAACACGAGCTCTTTTTCACAAAAATTAGCTGTTTATTTGCTTAAAAGTGGAATTTTAAGCTCAAGAGTTGAATATATTTTAAAAGAAAGAGAAATTTTGATTTCTGAGTTAAATAGATTAAAATTTGTCAAAGTTTATCCTACTGAATCGAACTTCGTTTTGTGTGAATTTAAAGATTCTGAGTTTGTTTATAAGAAATTGCTTGAAAATGGAATCTTAGTTAGAAACTTTCCAAAAGGCAGTGTTTTAGAAAACTGCCTGCGCATTACAGTAGGTAGTCGTGAGGCGAACGAGTATTTGTTAGAAGTTTTAAAGGGGGTGAACGTATGAGAGAATCAAAAATTTCAAGAAAAACGAATGAAACCGAAATCGAAGTTGAAATTAAAATTGATGGAACAGGAAGTTATCAAATAGATACGGGAATAGGATTTTTTAATCACGTTCTCGAATTATTTGCGTTTCACGGACTTTTTGACCTCAAAATTGAAGCCAAGAGTGATCTAAAGGTTGATAATCATCATACCGTAGAAGATGTAGGAATAGTCTTAGGACAAGCTTTTTCAAAAGCACTTGGAGAAAGAAATGGTATAAAAAGGTACGGAACTTTCTACGTGCCGATGGATGAAACTCTTGTTATGGTATCTTTAGATATCAGTTCAAGGCCGTTTTTGCATTTCAATGTAATTCTTCCTTCCGAAAGGGTTGGAGATTTTGAAACGGAATGTCTTGAGGAATTTTTAAGAGCTTTTGTGAATAATTTTGGAATCACTTTGCATATATCACTTTTGCACGGAAAAAACACTCATCATATTATAGAAGCTGTTTTTAAAGCTTTTGCAAGAGCTCTGAGAGAAGCTTTAACTATTGATGAAAGGTACAAAAATGTTCCTTCAACAAAAGGGATACTTTAGTTTATTGTGAGGTGAAGAGCTTGATCGGAATTATAGATTATGGAATGGGAAATCTTCGAAGCGTCCAAAAAGCATTTGAAATCCTTGGATACAATGCCGATTTGAAATCCTTGGATACAATGCCGAAATTGTTCAAAAGCCTGAGGAATTAAAAAAGTTTAAAGCTTTAGTTCTTCCAGGAGTTGGAGCTTTTCCAGACGCTATGAAAAATTTACGTTCGAAAAATTTTGATTTAGCACTAAAAGAAGAGATCGAATGCGGAAAATATTTTTTAGGGATTTGCTTGGGAATGCAACTACTTTTTAAAGAAAGCAGTGAAGGTACGTTTACAGAAGGGCTTAAAATCTTAGACGGTTCAATTGTTGAGCTACCAAAAGGTTTAAAAGTACCGCACGTTGGTTGGAACAGTTTGGAAATAATAAAAGAAATACCTCTTTTAGATGGGCTTAGGTCGGGCGAATATGTTTATTTCGTCCATTCGTATTATGCTAAGAATTTTAACGAAAAATTCCTTTGTGCTTTTACCGAATACTCAGTTAAAGTTCCGGCAGTCTTTTGGAAAGATAACATATACGCTTGTCAGTTTCATCCTGAAAAGAGTGGTGAAGTTGGGCTGAAGATATTGAAAAACTTTGCGGAGATGGTCATATGATAGTTATCCCTGCGATTGATATTCTTAACGGTGAATGTGTTAGATTAACTAAAGGGGAATATGGTACAAGCGAAACTTACCACAAAGAACCTTTCGAAGTTGCTAAAAACTTTGTAAGAGCTGGTGCTAAAAGAATCCATTTAGTCGACCTCAACGGTGCTAAGGAAGGAAAACTTGTAAACACAAAGATAATTGAAAAGATAGCTAAAAATTTAAATGTTGAGATTGAAGTTGGTGGAGGCATACGTACAAAGGAAGCCTTAGATTATCTCTTTTCACTCGGAGTTTCGTATGTTATTTTGGGTTCTTCTGCGGTTAAAGATAAAGAATTCTTATTGTACTCTCTAAAAAAATATGGTGAAAGAATTATCGTTGGCGTTGATTCTAAAAGTGGTTATGTTGCTATTTCAGGTTGGTTGGAGAAGACGAACTTAGAGGATATAGAATTTGCAAAAGAACTTAAAAATCTTTCAGTTAATACAATTATCTTTACAGACATTTCCAAAGATGGAACGCTTGAAGGTCCAAATTTTTCAGCGTTAGAAAGAATGAAAACTTTAGGACTTAACGTTATCGCTTCAGGGGGAATTTCAAGTATTGAAGATTTAAGAAAACTTAAAGAACTCGGGCTTTACGGAGCTATAGTAGGCAAAGCGTTGTACACTGGAAAAATATCTTTAGATGAAGTATTCAAAGAGTTTTGAAAATTCAAAGGTGGTGATTAAGAGTATGTTAGCCAAAAGAATAATTCCCTGTTTAGATGTAAAGGATGGTAGGGTCGTTAAAGGGATAAATTTTGTTGAACTTAAAGACGCTGGAGACCCAGTTGAAATAGCTGAAGTTTACAACCGTTTGGGTGCTGATGAAATTGTATTTCTTGATATCACAGCTTCATATGAGAAAAGAAAGATAATATTAGACGTTGTTAAAAAAACATCAGAACGGATATTTATACCACTCACCGTCGGTGGTGGAATAAGTGATATCGATGATATCCGTGAGATACTGAAGTCGGGAGCTGATAAAATCTCGATAAACACTAAAGCGGTTGAATATCCAAACTTAATTACTGAAGGTGCTTACAAGTTTGGTAGCCAGTGTATGGTTGTCGCTATCGACGCAAAAAAGCAAAGTGATGGAAGATACACTGTATATATTAAAGGTGGAAGGGTAGATACCGGAATTGATGCTATTGAATGGGCTAAAAAGGTGGAAAGTTTGGGAGCCGGTGAGATTTTACTGACAAGTATTGATAAAGATGGAACTAAAGATGGATACGATCTCAAGCTAACAAAAGCTATTTCTGAAAGTGTAAGTATACCCGTTATCGCTTCAGGTGGTGCAGGAAAAGTAGAGCATTTTAGAGATGTTTTTATCTATGGTAAAGCTGATGCAGCGCTCGCAGCTTCGGTATTTCACTTTAGACAGATTGATATAACTGAACTCAAGAACTATTTAAAAGATTGTGGCATACCTGTTAGGTTGTAAAGGAGGAAAACTATGGAACTGAATTTCAGTGATCTTAAATTTGATGAAAAAGGATTAATACCTGTTGTTGTCCAAGATTGCAGAACGAAAGAAGTTTTAACACTTGCTTATATGAATCAAGAGAGTTTGAAAATGACTATTGAAAAAGGTGAAACTTACTTTTTTAGTAGAAGCAGGAACGAAATCTGGCACAAAGGCGAAACTTCAGGAAACTATCAAAAAGTTAAGAGTATCTCATATGATTGCGATTGCGATTCGATATTGATCCAAGTTGAACCTTTAGGTCCTACATGTCATACAGGAAATAGAAGCTGTTTTTACAGAAGTTTGGTTGGAGAGAAAAAAGAAGACATTTTAACTAAGCTCTACGACAGAATAGTTGGCAGGAAAAACAATCCTGTTGAGGGTTCATACACAAACTATCTTTTCACAAAAGGTATCGATAAAATTCTCAAAAAAATAGGCGAAGAAGCGGCGGAAGTCATCATCGCAGGAAAAAATCAAGAAAAGCATGAAACTATTTACGAAAGTGCTGACCTTATATACCATCTTTTCGTATTGTTAGTTGAAAAAGGAATAACTCTTGAAGAAATTTACGAAGAAATTGAGAAAAGGTACAAGAAATAATCCAAAATAAAGCCCAGCCTAAAGCTGGGCTTTTCGGTTATTCTTCTGGTTTTCCTTGGAACAGATTCAGTTTTGTCACTAAATAGTACGCAACTGTAAAGAGTATGAGTGTTGACACGAAGCTAATGATTGTATTACTTGTGAACCCTGCTATCAAAAATCCTATAGCTGATACAATCATTACGAACAGTGCATAAGGGATTTGAGTTTCTACGTGTTCAAGGTGTGGACATGCTGCGCCTGTTGAAGAGAGTATGGTTGTATCTGAAATAGGTGAACAGTGGTCTCCGAAGATAGCTCCAGAAACTGCAGCGCCAACGGAAATCAGGGATGCATTCAAAAGTGGTGCTCCAACTTTTTCTGCAAGTGCAATTGCAATCGGGAAAGTGATTGGAATCATTATCGAGAACGTTCCCCAGCTTGTACCTGTTGAGAATGATATAGCGGCTGATATTAAGAAGACAACAACAGGCAACGCCCAAAGTGGAAATCCACCTTTGACAACAACTTCTGACAAGTATTGAGCAAGTCCAAGTCCACCTTCGCTTGCTGGAGTCTTTATAACACTTCCGATAGTCCAAGCAAGTGTGAGGATTACGAGAGCAGGAACCATTGATTTAATACCGGATATCAAAGCTTCACCTGTCTTTTGAATGCTTAGAAGACCTCTTAACATAAAGTAAATAGCAGTGAAGACGTTAGTTATAAGTGCAGCGTAAAAGAGTGCTTTTGAAGCGTCCGTGTTGTTGAAAGCTTCAGCAACTGGGATTTCTTTCATAGCCTGTGCCACACTCGTTATGTTTTCACCATCAACAGCATCCATCCAAGTTGTCATCGGGAAGAAGAAAACAGCAAGACCTACTAAAACAAGGATTGGAAGTACCATATCTATTGCTTTAGCTTTGCTTGAAACAAAAACTTCTTTGACTTCGCCGGTTGGAGTACCGTATTTCTCGTTGTAAAGTTTTCCACTAAGTGCCAACTTTTCACTCTTTAGCATCGGACCAAAATCTTTGCCTAAAGAAGTCGAAAGAACAAGTAATATCGCAAAGATAGCATACAAGTTAATTGGTATGAGCATTATAAAGAACGAAAATTCGCTCACTCCAAGTTTTTCAAAACCTTGAGACCCTTTAATAATGCTCATTATGGTAACAACCCAGCTTGAAATAGGTGCAAGAACGCTGACCGGTGCTGCGGTTGAGTCCAAAATGTACGCAAGCTTTGCTCTTGAAATCTTCTGCTCGTCAGTAACAGGTCTCATAACACTTCCGATGGTTAGAGAGTTGAAATAATCGTCAATGAATATAAAAAGTCCGAATAACCAGGTAACTATCATCGTTCCTTTTCTGCTTTTGACTTTCGAAGCCATCCATTTACCAAAAGCTTGTGCTGCACCTGTTGCTTGCATAAGCCCTACGAACGCACCTAACATCGCACAGAAGAGTATAATTCTTATGTTCCAACTATCTGCAAGTGAGTTCGCAATCCCGTCCGTTGCGTTAATAAAAGCCATTGGAAAACCGGAAGTGATCAAGTAACCTACGAAGATACCTGTGAAGAGCGAGAAGATAACCTCCTTTGTAACGAGCGCAAGAACAATCGTTATCAAAGGCGGTAACAATCCAAGCCATCCGTAATGCTCCATGTAAACACCCCCTGTGTGATAGTTGTGAGTGAACCAAAGAAAGTTTCTAAAAGAATTATACAACATATAACTGGTTTCTTAACTAAAATTTTTAGAATTACTAAAATTTTTAGAATTCAAATTTTAAAATTCCGTTTCTTGACTTGAAAACATATTTGCTTTTTGATTTCGGAAGGTTTATTTTTTTACATAACAGTTTCGAGATGATGTCTCTCACAAGCTTAGGTTTGTAAGGTATATAAGTAGATATTATTGCAACGTTTGTAGAAGTTGTGATACAACACTTCTTTGTTGAGTACTCAAAGCCTATGGCTGAATATCTTTTAGATGGTTTGAATGTGTCAACCGACGAAACTCTAAATTCATCGTTGTCTTTAAGATAAACGGTTGGATAAAAGTCTAATCGTTCTGAGATTGTTTCAATGAATTCTATTTCTAAGGCTTTTATGAGTGTTTCGTCTCTTTCACCTTCAAAATTGTATCTTGGAATTTGACCGTATAGAAACAATCTTCCACCGGATTTTACATACTCGACTAAAAATTCTTGAACTTGATGTTCCATGTATTTTGACGAGAAAATTATGAGTAATTCATCTTTGATTTGTTCTGTTCCTTCAATTAAATATTCAAGATTAACGAATTTTGGAAGATGACCTAACAATAAAAGTGTTCTAAGGAAAGTGTCGTGAAATCTGTTTGATGAAGCCTGGAAGAATAAATCTTTTGATTTCTCGCTCTTAGGATAATAGTACTCCCTATAGTAACTTGGTATGAAGCCAATGAGAATTTTCTCAGACTCTACTAATTCGTCAGTTGTAATTTCCTTGATAGATCTTTTTATATCATAATAGTTTCTTGTCAGTCTTCCTCTTGGTGATATTGGAGCTGCAAATCCATGATATTTGCCAGTGAAAGCAGCTCTTCCCTGGCCGTCCTGTGGTTCCGGCGATAATTTCGGATTTATACCACCAGCGAAAAGATAGAAATTCAGTATTTTGTTACCACTTGAAAGCATGAACTGAATTTTATTTTTTTCTGAAGAGCACTTAGATATTTCTATTCCAGTATCTCCATAGTCTCTATTTCCACACTCAAACTCCAAAGAAGATATGAACTTGTCTTTGTGCTTTAATACACATTTGATACTCTGATTTACAAGATGAAGATCTTGGAAATTTTGAGTTGTTATTTCCCCTAGATATATGTCTGATCCTGGAAATATATCATCAGCTGCGTTCAAAGCTCTATAAAGTTGACTCACACCTATGGGGAACGTGAGAGCTCTTTGATCACTGGTTCCGTGAATATTAATTAAGAGCTGATGTGACGTTTATTAACAGTGAAAGTATTAAGACGTTTTCTGCATTCCTATCAACTCTGACAACATCTTCGAACCCGGTTGTTGGAGTTGGAATGTCGGCAACTACTTTGTTGATAATGTTTATTCCGAATTTGATAATGTTCATATTGATGCAGAGTAAAGTTATGAACACAATGGCGCATTGCGGTATAAAATGACGATGGAATCCCACTGGCGTATTTGCTTTAAACGGAAAAATCTATGTTGCAGACTCAATGAACAAAAGCGTGGTAGTTTATTCATACAGTGGAGAGCTAATAAATGAGATTACACAGCCAAATTCTCCAATGTATGGTAAAAACGATTTTACACCGACAAAAATTGCTGCGGATTACAAAGGAAACATATACGTTTCTTGTTTGGTATTAACGGAAGGACTTGCAGTTTTCAATGAAAGAGGGGAATTTTTGGGATTTACTGGTGCAAATAAACCAAATATCAGTTTGAAGATGATTCTTCAAAGAATTTTTTTCAGTGAAAAACAGAAAGAACAACTTTTGAAAATTCGAGCACCGTCACCGACTAACGTTTTTGTAGACACAAATGGACTCGTTTATACAGTTACACAAGGCTTAAAGAACGGAGGAGTTAAAAAGTTCAACATCATAGGTGAAAATATATTTCCTGAAATTACTACAAATCCAAATCTTTCGGATCTGTGTGTCGATGAAGATGGGAATGTTTATGCTTTATCTTCTCAAGGAACGATCGATATTATAAGTTCTGACGGTAATTTAGTCTTTTCTTTTGGTGGTCAAAGCTATATTGAAGAGAGACTTGGATTAACCAGAAATAGTCAAGGGATTGCGTTGGATGATAAGGGTAATTTGTACGTTTTAGATAAAGAAACTAGTAGAATAACAGTTTTCAGTATAACCAATTTTGGACGAACGGTTTTAAGTGCACTGAGTTTGTACAACTCGGGAAAATACAAAGCGAGTAAAGGTTTCTGGGAAGATATATTGAAAATGAATGAGCAATTTCTGTTAGCTTACAGAACTCTTGGAAACATATATTTCAAGGAACAAAATTACTCAGAGGCTTTTGAATATTTTAAGATTTCTCAGGATAACTATGAGATTTTATTTGATAAAAAAAGTTTGAACTTTGTAGTTCAGACTAAAAATCAAAGATGGTACTCTTACGCTTTTGAAGAAGATGATCAGCTAAATGAGAAATGGTATGCGTATTCAAAATCGTCAGTTGCTATAGAATGTGTAAACAAAGATCTAACATCTTATCAACTCTCTTTGAAAAGAAATGGAAAAGTTGACAGAGTTACGATTAAAAATGATTACATCTTAGCAACTGTTTCATTTCCAACAGCCCAGATTTCGTTTGATTTAGTTATTAATTTTGAAAACTCTGATTTAAAAGTCAAAGTACCTTATGAATCAATAAAAGAAAAGGGAGAATTCAAACTAATTTCGATTGAACTGTATCCTTTCTTAGGAGCTACAAAAGGACTTCAGAATGGATATTACGTAGTTCCCGAAGGATCAGGAATCTTAGTAAATCTTTCAAAAAATACCAAGTCAACTCAACCTTATGTTGGAAGAATTTATGGCCCTGATATTGGACTGTCTTCTCTTTCTTTGCATCAAAACCTTAATCCAGGTGAAAGACTTATATTACCTATGTACTCAATAATTAAGGAGAACTCTTTTGTGAACGTTGTTGCTGAAGAAGGAGACCTTTATACGTATCTTAAAATTTACAGAGCAGGTATAACAACAAACTACAACTGGATAACTTTCAAATTTGTTTTTCGTGAACCATACAAAAGAGTAATAAACAAAAAGGGTGATTCTGTAAACTGGTATCAGGAAAAAATGAATAAATTCAGTCCAGCAGTTTTTTATAAGTTTAGTGACACACAAGACTTGGCTTCATTTAACGATGTTGCTAAAGAATTCAAAAGATATTTAGTTAATTCTGGATTAGGAAAGAATTTCTCCTAGGGTTAGGTATGAAGTTATTTTTTTGAGAAAATTTAATAGAGTACGAGGTTCCAAATGTATATAAAGAAAAAGGTGGGGTGATTCCCCACCATTGTGTAATTTTGAACATCAGTAAGTCAACGCTTTGTAGGCATCTACAAGACCATATCCAACGTACTTATTCCATCCACTTGAGTATGTGTAACCTCGGATTTTGTATGCGGTATTTTTGAGAACGGTTCTAATTTGCTCAGGTGTTCTGTATCCTTTTGCATATAGCATAGCTGCAAGAGCTGAAACGTGAGGCGTTGCCATTGATGTTCCTTGCAGGAACATATATGTATTACCGTTTTGTGGTGTCCAGGCTGTGCTTAAAACACCGTCAGCGTAGCCATCCCGGTTTTGATCAACACTTGTATCCCCACCAGGAGCAACAACGTCCAAGTAATGAGTTACATACGCCTTCCTATAAGGATCATAGTATCTTGTGTAGTTGTAATTTGAGTATGGAGCTCTCTTAAGATCGTATCTAATAGCACCGACAGCAATTGTTTCAACGTACGCAGCTGGGTATGAAAGTGATGAACGATTTTCGTTTCCCGCAGCAACAATCATTGTAACGTTCTTTGAATATGCGTACTTAACCGCGTCCATTAAAACTTGTGCGCCGCCGCCACCAAGACTCATATTTATTATGCGTGCACCATTGTTTGCTGCGTATCTTATACCTGCTGCAACCCAGTCAAGTGTTCCTGAACCATCTGCGCCAAGAACTCTTATTGGCATTATCTTGATTCCATAACCAC
>FWWM01006609.1_pt1 | contig 24097 bp, 26 predicted proteins | sample 2228351 | NCBI WGS metagenome assembly FWWM01 (sample SAMEA103939774, study PRJEB20133) | metagenome
GAGCCCAAATAGAAAGAATTGTGAAATGAAAAAATTATTAATCTTATTAGTCTTAATTTTAGCTGGATATTTTGTTGAGGGACAGGGAATAGACGATAGAAGACCTTGCATTGTTATATGTGAGTATAAATTATCACTACAACAAATTCCCGAAGGGATTAAGTGTCCCACCGAAACTGGTACCGCCGTATCCCTTAAAGACCTTCAGACGATAGATATTAAAAAAACGGCGCGATTGTATGATTGTACTATGGAAATGATTTCCGGGCAAGAGAAGTTGATTTGTGGAGAGGAAACAAGAATAAGTTGTGGGACTATAACCGGGCGCATATATCCCGTTAGATATACATTCTCTCGAGTTAAAGAAGTCAGATCGCCCAGTGTAGATGAAATTCCACCCGAAACCCCACCTCAACCTTCTGTACCGCATCCAGTTATAAATTTACCACCTTTTGATTTAAGGCCAAAAATTGATCCGGGAAGTGTAGTCGTAAGATGGGTAGAAAAGCTTATTTCTGTCTGTCCACCCGGAATTTTAGGAGCTGAACCAACCGCCCAAGAATGTCGTTTTCCTGATCTTCCTACTTTGATCAACAAAATTATTAATTTTATTCTTGATTTAGCTCCTTTAGTTTTAGTGATTCTTTTAATTCTGGGTGGTTTTTTATATCTCGTTTCCTTTTTACCTATAGGTGATACGATTAAGCTAGGCCATCGTTATATACAGTGGGCAGTTATGGGTTATGTTATTTTACTTTTAATTACTTTGGTTTTTTCACTTATTAAAGCTCTTATCGGCGGTCCTGGTGAATAGTTTTTCAAAAATTAACTTACTTATGATATAATTTATAAAATTTTCGGTCGATCTTAAAAACCAAAAATAAATGAAAATATTTAAGGTTCTTACGTTGATTTCTTTAATCAGTTTAGTTTTTAGCCTTGCTGGTGCTCAAATTCCTCCACCCGAACAAGCTGGTCTTCCTGATATTCCTACCACTTTTTTTGGGTGTTCACCCACAGATACTTTAAGAACGTGTCTTTTAAGAATTCTTGGCCAAGTTTTAAGAATAATCCTTGTTCTCGCTTTAGTTGCGGCAGCCTTTTTTGTAGCTTGGGCTGGTTTTCTTTATGTCTATTCAGGTAAGCCAGATGAAGCTAAAACAAGAATGATTGCTGCTGCTGCAGGTTTGGTTATTGCCTTTTTGGCTTGGGTAGGCACTTTTCTTTTTACTAGATTTATTGGCCAGGGACAAATATAAATAAATGAGAAAAATTAAATGAGAAAAAATTTTTTGTTTTGTTTAGGGTTTTTGCTTTTCTTTTTTTCTTTGACTTTTGCTCAAATTTCTGATATTTTTCTTCCTACCAAGACACCTCCAGAGATTAAATGTGGTGAAGACTTTTTTAGTTGTTTAGCTTTTTTCTTAACCAAGATTCTCCAACTAATTATTGTCGGAGCAATATTTTTAGCCACGGTTTTTATTGCTTATGCAGGAATTTTATATATCGTAAAAGGAAATCAAGCAGAAGAACTTAAGAAAGTTAGTCCCATGATTAAATGGGCAGTTGTAGGTCTAGTGGTAGCTCTTTTTGCTTATGCTTTTGTTAGATTTTTAGAAAATGCTTTGAGAGAAGAAAGGATTTTCTTACCTGCTTTTGTTTATGCTCAAGAATTTGAAGAAAAACCTTTACCTGAAGCATTAAAATGTGGTGAGATTTCCTTACCTTCAGTTTTTAAAACCACTAAAATAAAAGGTGATGTCTGGAGAATTTGTCTTTTATATTATCTCAACAGATTTTTGTCTTTCTTTTATGGTTTGGCTTTAGCTTTAGGAGTTCTTTTTTTAGCCTGGGCAGGGATTTTGTATATTACTAATCCAGAAAAATCTTCTGAGACTCATAAAAGATTAAAATTTGGAATCATTGGAATTGTAATTGCTATTTTGTCTTTTACTATTGTGAAAATGATCGATCTTTTCTTTTTGAAACTATAAAATGATTGAACCAAGATTATTAAAATTGATTACCGGCCTAACTAATCTTTTTTTTGGTTTGGTTTTAGTTTTCTTGATTGGCTATATAATTTATTTAGGGATTAATTATATTGTTAATGCAGAAAAAGGAGCTAAAAAATTACAAGAATCAGTCTTGCTTATTCTTATTGGGATTGTTCTTATTTTTCTTTCACGATTAATTCCTCGGTTGATTGAAATGTTTTTCCAATAATTTTTAAGAGCAGGTGGCGGAAATGGAAGACGCAACGGCCTTAGAAGCCGTTGGGGTTTATCCCCGTGCGGGTTCGAATCCCGCCCTGCTCATTCAAAAACTCTGCCCTCTTGACAAAAAAAATTTTTTTGGTATAATTAAGATAGAAAACTCTAAGGGGGGGGGTGGAAATGTTGCTCTTTGTCATTTTACTATGGGGGGTGATTTTTATTATCCTTCTCCACCTTCATCTCAGGGAGGAGAAGGGCGAGGGGGAGGGGGGCCTAGCCCCCCTCCTCTTTGGTCTAACTGTCGGGGCCGTCGCCGTCAGCGCGGCGGCCCTGATAGTGAATTTTATGTTTTACCTCGCCCAGGGGGGCAGTCTGCCCCCCTGGGTTGATTGCTTTCTGGGGCCTCCCCAGGATGTAATAAAGTGTCTCCTGGGGGGGTAGTACTTTAGGGGCCCCTGTAAGGGGCCCCTTCTTCTTTTTCTTTAAATTTTTTGTTATAATTTTAATAATCAGCTGGGCCCGTAGCTCAGTTGGTTAGAGCGCTGCTATGGCATGGCAGAGGTCAGGGGTTCGAATCCCCTCGGGTCCATAAATCAAAACTTTATTGATTCATTATTTTTTCTAAAGCTTCAATTCCTTTCCAGAAGTTTTTTTCGTCATAGTTTTCATTAGGAGCATGGATGTGACAAGTTTTTTCAAGAATAAAACCAAAGAGAATAGTTGGTTTTTGAAATAATCTTTGGAAAATTTCAGCCGCAGGGACTGAACCGCCGGAACGATTATAATAGACTTCACCACCAAAAACCTTTTTCAAAATCTGGGCTAAAACTTTAACTTTCTCATTTTGAAAATCAGTATAAAACGGATCACAGCTTCCTAAAATTTTCAATTTATAATTCCCTTTTAGATTTTCTTTAATGAATTTTTTGATCAATTGATCAATTTTTTTCCATTTTTGATAAGGCACTAATCTTACGGAAAATTTAACTTTTGCTTCTTTAGGAATAATTGTTTTGATGCCTTCCTGAAGATAACCAGCACTAAAACCATTAATATCTAAAGAGGGCAAAATTTTACTGGCTAAGGAATGAGGATGAGTTTTTTTCAATAATTCTTTCTCTTTTAAACTAACTTGGTGGACATCTTGGTAAAATCCAGGAATTTTAATTCTATGAGTTTTAGCTTCAACCATTTTACTCATCAATTCACATAAAACCTGAGCTGGGTTTAAAACTAAATTACCATAAACACCTGAGTGTAAATCAAAGGGATGTAATTTTAAAATTAATTCATAAGCAATAATTCCTCTTAAGCCATAATAAATTTCAGGATTTTTTCGATTTTTCATCCCTACATCAACTAAATAAAAAACATCAACTTTTTTTACTTCTTTAGCTTTTTTGAGCAATTTTTCTAGATGGGGACTTCCAGTTTCTTCCTCACCTTCAAAAATAAAAACTAAATTATTTTTTAACTTTTGAGCTTGGATAAGATTTTCAGAAGCACTTACTATTTGCCACAAATGGCCTTTATCATCAGCCACACCTCGAGCATAAAATTTTCCTTTTTTTAAAGTTAATTCAAAAGGAGGAGTTTGCCATTCCTCTAAAGGATCTTCCGGCTGAACATCGTAATGAGCATAAAAACCTAAGGTCGGAGAATTTTTATTAACAATTTTTTGGGCTATAATTAAAGGTGGAAAATTTTCTTTTTCGTAAAATTTAACTTCAAAACCTAAATTTTTCAGATAATTTCCAATAAATTGGGCAGTTTTTAAAACTTCTTTAAATCTTTTTTTCTCAGCTGAGACAGATTCAAAACTGATTAATTTTTTTAATCCTTTCAAAATTTTTTCTTGGTTCATGAAAAAATTATAACAAAACTTTTAAAATCTATCACTATCAACCTCAATTTCATCAACCTTAATATTTTCTAAAATTTTTTTCAGATTAAAATCTAAATCTTCGTCAATTTTTAAAATTAGTTCTAAAAAGAATCTCTGTTTTTGTTTAAAGAAAGGCCGAGCAAAAATTGGGCCGATAATTTCAATTTGAGGATTTTTCCTTTTAATTTCTTTTTTAATTTCTTCCATTCTTTGTTGAAGTTTTTGTAAATGAGTTAAGCCTGATTTTAAAATGATTAATCTTTTATAAGGTGGCAATTTAAAAAGTTCTCTTTCTTTTAAAATTTCATTAATAATTTCACCGGTTTTGATTTTATGTTCAATTTCCGGATTAATAATTTCTGAAACAATAAAAATCTTTGGAATTCTTCTTGAGAAAAATTCTAAAATCCGGATAAATCTTTCTTTTAAAAATAAATCACTTGAAAAATAAAATTGAGAAAAATTGAAAAAGAAAAAAGCTTCTGCTGTTAATTCTGGGTTTAATAAAAATAAACTTCCCACTAAATCAACTTCATTATTTTTTAAAAAGTAATTAATAATTTCCCTTTTTTCTTCTTTTAAAAATAATGCCTTTCTTCCTGTTTTTAAAAGATATTGATAAATTCCTTCAGCTCCAAATTTTGAGAAAAAGAAATGAGTCTCTTTTTGACATTGAGGGCAGTTTTGAGGTAATTCGAATTTTTTCAGACAATAAAGACAAAAAAGATTGTTTTCGGAAAAAATCAAAGATTGTTCGCAAATTTGACATCTTAAGACAAAAAAACAATTTTCGCAAACTAGTTTTTGAGCTTTTTAATTTTTTCTTCAAATTCTGTTAAACTACTAATTCTTTGGAAATTTATTCCTGGCCATTTTAGGGCCTGCCCTGTACCGAGAATTTTGCTCTGGTACAGGGATGGTAATTTACCAATGGCTAAATATTCAATTTTGTTTAATTCAGCAAACTTAAGAAAGATTTTTCGATAATCAAAATAAGGTGGTTTAAAAAATTCTTTATAAAAAATTGAACCTTCATCATAAACAATGATTTGATCTAAAAATTGCCAAGGAAGAAAAATTCCATTTTTGGTGGAAAGAAAAATTTCTTTATTTTTTCCAAGGATTTTTTCAACTAATTCAAAAAATTTTTTTTCTGAAGTTTTTGAAGAGATGATATTTTTTACTCCATATTTTTCTTTTAAGTAAGCTAAATAATTATCCTGAGGAACAATTATTAAAGTTTTTTTGTTTTTTAGATCTTCAAGGAACAATTCTTCTTTATGGAGAATTTTTATTCCGGAACCAGAAGCAAAACTACTTGAAGCAAAATTAGAACGAACTTTAGAACGATACCAAAACAATTTTTTATAAGGAAAAAATAAAGATAAGGCTGAAGCTAAAGAAATAGCCATATAGTTTTTTAACCAAAAAGCTAAATTTAATTGATAAGGAAAAATTAAAGGATTTTGATTAACAATTTTTAAAACTGGTTTGAGTTGGATTTTTTCTTCCTTAAGGAAATACCTTTTCTTTTCAAGAGATTCAAGACTGTAAACATAACCTAAAATTTTTCTTTTTTTAAATTCAATTTCAACGAGAGCTCCCTTTTTAATATTTTTGTTAGAAAAATAACTAAAAAAATCAGGTGCTTGAGGAGGTAATCTTGCTAATGGTATAATGTTAATAAGAAAAAATTTTTTAGTCTTCATAAGTTTATTATATTTATGATTTTCAAAGTTGGAATTGATTTAGGGACAGCCAATACGAATGTTTATTTACCTGGAAAAGGAGTGGTGATTACCGAACCGACCGTTGTAGCTTATGATGAAAAAACCCAAAAAATTATTGCGGTGGGTCATGAAGCGAAAGAAATGATTGGTAAAACTCCAGAAAATATTCTCATTTATCGTCCTTTGAAAGAAGGAGTGATTGCTGATTATAAAGCTACTTTAGCTATTTTGAAATATTTTTTGGATAAACTGAAATTGATCAAATTTTTTAAACCAACTCTGGTTATTTCGGTTCCAGCAGGAATTACTTCGACCGAAAAAAGAGCTATTCTTGATGCCGGTTTAGAAGCAGGAGCTCGTGAAGTCTTTGCTATTAAAGAACCAATTTTGGCTGCTTTAGGTGCTGACTTACCCATTCATAGTCCTGTGGGAAATATGATTGTCAACATTGGCGGAGGAACTACTGAAATTGCGGTAATTTCTTTAGGAGGAATTGTTACTTTTGAATCTTTGAAAATTGCGGGTGATAAAATGGATGAGGCGATTAAAGAATATTTAAGAAGAAAATTTAATCTCGCGGTAGGAGATCGAACCGCAGAAAATATCAAAATAACTATTGGTTCAGCTTTAATTCAAACAAAAAATCATGAAAATCTAGTTATGGAAGTAAATGGGGTTGATTTAGTTTCTGGTCTTCCTAAACAAATTAAACTTTATTCTTCTCAAGTAGCTGAGGCTTTACAAAAAGAATTAAGAGAAATTGTTAACGGAATTAAAAGAGTATTGGCCAAAACACCTCCTGAGCTAGTAGCTGATATTATGGAACGAGGTATTGTTCTTTCGGGCGGTGGAGCCCTTTTGAGGGATTTAGATGTTTTGATTTCTCAAGCAGCTTCTGTTAAAACTTTTGTTGCTGAGGATCCCTTATTTGCGGTAGCGCGGGGAACAGGTAAAGTATTGGAAAAAATCGATCTTTATAAAAAAGTAGTTCAAGCGCATTTTTAAAGATTAATTTTTTGAGTTCAATCTTGAGGAAGTTTAAATAAAATGATTATTGGTAACCAAAAACAACAAGAATTTTTAAAAGAATTAATGGAAAAAGAAAAGCGAGGCACGGTTTTAGTCTTTGGACCAGAAGGAGTAGGGAAGTTTTCTTTTTTGAAGGAATATTTAAGCTCTCAAAAAGACACAGAAAAAATATTTTTGACCACTCAGGAGAAAAATTTTAAAATTGACTCAGCTCGATTTTTAACGATTTTAAGCCAGAGAAAAGTTACCAGAAGAATAGTGGTGATTAATGATGCCCATAAATTCCAAATTGAAGCTCAGAATACTTTATTGAAAACTTTAGAAGAGTCACCATCTCAAACTTTATTTCTTTTGGTAACTCATAAGCTTTACAAAATTCTACCTACCATCAGATCAAGAAGTATTTTGGTTAGATTCAATCTTGTTCCTCAGGAAGAAGTTTTTCAATTTCTGAAAAGTAAAAAATATAAAACAGAAGACATTTTAAATGTTTTAGAATTTTATCCTTGTCAACCTGGCAAAGCTCTTTATCTTTTGGAAAATCTTCATAAATTAAAATTATTCAAAAAATTTCTTTCTTCTTCCTTAGAAAATAAATTTAGCTTAATCGAAGAATTAAAGAAGAGTTTTACTTTACAAGAATTTCTTGAACTTTATTTAATGAACGAAAGGAAAAAAATTAAAGAAAATCAAAAAAATAAATTATCTTTAGAAAAAATCAAAGAAATACTTGCCCTTTATTTTGATAGTGATTATAATTTAAATTTTGAAATCCAATTAACTCCTTTGATTTTAAATTATGGATGAGGTTTGGCAAATTTTGAAAAAGATTGTTTTTACCCTACTGGTGGTTTATTTTATTAATTTTTTAATCAGGACCGATTTTCTTTTTAAATTTTTTGAAGAACCACCCCAATTTGATACCAGTCGTTATTTATTTAAAATTTTAAATCTTGAATGAGAGAAGAATTTAAAAAGGAATTACAAAAAATTAAAAGCGAATTAGAGGAAAAGTTAAGATCCATCAGAGGCCACCGTTTATCTTTGACTTTTTTAGAAAATTTAGAAATGGAAATTTTTCATCAAAAATTACCTTTAAAGTCTTTGGCCCATATTTCCCAGCTTGATCCTTTAACTTTTAGATTAGACCCTTTTGATCCAAACTATTTAAGTGAAATTGAAAAATCAATTTCTCAAAGAAAAATGGACCTTTCTTTAATTAGAGAACAAAAAAGCTTAGTGGTTAAATTTCCTCCTTTGACTGAAGAGACAAAAAAAGAATTAATTAAATCCTTAAATGCCCTGAAAGAAGAAATAAGAATCAGGGCCAGAAGAGTGAGAGATGATTTTCTGAGAGAATTAAAAAATAAAAAAGAAGAAGGAGAAATTTCCGAAGATCAATTTTATAAAAATAAAAAATTAATTGATGAAGAAATTGATAAATTTAACGAAGAGGTCGAAAAAATCTTTCAACAAAAAGAAAAAGAAATTTTATGATCACCTTTTTAGGTTTTTTATTTTTTTTAGGTCTTTTAATTTTAGCTCATGAGTTAGGCCATTTTTTTCTGGCCCGAAAAGTAGGTGCTCAAGTTGAAGAATTTTCTTTGGGTTTTCCGCCACGAATTGTTTCTAAAAAAATTAAAGAAACAAAATATTCTTTAGGTTTAATTTTATTTGGTGGTTATGTGAAGTTAAAAGGAGAAGATAATCCTCAGGATCCTACTGGTTTTTGGGGCCTTTCTTCCTCCAAAAGATTATTGATTATTTTAGGAGGTGTTTTATTTAATATTCTTTTGGCTTATGTGCTTTTAGTTTTAAGTTTAAGCTTAGGTTATCCAGTCGAAAGCCAAAAAATTTTTGTCAGTGGTTTTTTAAGTAAAAAATCTCTCGCAGCCCAAAAATTTCAAATTGGTGATGAGATTTTAGCAGTAAAATTTAAGGAAAAATTATTTGAATTTGATGAAGTAAAAAAACTTTCTCAATTTTTGAAAGCTCATCAAGGCCAGGAAGTGGTGATTGTTTTTAAAAGAAATAACCAAATTTTAGAAGAAAAAGTTATTCCTCCGGTAGGTTTCTATTTGGCTAATTTTGAATTGAAAAGAGAACCGATTTATAAAGCCATACCTTTAGCTTTCGTGAAGACTTTTGATTCTTTTAAAAAGATAATTATTGGTTTTTCGAAAGTGATGCTTAGTCCTTGGACGAAAGAAAAAATTGACGTTGAAATTGTTGGGCCGGTGGGCATTTACAATTTATTTGATAATTTTAAAGTTTTTGGAATTGGTTATTTGATTTATTTTGTAGCGATCCTTTCTTTGAATCTTGCTTTTGTAAATGCCTTGCCTCTACCTGCTCTTGATGGAGGTCGAGCTCTTTTTACTTTAATGGAAATGATTTTTCAAAGAAAATTAGCTTATGAAAAAGAAGAAACCCTTCATCGAATTGGTTTTTTAGTTTTATTTTCTTTACTTTCGGTCATTACTTTAAAAGATATTTATAAATTATGGTTCAAATAAAAAAAGCCGAAAATTTCTCCGAATGGTATTTAGAAACAATTTTAAAAGCTGATTTGGTCGATTATGGTCCGGTCAAAGGAACAATTGTTTTTAAACCCTATGCTTATCGAATGTGGGAAAAATTACAAAATTATCTTGATCAAGAAATTAAAAAATTGGATGTAAAGAATGCTTATTTTCCTATTTTTATTCCGGAAAGTTTTTTAAAAAAAGAAAAAGAGCATTTTGAAGGATTCACACCTGAAGTGGCCGTGGTTACTTATGCTGGAGGTGAAGAGTTAAGTGAAAAATTAATTGTAAGACCAACCTCGGAAACAATTATGTATCATTTTTTTGCTAAATGGATCAAATCTTACCGTGACTTACCTTTAATGATTAATCAATGGTCCAATGTCATTCGTTGGGAAAAAAGACCTTTTCCTTTTTTTAGAAATACTGAATTTTTATGGCAAGAAGGTCATACCGCTCATCGAACTCATAAGGAGGCTTTAAATTTTGCTTTAAAGGCTTTAGCCATGTATCAAAAAATTTATCAAGAAGTTTTATGTGTTTATGGGATTCCAGGGCAGAAATCAGCATCAGAAAAATTTGCTGGTGCTTTGGCGACTTATACTTATGAAATTCTTATGCCTGATGGAAAAGCTCTTCAAGGTTGTACTTCTCATGATTTAGGCCAAAACTTTTCCCGTGTTTTTGAAATTAGATTTCAAGATAAAGATAAAAAATTAAAATATGCTTGGCAAACTTCTTGGGGTTTTACCACCCGAAGTTTAGGAGCTACGATAGCGGTTCATGGAGATGATTATGGTTTAGTTTTGCCTCCTAAGATTTCTCCTTATCAAATAGTCATTATTCCTATTTATAACCAAAAAAACCAAAAAAAGATCAAAAAGAATATTGAAAACTTAATGAAAGAATTAAAAAATTATGAGATTTATTTTGATGATTCGGATCATTCTCCTGGATATAAATTTAATGAATGGGAATTAAAAGGAGTTCCTTTAAGAATCGAAATTGGTCAAAAAGAAATAACGACAGGAAAATTAACTGTTTTTCGTCGAGATAAACGAGAAAGATTTTCCATCACCTTTGAGGATTTGAAAAATAATCTTGAAAATATTTTTAAAGAGATGGAAAATTATTTATGGGAAAAATCCAAAAAATTTACAGAAACAAAATCTTTTCCGGTGAACTCTTTTGATGAGTTTAAAAAGATAATGAAAACTCAAAAAGGATTCATTCAAGCTTATTGGTGCGAAAAAGAAGCTTGTGAAATCAAAATTAAAGAAGAAACTAAGGCAACGACAAGATGTTTACCCCTGACTCAACATAAATTCGGTTCAGGGAGAACTCTTTCTAAAAATGTCTCTTTTAAAGGACTTAACCTGAAAGGTGGTTCTTCTGCTTCAGGAAAATGTGTTTATTGTGGCAAAAAAGCTAAAAATCTTTGGCTTTTTGCCCAAGCTTATTAAAATGAAAATCACCGGTAATTTATTTGTAGCTATTGATCTAGGAACTTCTTATACCAAAATTTATGTGAAAGAAAAGGGAATGATTAAAGAATTGCCGACGGTGATTGCTTTGAATAAAAGAACTCGAAGTGTTGTTGCTTTGGGTGAAGAAGCAAAAAGAATGATCGGAAGAAATCCCCAAACTATTGAAGTAATTAGACCAGTTTTAAGAGGTGTGGTGACTCATTTTGATGAAGCCTTGATTTTCTTGGAAAAAGTTTTAGAAAAAATTAAAAAGGAATTTTTTTCTTTGTTTGGAACTCAAATCCTTATCGGAATTCCTTTAGATTTAACTGAAGTCCAGAAAAAAGGTGTCGTTGATGTTGGTTTGGGTGCTGGAGCTAAAAAGGTTTATTTAGTGGAAGAACCAATTGCAGCTGCTTTAGGAGCTAATTTAGATATTGAAGAAGCTAAAGGTGTGTTTATTGTTGATATTGGTGGAGGGACAACGGATATTGCTTTGATTTCTTTAGGTGGGGTGGTTTTAGGAAAGAGTATTAGAATTGGAGGAGATACCTTTAACGAATCAATTATTAATTATCTCAAGTCAAAATATGGCTTAGTTATTGGTGAAGGACAAGCTGAAGAAGCTAAAATCAAAGTAGGAACAATTAACCAAAAATCAGGTGCGAATTTTCTTTTAAAAGGAAGAGATATTTTAACAGGTTTACCTAAAGAAGTTATGTTTCATAGTCAAGATTTAAAAGAAAGTATTATCGAAAACTTAGAAGATATTGCTAATGTGATAAGAGATCTTTTGAATATGACACCTCCAGATCTTTTGGCTGATATTGGTTCTTCAGGAATTTATTTAATGGGTGGAGGATCCTTGATTGAAGGTATTGATGACTTTCTTGAAAGAGAAATTAAACTTAAAATAAATTTAGTGGAAGAACCAAAATATGCGGTCATTAGGGGTCTAGGTAAAATTTTGGAAGATTTTCGTCATTATCAAACCTTACTTGTCCATGTTTAGAAAAAAAATTAAAAATTTTCTTTTATTAACTTTAATAAGTTTTTTATTTTTAGTTTTAAGTAATAAAACTCTTTTAGCCCAAGCCCAAGAACCCCTTTTTTCTTTTTCCTTAAATTTTCAAAAATTAATTAAAGATTTTTTTCAAAAAATTTTTCCTCAAGAAAAGGATGTTTATAAAGAAAAATATTATCTCTTACTTCAGGAATTAGCTCAACTTAAATTAGCCTTAAAAACTCTTAAAGAACAAGAGCTTATCAAAGAATGGGTCAATTTAAAAGAAAAATATTTAGCCCAGCCGGTTAAAGTTTTGAAAAAGGACGATTTTGGTTTTTACTATGTGGCGGTATTTCCAGGTATAAAGGAAGGAATGATCGTAGTGGACCAAAATTGGGTTTTGGTAGGTAAGGTGAAAAAAGTTTTTAAAAATTATGCTCTCATAGAATCTTTAGAAGCTCCTAATCTGGAGTTTAATGTGACTAACCTTGAAGGTCAACTTCTAGGTTTAGCTCAAACGGTTTCTAATGGTTTTTTAGAAGTAAATTTCGCTGATCCTCAATTGGAAGTCAAATTAAATGATTTTGTTTTAACAGGTGAAGGAATTTTTCCGTCAGGTTTTGTAGTAGGTTCGGTGATCAAAATTGATAAAACTCAATTTCATCAAAAAATTATTGTGAAAGTTGCCTTTGATTCTTTGGCAGAAAAATTCTTGATCCTGAAAAAATGATTCTCGATTTGATTTTGATTATTTTATTTCAACCAATTTTTAACTCTTTTTTCTTTTTCTTACCACCCCTTTTAAAGGATTTTTTCCAAGAGAAACTCAAAAAATTAAATTTTAAAATCATCCTCTACACTTTTCTTTCTGATCTTTTATTTATCAAACCTTTAGGTTTTTTCTTTTTTCTTGTTTCTTTTTGTTTTTTAATTTTGGCTCTTTTAGAAAAATTTATTCCACCATTTCCTTTTTACCAAAAAATTCTTTTTCTTTTCATTTTCAATTCGATTTTTTTAAGTTTGTTTCTTCTTTTCAATTTTAAATTTATTTTTTTAGGTTTCTTTTTTAAACTTTTCTTTTTAAATCTTTTTTTTCAGATAATTTATCTGGTAATTAAAAATTTTCTTTTCCGATAATGCTTGATGAAGAAATTATCTTTCAACCTTCCGGAGAAAAGATTAAAGTAAGTGAAATAAAAAGAAATAATTTTTTTCTTTACTTATTTTTCTTTGTTTTTTTTGTTTCTTTAATTTATTTTCTTTATCTTCAGATTTTTCTTAAAAAAGATTTGTTAGTGACTCAAGAAAAAATCAGAAAGGTGGTTTATTTTTCTTTTCCTCCGCGGGGTAATGTTTATGATCAAAAAGGAAATTTACTTGTCACTTCTGAACAAAGTTTCGATGTTTATCTAGATTTAGAAAAATTACCTCCAGAAATTGATCTTCGAAGTTTAATCCAGAAAGGCCAATTTTTTTATCGAGGTAATCAGCTTATTGTAAGAGATGTCCCCAAAGATTTAGCTTTTAATTTAATGACCCAAAAATTAGATTTTTTGAAAGTCATTCCTTCTTTTAAAAGAAAATATTTAATTGGCGAAGAATTGGGTAATTTAATTGGTTATGTTGGTTTTCCGGATGAAAAAGAAAAGGATTATCCTTCTGAAGAATTTATTGGCAAAAGTGGGCTTGAATTGAGTTATCAAGATTATTTAAGGGGTAAACCTGGAGAAATTGTTTATCAAAAAACTAAAAGTGGTTTAAAGAAAATTAAAGAAACCTTACCTTCACCTGGTCAAAGTCTTGTTTTAACTCTTGATTATCAATTTCAAAAAAGAGCTTATGAATTGATGGCTCAATATTTTCAAAAACATGGTTATCAAAGTGGAGCTTTAGTGGCTTTAAATCCTCATAATGGTGAAATTATAGCTTTAATTTCTTATCCTTCTTTTGATCCAAAATGGTATTTTGAAAAACGGGAAAAATTTCTTCAGGCTCTTAAAGATAAAAATAAACCCTTTTTTAACCGGGTTATAGGTGGGCTTTATGTTCCGGGTTCAACCATAAAATTAATTGTAGCGGTTGGTGCTTTAGAAGAAAAAATTGTGACGCCAGAAACAAAAATTTATGCTGACGGTGAATTAAAAATTCCTCATCCTTATTTTCCTGGGGTTTATTCAATTTTTCGAGATAACAAAGTTCATGGCTGGACGGATATTTATCAAGCTATTGCTGATTCCGTCAATATTTATTTTTATGTAGTAGGTGGTGGTTATCCTTATGAGGATGAAAAAATTCCTGTTAAAAAAGGATTAGGGATTTACAACTTGATAAAATATTGGAGACTTTTTGGTCTGGGACAGAAATCAGGACTTGATTTAATGGGTGAAAAAGAAGGATTTTTGCCTTCACCCGAAACTAAAAGGAAAAACTTTCTTGATCCGATTTGGCGTTTAGGTGATACCTATAATGTTTCTATTGGTCAAGGTGATTTATTAGTCACTCCTTTGCAAATTGCTTTATGGACTTCAGCTTTTGTCAATAACAAAATTTATCAACCTTATCTTGTAAAAAAAATTCTCGACGAAAATAACCAGGTTATTTTTGAAAGAAAACCAAAATTATGGCGTGAAAATTTAATGAGTGAAGAGACTTTAAAAGTAATTCAAAAAGCAATGAGAAGAACAGTTACTCAAGGAACAGCAAAAATTCTTCGTGATTTACCTGTGGCTGGGAAAAGTGGGACACCAGAAATTTTTGGTAAAAAGAAATTAAATGCTATTTTTACTGGTTATTTTCCTTATGATCAACCAGAAATAGTGATGACTTTATTAATTGAAAATGTGCCTCACGGTGCGGTCGCCACCTTACCTTTATACCGAGAATTAGTTAAAACTTATTTAGAATTAAATCATGGAAGAAATTCTTTTTGAGAAACCAAGTTTTACTGAAGCAGAAAAGTATCTCGTCGAGCCCTTTTTTACAAATTTAGATAAGTCAGTTTATGCGATTACTTTCTTACCTCCAGAAGTGGTAGGTGCTCTGTGCTCCAGGGCCAGTCGAGCCCGGGAGGATTTAAGAATAATTTTTTTAAATGAATTTGTGAAACCCTTTTTAGATAGTCAACATGGTCAGGCCTTGAAATCTTTAATTGATTTTTTACATCAATATTCTTTTGAAATTATTTTTGCTAATCCAAAAGCAAGGGAATTTTATCTAAAATGGTTAGCTGAATATGGTGATGATTCCATTGCACAAATGTCAGGAACCCATTTAGTTTATTCAAGCTTGTCCCAGCTCACCATTAAACATTTTGAAAACCAAAGAATTGGTCTTGCTCCTATTGAAAAATCAACGCGTTATGTTGATTTTTCAAGAAAAATTAATGGACACTATCTTTATTTTACTCCTCCTGAAATTGAAAAATTTAGTTTAAAAGAAGAATATGAAAAAGTTATGGATGATCTTTTTGAAACTTATATTTTTCTTTATCAAAAATATTTTGAATATTTAAAACAAAAATATCCTGAGGAAAAAGAAATTGTTTTAAAAACTAAAGTTTTTGACACAGTCAGGGCAATTTTACCAGCCTCTACTTTAGGTCAAGTCGCCTTTTTTGGTAATGGTCAAGCCTTTGAATATTTAATTAATCGCTCTTTAAACCATAAACTTGAAGAAATTAAATGGGCAGGAAAAAGAGCTTGGGAAGAACTGAAAAAAGTAATTCCGTCCTTTTTAAGAAGAATTGAAGAAGAAAAAGCTAGAGAATATCGAGAATATTTAAGTCACAGAAGCGAAAAAATCAATCAATTTTTAAAAGAAATAAACTGGCAAAAAGAAGAAATAAAAATTAATGAAAAAGTAAAATTGATTGAATACGATCAAGAAGGTGAAGACAAAATTATTGCTTCTTTAATTTATCCGGAACTCAAAGAACCTTGGGAAAAAATTTTTGAAAAAGTAAAAAGACTATCTTTAAAAGAAAAAGAAATGATTTTAGAAAAAATTTTCAAAGAAAGAAAATATCGCTTTTATAAAGTTCCCCGAGCCTTTGAGAATGTTTATTTGAGATTTGAAATTTTATTAAATTTAGGTGCTTGGCGAGATTTACAAAGACATAGAATGCAAACTCAATTTCATCAGAAATGGAATATTTTTAATGGTTTTGATGTTCCTTCCGAATTAGAAGAAATTGGTCTGGAGAAAATTTTTATTGAAAAAATTAAAAATCTCGAAAGTTTATTTGAAAAAGTTTATCAAATTGATGAAGATGTAGCTCAATATCTTTGTGTTTTTGCTCATCGAATTAGATTTATTCAATATCAAAATTTAAGACAATTCTTTTGGGAAACTGAATTAAGAACAACTCCCCAAGGTCATCCTGATTATCGAAAAATTGAGCAAGAAAAAGCAAAAATGATTCAAAAAATTTATCCTTTAATTGGTAAATATTTATTAGTTGATTTCCAGGATTATGAATTTGCTCGAAGAGAAAGCGTGAAACAGATAAAAGAAAAAGAAGAGAAGTTAAAAGAGTATTTTAATATAAATTTGTAGATTCTTGCTCAAAACTCTTTCTAGCAGAAAAAAGTGATAAAGCCACTTTCTGAGTTTTAGTTTTCAAGGAACGAGTCGAGGGTAAAATTATTATTTATGTTCTTCAATCAATTTTTGTAATTCTTTAAGATGATTTTCTTTGTCTTTGATTAATTTTTTCCAAAAATCTAAACATTTTTTACAACCACGAGCATCTTTTAAATAATACTTTTGAAGACGCCAATAACTTCTTAATTCTTGGACCATTTGAGAATACAAATTATACTCATGATTTTTAAGCATTTTTAATAATTTTTTTAATTTCGACTTTCTTCTTAATCTATTTTATCACGTTATCTTGAAAATACCTTATTTTTTGTTTTATAATTACAAATAGCATTTTGCCAGGGTAGCTCAGGTGGTTAGAGCACCGCTCTGGTAATGCGGAGGTCGCGGGTTCGACTCCCGCCCCTGGCTCAGGGAACCTGAAGGGTTTCCAGAAATGAAGTTAAGTCGAAATTAAATTAATTTTTGAGGTAATGTCAGAAAAACTCAAAGAGATTGAAAGAAGATTACGCACGCTTTTTTCTTTATGGGTTGATCCTCAAAAGGTCGAGCAATTAAACATCAAAACCAATGTGGACGAAAGGGGTGTTTTAGTTGAAATTACAGGCCCAAAAGAAGTTTTAGCTTTGATCATTGGCAGAAAAGGATCAACCATCAATGCAGTAAGAAGAATTGCTAAAAGCATTGGTGGTGCTATCGGTGCTGCTATTTCTTTAAAAGTTAATACTCCCAGAAGTTAAAATGAATCTTGAATTAGCTCTTAAGATTTTTGATGCGGTGTTACTTTCAGCTCGAAAAAAAATTAAAAAATCAATTTTAGCTCAATTCTTTAGTGGCTTTGACTTAAAAGAATTAATTGATAAAGCTAAAGAACGCTATCAAAATTTAGGTTTTTTTATTTATGAAGATAATGAATATGTAGAACTTGTCAATCGTCCTGAATTAGCTAGTTATTTAATTAATTTTTTTGGTTTAGAGGAGAATCAAATTATTCAAGATCTTTTAGAAGTTTTAGCTATTGTAGCTTATGGTGGTCCAATTAAGTTAAAAGAAATCGATCAGTTACGAGGAAAAAGATCTTCCTCTCTTCTTAAAGAACTTGTTTCACGCGGATTTATTAAAAAAGAAAAAAGTTATTACCAAATTTCGCCTAAGCTTCTTAAAATTTTAGGTTTTAATCGTCAAGAAGATTTACCTGATTATCATGAAGTAAGAAAAGAATTGAGAAAAGCCATTTAAATGCTTTTTCTTTTTTTATTGTTAAGTTTGTTTCAATTTGAAGAGGTTGAAACTTCAGTTAGAACTCTTCAAACCAGCGAAGTTTTTAATTTGAAAAATTTTGTTCCGGCTGAAAGACCTTTATTTAGTTTCAATTTAGAGGAAATTACGGCCGAGGCTTTCTTAGTCAAAGAAATTGGTGGTCAAACTTTATTAGCTAAGAACATCCATTTAACCAAACCTATTGCCTCCTTGACTAAATTAATGAGCGCCTATGTGGCTTCTTCTCTTTATTCACCCACCACAACTTTTGTTTTTGATAAAGAATCAGTAGAAGAACCTGGAGATGTTGGTTATTTTCAGGTAGGTGAAGAAATTAGTTTTCTTGATGCCCTAAAAGCCTCTTTAGTGGCTTCCAGTAATGATGCTATTTTTCTTTTGGCTAAATCTTATGGTTTAGAAAAATTTGTGAAGTTAATGAATCAAAAAGCTCAAGAATTTGGTATGTTAAGAACTCGATTTTCTGATCCAACAGGTTTAAGTTCTCAAAACCTTTCAACAGCTTCTGATTTGTTTTTACTTTCTGAAAAGATCTTAGCTAAAAAACCAGAAATTTTTGTTTTAACTAATCTGGAAAGAATTTCTATCAAAGGTAAAATATTATGGACGACTAATTTTTTGCTTCCTAAATATAAAAATTTTATTGTGGGTTCAAAAACAGGCTTGACGGAGGAAGCCGGTGAATGTTTGTTAATGGTTCTTAAATTTAATCAATCTCCTTTTGTGACGGTGATTCTTTTAAATTCAAAAGATAGGTTTAAAGATGCCGAAAAAATTATTAAGGCTTTAAAGAATTATTATGGAAATTAACATTTTTCTTAATTTGGTGAAAGTTTTTATTTTAGGTTTTTTGAGTTTTTTAGTTTCTTTATTTTTAGTCCCTCTTTATTTAAAGCTGGCTTTTCGTTTTGATTTAACGGATAAACCTAAAAAAGATCAAGCACCAATTGCTTCTCAGTTTTTAAAAGAAAAACAAGGAACACCGACCATGGCCGGCGTGATCATTTGGTTACCCCCACTTTTTTTGGCCTTACTTTTTTTATTTTTAAAAAATTTCCATGAATTTTTTGAATTTTTGAATTTTGTTAATCGAAGAGAAACCTATCTTCCTTTGGCAGGACTTTTTTTAGGAGGATTTTTTGGTTTAATTGATGATCTTTTAAGACAATTTAATCTTTATGGTTTTCGTCGTCGCGATACATTTTTAATTTATCTCACGATTGGCCTTTTGTTTGCTTGGTGGTTTGTGTCTAAGTTAAATATTAACTTTATTGATCTAGCTGATCAGAGATTTTTTCTTGGGACCTTGTTTTTCTTTTTTTATTTTGTTTTTGTTTTTTTAGCCACTGTTCTTTCCGGTGATATCACGGATGGTGTGGATGGTTTATTTGGTGGGGTGAGTTTTTTGATTCTTTTAAGTTTAAGTCTGATTGCTTTTTTGAATCAAGATTATCATTTGGCCAGTTTTGGAGCCACCCTTTTAGGTTCATTACTTTCTTATTTATGGTTTAATTTTTATCCAGCTAAATTTTTTGATGGTAATACAGGTTCTTTTTCTGTCAGTGTGGCTATTGTTTTGATGTCTTTTTTTACTCAAAGCTCTCTTTTGTTACCTCTTTTTGCTCCGATTTTTGTTCTTGAGGCCTTATCGGTTATCATCCAACTTTTTTCTAAAAAAATATTTAAAAGAAAAATTTTTCTTTCGACGCCAATTCATCATCATTTTAAAGCTTTAGGTTGGCATGAAGCGAATATCACTTTTAGATTTTGGATTATTAATTTTATTGGTTGCTTAATAGCTTTATTGATTTATTTTTTAATAAAATTTATATGACATGGCTAAATTTTTAATTAAAGGAGGAAAAAGATTAGAAGGGAAGATAAGGGTTAGTGGTTCAAAAAATGCTATTTTGGCTTTAATTCCAGCAAGTTTACTTATTGAAGGGAAAGTGATTTTTAAAAACGTTCCCAAAATTAGAGATGTCGAAACCATGCTCAAGATTATGAATTATTTAGGTGCGGAAACCCATTTTGAAGACCATGATTTAATTATTCAGACCCAAAATCTTTCTTATCGTGATTTGTTAATTCCTGAGGTTAAAGCTTTAAGAGCTTCGATTTTATTTTTAGGACCAATTCTAGCCAAATTTGGCAAGATTAGAATTTATCTACCTGGTGGTGATGTTATTGGAGCCAGGCCTATTGATACTCATCTTAAAGGTTTAATTGATTTAGGTGCTGATTTAAAAGTTGAAGGTGAGATCATTGAAGGAAAATTTAGAAAATTTAAAAATGAAAGGATTATTCTTAAAGAAGCTAGTGTCACTGCCACCGAGACTTTAATAATGGCCTCAGTTTTTTCCCGAAAAGAAATTAATTTAAGGTTAGTCGCCCTGGAACCCCATATTCAAACCCTTTGTCGATTTTTAAGGAATCTTGGTTATGATCTTCAAGGAATTGGGACTCACTTTTTGAAAATTAAAAAAGGAGAGAAAATTAAAAAAGAAATTATTTTCCAAGTACCACCTGATTATATTGAAGCCGGGACTTTTATTGCTTTAGCCGGAGCCACCAAAAGTAAAATTTTAATTGAAAATGCTGAACCTGAAGAATTAGATGCTGTTTTTTCTTTAATGGAAGAAATGAATCTTTCTTATGAAATTAAAAATAAAACTATTTTGATTAAACCTGCATCTTTAAAAGGAACAAAAATTCAAACTGGTCTTTATCCTAAATTTCCCACTGATTTACAACCACCTTTTGGTGTCATGGCTACCCAAGCTAAAGGCGTAACTTTGATTCATGAATGGATGTATGAAAATCGGTTTGGTTATTTAAAAGAATTAAGTTATATGGGTGCAAATGTTGAAATTCTAGATCCACATCGTGCTTTAGTGATTGGTCCAACCCCTCTTTTTGGTAAAGAAGTGAGATCTTTAGATATTCGAGCGGGGATTTCTTTGGTAATTGCAGGTCTGGTAGCTCAAGGAGAAACCATCCTTCATGAAGTTGAAAAAATTGATCGTGGTTATGAAAATATTGAAGAAAAATTAAAAAATTTAGGGGCGGAGATTAAAAGAATTGATTAACATGAGAAAAATTTTTATTGGCGTGGCTTGGCCCTATGTTAACGGAGATTTACATGTTGGTCATTTAGCTGGATATTTAATTCCTGCTGATATTTTTTCAAGATATTGTCGTTTAAAAGGATATCAAACTTTAATGGTTTCAGGAACTGATTGTCATGGCACACCTATCACTGTGGAAGCAGATAAAAAAGGAGTGACACCTCAAGAAATTGTTAATGAATATACTCCTAAAGTTTTAGAATTGATTAAAACTTATCATACCACTTATGATCTTTTTACCTCTACCACGACCGAAAATCATCAACAAATTACTCAAGAATTCTTTTTAAATTTATTAAAAAACGGCTACATTCTTAAACAAAAAACTTTACAATATTATTCGGAAAAAGAAAATCGATTTTTGCCGGATCGTTATGTAGAAGGTGAATGTTCTTTTTGTCGAGCCCAAGATCAAAGAGGTGATCAATGTGAAAGCTGTGGTCGAACTTTAGATCCAGGAGATTTAATCAATCCTCGAAGTAAATTAACTAAAAATCCAGTGATTTTAAAAGAAACGGAGCATTATTTTTTAGATTATGCTAAATTACAAAGACAAATTGAAAATTTTGTTCAAAATTCAACTCATTGGCGTGAATGGGTTTATCAGGAAACAATAGGTTTTTTAAAAGAAGGACTTAAACCAAGAGCCATTACTCGAGATATTGATTGGGGTGTACCTTTACCTAAAGAAAAAATTCCTCACAATCTTTTAATTGAAAATCCTGATCAAAAAAGATTTTATGTTTGGTTTGAGGCTGTAATTGGTTATTTTTCTGCCAGTGTTGAATGGGCCAAAATCAACCATAAAAATTGGGAAGATTTTTGGTTAGATCCTCAAGCTCGTCATTATTATTTTATGGGTAAAGACAATTTAATTTTTCATACCATTTTTTGGCCTGCTCAGCTTATGGGCCAAGAAAAAGGTTACAATTTACCTTATTTTCCTGCTGTCAATCACTTTTTGCTTTATGAAGGAAGAAAATTTTCTAAAAGCCGAGGTATAGTTTTGGATTCTTTGGAAATAGCCCGAAATTATGGTCCTGATTATGTAAGATTCTATATTACTTCAATTTTGCCTGAAACAAAAGATGCTGATTTTAAATGGCAAGAATTTAAAGATACGATTAACAATGAGCTTGTTGACAAAGTAGGTAACTTCCTTCATCGAGTTTTGGTTTTTTATCAAAATAAACTAAATCAAAAAATTAAACATAATGAGCTGGACAATGAAATTCTTCAAAAAACAGAGGAAGTTTTCCAAAAGTCAAGTGAATTTTTAGAAAAATGCCAGCTGGTTAATAATTTTAATTTGATTATGGATTATGTTAAATTTGCTAATCAATATTTAGATAAACATAGACCCTGGGAAATTCTTGATCAAGATCACAAAACAGCAGAAAAAATAATTTATAATGCTCTTCAAATGATTTATGCTTTAAGAATTTTGTTTTGGCCCATTATTCCTTTATCCATGGAAAAATTAAATGAAAAACTTGGTTTAGAAAAGATTAAGCCTCAAGAAGGGAAGAATCTTTATCAATTTGAAAAATTAGACGAGAAAAAGATTAAGTTAAACAATTTGGAACCTTTGTTTTCTAAGATTAATTAACTGAAAAGTTTACTTATAATTTTGTCAAGCCAGTAATAACTAATAAAAACTAATAAAAAAATAAAAAAGAAAAATTTTCCTAAAAGATCAATAGCCTGGGCCAAGATTTCCATGAATGATAATTGGATTAGGTGTTAAAACTTTCGACCCAGCTAAAAAACCCAAACCAAAACTTAAAAAATTTAAAAGTAAAATAATGATAAGAATTTTAATTTTTTCTTTATTTTGAAATTTTGATTTTAATTCCATGAATCAAAAACTTCTTACTTTAATTTTACTTAATTTGATGATAATTTCTTTAACCGGCCTTTTTTCTTTGGGTAAATTTGATTTATTTTGGAAACAATATCTTTTTTGGATTATGGGCTTTTTTTTGTTCTTTTCTTTTCTTTTTATTAATTATCGTTTAATTTTTGAAAAATATTATTTTTACTTTTTTGTTTTTGTTTCTTTGTTGATCCTCATTCTTGTTTTATTTACACCGGGCAAAATTAAAAGCTGGTTTAATTTTTTTGGTTTTTCTTTACAACCTTCTGAATTTAGTAAATTAGGTTTTTTTCTTTTATTAACTAAATTTCTGACTTATTATCAGCTTGATTTGATTAATCCCTTTTATTTAATTTTTTCTTCCGTCACTTTAATTCCTTATATTTTTTTGATTTTACTCCAACCTGATTGGGGTATGGGTGTTTTATATTTTTTGATTTGGCTTTTCGTGGTGATTTCCTTTTTATCAAAAAGAGAAATTATTTATGGTGGTCTTGCTTTAATTTTGATTTTTATATTTTTATGGTTTTTTGTTTTGAAAGATTATCAAAAGGAAAGAATTTTAGCCTGGCTTAATCCTTATGTTGATCCTTTGAAAAGTGGTTATAACTTAAGACAAATTCGCTTAAGTTTAGGAACCTCAAGTTTTCTAGGCAAAGGAGTAGGTCTTGGCGAAATTGGCCGTTTAGGCTATCTACCTTCAGCTCCGACTGATTTTATCTTAACTTTCTTGATCGAAGAAAGAGGTCTTTTTCTTTTTCTCCTTTACAGTTTTTTAATCTTTCTTTTATTGCGAGAACTTTCTCAAGCTCAAAAATTTCATAAAAATCCGCTTATCAAAAACTTTCTTTTTATTATCAATCAATATTTTTTAGTAAAATATTTGATCACCACTCTGGTTAATTTCGGCCTCTTTCCCCTTATTGGTTTACCTGTACCCTTTTTAAGCTATGGTGGTTCTCATTTGATTTTTGATCTTTGGCTTTTAGGGATAACTTTAGGTTTAACTCAAGAAAAGGTATAATATAATTAATGCTGAATGAATTTAAAACAGCTCAAGGTAAAAAATTGAAAGAAGAAGAATTAATTCAAGAAATTGAAAATTTTATCTTAGCTGATCCTAAATATCCTTATAAGATTTTAGTTGGAACCGATTCAGAAAATTTTAATCATCACATTGATTTTGTCACCGTCATTGTAGTTCACCGAGTTGGTTATGGAGCTCGCTATTTTTGGAGAAGGGAAATTAGTCAAAAAAATATTGGTCTTTATGAAAGGTTATGGCAAGAAGCACTTTTGAGTCTAAATGTCAGTCAAAAACTTTTAAAGATTTTAACCTTTAAAAAACTAGATTTTCGT
>FWWM01006611.1_pt1 | contig 24090 bp, 20 predicted proteins | sample 2228351 | NCBI WGS metagenome assembly FWWM01 (sample SAMEA103939774, study PRJEB20133) | metagenome
GGCCGTACGCCTGCCGCGACGCAGATCTTGAACGGCAACGGCATCACGCGCGATTCGATCTTGCGGGCGCTGGTTCAGGTGCGCGGCAGCCAGCGCGTCACATCGCAGAACCCGGAAGCCACTTATCAGGCGCTGGAGAAATACGGCCGTGACCTGACCCAGCTCGCCCAGCAGGGCAAGCTCGACCCGGTGATCGGCCGCGACGAAGAGATCCGCCGCGTGATTCAAATCCTCAGCCGGCGTACCAAGAACAACCCGGTGCTGATCGGTGAGCCGGGCGTCGGCAAGACCGCCATCGCCGAGGGCCTGGCGCAGCGCATCGTTCGGCGCGACGTGCCGGAGGGCCTCAAGGACAAGCGCATCATCGCGCTGGACATGGGCGCGCTGATCGCCGGCGCCAAGTATCGCGGCGAGTTCGAGGAGCGCCTGAAGGCCGTGTTGAAGGAGGTTACCTCCTCCAACGGCAAGATCATCCTGTTCATCGACGAGCTGCACACCGTCGTCGGTGCGGGCAAGGCCGAGGGCGCGATGGATGCCGGCAACCTGCTCAAGCCGATGCTGGCGCGCGGCGAGCTGCACTGCATCGGCGCGACGACGCTGGACGAGTATCGCAAGCACATCGAGAAGGACGCGGCGCTCGAGCGGCGCTTCCAGCCGGTGTTCGTGGATGAGCCGAGCGTCGAAGACACCATCAGCATCCTGCGTGGCTTGAAGGAGCGCTACGAGATTCACCACGGCGTGCGCATCCAGGATGCTGCCGTGATCGCTGCGGCGACGCTCAGCGCCCGCTACATCAGTGATCGCCAATTGCCGGACAAAGCGATTGACCTGATTGATGAAGCAGCTAGCCGGGTGAAGATGGAGATCGACTCCAAACCCACCGCCCTGGACGAGATCGACCGCAAGATCCTGCAATTGGAGATCGAACGCGAAGCGCTGAAGAAGGAGACCGACGACGCCAGCAAGGAGCGCCTGGCGAAGATCGAGGCCGAGATCGCCAGCGAGAAAGAGAAGAGCAACGCACTGCGTGCCCAGTGGGAGCAGGAGAAGAGCGCGATCCAGGAGGTGCGCGCCGTTCGCGAGCAAATCGAGCAGACCAACGTGCAGATCGAACAAGCCGAGCGCGACGCCGACCTGGCCAAGGCCGCCGAACTGCGCTACGGCCGGCTGCGCGAGCTGGAAGCGAAGCTGAAGCAGGCGCAGGCCCGGCTGGCCGAGCTGCAGAAGGGCAACCCGCTGCTCAAAGAGGAAGTCGGCCCGGATGAAGTCGCCGCCGTCGTTTCGCGCTGGACCGGCATCCCGGTCACTAAGTTGCTGGAGGGCGAGTTGCACAAGCTGGTGAAGATGGAGGAGCGCCTGCGCGAACGCGTGGTCGGCCAGGATGATGCCCTGCACGCCGTGAGTAATGCTGTGCGCCGCGCGCGCGCCGGCCTGCAAGACCCTAACCGGCCGATCGGCTCGTTCATCTTCCTCGGCCCAACCGGCGTCGGCAAGACGGAGACGGCCAAGGCGCTGGCGGAGTTCTTGTTCGACGACGAGCGCGCGATGGTGCGCATTGACATGAGCGAATACCAGGAGAAGCACACCGTCAGCCGGTTGATCGGCGCGCCGCCTGGCTACGTTGGCTACGAAGAGGGCGGTCAGCTCACCGAGGCGGTGCGCCGCCGCCCTTACTCGGTCGTGCTGTTCGACGAGATCGAGAAGGCGCATCCGGAAGTGTTCAACGTGTTGCTGCAGTTGCTGGATGACGGCCGGCTGACCGATGGCCAGGGCCGCACGGTGGACTTCCGCAACACGGTAGTAATCATGACCAGCAACCTGCTGGCCGGCCAGTCGCTGGAACACATGACGCGCGACCAGATCGTGCGCGAGCTGCAGCGTTACTTCCGGCCCGAGTTCCTGAACCGGATTGACGAAATCGTGGTCTTCCACCCGTTGGACGAGCGGCACATCGAGCAAATCGTGGATATCCAGCTCGCCAGGCTGCGCAAGCTGCTGGCCGATCGCAAGCTCTCCCTGATGCTCACCGGCCGCGCCAAGCAACATCTGGCCCAGGTGGGCTACGACCCGGCCTTTGGCGCGCGCCCGCTCAAGCGCGCGATCCAGAGCGAGCTGCAAGACCCGCTCTCGATGGCCATCCTGGAGGGCCGTTACCGCGAAGGCGATACAGTGCGCGTGGATGCACGCGATGGTGTGCTGGTGCTGGAGTGATTCTCCGGGCCGGCCACCGATTCCCGTCCACTCGCGAACATGAGTTTGTGGGTATGCTCTCACAGCGTGAAGCGGGTAGGCTGGTGGCCGTGTTCGCAGGGTTGATGTAGCATATCGCTTACGACTGGATGCCACCCTCCAGCACACCTGAGCCCACTTTCGCCTGGCCAGAAGGCAAGCGCGCCGCGATCAGCCTGAGCTTCGACGACGCGCGCGCTTCGCAGATCGAGACCGGCATCCCGATCCTCGACCGTCACCGCGTGAAGGCCACGTTCTACATCCTGCCCGGCGCGGTGATGGAACGCCTGGACTCGTGGAAGCGCGCCGCGTCGAATGGCCATGAGTTGGGCAATCACACGGTCAGCCATCCCTGCAGCGGCAACTTCCGCTGGTCGCGCAATAACGCGCTGGAGGATTACACCCTCGAGCGGATGGAGCACGAGTTGCTAGCCGCCAATGCCTTCATCGAGCGCACGTTTGGTATGCAGCCGCAGACCTTCGCATACTGTTGCGGACAAAAGTACATCGGTCGCGGCGCATTGCACCAAAGCTATGTGCCGCTGGTCGCCCGGCATTTCGTTGCTGGCCGGGGCTTCCGCGACGAAGACGTCAACGATCCAACGTTCGTTGACCTGGCCCAGCTCTTCGGCGTGGACGGCGACGGTATGACCTTCGAGCAGTTGTGCCGGTGGATTGATCAGGCGGCGCAACACGGCGGCTGGCTTGTCATCGCAGCGCACGACGTCGGCGACCAGCCGCGGCAGAGCATCTCCGCAGACGTGCTCGACGCTGTATGTGCCTACTGTGCCGATCCCGCCAACGGTCTCTGGGTTGACACCGTCGCTGCTGTTGCGAGCTACGTTCGTCGCTGGCAGAGGGGCGTTTCACGTCGCACGCATGAGGAGGAATCATCATGAGCAACGCCCAAACACTTGCCATACACGGCGGACCGAAAGCCGTGACCCAACCCCTGCCGCCGATGTACCCCGGCGGGATGCGCATTGGCATGGAAGAGGAAACGGCCATCCTCGAGGTGCTTCGGTCCAAGCGGCTGTTCCGGTACTACGGCCCGTCCGACGGCCAATCCAGGGTGGAAGCCCTGGAGCAGGCGTTTGCTGCTCGGATGGGCACAGCGTTCTGTCTGGCCGTGAGCTCCGGCACGGCCGCGCTAATGGCGGGTTTCGCCGGCCTTGGCGTCGGCCCTGGTGACGAAGTGATCGTGCCTGCCTACACCTGGATCGCCACGGCTTCGGCCGTCGTGGCCTTGGGTGGCGTGCCCATCATCGCCGAAGTGGATGCCTCGCTCACGCTCGACCCGACGGATGTCGAAGGCAAGATCACATCGCGCACTCGAGCGATCGCGACCGTCCACATGCGCGGCGGCCCCAGCCGCATGGACGAGCTGCGAACGATCGCGCAGCGCCACGGCGTCCGCTTGCTGGAGGACGTGGCGCAAGCCAACGGCGCGAGTTACAAGGGCCGTCCACTCGGCACCTTTGGCGACGTTGGTGCCTTCAGCCTACAGCTCAACAAGATCATCACCTGTGGCGAAGGCGGCCTGGTCATATGCGACGACGAGACGATCTGGAAGCGCGCCGTGATGTATCACGACGTCATCGGCGGCAGGCGCAACGGCATTCCCGAAGAGGAAATCCTGCCGGGCATCAACTTGCGCATGGGTGAGTTGCAGGGTGCCGTCGCTTTGGCGCAGCTTGGCAAGCTCGACGCGCTGATCGCCGACATGCGTCATCACCATGCCGTGCTGAAGGCCAGCATGGCCGAGGTGGCAGCGCACAAGGGCATCGTCTTTCGCGATTCGCCGGACGGAGCTGGTGATGCCGGAATCGCGTTGATCTTCTTCGTGCCGACCGTCGAGCGCGCACGGCTGATCGCCGATGCGCTCCGCGCCGAGGGATTGCCCGCCAGCACGATCTACCGAGGCGAATGCGACTACCACGTCTATTGCGATTGGGCGCCGGTCATGCATAAGCGGTCGTGGGGAGCAGGCGCACCGTGGGCGTGGCATGGTGGCGAGTTGCGCTACAGCCGCGACATGTGCCCGCGCACCCTCGATCTGTTGCAACGCGCCGTCCACATTGACGTCAGCCCCGATTTGAGCCACGCGCAGTTGGAAGAGATGGCCGACGGGTTGAACAAAGTGCTGAACGCGCTATTGTGAAGGCGCGCCCCTGGCAGCGCAGCCGGCGATCGGACGCGCTCGCTGCCGGGGCGTTCACCCATCGTTCATTGATGGCCCGCACATACCACCAACCTGCGCAGGGATATGCTAGAATCACGCTCAGCGTGGTGCCTATAGCTCAATGGCAGAGCGCCTGACTGTGGCTCAGGAGGTTGAGGGTTCGAGACCGTCTAGGCACCCCTCTCTGGCACACGAACGTCCGAAGATGCGAAGATGTTTTTTTACACCACGATCACTGGCGTCGCTGACGGGTCTTGTGTGCGAACTTCGACCACGTTGTAGGGCAATGCCGGCGTCGTCCAGCGCCACACCCAGAGCGCAACGGGCGCCGGCACGTTGACGCAGCCGTGGCTGCGCCGGCGGCCGAAGTCGTTGTGCCAGTATGCGCCGTGGATCGCAATGGCGCTCGTCGTGAAATAGCTCGGAAAGGGCACGCCGGGAAGATCGTAATAATTCGCGCCCGAGCCCCCAATCATCCGCGAAGTCGTGCGCTTGCGGATGATGCGATACGACCCTTTAGGGGTTTGGTAGGGGCCGTAGCCGGTTGCAGTGCGCGAGGTGACCAGCGGCGTATCGCCTTCGTAAGCCGTCATGATCTGTCTCCCGACGTCAATCACGATGTGCTTGTCCTTTGCCTCCGGCGATAGCGGCGTCAACTCGGATGGATCGAAGCGCCGCACATGCGTCGCGGGCACATATGGCCCCGGGCTGAACGTCACCCCATCTTGCAGGCGGTACCACCACTGGCCGGCGGCGTCCTGGACTGCTTCGATGACGCGAAAGACGCTGGTGTAATACAGGCGCACCAGTCGCCGCGCATTCGGGTCGGGCGCGACTCGCGCATCGCTGAATGGCACCGTGATTTCGCCCCAGAACCTCTCTGCGGCGCGCTCTGGCTCCGGCACGTTCTGGATGTCGTTCACCGGCTGCACCCACGACGAGTAGGCGTAACCGCCGTCCGTCTTGTACCACACGTCATTATGCGGCATCTCGGCGTCGCCGGTCACTTGCTCGTGCAGCCGCAATATGTCGTCGCGCCTGGCCATGTGGACGACTGGGCGCGGGTCTTCGGTGCCTCGCGGATTGCGACCTGCGCGTTTGCCACGCGGCCCAGCGGCGCAGGGGGGATGTTCGGCTCCGGCTCAAGTTCGAGCTCCGGGTCCATCTGCTGGGCGAACAGATGAGTGAGAGGCGTGAGTGGCAGGACGGCCATCGCAGCAGCGACGCTGCCGGTCATCCGAAGTAGCTTTCGGCGTGAGATGAGCATCGCTCACTATGCTAATCAAACCGAAACATGCGGGTCAACTACGAACCAGTACCGTTCTCCGCCTGCCCGCGCGACGTAGCTGCGCACGCGATCCGGCATCGCTGCCGCCGAACCGAACACGGCGAGCAGTTGCGAGGCGTAGCATCCGATGGCGCGGATGCGCGCGTCGAGCTCTTGCGGCGTCAGGATGATCTGCTCGAATGTGAGGCCGGTGGGTGGGGTGAATTGATCCAGCTTGTCCGCGTAGGGGAAGTCTTCGTAATAGCGGATGACCGGCGAGGCGGCCAACGATTCGACGGCGCGGCGAACGATCACGTGATCCACATGCCCACCGATGGCCAGCGGGCAGTAGATCTGCGTGGCGGATTGGATGAGCGGTGCCAGGGCCTCCTGCACTCTGGGGAAATGCACCTGCCAGTCGTAGGGGTGCACCGGGGAGCCGATGAAGTCGTTCGCGTAGAGCGGTGCGCCTGCGTCGTCATGGCGATAGATGGCATCGAGCAAGCCGAGGTGTGTCGCAGTTGCGCCCAGCACCCGGCAGGCTTGCTCGTCTTCGACGCGCCGGTGCTGGTAGGGTTGGTCGCCCAGTTGCCATTGCCGGTGCTCGTGGCGCGCAGCTTCCGACAGCGGATGATCCGTCGGATGGTCTGCCGTGCACACGCTGGCGATGATGACCGGCTGGCCTTCGGACGACAGGCGATAGACCAGGCCGCCGCACGACAGAGCGGCATCGTCGAGGTGTGGCGATATGAATAAGTTCACGGCCAACGGCTCGACTGGCACGCCGGCGAGCGCTCGCGCTGCATGCGGGTCAATCAGGGGCGGATGACGACCGGGGTGCCCAGCGGTGCCCAGCGGTATAACTTCGCGGCGTCGGGAACATTGAGCACGACGCAACCGAACGAGCCGCGCGAACCGACGCGCCAGCTCACCAGTCGCCCATTGCGCGATGGCATGGCGTGGATGCCATTCTCGACGTTACCGGCGTCGTAGATGCCCATCCAGTAGGGCATGTCCAGGTTCCACAGGTTGGAGCGAGCTTCGGGCAACTTGGTCTTGATGCGGAAGACGCCCGGCTTGGTGTCGCGGTTGGGATGCTCTTCGGTCGGCAGGCCGGTGCTGACCAGGAAGTCGAAGACCAGTTTGTCACCGTCATATGCCCACAGGCGCTGCTTGCTCAGGCTGATGTAGATGACCTTGCCGTCGGTGGGCTTTGGGTCGATCTTTGGCGCGATCCACGGAGAGACGACGCCCGGCCCGGTGGGGATGGTGAGCACGGTGCCGGGGATGACGCGGTTGTTCGCCAGGCCGTTCGCCCGCCGCAGCGCCTGCAAGCTCACGCCGAAGTATTCGGCAATCGTCGGCAGGCTATCGCCCTTCTCGAAGGTGTAGGTCAACTGACCGCCGAGCGAGGCTGCCGGCGGCGCTGCAACCGCGGCTGGGGCGATGTTCAGGCCGATGACCAGTGCAATGACGATGCCGAAGATCCGCTGCCCAATAGCTGACATAGTTGATATCCCAAGTTCCTGCTAGCGGCGAATGTAGACCGGCGTGCCGAGCCCGGCCCAGCGGTACAAGGCAGCGGCGTCGCCGGTTTGGGCCACCACGCATCCGAATGAAGCAGGATAACCGACCGGCCAGCGCACCAGCGCGCCGTTCTTGCGCATGGGCATGGCGTGAATGCCGTTCTCGATCGGTCCGACGTTGTAGATGCCCATCCAATATGGCATGCGCAGTTGCCAAACGCTCGACCACGCCTCGGGGATCTTGCTCTGGACGCGGAAGTTGCCCTGGCGCGTGCCGCGTTTTGGCTCGCCACTGCTGATGAGGAAGGTCATGACCACGTCACCATCCTCGTATGCCCACAGCCGCTGGCGACTGATGCTGACGAAGATCTCACGCCCCTGACCCTTGATGATCTTGTCGCCGGGCGTGCCTTGAGCGGCGAGGGCTGCGCCGGCCGGCGCCACTAGCGCGCCAATGCCGCCTGCGATCAAGCCGGCAAGGAACATCCTGCGATCCATAAGACACGAGTTTAACGGAGAACCGGGCGATCTACAAGAACTTCCGAAAGCTGGGTTGCGTTGGCGTGAACCAGTTGGCCGAAGGCCTACGGCCCGACGTCGAAGCGGGTGTAGCCCGCGAGCTGGCCGTTCGACGTATCCACCGTCACGCGGATGGTGTAGCGGCCCGCGGGCAGGCCTTCGATGCTCCACTGGGTGAGCTGATCATCCACCACTGGCGAGAGGTGTGGGCCGCTGATCCATCGCCACTCGCCTGGATTCTCACCCTCTCCGTATTCGACCACGTACTGCTGAAAGCCCGGTGGGTTAACCGTGCCGCGGATCGAGAGCAAGCCGCGCGGCGCCGGCTCGCCGAGCGAGGGAGAGGCGATCAGGATGTCGGGGAACTGAGGATTGGTGGTCGGCGGCGGCCCGGCTGCGAGGTTCGGATCGCCGGCGGCGACGGCGCGCTCCACGTTCTCGTCGGCCGGCAGCGGCAACTGATCGGCGCTGAAGTATTCGACGCGCCGCTGCGGACAGTTGGGCGACGGCACACGGCCGCCATATGCGCAGATCTCCACGGCCATCACACCCGGCGGGGGCGGAAAGTCCAGCTCAGCTTTGCCCGCCAGCGCTTCCTCCATGATTTGCTTCCAGATTGGTGCAGCGCCGGTGATGCCGCTCACGCCCTGCATGGGGCTGTTGTCGCTGTTGCCCACCCACACACCGACTGCCAGGTCCTGCGTGTACCCGACGGTGAGGTTGTCGCGGAAGTCGTTGGTCGTGCCGGTCTTGGCCGCGGCCGGCCGCGATAGCCTCAGCGGGCTGTTCAGGCCGAACGATTTGGCCCGAGCAGCGTTGTCGCTCAACATGCTGGTGATGAGCCAGGCGTGCTCTGCGCGAACGACCTGCTGGCCCTGAGTCTGGCGATAGTCGCGCAGCAGCCGGCCATCGGCGCTCTCCACGCGTGCGATGGCGATCGGCGTCAGGCGCACGCCGCCGTTTGCCAGCACGGCATAGGCCGCAGTCAGGTCGAGCAGGCGCGCCTCTGCACCGCCCAACGTGACGGCAAGGCCGTAGGCCGGGTTGGGTGGGAAGTTCAAGCCCACCCGCTGCGCCATCTCCAGAAAGCCCGGCACGGTGACGAAATGCAGCGTCTCGACGGCCGGAATGTTCATGCTGCGCGCCAACGCCTCGCGCATCAGCATCGGCCCGTGGAACTTGCCGTCGTAGTTCCTAGGGGCATAGACCTGTCCGTATTCGTTGGTGAACGTGATCGGCCGATCCCAGTACAACGTGGCCGGCGTCCAACCGCGCTCCAGCGCAGCCAGATAGGTAAACGGCTTGACGGCCGAGCCGGGCTGGCGCGGCATGATCGCGACGTTGACCTGGCCGTCGATCGCGGCGTCGTTGAAATCGGCGCTGCCGACCATGGCGATGATCTCCCCCGTCTTCGGCGCAACGACCACCGCCGCGCCGTTGGTGACGTTCTTGTCGCGCAATTGAGCGATTTGCTGGCGGACGGCCTCCTCGGCGATGGTCTGCACGCGCGGGTCGAGCGTGGTATACACGCGCAGCCCATCGCGATATAACCCCTTTGCGCCGTACTCGGCGTCGAGCTGCTGTTTGACGAACTGCATGAAGTGCGGCGCAATCGCAGAGATGTTCGGCAGCGTAGCAGTGAACGTCCGGCCCTCGATCTCGCGTTGCGCTTCGTAGATCTGCTCGGGTTTGATGTAACCGGCCTGCGCCATCAGCCGCAGCACGTCGTTCTGGCGTCGCAGGACACCCTGCTTGTTGGTGACCGGATCCCACAACACCGGCGACTGGGGTATGCCGGCCAGCATCGAAGCCTCGGCCAGGTTCAGCGCGCGGGCCGGTTTGTTGAAGTAGAGCTGCGCTGCCGCTTCGACGCCGTAGGCTTGATTGCCGTAGTAGTTGTCGTTCAGGTAGATCTCCAGGATCTGGTCGCGCGTGTAACGGCGCGTCAGCTCGTTGGCCAACACGATCTCGCGAATCTTGCGCTGCAGGGTGCGCGAGCTGCGCTCGGCCGGCGTGAGCAACACGTTGCGCGCTACTTGTTGGGTGATCGTGCTGCCGCCGCTGACGATCTCGCGTTCGGTGACCGCGTAGTACAACGCACGCACGATGGCCACCGGATCGAACCCAATGCCCTGCGCGTAACGATAGAAGTTTGGGTCCTCGGTCGCGATCGTCGCCTGGATCAGGTAGGGGCTGATCTGATCGATCGGCACGTACGTGCGCCGGCCAGCGGTCGGGTCGGTCGGATCGGTCAGCTCGACGATCAGGTTGCCTTCCCGGTCGAAGATCTTCGTGCTGGCGAATGCGCTCCGAGCCGCTGCGAGTCGACCGGGGTCCGGGATCTCTCTGACGATCAGCAAGTAGCCAGTCAAGCCGAGGATGACGCTCGCGCCGAAAAGGACGAAGGCGAGCAGCGAAAAGGCGAAGAAGATGCGAGCGAGCCGTGCGCCGAGGGAATGCACACGGCGTCCGGGAGATGCGGTGCGATTGGCCCGTCGGTCTGTAGGGTGATCCCGACCGGACGAAGGGAACCGGATGGCGTCGGACGGCGCGGGCGTAGCCGTCTCACCACCCGAGGTGGTGCGCAGCCCAGCCGGCTGTGCGTTGGGCTGCGGTGCTGCGCTGGAGCCCGACGCAGGCACATAGCCAGCGCGTTGCGATGGCGGCGTGTTGCGCGCCGGCCGGCGCGGTTGGTGATCGTAGCTGTGTTGGTCGTTCATCCCGTCCTCGAAAGACGAAGCGCACCTGCGCCTTGTTCCGCGCCGTGCAGTATAGCCAGCCCGCGGCGACCGAGACCGGCGTGTGATGGACGATTCGACAATTCGCCGGCCACGCCCCGACCGGGCCGGCGTTGACGTAGCGCATCTACGGCCGTTGTGGTATAAGCCGAATCATGCAAGCGTTCTCCTACGTTCCCGCCCGCACACTTTCGGAAGCTGCCGAGATTCTGGCCCGCGAGGGCGATCAGGCCAGGTGCCTGAGCGGCGGTACCGATCTCATCGTCTTCCTCCGCGAGGGACGCCGCAGCGCGAAGGTCGTAGTGGACGTCAAGGGCATTCCCGAGCTCAACCAGCTCACCTACAATCCGAAAGAGGGGTTGACCATCGGTGCAGCCGTGCCATGCTATCGGATCTACAACGACGCTCAGGTCGTTGCCAATTATCCGGGGCTGATTGACGCAGTGACGTTGATCGGCGGCACGGCCATCCAGGGCCGCGCGACGTTGGGTGGCAACGTGTGCACTGCGTCACCCGCCGGCGACTCCATTCCGATCCTGATCGCCTACGAGGCGACCTGCATCGTTGCCTCGCGCAACGTCACCAAGGCCATTCCGCTGGAGAAGTTCTTCCTCGGACCAGGCCGCACTGTGCTGCAGCCGGGTGAGCTGCTTGTTGCGTTCAAGCTGCCGCCGCCCAGGCCGCATTCCGGCGCGGCCTATCTGCGCTTCATCCCGCGCAACGAGATGGACATCGCGGTGACGAGCTCGGGGGCTGCTATCGCCCTTGATGAGGGAGGTGTGCGCTTCGTCGCTGCGCGCGTCGCGCTTGGTGCCGTCGCGCCCACGCCGCTGTTTGTGCCGGAGGCTGGCGCGGCGCTGGTCGGCCAGCCGGTCTCGGACGAAGCCGTCGAAGCCGCTGCGCGAGCCGCGCAGGCGGCCGCTCGACCGATCACTGACATGCGCGGCAGCGCCGAGCAGCGCAAGCACCTGTCATATGTCATGACCAAACGTGTCTTGCTGAAGGCGATTGAGCGAGCGCGCGCGTCGTAATTGCTTTTTAAACCTTTGGCCCTTCATCTTTACTTCTAGCTCACGCACGCTTCGGCGTGCCAGCGAAAGATAAAGGGTGACTAGAGATCAAGACCATGTCATCGAAAGTTCCCGTTACTGCGACGATCAACGACGAGGAGGTATCGTTCCTGTGCGAGCCGCGTCAGAGCCTGCTGGAGGTGCTGCGCGACGTGCTCAACCTGACCGGCGCCAAGGAAGGGTGTAACAACGGCAACTGCGGCGCATGCGCCGTGATCATGAACGGCGTGCTGGTGAATTCGTGCCTGGTGTTGGGCGTCGAGGCGGACGGCGCGAAGATCACCACCATCGAGGGCATCACGCCGAAGGAGGGGTTGCACCCGCTGCAACAGAAGTTCCTGGAGGACGCGGCGCTGCAGTGCGGCATTTGCACGCCGGGGTTCATCGTCGCTGCCAAGGCGTTGCTGGATAAGAATCCTCACCCCACCGAGCACGAGGTGCGCTATTGGCTGGCCGGCAACCTCTGCCGCTGCACCGGCTACGACAAGATCGTGCGCGCCGTGTTGGACGCGGCAGCAATGATGCACAACGGCAAACAGGAATGAATGTCTAGCCCGTCGGGCAATCGGGTCGGCGCGCGATGCGAACGATGCGGCGCCGGACGGGGCGATCTCAGGAGGCTCAGATACATGACGACGGTCGAAGTTGAGAAGAAGGAAAAGACGAACGGTGCGCAGTTCAAGGTGATCGGCCAGCGCGTGATCCGTCCGGATGGCGTGGACAAGGTCACCGGCCGGGCGCAATACGGCGCCGACGTGAAACTGCAGGGCTTGCTCTATGGCAAGGTGCTGCGCAGCCCACACGCCCATGCCCGCATCATCTCGATTGACACCAGCGCGGCGGAGCAGCTCCCCGGCGTCAAGGCGGTCGTCACCGGCAAGGACCTCAAGCCCGCCGAGGACAAAGTGGCCAAGAGCGGCGAGAGCAGCGTGAACTACAGCTATCTCAGCCAGAATGTGCTGGCACAGGACAAAGTGCTGTACCACGGTCATCCGGTCGCCGCAGTGGCTGCCACCAGCATCCACATCGCCGAAGAGGCGCTGGCGCTCATCAAGGTTGAGTACGAAGTGCTCCCACCGGTGCTGAACGTGCTCGACGCGATGAAGGACGACGCGCCCATCCTGCTGCCCAACCTGCGCACGAAGGAGCTGGGCGAGGTGGTGAGCGACAAACCGACCAACGTCGCCAGCCACGAGCAGCATGCGCGCGGCGATCTGGAGGCCGGCTTCGCCGAGGCCGATGTGATCGTGGAGCGCGAGTTCCACACCAACACCGTGCACCAGGGCTACATCGAGCCACAGAACGGCACGGCCCTCTGGAACGTCGACGGCCAGATCACCGTTTGGACGAGCACCCAGGGCGCGTGGGATCAGCGCCGCGATCTGAGCGAGATCTTGCACGTGCCGCTCTCGCAGATCCGCGTGATCCCAATGGAGATCGGCGGCGGCTTCGGTGGCAAGTTCCCGGTCTACCTGGAACCGCTGGCTGCGCTGCTCTCGCTCAAGTCCGGCCACCGGCCGGTGAAGATGTGGATGCAGCGCGACGAGGTGCTGAAGGCCACCGGCCCGACCAGCGCCTCGGTCATCCGCGTGAAGATGGGCGCGCGCAATGACGGCAAGATCACCGCTGCTCAAGCCTGGATGGCCTACGAGGCTGGCGCCTTCCCCGGCTCGCCGGTCGGCGCGGGCATGGGCGTGATCTTCGCGCCCTACAAGCTCGACAACGTGCAAATTGACGGCTACGACGTCGTGGTGAACAAACCGGCCGCCAAGGCCTATCGCGCACCGGGCGGCACCAACGCTGCCTTCGCCAGCGAGACCGTGGTGGATGAGCTGGCCGAGAAGCTCGGCATGGACCCGATCGAGTTTCGACGCATCAACGCGGCCAAGGAAGGCGACCGACGCGCCGACGGCCCGGTCTACGGCCGGATCGGCTTCATCGAGACGCTGGATGCGATCGAGAAACATCCGCACTACGACGCGCCACTGCCAGAGCCCAGCGCGCCCTACACGAAGGTCGGGCGGGGTGTGGCCTGTGGGTTCTGGTACAACTGGGACGGCAAATCGTCGGCCTCGGCCGTGGTCAACCCCGACGGCACCGTGTCCTACCTGGAAGGCAGCACCGACATCGGCGGCACGCGCGCGTCACTGGCAATGATGCTGGCGGAGACGCTCGGCATCCGCTTCGAAGACGTCAAGCCGATGGTCGGCGATACGCAGACGGTGGGCTACAACGACGGCACGGGCGGCAGCCGCACGACCTATGGCTCCGGGGTGGCAGCATATCACCTCGGCAAGGAGATCATCAGGGAGATGAAGCAACGCGCGGCCGTGTTGTGGGAAGTGCCGGCCGACGACATCAACGTCGAAGGCGACGTGTATTCGTACGGCGAAAAGCGGATCACCTTCAAAGAGCTGTGCGGGAAGCTGGACGAGACCGGCGGGCCGATGAGCGTGAGCGTGTCGCTGGACACGAAGGGTGCCATCCCCGCCCTGGCAACGCACGTCGTGGATGTCGAGGTGGACACCGAAACCGGTAAGGTGCAGATCTTGCGCTACACCGCCGCTCAGGACGTCGGCCGGGCCATCCACCCCAGCTACGTCGAAGGCCAGATCCACGGTGGGGTGGCACAGGGCATCGGCTGGGCGCTGAACGAGGAATACTTCTACGATCGGGATGGTCACTTGATGAACGCGAGCCTGCTCGACTATCGCATGCCGACCGCGCTCGACCTGCCGATGATCGAAGCAGTCATCGTGGAAGTGCCCAATCCGAATCATCCATTCGGTGTGAAAGGGGTGGGCGAAGTTCCGATCGTCCCGCCCGCTGCCGCCATCGCCAATGCCATCTACCAGGCCACCGGCGTGCGCATGACCGTGCTGCCGATGAACCCCAACAACGTGTTGAAGGCGCTTGGCAAGATTTGAATCGAGCGCAGATGAGGCATCGAGAGTCGAGGACGTGCGCGGGCCGTCTCCGACCCGAAGCGCCCCCCTCGATTCTCGATCCTCAATCCTCGACCTGGTGGCAGCGTTCGTGCTATTGCTCGGCCACTTTCTGCCCTGGGCGATGCATACCACCGCGCCGCTCACCCGCAGCGGTCACGATCTGTCCATCTCCACCAATTTCACGCCCGGCGCCGGCATCTTCCTGAATGAGTGGTTCCTGCTGCCGTTGTGGTCGGCGGCCATCCTCATCGCGCTCATCGTGTCTTCTTCGCGCTTCGCGACCAGGCGACCGCTTCGCTTCGTGGGATTCGGGCTCGCCCTGGTGGTCGCCTCGTTGGGGCTGCCGGCCTACCCCCATGTGTTGACGGCGTATGCCGACCCCGACTATCGGCTGCAGTTCTTCGTGACACTGGGCGTCTTCGCCCTGATCTCGGCGATCGTGTTCGCCGGCTTGCCCCAACTGTGGCTTCGTTCGGCCGTGCGCATTGCCTGTGCGCTTGCTGCAGCGGTGCCGCTCTTCGGTTATTTCGCGGTCAGGCCGTTCATCGAGGTGCTGTATCAAAGCGCGGTCGGCGTGGGGATAGGCTGGTGGTTCACGTTGGCCGGCGTTTTACTGCTCCTTGCCGGCGCTGGTGCTAAAATCTCGGGACGATTTGCGCCGAAACGGGTCGCCCAATCATCCATCACGACCGGCGCCGACTCACATTGATGTCAGCCGACTTAGTCTTCCCGGCTCTTCTGTCATCGTTTCGGCCAAGGGATCGAGGATGAGCGACGACGTGGCGAGGATGAGTCGCTCATGCTCACGCGTATACCTAAGCGATGAACAAGATTTCCGCTCGAAAGTCCCTCGTTGGCCTGGTCGCGGCTGCAACCTTGTTGCTCGCCGCTTGTGGCAGCCCCGCGCCGCCGCCGACTGCATCCATCACGTCGCCTGCGCCCAACGCGCAATTCCAGGCCGGCGACGAAGTCCGCATCGAAGGCCGGGTGACTGGCAACCTGGTGAAACAGGTGGATGTGTTCATCAACAACGAGCGATACGCCACCGTTGATCAGGCCAGCCGGCCCAACGAGTTCGACGTCAGCGTGGTTTGGACCGCCCCGGCGGAGATCGCCGGGACGAGCGTGATTCAGCTGAAGGGCATCAACGACAAAGGGGAGTCGGTCATCGCCTCCGAGGCGATCTTTATCACCATCCAGGCTCCTCAGCCGACGGCCACGCCCACCCCGGAGCCGACGCCGATCCCGACCGTCGCGCCTCGCGTCACCGAGGCGCCCGACGTGACCGCCGGCGCGCCGATCACGGATGCGACCACCACCGACGCCGGCGCAGCTACGTCAACTGCCTCAACCGTTCTGCTGAGCCCGCGGACCGAGAACGACTTCGTCAACGTGCGCGAGCTGCCGGACCTGAACGCGCGCCTCCTCGGCCAGGTGAACAAGGGCCAGAGTGTGCCCGTCCGCGGTCGGAACCCTGATGGCACGTGGTACCAGATCAACTTCCCGGCTGGACCGGACGGCGCCGGCTGGGTGTTCGCCGCAGTCGCCAGCGTGACCGGTGTGACGACCACGCTGCCGGTGGTCACGCCCAGCGCTGCGATTACGCCCGCCGCGACGGTGGCCATCAACCCGAGCGGGCTGAGGCCGCCGTTCGTCAGGCTCAAAGCTGCCCAGGATTTTGCCAACTTGCGCACCGGGCCCGACACGGCCTACCAGAAGGTGGGCGAGCTGAGGGCGACGGGCGTCAATGCTGCTGCCGTCAAGGGCAAGAGCGCCAACGGCCAGTGGTGGCAGATCGAGTTTGCTGACGCACCGGGCGGTGTTGCCTGGGTTTTCGGCCAACTGGTGGATTTGACCGGCGACGCCGGAGCCGTCCCCGTCGCTGCTGCGCCGCCGCTGCCGACGGCCGTAGCTGCCGCCGCGCCGACGGCCGCTCCCACGCCCGCGGAGCCGCAGCCGACGCCCACATCGCCCGTCCCGGCATCCGCCGTGCTGCCCTACAGCCAGAACGTACGCTTCTCGCCGCGCGATGACATCGGCGATGTGCCGCTGGGCTATCAGGGGCAACCCAAGACCGCGACGCTTGAATGGCAGATCAACGGTGCCGTCAAGGCGGAGTTGGAGATCACAGCTATGCAGGGGCCTGGCATCTTCGAGAATTGCCCGCCCGGCAACCTCGCCAGCGTTAGCCCCAACGACCCTGTCGGCAAGCGCATGCCGCTGCAACTGCCCAGCGGCACCTTCCAGTTCACGATCAACGACAAGGGCTACTACCTGTTCAAGATCTACGTCGTCAAATCGGACGGCACGACAACCGACATCCCGCGCAACGTGATCGTTGACTGCTTCAAGACGCAGTGATGGCGCGCGCTGGTGGCCAATAGGCAATATCCGTGAAGCGCCTCGTCGTCCTGATCTCGGGCTACGGCAGCAACCTGCAGGCCATCCTCGACGCGTGCCAGCGTGGGGAACTGCCGGCGAAGGTCGTGGCGGTCATCAGCAACAAGGCCGATGCTTTCGGCTTGCAGCGCGCGATGGACGCGGGTGTGCCGGCGATCCCGCTTCCGTTCTACAAGGACTTGCATCTCGACCGCGCCGGCTACGACGAGGTGCTGGCCGATGTGATCGAGCAATACCGGCCTGATCTGATCGTGTGTGCCGGTTGGATGCGCGTCCTTGGGCCGGCCTTCGTCAGGCGCTTCGCCGGCAAGATCATCAACCTGCATCCGGCCCTGCCGGGCATGTTCCCCGGGACGCGCAGCATCGCGGAGGCGTTCGAAGCTTTCCAGCGTGGCGAGATCCGACAGACGGGTGTGATGGTGCATTACGTGGACGAGGGCATAGACACCGGCCCGGTCATTGCGACGCGCGAAGTGCCGATCTACCCAACCGATACGCTGGGCGACCTGGAACAACGCATACACCAGGCCGAGCACGCGCTGCTGGTCACGGCGATCAGGGATGTGATCGAGGCGCGGCCGGGCCCGATCCCGGAATGATCCCTGCGCGGCCTGTTCGAGCCCGCACTCCGCCCGAGCGAGCTGCCGGACTGGACGCGAATGTCCTCGAACGCGCGGGTCAGGCCCTTATAATGCATTCATCATGAGAGCCCTCCTGTCCGTGTCCGATAAGACACGATTGGTCGAGTTCGCGCGCGGCTTGCACCAGCACCACGTCGAACTGATCGCCAGCGGTGGCACTGCCCGCGCCCTCCAGCAAGCTGGCCTGCCCGTCACCACGGTCGAGCAGCTCACCGGCTCGCCGGAAATCCTCGAAGGCCGGGTGAAGACGTTGCATCCGATTATCCACGGAGGCATCCTGGCCCGTGATACGGACGAAGATCGCGCCGACCTGGAGCGCATTCACGCGCGCATGATTGACCTGGTCGTGGTCAACCTGTATCCCTTCCAGAAGACCGTCGCTCAGAAGTACGTCACGCTGCGCGACGCCATCGAGCACATTGACATCGGGGGCGTCGCGCTCATCCGGGCAGCCGCCAAGAATTACGAACGCGTGGCGGTGGTGTGTGACCCATGCGATTACGACCTGGTCCTGAACGACATCACCCGCAACGGCGGCGTCTCGTTGGAGACCCGCGAGGTGTTGGCGCTGAAGGCGTTTGCGCATACGGCTGCTTACGATGCCGCCATCCGCGACTACCTGGTCGGCCTGCAATCGCACAATTCGCCGATCCTCACCCTGACCTTGCACAAGGTGCAAGACCTGCGCTACGGGGAGAATCCGCATCAGCAGGCCGCGCTGTTCAGCGTGAACAACAATGGCTGCAATGGCCCACTGGGTGGCCGGCTGTTGCAGGGCAAGGAGTTGTCCTACAACAATCTGCTCGACCTCGATGCTGCATGGCGCGCGGCGGTGCACTTCGACCAGCCGACCATCGCCATCGTCAAACACCTCAGCCCGTGTGGCATCGCCTGCGCCGATGAGTTGCACAAGGCCTACACCGCGGCCTACAATTCCGATCCCACGTCGGCCTTCGGCGGGGTGATTGCCTCGAACTGGGAGGTGGACGCAGCAACGGTCGAGGCGATGGGCGACTTGTTCATCGAGTGCATCGTCGCCCCGGGGTTCACCGACGAAGCGAAAACGATGCTGAGCCATCGCAAGAACTGCCGCCTGGTGGAGATAGAGGATCCTGCGGCGACCAAAGCCCCCGCCTACGAGTATCGCAGCATCACCGGCGGGCTCCTGCGCCAGACGGTGGATCGGGGAGATCCGACCTCGGCCCGCTGGCGCGTGGTGACTCGGGCACAGCCCGGCGACGATGACATGCGCGTGCTGCAATTTGCGTGGAAGGCGTGCCAGCACGTGCGCAGCAACGCAATCGTCATCGCTCGCGAGAGCCGCGGCGTTTTGGCGACTGTCGGCATCGGCGGCGGACAGCCGAATCGGGTGGATTGTGTGAAGATCGCCGCCAGGCGCGCCGGCCGCAAGGCGAAGCACGCCGTGCTCGCCAGCGATGCTTTCTTCCCTTTCCCCGACGGGGTCCATGAAGCGGCGAAGGCCGGCGTGAAAGCGATCGTCCAGCCCGGCGGCGCCATGCGTGACGCTGAGGTCATCGCCGCAGCCGACGAAGCGGGAATCGCAATGGTGTTCACTGGCGTGAGGCACTTCAGGCACTGATCGCTGCTGCCCACCCGGCATCAATCGTTGCTTGCAGCGTCTGGAAATCTGGGAGTTGGTGGTTGGGATTGATATGAACCGTCTGCACCTTCGCTATCTGATCGTATCGTTCGTCGCGACGGCGACCGTTGCGATTTTGATTCAGCTCTTCTTCCTCAGCCTGCTGGATAACAATCGCACCCTGCTGGCCGGCACGGCGCTTTCGGCCGGGTGGTGGGGTAATCTCGGCACGGCTGCCGTCATCGCCATCATGGCCGGGCGGAAAGCAGCTGCCGGCTTCACCGATCCGCGCATCGGCAAGGTGCTCGGCACAGCGGTGGGCCTGTGGGTGGGCGTCGGCGCGATCATGGGCTTGGTGCTCTCCACGCTGATCCTCAGTGGCCAGGTGCCGGGCTCCGACATCCGGCCGGGGCTGATTCTCGTCTTCGGGCTGGTGAGTCTCGGCATCAGTCTGATCGCTGCGACGATCGCCGGGCGCGAGACGGCCCATCCGCCCGAGACGGAAGAAGAAGCCTGATGGCGAGGCGCAGCGACGTCGGTGCATGGGGCGAGGCGATTGCAGCCAGGCATCTCGTCGAGCGCGGCTACACCCTGCGCGAACGCAACTGGCGTCACGGTCATGGCGAGCTGGACATCGTCGCAGAACGCGGCGATGCGATCGTCTTCGTCGAGGTGCGCACCCGGCGGAGCGACGCCTATGGCCGACCACAGGAGACTATCTCTGCGCGCAAGCGTGCGGCGCTCATTGCCACGGCTCAGGCTTATCTCGATGCGCATGACCTGCACGACGTGCAGTGGCAAATCGACGTGATCGCCATCGAGCTGGATAGCAGGAACGCCACATCGCAGCTCGAGCATATCGAATGCGCCATCGAGATGCAGAACTGAGGATCCGGCGGTCGCCGTGCCTGCACCGATGAAGGTTCGATGTTCCATCGGTCGCTGATCCCCGAACTCCTGGACGAGCGGTCCTATCACGGCCTGGGTGAGTTGCGCGATAACCTCCGCGATATGGCGCGTTACGACGAATGGCTGGGCGTCTTCGTCCTGGTGTGGCGATTGGCGACGACCGGCCTGCCTTCCGTCGGCGCTGCCTGCACCGGCCTGGACATCGGCTGCGGGGCAGGCGATTTCATCGCCTATGCGCGACGCGCTTCGCAGACAGTAAGCTGGCTGGGCCTGGACCTGTCGTGCGACGTGCTACGCATCGCGCGGCAGAGCCATCCGGGGATCGTCGCCGTGTGCGCGCAGGGCACATATCTGCCGTTCGCCGACGCCAGCGTTGACGTCGTGACCTGCATCCACGTGCTGCACCACCTCGACCCGTCGTGCGCGGCAGCGTTGCTGCGCGAGTGTAGACGGGTGGCGCGCCGGCGGGTGGTCTGTCTGGATCTGGCTCGCAGCCCGCTCACGCTCCTGGGGGCATGGCTGCTCACCCACCTGACCAGCCGGAATCGGCTGACGCGTGCCGACGGCGTGCAGTCGGTGCGGCGGGCCTATACCCCTGCAGAGGCAGCCGGGTTGGCGCAGCGCGCGGGCTGGGTGAACTTCAGCGTGCGGACACACGGCCCGTTCCGCTACTCCCTGACGTCCGTGGGCTCACTCGCATAGCGACAGCAAGGCGCGCGCAATTGCCAGCGCAGCATGTGGGCGGGCCAGCGCTTTGGAGGCGCGCTTGACTCGGGCAAGGGCGTCGGGATCGCTCAGCCACTGCTGCAACTGTGCTACGACCGACGCCGGCGTCGGGCACCAGGTCGCTGCGCCGTGGCTCACCGCGTAGTCGCGCGGGCCTTCCTCCTGCCCAGGCAACGCATCGAAGATGATGATCGGCAAGCCGGCGACGAAGCCTTCGGCCAGGGTGGTGGAGCCGGCCTTGGTGATCAGCACGTCGGACGCGCCCATCCACTCCGGCACTTCATCCACGAAGCCCAGCACGTGCACAGTGGGGCCGGCGATTGCCTTGCTCAGCGCCTGGCGGAGGGCCTGGTTGCGTCCACAGATGACGACCAGTTGCAACGGCAAGTCGGCGCGGACAATGGCGCGAGCGGTCTTATCCAGCAGACCGGCCCCTTCGCCGCCGCCCAGTAGCAGGACGACGGGCAAATCGTCGCGCAAGCCGCGCTCGGCCCGCGAGCAGGCCCCGCGTTGCACGCGCGACTCGAGCGAGGGGATCACGGGCTGGCCGGTGGTGATCACTCGCCCGGGTGGCACGCCTCGGGCGATCAATTCGTTGCGCGCCTCTTCGGTAGGTGTGGTGATGATGTCGGCGAGCGGCGTGACGTGGAAGCTGTGAATGTGGCTGAGGTCGGTCACCACGTGCGCATATCGGGACCTGGGCGCCCACAGGCGCATCGCCTGCGGCACGAAGGGGTTGAAGTGGGGCTGGCACGACACGTAGACATCGGCCGGATGATCTCGAAAGAGCGCATGCAGGCGTTCGCCGTCCAACCGGCTGAGCAGCGTGCCGACGGTCCGCATGCGTTGCACGTCGTCGAGCGCGATGTAGTTCAGGTAGTGCAGCCACCGCGCGCGGTTGATGGCAAGGCGATAAGTGGATTCACTGTGGTTGAAGGGACGCGGAAGATAGCCGATGGCATTGATGGTCTCTACGAGGTGTAGCTTCCCGTTGAGTGTCACGAACGCTTGATGGATGCTATCTGCAGCGGTGCGATGTCCGCCCCCGGTGTCGGAGTACAGGAGCGCGAAGGTAGCCATTCGAATTTCATTCTAATCGCTGGCTCGGACGCTGGTCGCATCCAGGGCGTTCGGCATACCCGCGGAGTATGATAGGCGCATCACTCTGACGATATAGAGGTTTTTGTCACCATGCGCAACAAGATCACCATCGTTGGCGCCGGCTTCGTCGGCGCGACTACGGCGCACTGGCTGGCCGAGCGTGAGCTGGGTGATATCGTCCTACTTGACATCCCCGCCACCGAGACCATGCCCAAAGGCAAAGCGCTCGACCTGGAAGAAGCCGGCCCTGTCATCGGCTACGACACCAAAATCACCGGCACGACCGATTACGCCGACACTCGGGATAGCGATATCGTCGTGGTGACGGCCGGCGTGGCGCGCAAACCCGGCATGAGCCGCGAGGATTTGGTCGGCATCAATCAGAAGATCATCACCGAGGTCGCCAACAACATCGCTGCGACCTCGCCCAGGGCCATTGTCATCGTCGTCACCAATCCCCTCGACACCATGACCTATCTGGCCTACAAGATTCTCAGCCAGCATGGCTTCACCAGGAATCGCGTGATGGGCCAGGCCGGCGTGCTGGACAGCGCGCGCATGCGTACGTTCATCGCGCAGGAGTTGAAGGTGAGCGTGCAGAACACACACGCCTTCGTGCTGGGTGGCCACGGCGACGAGATGGTGCCGCTCGTGCGCTACTCGACGGTGGCCGGCGTCCCGATCACCGAGCTGTTGCCGGAGGAGCGCATCGCCGCCATCGTGCAGCGCACCCGGCAAGGCGGCGCGGAGATCGTGAACCTGCTCAAGACCGGCAGCGCCTACTACGCGCCGGGCGCATCGGTCGCGGAAATGGTCGAGGCCATCCTCAAGGATCGCAAGCTGATCCTGCCATGCGCAGCCTACCTCGACGGTGAATATGGCCTCAAGGACATGTACTTTGGCGTGCCGGTCAAGCTCGGCCGGAACGGGATCGAAGAGATCATCCAGATCAAGTTGTTGCCGCACGAGCAAGAGATGCTCAACAAGAGTGCCGAGCTGGTGCGGAGCACCATGAGCGCCCTCCGGTTGTGAATCGCGCTCGCCAACGTCCCGCAACGCTCGAGTCATGTGGGTGCGCCACGAGCGCGAAGATTGCGGCCTGGCAAACCTGAACTTCGGTGAGAAGCCTGCGCGCCTGTTTGCTCGATGAGCCGTTGCCCCGGCTGATGGCCATGGCCGATCTGTGGGATGCGCGGGTCGAGGCCTCGTCGGTGCGCGACGCCGCAGAGGTGCTGGCGCTGCATATCCTGCAGAAGGAGCGGCTCGCGGCGGCCCGGGAGTTGCTACCGCAAGACGCGCGCGTCGCCCTGGATGCCCTGATCGCCGCACACGGGCGGATGCCGGCCGCGGCCTTCGAGCGCCGCTTTGGCGGCATCCGCCCCATGGGCCCCGGCAGACTCGAGCGTGAGCGCCCCTGGCTGTCGCCCGTCAACGCGGCGGAGCAACTGTGGTACCGTGGCTTCATCTTTCGCGCCTTCGACCGACTGAGCGGATCGCCTGTCGAGGTGGTGTTCGTGCCCGGCGATGTGCTCGAAGCGCTGAGTGCCGGGCCACCCTCTGCAAACGAGGAGTTCGGCGCCGATGCCGCTCAGGTCGTCCCCGGCCCCCCCGCGACTCGACAATCGAGATGCCTCGATGACGTCACGACGTTGCTGTGTCACATCCGCAACCACGAGGTGCGGTTGAAATCCGGTGGTGAGTGGGATGTCGCTTCCCGCCGGGCTGTGGCCCCCATGTTGCGCGACGCCGGCGGCGTGGCCGACGGCGATCCGAATGGCCGCTTCGCCTTTCTCATTCATCTGATTGCCCGCCTGGGTTGGGCGCGCCCGGAGCACAATCGCCTGCGGCTGGTTCCCCAACCGGTCGCCCGGTGGCTGCAAAGCTCGCCCGACGAACAGCGCAGCGCGCTCTTCGACGCCTGGCTGAACGACACCGAGTGGAACGACCTCGCCCATGTCGAAGGGCTCGTGCTGGAGATGACGCACGCCTGGTCGAGCGATCCTGTGCAGACGAGAAAGGCGGTCGTGAGCATGTGGCGCGCGTTTCGCGACGCAGAGTCGGACGAAGTTGCGCGATTCATTGCCCACGTCAAGGCACACAACCCCGATTTCGCCCGCCCGGATGGGCGCTATGACACGTGGCATGTCCGCGATGCCCGCACCGGCACGTTCCTGCATGGCTTCGAACACTGGGAGCGCGTCGAGGGCGCGTTGATCCGCTACATCCTCGAAAAG